>Ga0210398_10000491_pt1 | contig 45058 bp, 47 predicted proteins | sample IncBWC4OmetaG_FD_161047 | JGI IMG/M metagenome (GOLD analysis project Ga0210398, IMG submission 161047) | Forest soil microbial communities from Barre Woods Harvard Forest LTER site, Petersham, Massachusetts, United States - Inc-BW-C-4-O | ecosystem: Environmental > Terrestrial > Soil >...
GTCGGAGAGCAGCTTGACCAGGCCTTTGCCCTGGTAGGTGGTGTCGATCACCATTCCGCCAAATTCCCATACATCGCTCGCAAGCATGTCCTTGAACAGGTGCGCCGGATAAAGATGACCCAGGGTTAGCGGCGCGTCGGCGAGACAGCGCGCCCAGAAGGCGCCGATCAACGGAGGACGCCGATTCCCCTGCCCCGGTTTAATCTGGTAAAGCCCGAAGTGGAGCGCGAGCGGCCACAGCAGCACGTGCACCCGCTTCTCCGCGACGTTGAGGTTGCTCCAGGTTTTCTTATGAAGGTTCGCCAGCTCCTTGAGTCCGAGCGGGGTGCCGATGGGCCGCACCTCGAGGCGTCCATGGGATTCCGCCTCGACCAGCTCGCGCGGCGTCGGCTGCTCGATCGGCATCGCGTCGGCGGACCCGACGAACGCGGAAACCCGTTCCCTGACATCGGGCTCTTTGGGAGCGCGAGGTTTGCGCGGCTTGGGCGCCGGCGCAATGAGATCTATAAGGTCGATGTCCTTCTCTTCAGCCATTGGTCGCGCGGGGGGCGAAGGATAGTCGAAACCACCGACCATCATCAGCCCGCCGTTCCGAAGACGCTTATATCGTTATTTGCATTGTAATGAAACCGCAAGCTAATAGACGCTTGTCGATGTCTAGATGGGTAGGATTACATTTTGTAGCATTTAATAAACAAGCATGGAGGCCGCGCAGAAAGCGACTTGCGAGGCGGCGCCGGTCGGCTTAGTTTTGGATCGAAGCCCGATGAGAAATGGCATAATCACCGCTGCCACACTGTTAGTTCTCTGCCTCGCAATGGGGTCGTGCACCAATACTCAGCCGGCCTACTTGGGCACCTATCCCTCGGATTTCGTGTTCGGTCCCAATCACGGCTACGAGGCCTTCGCCACCGCGCCGCATGATCCCGATGGCGCCTATTACCAGAATTTCGCCCCCGCCACGCCCTACTATTACGAGCCGCCCGAGAGCCATCGCAATTGCGACGAGCGCCCCTGCATCGCGTACCGGCGCGACGCGGGCGCCCCGCCGCTGGAGCCGGAAATAATCGCGGTGCCGCAGAAAAAGGAGCCCTTCGATCCGCCCTCGACGATCTCGCGCTCCTCGCATCGGGCGCCGGTGAGCAGCGCACCGCCGAAATCCGACGCGGTCGACTAGCCAGCCCGGGAGTCATCTGCCTATCGGTTTCCCTCGATGAGTTCGCTGGCCGCCGCGACCGCATCCCACCCCTCGCGCGGAAGGTAGTTCATCTCGATGCGAATGCCGTCGGGATCCTCGCACAGCACCGAGTAATATCCCGGCCAGAATGGTCCGAGCTCCGGCTGACGAATCATTTTGGCGCCAATGCCATTGAGCATCGCGGCGAACGCATCCACCTCCGCGCGGCTGGTCGCGCGAAATGAGAGATGATGGAGGCCGATACGGAATTGCGAGAAGTGGTCGTCGGGCTGCGCGTAGCGCGCGATCACGAACATGTATTCGTCGGCGTACCATCCGTGGAACAGCCGCGGCATCGCCACGTAGGGCTTCATGCCGAGATGACGCATCACCTTGTCGTAGAAGGCGACGCTCGCCTCGAAATCGCTGACCACCAGGCAGACATGGCCGAAGCCGGAAAATTTCATTTTGATTTTCCCTCGATGGAATCAACATCCATGCAGTTGCAATCAACATCAGTACAGTTATAATCTGAGGCTCAATTCAACCTGCGAGGTTTCCCGCATGAGTTCGCACAAGGCCATCGTACACGAGAACGAAGTCGACTGGACGGAGCTCGCGCATGGCGAGCGCATCGCGTACCGGCGCAAGCTGCTGGGCCAGGCCACTGGCGCCGAGAAGCTCGGCTGCAGCCTGTTCGAAATCGCGCCCGGCAAGCGCGCGTTCCCGTTCCATTATCATTTCGCCAACGAGGAGGCGCTCTACATTTTGTCGGGCGCGGGAAGCTTGCGCCTCGGTGCCGAGGAGTTCGCGGTCGGCGCAGGCGATTTTGTAAATTTTCGCACTGGGCCGGAGACCGCGCATCAGCTGGTCAACACCGGATCCGCGCCGCTTCGCTACATTTGCTTTTCGACCATGATCGGGCCGGAGGTTTGCGGCTATCCGGACTCGAAGAAAATTGCGCTCATCGCGGGTCGCGCACCGGGCGGATCGCGGACCGTCAGCGCGATGCGTAAATGCTTCCGGGAGGACACGGAGGTGGACTATTACGAAGGCGAAGAGTGAGGATTTCGCCTCTTCGATTTTAGAAAGTTGAGGCTGCGCGCGCATTATTTGGCTTCGTTTGGTTTTTCCCGACGCTCTTCCCACTAGTCCCTTCTCTCGCTCGCGAGAGAAGGTGGCTGGCGCGCTGGTCGCTCTTTGAATTTGCGACCGGCGTGCCAGCCGGATGAGCGCCGGCGGGCGTCCTCGCCCGACGGCGGTGGAGCGCCACCTGCCTCGGTTAAGCGCAGCAATCCCGCGGTAGAAGTGGGTTTGTTTTGTATTTTTGGTAATCCGATTGGCGCCATTGAAGTCCGGTGCCGCGGAGGTCCTTCGAGCCCTCAAGACACCGCTCGACGATGCTCCAAGTGGGTTTGTTTTTGCACTTCCGAATGTCCCTTCTCTCGCTCGCGAGAGAAGGTGGCTGGCGTGCTGGTCGCTCTTTGAATTTGCGACCGGCGTGCCAGCCGGATGAGAGCCGGAGGGCGTCCTCGCCCGACGGTGGTGGAGCGCCACCTGCCTCCGTTAAAACGCAGCAATTCCGCGCCAGAAGTGGGTTTGTTTTTGCACTTTCTGATCGATGGAACATTGTTCGAAACGCCAGCGGCGCCCGTTTGGGCGCCGCAACATGATGCTAGCACATTTCGACCGTCGGTCGCTACGCAAACGCGACTGCAACTTCGGTTCCGAAGCTCACTCTGATCGAGCAAGCCTGAATAGCTCGGAGGCGTCGCCGAAGCCCTTGAGCTGATGGATCCCCGCGGATTCAAACGCGAGCCCCGAACCGGCGAGCAACAGTTTGGTGGTCGTCGATACGAGAACTTCGCCTGCCGTCGCGACGCCCGCAACCCGCGCGGCTTCGTGGACCGCAAGGCCTCGAACGTCAGTGCCGACTAATTCGACCTCGCCGGTGTGAATTCCGGCCCGGATGGCGAGGCCGAGACTGCTCACCGACGCACCGATGGCCTGCGCGCATCGAACCGCCCGCGCGGGTCCATCAAATATGGCGACGAAGCCGTCGCCGGTCGTCACGATCTCGCGCCCGCGGAATAGATTGAGCTCGTCTCGCGTTTGCCGGTTGTGTTTGGTGAGCAGTTCGCGCCATGCGGAATCGCCGAGCCTCCGGAGATGTAAGGTAGAATCGACGATGTCCGTGCAAAGCACCGCCGCGAGTACGCGATCGCCGTCGGCCGGCATGGCATAAATCCGCGCCGAGGCAAACTCTATCGCCTCGAAGGTCTCGTCACCGGGCACCGTCGCGTCGTGACCAGGTGGAATATCGTAAACGTCATCGACTTCGAACTCGCACACTTCGCCGGTCTCGGACTCAACGCGAAGGCGACCCTTGAGGACGACACCCTGGTGATGGATTTGGCACCAGCGAGTCTGCGCGATTGGCCCCACATCGCGGGACCATCGCCAGCCGGGTTCCATGGAGAACCGGCCAATGGTCGTTTCCTTATGGGAAACGGTTTCAACCCGTCCGTTAGGAAAACGGCGGACCTGCTCCGGACGGCGAAGGCTCTTTGCTTCAGGACGTGCCATTTGGGCCTGGGGGATTAGCTGATTTTTCGGGTTTAACCCTCACCCTGTATAGGCCCGGCGATCTCTCTCATACAAGGGTCTCAGCCGCCGGCTGATATGCTCAACAAACGCGCGGCGTTGCCGCCGCGGATGAGCGCGCGATCGTCAGCGGACAAGCTCGTGACCGAATTGAGCAAAGCAATCGGATCCTCGATTCCCATGTCGAAGGGAAAATCGGTTCCGAGCACGACGCTGGCGGCGCCGGCGCGCCGAATCAGATATTCAAGCTGCTCCGGCTGGTAGACCAGCGAGTCGAACCAGATCTTTTTGAGATAGCTGCTCGGCGCGCTCGCGCAGGTATGCGCCTCGGGACGCACGCGCCATCCGTGATCGAAGCGCGCGGTGTAGAAGGGAAAATAACCACCGCCATGCGCGGCGACCACCTTCAGCTTCGGATGACGATCGAACATGCCGCTGAAAATCAAATGCGCGAGGGCGACCGTGGTCTCAGCCGGATTGCCGATCACGTTGGAGAAGTAATAGGGAATCAGCCGCGCGCCAAGCGAGCACCCCATCGGATGGATGAAAACCACGGCACCGAGTGCTTCCGCCCGGGCCCAGAAAACCTCGAAGCGCGGATCGGCAAGCTCCGCGCCGTTAACCGCGGTCGAGATGATGACGCCCTTCAGACGTAGCTCGCGCATCGCATGCTCGAGCTGGTCGGCAGCGAGCTCGGGAAATTGCATCGCGACACTGCCGAGCCCGGCGAAGCGATCAGGATGCCCGGCGCAGATGGCTGCGATTCCACTATTAGTGGCCGCGACGATTTCCTCGGCGACCGCGCGCTCGGCCCAGTAATGATACTGCATCGGCACCGGACTGACCGCTTGCACGTCGATGCCGGCCGCATCCATCGAAGCGAGGCGCGCCTCCACGCGGGTCAAACCCGCGAGATACGCGGTCTGCATCAGGCGTTGATTGTGCTCGGCGGATTCCTTGCCGGTGAGCCGCGCCGCCTCCTGCGTCTCGCGCCGCCAGCGCTCCTGCTGCCGCGCGATATCCTCGGCCTTGCCGATCAGCGCATGCGCATGCATATCGATGGCGATGGTTTTCACGACAGCCTCCTCAGCGCCGTTGGCAGGCAGGACTCAGCATGCGGGATGATTCAGCCGGGGTGCCTAGGGCTTGAGCCTGGTCCAGAAATCAGTGAACTCGATCGTGTCGAAGAAAGCGATCACGTTTACCACCTGCCCTCCGCGCATCTGCATATACCAGGTGTAGGTGTTCCGGTAGGGCTTGCCGTCCTTAGCGGTCGCGGCGCCGTCAAACAACACAATCACCATGTCGCCGTCGGCGTAGACGCCGCGTACGGTCGGCAGCAAGGGCGCCGAGAGCCGCGCGTTGAACGGGTTGATTACGAGGTCGAGGAACTCCTGGCGGCTATTGAAGGTCCTCGAAACTGGACAATTGCCGACGATAGTCCACTTGGCGTCGGGTGCGAGTAGCTCGAACACGCTGCCCGTCCCGTTCCGCCACGCCTCGAATCCGGCACGGATTGCTTCTTTGTTGCGAACCTCGACATCCTTCTCAGCACCCGGGTTCTCGGCGCTCATGTTCACCTCGGTTCAAGTTCAGGATTTAGCCATCCGCGTGCGCGGGTTTCCATGGCCGAAGCTACGCTACCAGAACAGCAGCGCGCGCGCTTCGATGCTCTCGCGCGGCGGTGCTCCGCGAGGCGTTGCGGGATCGATGAATGACGCGTGGGCGGTGAAGCGCGCGCGTCCATCAAGCATCGAGTCGAAGCCCTTGATGAGCAGCGTCTCGTCCGTGAGCATCCGCGGAAAGTAGAACCATCGATGCGCCGGGTTGTAGGTCATCATGAAGACCTCGTGCTTGAGGTAGCGATCGGTCGGGACCAGGTCGGCGGGCGCGATGCTGCGCGCGTCGCAGACCGCGAGCGGACGCGTCAGCACCGGGCCGCGAATCGGCTTCCAGATGTTGATCTCGACGAACCGCTTCCCCAGCCGCTGCGCCGCTTCATCTGCCGGAAGTGCTTCGCGCACCATTTGCGGCCCCGAAGTGGGCGTATAGTCGTTATGCACCGAGGACACCGGCTCGCGCACCCGGTCGCCGTCCTGCTTCGATTGGTCGGAAGAGCGGATATCATGCGCGAAGATCGCAACCATCGCGGCGCCGGTGACATCCTTCAGCATCTGAACGAGTTCCGGGTAATAGACGCGCCGCACTTCTTCGCGATCGTAGAAGTTCGCGACTGCCGATTGGTGCCGCACCAGCCGGAAGCCCTCGCGATCGAGCGACAACTCATCGATCGCGCGCGCATTGGCGATGGTGACTGCGCGTGGCGCGGATCCACTCGGCGACCCAGCGGTGTCATCGCGAGAAGATTTCGGGCCATCGACTAAATAACGCAGCGATGCAGCGACCGTGGTGTCGCCCTGCTCTATCGTCATTTCAGACCTCAACTTTCGGCGCGCTTGCCAATTATTATGATGAGCGGCGAATTTGCCGCCAGCGGACGATAGCGGATAGTCGCGCCCCAACATCGATGCGTCGGGTCGGAAGTAAATCGTCCAAAAAAGAGCGACAATTGGCGAAAACATGCCATTTTTTTGCTGCGTGGTTACAAAGGAACCACATATTGTTGTTTCGATCTCTGGCAAACTAATTATTTCTGTGGATTATTTTTCCAAACTGACAGGCATTTCGTTTGCTTCTGCTGTGCATTTGCGTTAACACATAGTCATTCGAATGTGACATGGTTGCACGCGCATCGGAGGGAGGCCAAACCAATGGCGAAACGCGTTCTGACAGTAAAAGAGGTCGCGGATTATCTCCACGTCCACCAAAGCACCATCTACCGCATGCTGAAGCGCTCGCAGCTTCCGGCCTTCCGGGTCGGCAGCGACTGGCGCTTCAACGTCGAGACTATCGATCGCTGGAGGCTGAGTGCGGATTCGCGCTCGACCAGCAACATGTAGCGGGCGCACGCTTCATTTTGGCGGAGGTCGGAGCTGAGCTGGGGTGGGATCGGTGCTGCTCGAAATGCATTTGGCGGGAGCCGTCCTGCGGCCGTTTCGAGGCGACGACCTTTGCGGGCGAGAGCAGCTCGCTCGCAGAGGGAATCCTCGCGGCGCGATTGCCATGATTGCGCTTGCGGAGCCCAAGCAACGCATCGCGGTTGATGGCCGCGGTATGGTCCTTCGGGGCGGATTAGCTCGGGCGGTTGCGTAATGCGAGACCATCGCGCTCCCGTTTACGATATTCGGGCCAAACGAGGTCGCGCGGGAATCGACATACTATCGTGCGCAGGCGTTGGCTTTAGAGCCGTCTCGCATAATACAGAGGTTTACCTCTAGCAGCCTCTGCAATGGAAAATTCTTTCAAGTAATGACGGATTCTTCGAAACTATAATGAGCAAAAATCTATCCCAAAGCGGATATTAATCCATTCGACTGAAGACTTTGAGGGCGCCCACCACTCGCCCATGCACCCGGATTTGAGTATGTATCTCCTGCGCCGGCACCCGCCATGGCGGGGTGGCGGGATTCGGAGCAGTGAGCAGAACCGAGCCGTCGAGCTCATGAATTACTCGCCGAAAACCCGTCATCCCGCCGAAACTCACGTGGCAAATCTGATCCTGAATCGGCAGCGCCTCGGTGCGCTCCAGCACGAACAGATCGTTGGGTCCGTACTCCGGCAGGAAGGCGTCGCCCTGGGGCCGCACGATATCGATGCGGTTGGGGTCCAGAGCGCCATAACCGATTGAAGATTGTAACCATTTTGTCAACCGGGTCAGGATATCGGCAAAGGACGGCATTGGCTCGCGCAGCCCTTCACCGGTCAGCAGCCAATCTATCGAGACATTAAACGCGTGCTTTAGTGCGATGAGGTTTTCGGCACTCGGATTCGGCGCTCTATCGGATTGATTGATCCATTTGTTGAGCGTGGCGAGCGGAATCCCCGCTTTCTCGGCAGCATGGGTTTGATTGAGGCCTAATTGTTCCAGAACGGTGCGAAGACGGTGCGCTAATGTTTCCGCTTTTGCAGCAGATTGTTCATCCTCAATGCTTGACACAGATTTCTCTCGTACGATATTTATCTCGCACCGTAGAAGTACGGCTGTCAAGTAAGGACCGTGTGTGTGGGGTCCACAGCCGTCCAGATGGGCGGAACACTGGGGGGGATTTTTCTCGCAAGGGAGGGAAACCCAGTGGGTCAGAATGGTCAGGTTTCGGATGGGAACGGTACCGATTCTTCTCGCTTCCAATCGCGCGCGCTTTTCGCCGGCCTCGAACAAAGCGAAGGCGCCCCCAAACTCTGGTTCGCCGTGCTCGCGCAGGCGTTCCGCGACTACTATGGCGACATCCCCTCGGAGGGTCCCAGTCGCTATCGCAAAGTCCAGGTCAATTATTGTCAGCGCACCGCGAGGGCATGGTTCCTCAGCGATTCGCTCGCGATGGGCAGCTTCCGCTGGATCGCGGAGTTGTTCGAGCTGGACCCACAGGCGGTCCGCAAGCGCCTCTTCAGCGGCGTGCGCATCGCACTCGAAGTAACATTCGAGGAATCGCTGCCTGAAGTCTCGGGCGTGGTTGATGATCCTCCGCTGGCGAGCGCCGAACCCATCGCCGCGATGGAGGCCGCGTCCATCGAGGTGATGTTCGCCGCCTGAGCCATCGGTGTGAGTCGTCACCGCGAGTGGGTTTTCGGTCGTTGGGCGTTGGCTACGATCAACATACCGATCGTTCAATTTTGCTTGCCTACTGCATAAGCAATGCTGTACAAGCAAACCATTACGGGCGAGACGCTTAGCTGATGCGCCGAGTCCCAACCTTGTTTCCCAAGGAGGGAACCTTAATGGCCGAATACGACATTCAAATCAAAGGCGGCACCATCGTCGACGGAACCCGGGTCCCGCGGTTTCAGGGCGATCTGTGGATCAAAGACGGCAAGATCGCGCAAGTCGGCGGTCGCGGAAATGGCTTCGCCAAAAAAGTCATCGACGCCGACGGCCTCGTCGTCGCGCCGGGCTTCGTCGATCTGCATACCCATTATGATGCGCAGATCAGATGGGATCCGTACTGCACCATTTCCGGATGGCATGGCGTCACCTCGGTGGTGCTGGGCAACTGCGGGTTTGGGTTCTTCCCGGTCAAGCCGGAAGGGCGCGAACGCTCGATGCTCATGATGACGCGCACCGAAGCGATCCCCTACGAGTCGATGAAGCAGGGCATGAACTGGGACTGGGAAACCATTCCGCAGTACATGGACTCGCTGAATCGCGCGCCCAAGGGCGTCAATGCGATTCAGTACCTGCCGACCTCATCGCTGATGGTTTACGTGATGGGCATCGACGACGCGAAATCGCGCCCCGCGACCGAGGCCGAACGCGCCGAGATGCGCCGCCTTCTTCACGAAGGCATGGACGCGGGCCTCAGCGGATTTTCCATCCAGCGTCTCGGCCAAGACTCGACCCAGGCCGACTATGACGGCTCGCCGATGGTCACCGATTTGATGTGCGATGAAGACATCCTCAATCTCGCCCGCGTGCTGCGCGAGCGCGATGAAGGCTTCATCCAGATCACGCAGGCGACCGGCCACATCAAGGATGACCTCGCGTTCGTCGAGCGCCTCGCTGCCGCGGCGGGTCGTCCCATCCTCTACAATGCGATCGCGCCCGCGCGTAAGGATCCCAAGCCGCACCAGCGCAGCCTCGCCTGGCTGCAGCGCTGCCGCGAAAAGGGTCTGCCGATTTTCGGCCAGACCGCCACGCTGCGCACCGGCTTCGCCTTCACGCTGGAAAATTGGAACCTTTACGATGCGAGCCCCGCGTGGCGCGCCGTCACCACCGGCACCACCGAAGAGAAAATCCGCAAGATGCAGGATCCCGAGCTGCGGGCGGGCATCAAGCGCGAGCATGAAGAGGCCAACAAGAAACTGGAAGTCATCCAGAAAGGCGTCGGCGGCGAAATCCGCCATCTCATCGTGCAATGGGCCGATGACAAGCCGGAACTCGAGAAGTATGTCGGCAAGACCATCGGGCAAATCTCCGCTGAAGAGAACAAACACGAAATCGACGTGATGCTCGATCTGTCGGTCGCCGGCGGATTGAAGGTCGAATTCCTCGGACCCAACCGCGGCTTCAACCTCGATTTCTATTCCGAGATGATCAACGACTCGCCTTACACCATTCCCGGCGTCTCGGATGGCGGCGCGCACACCAAGTTTTTCACCGGCGGCGCGTACACTACCGATTTCCTCGGCTGGCTGGTGCGCGACGAGAAGCGCATCACGCTGGAAGAGGCGCACTACCGGCTCTCCGCGCTGCCCGCGCATGCGGCCGGCTTCCGCAATCGCGGCACCCTGCGCGATGGGATGGCGGCGGACGTCGTGGTCTACGATTTGAACAGCCTCGCGGTCGAGCCCAACTGGGTCGGCGAAATCGTCAAGGATTTCCCGGGCGGCGAATGGCGTCGCGTGCAGCATGCGCGCGGCTACAAGTCGATCATCTGCAACGGCGAGGAGACCTGGAACGAGGGCAAGTGCACCGGCGCGATCCCCGGCCAGCTTATCCGCAACGGCGCGGCCTGATCGATTCGAAACGATAACGACAAAGGCCGGAGCGCATCGCGCTCCGGCCTTTTCATTTTCCTTCCTTCCAAGTCCCTTCTCTCGCAATGCAAGAGAAGGTGGCTGGCGCGCTGGTCGCTCTTTAGGTTTTTGCGACCGGCGTGCCGGACGGATGAGAGCCGGGCGCGCCTCGCGACCGGTGGTGGAGTGCCGCCAACCCTCCTGGAGACCACCTCGCGTCTGACTGGATATAGAGCCTGCTAGTTTTTCTGCGAGGCGCGCTGGTTGGCCGGACGCGAGGTGCATTTGCTCAGCCATGCCGCCGTCTTCGGCGCCGAAGATAAATCGAACCCAACCAGCGAGCCGATCACCCACACCGAGGCGACATCGAGATCCGCGATGGTGAATTCCTTGCCCAGCAGATACTCGCGATTGCCGAGCTGCTGCTCGATGACTGCGAGTGGCGCCTTGAGCTTCGCGGCCGCTTCGGCCACCACCGCGGGGTTGCGTTTGTCGGGCGGCGAAAACGCATTTTGCAGCATCGCAATCAGCGGCGGCTCGACTTCGAGCATCGCCCAGTAGCTCCATTGATTCGCCTGCGCGCGATCCTGGAGCGCTTCCGGCCACAACGGCGCTTTGCCGTACTTCGCGGCCAGGTAAAAATTGATCGCCATCGATTCCCACAGCACGAAGCCGTCGTCATCGATCACCGGGATGTGACCGTTGGGGTTGAGTTTCACGTTCGCGGGCGTTTTCGCATCAGGCACCGGGGTCGGGATGTGTTCGTACGCGACGCCGGTTTCCTCGGCCACCCACAAGCATCGCGAGGCTCGCGACTTCGAGCTGCCATAAATTTTCAGCATGCAAATTTCCTCCACTTGATTGCGGTTCTGGTAGCACAGGCTTTAGCCTGTCTTCTCGATCAAATGGAAGCCAGCATTACCGGCTGGATCCGGTGCCACGCGCCTTCGGCTCGATCAGCACCACCTCGAGTGGCTGAGCATTCGCGTTCTCGGTCAGCAGCGTTTCGCCATCGAGCCACGCCGCGACGCCACGCGGCGCGCCGCGCTCATCGGTATGGCCATCGGGGAAGAGCAGCTTCACCGCAACGTCGGTCAAGGTCGCGAGCACGCGCGGCGGATGCTCCACCATCATGCCCTTTTCATGCGGTCCGAAACCGAGCCGCACGATCCTCACGCGATCGTTCTCGAAGTCGATTTGGTAGCGCGCCGGATCGATTCGGACCGCATCGAGTTTCATGGTGATGGCTCCGGGAGCAGCTTTCAGCTCGACGCGGATCTCGCGCAGCGAATGACCATGGTCCTCGGGAGCGGTTTCGCAGTAACGCGTGCTTCCTGGCGCGAGGCGCGGATCATCGGACGCGAGAATAATGCGCACCATCGGCAGCGCCGCCGGAGTGTAGCTCGGCGGCGTTTGATGAGCATCTAACGTGACCTGCACGGTACGCACAAATTCGTTCTCGAAGGCGATCTGATAAGGCTCGTCCACTTCATTCACCTCGTCGATGAACGATAGACCCTCGACCCTACTCCAGAGTCAATCGCCCTCGATGCGAGGGTTTGCTCCGAAGCGCGTTCTTGCTAAGCACCCTGCATGTCCCAAGTGAAAATTCTTCTCGACGAAGCCGAGATTCCTGCCAACTGGTACAACGTGGTGGCGGATATGCCGAAGGCGCCGGCGCCGCTGCTCGGTGGCGATGGCAAGCCGGTCAACCCCGAATCGCTCGCCGCGATTTTTCCGCCCGCGATCATCGAGCAGGAGATTTCGCGCGAGCGATGGATTCCGATTCCGGAGCCGGTGCGCGAGATTTACCGGCAATGGCGCCCGACTCCGATGTTCCGCGCGCGTCGCCTGGAAGCGGCGCTCGGGACGCCCGCGAAAATTTATTACAAGTACGAAGGCGGCAGCCCGGCCGGCTCGCATAAGCCGAATACCTCGGTGCCGCAGGCTTATTACAACCGGCAGGCAGGGGTGCGGCGCATCGCGACTGAAACCGGCGCGGGCCAATGGGGTTCGGCGCTGGCGATGGCCGGGCAAATGTTCGGGATCGAGGTTCGGGTGTACATGGTCCGCGTGAGCTACGAGCAGAAACCGTTTCGCCGCTCGATGATGGAGGCGTGGGGCGCCGAGGTTATCGCGAGTCCGAGCCCGCGCACCAATTCGGGCCGCCATATCCTGGCGCAGCATCCTGATTCAACCGGCTCGCTCGGGATCGCGATCTCGGAAGCGGTCGAGGAAGCCGCGACGCGCGCTGACACCAACTACGCGCTCGGGTCGGTGCTCAATCACGTCCTGCTGCATCAGACGGTGATCGGCCTGGAAGCGAAAAAGCAATTCGAGAAGGCGGGCGACTATCCCGATGTCATTATCGCATGCTGCGGCGGCGGCTCGAACTTCGGCGGCGTCGCGTTTCCATTTTTCGCCGACAAAGCCGCCGGCAAGAATGTGCGGCTCATCGCGGTCGAGCCCGAATCGTGTCCGACCTTGACTCGAGGTCACTATGCGTATGACTCCGGCGACACCGCCGGTCTCACCCCGCTGATGCTGATGTACACGCTGGGGCGCAATTTCGTGCCGCCCTCAATTCACGCGGGAGGCTTGCGTTATCACGGCGATTCGCCGCTGGTGTCGCAGCTTCATCATGAGGGCCTGGTCGAGGCGATCGCGGTGCCGCAGCGCGCGACCTTTCAGGCCGGGCTGATGTTCTCCCGCACCGAGGGGATCATTCCCGCGCCCGAGAGCAATCATGCGGTGCGCGTTGCCATCGACGAAGCGCTCGCGTGCAAGCGGAGCGGTGAGGGCAAGACGATTTTCTTCAACCTCTCGGGTCACGGCAATTTCGACATGGCGGCGTATGACAGCTTTCTCAGCGGGAAGCTGGAGGATTCCTCGTATCCCGCGCATGCGATTGAGGAGGCGCTCGCGGAGCTGCCCAAGGTCAAGGCACCCGGTCGGTAGCGATCCGATCGATTGTTCCGGCCCGGGCGTTCGCGAACAACCCATACGGGGAGAACAGGAATGCCAATGATCACGCCATATACCGCGGTCGGCCTCATTCCCACCGTGCGTGGGATTCGCAAGCGCGAGGATATTTCGGTCAACCTCGAAAACCTGCGCCATCTGGTGAAAGCGGCCGCGTGGTTGTCGAGTCTGGAGCTGCCGGTGCGCCTCATCGCGCTGCCGGAAGGCGCGCTGCAAGGCTTCAACGACGAGGTGCTCGACCTCGATCACGTGCAGTTTGCGCGCGAATGCGCGATCGATATTCCCGGTCCCGAAACCGACGTCCTCGGCGTCATCGCGCGTGAATACAATTCCTACATCATGGCGCAAGCCAAGGCGCATCATCCGGATTGGCCCAATCGCTTTTTCAATGTCGGCTTCATCCTCGATCCCAGCGGTGAGGTGATCCTCAAGCATTACAAGGTTTCGCCGCTGTTTCCGGTCGAGCATTCGATGTGCCCGCACGACGTCTTCGACTGGTGGGTGGAAAAGTACGGCCTCACGCTCGACGCTTTCTGGCCGGTGGTGGATACCGCAATCGGGCGCCTCGGCATCATGATGGCGAATGAGGGGTCGTATCCCGAGAACGCGCGCGCGCTTGCGCTGAACGGCGCGGAGGTGGTGTATCGCGGCTCCTACCCGCATCCGGCGACCGGTAACGGCTTCTTCGAGATTCAGAGCCGCGCCCGCGCGCTGGATAACAACATGTATGTTATTGCGCCTAACCTTGGGGCCTATGCGCTCGACGCCGACAGCGAGCCGATCGATACCTTCGGCGGGCAGTCATTCATCATCGACTATCGCGGGCAAATCGTCGGCCGCCAGGACTACGGCGGCGTTGCGACCTATGTCGGCGGCGTCATCGATATCGAGGCGTTGCGGCATCATCGCGAAAGTGCGCAGTGGGACAACTGGATGAAGGATTTGCGCACCGAGCTTTACCAGCTGCTCTACCGGGATCCGATCTATCCGAAGAATCTCTATCTCGAACGCGAGCCGATGAAGCATCGCGAGTACCGCGAGAAGGTGATCGAGCAACAGATCGCGCTGATGCATCAGCGCGGCATCTGGAAGAAATCGTCCTACCATTGAGCGAAGCTAACTGGGATGCAGAATCGATTTGAGGTCGGCGCACTGGCGGGGCGTATCGAACTGCTCCTCATGCGCCACGATGCTCTCCAGTATCGAGAGTTGATGACCGTCGGTGGCGAAGCCGAAGGGAATGATTTTCCCGTCGCCGCGCGCGATGGTCGCCGGAGCGTCAGACGAAAGATTCAGCGCGCGCATCGAGGCGGCCAGGCGCTCGACTTCGCGCTCAAGTTCCCGGAACAGGCCGAGGCCGGCCTCGGTAAAGGTCGCGTGCCGGCGCAACTGCGCGATGCCGATTTGCAAATCCAACACCGCGCGCACCGCCTGATCCTCGGCATATTCGCGCGGGACTCCGCGATCGCCACTCGCGCAGACGGCAAACCAGAATTTGCTAACGCCGATGTAGACATAGACCGCGTGCAACAGCCCGCCGAGCGGGCGCAAATCGTCGCGCCACGGAGAATAGAATTCACCGCCCTCGCTAATGTCATCGCCCTCGCCTTCAATGATTTCGCCATTGTCGAGGACGAAAAACAGGCGGTTGTGCAGGAGCTCGTGAATGAGCGCGTCGGCCATCCAGTACGGTTGTCGAAGGGCGCTTAGCACGAACGCGCCAGGCAAGTCGGACAAGCTGATGTTCGAATAGTCCCCCGACGCCGCCGGCTTGAATGCGATCACCTGCACCATTTCGCCGAGGTGCTCGAGCGCGGCGGGATGATGGCGCGCTACCAGCGCGAGCGCCTCCTGCACCAGCGCCACCTGCTGTTCCTGGTAGTCGTCGGCCAGATCGGTAAGTGCGCGCGCCGCCTCAATTCCGGGAACGCAAAAGGTCTCCGGCTTCAGCATTATCTCGAAGTCACCATGGCGCACGATCGGACGCTCCACCAGGCGTGGCGTGTCGGCACCGGAAACCGCACCGCCAAGGCCAAGGCGCATCGGGTTTCCGCGATGAACGACCTCCAGCGACGCGCCATCGACTCCGAGCACGCTTACCGGGCCGCGCCCCAGCACCGAAAACCTGGTGCCGGGAATCGAAAAAGGCAGCGTGGTATGCAGGGGGCTATCGAAGCGCCGAGCGGCGCCCGATTTCAGCTCCAGCGCGATGATAAACTTCTTGAATTCCCCGAGATGAAGCGCCAGCGCCCGCTGCGGATCCTCGGTGCCGAGGGCGGCGCAATATTTCGCGAGTCCAGCGGGGCGCGGCTCCGCGCTTAAGCACCATCCTACCAACTCGTAGGCAAACCGTGCCCAGAAGTAGGCGAAAGGGTCCTGCCAGATGACGGTGAAGATATCGGGATCCGCGGCCGCAAGCGCCGGGTAAAGCGCCAGGAACTCATCCTCGCCTCCACCGAGCGGGCGGCGCGCGCGCAGCACCCGCTCGACCGCCATCAGCGCGGTCGCCGTCTTCTCATAGCGGCGCTGGTAGACGTCGGTATCGGTCCAGAGGATGGTTTGAGGGTCCACGAACTATAAGTGTGGAAACGAATTCGCGCGCAAACTGAGAGTCATAAACCCGGTCAGATAACTCAGGACATCCTTATCGGCCGCAAAGGCATAATTTTGCCGGAGGCCGCGAAGCGCCGGTTCCATTGGCGCGGGCTGAGCGCAACCCCTTCGAGGCTAAGGGTAGCGCCGGCCAGCTCCATCTGCATCGCCGTGAGTTCGTTGCGCGAGTCCTCGGCCAGCCGCGCTAAAACCAATGTTGTCTTGCTTTTTTTCATGGATGAATTCCGTAAGCGGCGCTTTTGCCGGACGCCGCGAAGCGCCGGCTCCAATGGCTCAGTTGTGGTCGACTTTGGTTGACTCGTAGGTTGCCGGCCAATTCCGCGAACATCGATTCCACCGTGCACGCCCGGTCGCGTCGCAGCTTGTCCAAAACGATCGTGGTTCGTTTTCTTGTCATCAGACTCCCCGGCTCAAGGTGGCCAGCTAAGTAACGGCTAAGTAACCGATGGTTACGGGAGGCGCAGTTTAGGGGCGGGCACCGGTTTTCCCGAGGCGGCAAAACGCCGACTCCAATGGCTGAGCTCGGCGGGCTTCGCGAGCGATTTTGCATCACCCGTCAGTTCCGCCATCATCGATTCCATGGTGGCGACCGCTTTCCGATCCAGCTTATCGAGGACGATTGCGCTTCGTTTTCCAGCCATTTGATTCTCCTGCGGCGAGATCGAGTAATTCGGCCCGATTATTCCAAACGAACCCGCGGAGCGAGGTCGCCCTTTCCGATGGCTGCGAACGGTCGGCTCCAATGCTTGGTCGGATTGCCCTCGGATGGAGGCGCGGATTCGCCACAAAGATCCGCCATCATCGATTCCAGCTCGCCGGAATCCTTTGATATCTGCTTCAGAAGGAGGGTTTTCTTTTTCTTTAGCATGGTTTATCTCTCGCGGCGCTGTGGTCGTTAATAAGCCGGTTCCCTGCTTGTACGTCTCTGCTCATGGCTGTGTCAAGTTAAGTTTCATAGACATGCAGAATTCCAATTAGCGTTTAATGACGCCACCAACGATACTTGATTTGATTCCGCGCGGATGAACCGTCCGAAAACCTAATGGCGACCATCAGAAACCTCCTGCCCATCGCTCCCAGGTACCTCAGCCTCCTTCGTTCTCAATACGCCAGTAGCGCCTCGATTCAGGTTGAATCGCGCCGCCGGATCGAGGAGTCAATTCGGGCCGCCGCTGCGATTCCTTTCTATCGCGAGCACTTTGGCGCGGCGGCCGGCTCGTCCCAACTGCACGACTATCCCATCCTGAAGCGGCCGGAAATCGCAAAGCTGAATCGGTCGGTGCGCGAGCGCGTCGGACCCGGCGCGCGATACTTTCACGATAGCTCCTCGGGGTCGACCGGAATGCCGGTGGAATTCCTGTTCGATGCGGCTCATCAAAGCGGGCGCTACGCCGCAAGGATTCGTTATTTGCGCGCCAACCGATGGTCTCCCTTGCGGCGCAATGCGTGGATCGTCGCGTTCACCTCCGGTCCCGACGACAACGCCGATTCGCAACTGGTCTTTAGCCGCCTGCGTCTGCGCTCCACATTTCTGAGGCTGATCTTCCGGCCCTACGAGGAACAAGTTGACGCTTTGCTCGCGATGCAACCGGAGTTCCTCTATACGATGCCTTCGAATCTGGACGGGCTGCTACAGGTGTTCGAGCGGCGCGGCATCAGGATCGGCTCCCTGCGATGCATCTTCTCCGGTGGCGAGGTGCTCGACGACTCGATCCGCGAGCGCGCGCGCCATCTACTTGGAGTAGAGATTCGCGACAACTACGGCTCGACCGAGGGCTTCATCGCATGGCAATGCCCGGCCCGCAGCTATCACATCAACGCGGAACACGTCGCCGTCGAGATCGTCGATGAGACCGGAAGCGCGGTCGCTCCGGGGCAGCTCGGCAGAATCCTCATTACCACTCTCGAAAATCGCCTGATGCCGCTCATTCGATATGAGATCGGCGACTACGCAATCGCATCGAACGATATCTGCAGTTGCGGAAGAACGCTGCCATTGCTTGGCAAAGTGATCGGGCGCGCCATCAACCTTTTTCGTATGCCCGATGGCCGGCTTAAATCGCCCTGGCCGCTGGTGGGTCCGATCAAATCGCGCGCGGAGATTCGACAATTTCAAATCGTGCAGGAAACCCATCATCATTATGTGCTGCGATATGTCTCCGATCGCGAGTTGGCACCCGCGGCGCAACGGGAAATTTGCGACGCATTCGGCAGGATTCTGGAAATCGATGCGACCGTTTCGTTCGAGCGCACAGATGCCATCGCACGCACCGCCGGCGGCAAATTCATGACCGCGCTGTCGCGCGTCAGCGGCTGATGCGCCCTCCCCTTTTAATTTACCGGCGTAGCGACTATTGAATCGGTTACTTCTGAAAGATTGGAGCCTCGAATGATTTCTCTCACCGACTACAGTTCGCATGACGGACTCGGCCTGGCGGCGCTGGTAGCGCGCAAGGAGGTTACTCCCAAAGAACTCCTCAAAGCGGCGCTGGCCGGGGTCGCCAAAGTGAATCCGCGGCTCAACGCGGTCCTGCAGACGTTGCCCGAAATGGCGGCTGGCGAAATCGCCGCGCATCCGCCAACCGGTCCTTTCGCCGGCGTGCCTTTCTTCATCAAGGAACTCATATTGCACGCCAAAAACGTTCGCTTCGATTCCGGATGCCGCCTTGCGCAAGGCACGATTCCAACTGCCGATACCGAACTGATGGCGCGCTTTCGTCGCGCGGGCCTCGTGCTGATGGGCACCACGCAAACTCCCGAGCTCGGCTACAATCCGACCACGGAAACCGTGCTCTTCGGCCCGGTGCATAATCCCTGGGACCTCGGGCGCAGCGCCGGAGGATCGAGCGGAGGCTCGGGTGCGGCGGTGGCCGCGGGAATCGTGCCGGTGGCGCACGCCAACGACGGCGGCGGATCGATTCGCATCCCGGCCGCATGCAACGGGCTGGTCGGCCTCAAGCCGACGCGCGATCGCACTCCCACCGGTCCCGACTATGCCGATCCTCTATGCGGTCTCGCGATCGAATTCGCGGTGACGCGCACCGTGCGCGATGCGGCCGCGCTGCTCGATGCGGTCGCCGGCCCCGACGTCGGCGCGCCCGCGATGATCGCGCCCTTCGCGCGCCCGCTCGCGCAGGAAGTCGGCGCCGCACCCGGCAAGTTGCGCATCGCATGGACCACCACGCCGGGCTCGGGCGAAAAAATCGATCCCGAATGCGTCAAGGCGGTGCATGAGACGGTTCGCACCCTCGAAGGGCTCGGCCACACGCTCATCGAAGGCGGCCCGCAATATAGCTGGGATGCGTTCCTCAACAATGTGCATGTGATCTGGGCCGCGTTCACTGCGCTGTCGGTTGATGTCGCCGCGAAGAGCCTCAATCGCCAGCCCGGCCCGGACAATCTCGAAGCGGTCACTTTCGCATGCTACGAGGACGGCAAGCGCATCACCGCGCTCGAGCTGCTGTACGCGGAGGGATACGGCAACATGCTTTCGCGATCGGTCGGCGCATTTTTCCAAAATGTCGATGCGCTGGTGACTCCGACCATCGCGCGTCCCGCCGTTCCGCTCGGCGAAATCAATCAGAACAAGGCCGGCATGACCGCGATGGAATGGACGCGCCAGGTCTTCGCCTATTGCCCGTTCACGCCGCTGTTCAACACCACCGGTCAACCCGCGATTTCGCTTCCTCTATATGCGACGCCGGCGGGACTTCCGATTGGGGTGCAAATCGCGGGACGCTTCGGCGACGAGGCGACGCTGATCCGGCTCGCCTCGCAACTGGAGCAGGCGCGCCCGTGGTCGAAGCGCAAACCCTCGGTTCATGTGAGCAATTAAGGAGCTGAAGCACCCATGCGCATCGTGAATCGCGTCACCAAAATGCTCGGGACCGAATACCCCATCGTGCAAGCGCCGATGGGATGGATCGCGCGCGCTCAACTCGCGTCGGCGGTGTCCAACGCGGGCGGCATGGGTATCATCGAAACCTCGTCGGGCGCGCTGAGCGAGATCAAGGAAGAGATCCGCAAGATGCGCGCACTCACCGACAAGCCGTTCGGCGTCAACATCGCGCAGGCGTTCGTCCGCGACCCTGGCATCGTTAAGTTCGTCATCGATCAGGGTGTGCGCTTCGTCACCACCTCGGCGGGCGATCCGGGAAAATATTGCGCCGAGCTGAAAGCCGCCGGGCTCACCGTCTTCCACGTGATACCGACGCTCAAGGGCGCGCTGAAAGCAGTCGAGGCCGGGGTCGACGGGCTCATCGTCGAGGGCGGCGAAGGCGGCGGCTTCAAAAATCCACAGCCAGTCTCCTCGATGGTGCTGCTGCCGCTGGTGCGCGAAAAGGTCGACGTGCCGATCATTGCGGCGGGCGGTATCACCGACGGGCGTACCATGGCGGCGGCCTTCGCGCTCGGCGCCGAGGGCGTGCAGATGGGCACGCGAATGGTCTCGTCGGCGGAGTCGCCGGTGCATATGAACTGGAAGAATGCCATCCTGGCGGCGGCGGAGACCGATACCGTTTTTCTGAATCAGTTCTCCAAACCGGCGCTGCGTGCACTGCGCACGCAGAAAACCTCGCGGCTGGAGCGCGAGCCCGGCCCCAACATGATGAGCGAGTTCGGCAGCGCGAAGGATCTTTATTTCGGCGGCGACATGGAAGCGAGCATCGCTCTGTCAGGCCAGGTCTGCGGCCGCATCGACGCCATCAAGCCGGTCGCGCAGATCATCCGCGAAACCGTCGATGACTTTTTCCAATCGGTGCGGAATCTGTCGACTTCTTACCTGCGCTGAAACCAATCCGGGGGAAGATTTCCGACTGAAATCGCATGGCGCAAGCGCATTCATTTCAGCGTCGAGAGGCAAATGATGCTGCAACGGGCGCGGTTTGCTTTTGCCATCGCTTGCAAAATTTGCCTACTGCCAGTTTTCGGGGATAGCCTTTTTGTATAGGGCATATCGCCCTTCGATTATCCGCCGGCAACACTTCCGGAACCTCGGATAATCAGCCTGCAAGGAGTGAAGTGATGAGTAACGAACAACGTCCGAACAACCCCAGCCAGCAGAACCAGCAGAATCCGGGTCAGCGCAAAGACGATCAACATCAGCACGATCGTCAGCAACATCAGCAGGGTGATTCGCAGCGCGATCGGCAAAATCAGCAAGGCGGAAATCAGCCGGGTGGCAATCGTCAGGATGACGAGCGCCAGCGCAATCAGCAGAATACCGAGCGCAAATAAGCGCGTGGCAATCGGTTGATTGTGATGCCGGGCGGTCCTCGATGGCCGCCCGGCATTTTCTTGCGCGTGACTCCCGCCTTCCCGCACCGCATCTTTCCCTTGAAGCCCAGCACTACTGATGCCGCGCTTGAGCTTCGGGGCGGCTTCCTCCGCCATCGCCACCAGCGGCGTGGATACAGACTGACGCACTCCGGGCGAGCGTTCACCACGGAACGGTGCGCCCCTCACGGTCGAGAAATTGCAGACCGGGTTTGCCTAGCTGCGAGAGCAGCACGTCCACGACTTTAGGAATGGCTTCCTCGACGCTGAACGGCGCGTCCGGTCCACCAAGAGCGGTGCGGATCCAGCCCGGAGCCATCAACACCAGTGCGCGCGGCTCTCCGACATGACGCGCGGCGTAGCACCGCATGAACTGGTTCAAAGCGGCCTTGCTGCCGCGATAGACCTCAGCCCCGCCCTTCTCGTTGTTGCTGATGCTCCCCTGTCCCGACGACATGATGCCGATCAGCCCGTCCGCAGGAACAAGGTCCCGTAATCCCTCTATGACGCGCATCGGGCTCAGAGCATTCGTGACGAGTACGCGAACGAACTCCTCCGTCGACACCTCCGCGACTGACTGGCGCGGGTTGGCGTCAGCGATCCCGGCGTTGTGAAACAGGATGTCGAAGCTACGGCCGGAGAGACGGTCGTGCAGCGCCGCGATCTGATCCGGCTCTGTAATGTTCAGGGACTCGATCTCAATACGGCCCGGATGTTCATCCGCCAGATCGTGCAACTCGGTTCTGCCGCTGCCTTGCACCGTCCCAACGACGCTCCACCCCTTGTTCACGAATTCAGCAGCCATCGCGAGGCCAAGACCGCGTGATGCGCCGACCAAGAGCATATGCTTATCAGTCATGGGAGCTTCCTTCGCCCTGCACGGGCACGAAACAGACGGGACCAGAGAGTGCTCATGAGCCGATGATAGCAGCCCCGAATTAATTGCAGCAGACGCACAGGATGCATTATGTAGTTGCACCGGGCGCTATATCATAAAGGGGAATAATGTAAGGTTCGGCTATGGGCCAGGTGGACCTGAACCTTCTTTTGGCGCTGGACGCACTGCTTGCCGAAGGCGGCGTGACCGGGGCGGCTCGACGCCTCGGCTTAAGTCCTTCCGCCATGAGCCGGACGCTGGCGCGCCTTCGGTCGGCAACGGGCGATCCGCTGCTCGTCCGTGCCGGACGCGGGCTCGTGCCGACACCCTACGCCGCCGAGCTACGCGAGCGCGTCCATGCGCTTAACCGGGAGGTGCTGGCGGTCCTCCGCCCACCGGTCAGCCGGCTGGACCTCGCTTCGCTCGAACGGACCTTCACCATTCGAGCCAACGAAGGGTTCGTCGCCGCCGTTTCCGCTTCGCTGGTCGCCGCTATCACCAAGGCTGCGCCGCGCGTCCGCTTGCGTTTCGCGCCGAAGCCCGAGAAGGATGCGCGCGCGCTTCGGGAGGGGCAGATTGATTTGGAGATCGGCGTGCTCGGCGCCTTCGCGCCAGAGGTTCGCAGGCAGTCTTTATTTCGAGACAGATTCGTTGGGGTGGCTCGGATTGGGCATCCGCTTTTTTCGGGCACAAATATTACGCCCGAAAGATACGCAGCTTGCGGTCATGTTGTTGCCTCAAGGAAAGGGGAATTCACCGGACCAGTTGACGACGCCCTGGAAGAGCTTGGGCTCCAACGGACGACGTCTGTTGTAGTGCCGGGATTTCCTGATGCGATGCGAATCGCTCGTCACTCGGATTTGGTCGCGCTCGTGCCGCGCTCGTGCCTCGGCAATAGCCTGGAAAACGATCCGGCAGCGACAGCAGGACTTCAGAGCTTTGAGCTGCCGGTTCGCACGCCGGAGATCGTGATTTCGGCGATGTGGCATCCGCGGGTGGACGCCGACCCGGCACATCGCTGGCTTCGTGATACGGTGGTCTCAGTATGCCGGACGGCGAATCCGCGACTTGTCAAGGCGCGGCGTAGCCGACGAGGCATATAAAATACCTTTCCAGTGCGATGCAGAATCTTCTGCATACTTCCGAACCACCTCAAACACCAGGAGAAGTATGCACAGCGCCAGCTCGCGGTCGTGAAGCCGGAACAGATCTCCGCAGCTCCGCATTGAGATGGGGCAGCGTCCAGCTTTTCCCGCGGCTATGGGAAATGCTAGTCCTTGGGGTTCGCAAGGAGTCGAAAACGATGGCCCAACAAGAAATCACCGAAGCCGATCTGCGCGCGCGCACCCGCAAACTGCTCGAGGAAGCGCATCCGGACAAGGTCGACCAGTTCACCTTCCGCGGAAAACAATACGACCACGGTTTGGCGTGGGTGCATTTCCCCGAAGGCTTCGGCGGTCTCGGCATCAGCCCCGGCATGCAGGCGATCGTCGCCGATGAACTCGCGAAGCATGCGAAGACTCACTACGACGACATGATGATCAACGCCATCGGCATCGGCATGGGCGCGCCGACGGTGCTCACTCACGGCACCGACTGGATGCGCAAAAATCTGCTGCGGCGCATCTTCACCGGCGAAGACATCTGGTGCCAGATGTTCAGCGAACCCGGCGCGGGCTCGGATGTCGCAGGCCTCGCGACGCGCGCGGTGCGCGAGGGCGATTCCTGGACCGTCAACGGACAGAAGGTCTGGACCAGCCTCGCGCATCTGTCGAAATGGGGCATGCTGCTCGCACGCAGCAATCCTGACGCACCCAAACATCTGGGGATGTCGTATTTCCTCGTCGACATGGAAAGCCCCGGCGTCGAGGTGCGCCCGCTCCATCAGATAACCGGCGAAGCAGAGTTCAACGAAGTCTTTTTTACCGATTTGAAAATTCCCGCCGACCGTCTGATGGGAAAAGAGGGCGAAGGCTGGAAAGTCGCCATCACCACGCTGATGAACGAGCGCACCGCTATCGGCGGCGCGCCGACGCGGCCCGGCGGCGGCTCCATCGGCGTGGTCGTTGATTTATGGAAATCGCGCGACAGCAAACACTTCACCCCCGCGAGCGAAACCGTGATGCGCGACCGGATAGCAAAACTCTACATCGAGGCGGAGTTGCTTCGCATCACGGTGCAGCGCGGCAAAGCGGCGCGCAAGGCGGGCAATCCCGGTCCCGAAGGATCGGTCGCGAAGCTGGCGCAGGCGGAACTCAACAAGCGCGTCTGGGAATGCGCCATGGATGTCATCGGCGGCGACTCGCTCGTCTATGAGCCAGGGTATCAGCGGCGCCGGCCGACCTCGCGCACTCGGGAGACGCGCCTCGGGATGGCGAAGTATCAATTTTTGCGGGCACGGGCTAACTCCATCGAGGGCGGGACCTCCGAGGTGATGAAGAACATCCTCGGCGAGCGGGTGCTGGGACTTCCAGGCGAGCCTCGCAGCGACAAAGACATCCCCTGGAAGAACATTCCGCGCAGCGCCTAGACCCCTGGCATCGGATTCAGCGAGTTAAGGACTTACCAGATGGATATTTCATTCACCAATGAACATGAACAGCTTCGGCAAACGGTCCGGCGCTTTCTGGAAAACGAATCCAACGAGCAAACCGTCCGCAAACTGATGGAGACTGAGCGCGGCTATGACGCGCGCACTTGGGAGCGGCTAGCGTCGGAACTGTCACTGGTGGGACTCATCATACCTGAGCGACACGGCGGCGCGGGTCTGACTCCGATCGAACTGGGAATCGTCATGGAAGAAATGGGACGCGTGCTATTCTGCGGACCATACCTGTCAACCGCAGTGCTCGGAGCCGGCGCACTGCTTCACGCCGCCGACGAAGCTACCAAGACAAAGCTTCTGCCTGCGATCGCATCAGGCCGGTCAATCGCGACCCTGGCCTTCGTCGAAGAGCATGGGCGATGGGACGTCGAAGCGATCGCGATGCGCGCCGCCCGAGACGGCGCAAACTGGAAGCTATCGGGAGTGAAGGACTACGTCCTCGATGGAGCCATCGCCGACGTCGTACTGGTCGTGGCGCGCACTGATAGCGGGCTCGGGATGTTTCTGGTGGAAGCCGGCGCCAAGTTCGAACGCAGCGCACTGCCGACGCTTGATCTCACCCGCAAACTCGCGCGCCTGTCCTTCTCCGATACTCCCGCGACACTTGTCTCAGGAAGCGGTGATGCGACCGCCGCAATTCGGCACGTCCTCGCGCTGGGATCTGCAATGCTGGCGGCCGAACAAGTAGGCGGTGCCCAACGATGCCTCGAGCTATCGACTGACTATGCGAAAACCAGGCTTCAGTTTGGACGGCCGATAGGATCCTTCCAGGCGATCAAGCATAAGTGCGCAGACATGCTGGTGGAGACTGAATTTGCGCGGTCCGCGGCATACAACGCGGCATTCGCCGCCGCCGAAAGCGACCACTCTCAGTTGCAAGCAGCGGCCCACATCGCGAGGTCTTACTGCTCCGAGGCCTTCTTCCGGGCTGCTGCCGACAACATCCAGATCCACGGGGGAATGGGTTTCACCTGGGAGGCTTCGGCGCATCTTTATTTCAAGCGCGCGCGCGCCAGCTCGATGATGTTCGGCGATCCTATCGACGAGCGTCAGAAGCTCGGGGCGTTGCTAGGTCTCTAGCGAACTAGAAGCCGATCGATATCCAATAGAAACCATCGTTACTGTGGCTGGCATCCATCGCGCCGGAAATAAAGTCCGCCATAAAGATTCCGGTCGCGATGTTGAAGCCCACCGTTTCCATGATCAATTTGCCCGCATTCACATCGGCAGTGCTGTTGGATAGCGATGCCATCGCCCACACACATGCATTGGGAAACTGAATCGGCCAGGTCACAGCGTAGGTCTGATCCTTTCCTAGACCCCCGGTAGGAAACAACGCACCCCATTGCACCGTCGCCGTGATGAGCCCCCGATTCACGTCCAGGAATGGAACCTGCGCATAACCGCTGCCCGCCATCAATCCTTTGAATAGCGCAGTGAAAGCCTGCAAGGCCGCGATGTTCCCGATATTGGTGTCCTGGCGCTGCTTCAGAAACGCAGTCCGATTCGCAAGCTGCTGATGGGGCTGATTCGAGAGTCCGATACCTCCGAAGCTCGCCCCACTAGCTGCGCCTTCCACGGCATCGGTCGCCTGGATCTCATACACCTCGTTGGCGGTGAAACTCGGAGTGTCAATCAATAACACCATCGCGGCTCTCCTTGGTTCGACTTCGACAAGATCTTAGAATGTCAGCGTCCAGACCCCGCTCAGACTCATGCTCGAGGTAAACACGATGGGGCTAATGGTCTTTCGCGCCAGTATCGGAGTCGGCTGCGTCGTCCCGGGCAGCACCACCGTGGTCTTGTTTGCAAACAACCCTAACTCTTGAATGGTGATTCCCACGGCGCCGGTATCCGCAGTGCCCAGACTCCAGTTGAAAGTGACACAGCCTGCTCCGTCTTCCGAATGCGAGTCGAGCGACTTGTAGTATGCAGGGGTGGTCAGGCCGGTATCTGTGAGTGCGGGCGTGCCGGCGCCCGATCCGAATCCCACCGCGGCCGCAAACTCTCCGCTGGTGTCGCCGCCCATCAAAGCCGCCAACGCGGGAAGCCCTGCATTCACGAACAAATTGTGATCTTCGATAGTCGCGATGAGCCGGTAGTCCTCGAACAGTTCAAAGCGCACGACTCCACGTGGCCGCGATCTCTCCGTTACGGAGGAAACAGACGGCCGTGATAGTTCATTCGATAGCTTCATTAATTCCTCCACCCTCAGTAATCAATTTTGTGACTCGACAACCGTCGGTATGCGAAAGTCCCGCTCCTATCCGCCTTGCAGTACCGCGTTGCCGTCGACTAGCAGGGCCGAGTCAGCGACGGCAGGCTCGTTGACGCCATAGGTAATTCCGCTATGGAGGTAATGTGCGGAGTAAAGCGGGACTGCAGGCCCGTACGAATCCCGAACCGGCGGCAATATGATTGCCATCGTTAGCGCCACGTCCGAAGGCTCCGGTCCGGTGTCGAGTTGATAGCTGACAATGCCACTCACAGTCAGGCCATCGCCGGGTGTGGACACGGAATCATCAACCGCCGGCAACACGAAAACCAGCGAATCCAGCAGCGACCGCGCGGGCTTGAAGAAATTTACCGCCGCAATGGCAGTAGCAGGAACACCAGGATCGACTGTCTGTTCCGCTTGAACCTGAATCATCACGCGAAACACAGCCCACCCCTCATTGGAAGGATATTGACTGCCGCCCCAACTCGCTTGCCCCTCAAGAATCGATATACTCGCCCAACCCAGTGTCGCGAGCGCAGTTTTGATCGACCATGGCGTTCCGCGGTAACGATGCAGCTGAATCGCCATTTTTATCAACGCGCGCTGCGCCGCGATGGCGTCGCTCTGCTGAATTCCCACCAACGAGGAAGGCTCTGTTAACGTGTCGATGTCGATCAGTGCGTCGACATCGGTGATGGCGTCGACACTGGCGATTATCGGCGCAACTGTCTGCCAGAGCGGCGAGATAATGTCGAATTGCCAGCCCAGAAAGGGCAAGGCAGTAGCCGGAACCGAATCGATTCGATAGACTAGCAGTGGCGTCAGATCAATGTCGCCGAGCCGCTCGATCAGAACCATCAAAGCCTGGCTCCTGGCGTCATTTATCGACTGCGGAATTTGAAGTTCAGGCACTTGTTAGTCCTGTTATTTGTTCGCTATATCTCGCGGCCTAGCTGTGTTCGGTGCTAAGAGCCTGAGCAAGCGCGATGTTGGTACAGTTGGCCCACTGACCCGCGGTCAGCTGCGTATATATGGGTGCGCTCAGAGTCACCTCGTAGACCCCAGCCACCGAAAGGGCCGTAATAATCTGACTCGGCACAATGTCTCTTTGAATTTCTGAAGCAAGCTCGATCGCGAACTGCTGGATTGCCGTAGCGGCGGCCCCCATAGTCTGAGTTGGATCTACGTCGGAGTATAAGGTGATCGTCGCATTTATCTGATAGTCGATCTCCGTCACCGATGACGTAACCACGGTATCGGTTAGCGGCCTCACCGTATCCGCGGTGAGCGCAGCCTGGACGCTCGACAACAACGCTGAACCTGCAATCCCGGTCGCGTTCGGTGCGGCCACCGGTTGCACGGCCACCGGACCGGTGAGAACGTAGACATTCACGGTACCAGGTGCGGGACTAACTACCTGCACGTCGATGATGGAAGGATCCACACCTAGAGCGAAAAATCGATAAGCACCGGCTGGGCCTGCCGAGCTAAATTGATTCGGCGCGGCCTGAATCCTCGTGCGCAGATGATCATCGGTTTCGGGCGCCGAACCGCCCGAGCTGGTGCTGGTGTTACTCGCGGAGGAAATCAACGCACTGGGATTCAGTAACACACTAATTTGACCGGCCAGGAAGCCGTTTCCAGCCATTCCCGCGACGGTAGCAGTTGCATTCGCGGTAGCACTGGTGCTACCGGCGCTGATGACAACGTCCGCATTGGTGGCGAACACTACCTGGCCGTCGCCACTACCCACCGACGTCCCCGCGGCGATTGTTACATTGATTGTCAAGGGATTCGAAAGGGTGAACTCTATAGTCGTGGTGGCTGGTTGCGCCTGCAGGCGGGTAACTCCAACCAGACTGCCCAGATAGTCGATCATCGGAAAGATGGCAAATGCTAGAAGATTCTGTTGACCTGCATACTGAATTGCGTTGCGCACCAGCGACTCCCGGTAGGCATACAAATCGATCAGCAGCCGTTCCACCTGTGCCGGCTGCAATACCCGGCCCGACGCCGATTCAAAAGCAGAAATCATGTCGGCCAGGATCAAGTTAGGACTGGTACCATCGGCATCATCGACGAACACCGGCGCCGGCAATGAAGGGATACCCTGCGCCATCACACACCTCCTGAAAGAACGACCACCGTAACCCGGGGCGAAGAAGCCTGCCCCGCGAGTTTAAGTTGCCATGCTATAGAGACATTCAAGTGAGCTTCCGATTGAGAACTACCGTCGCTCGCAGGTGTTACGCTTACTGATTGCAGAGCGACTCGGGGTTCCCACGTCACAATTGCCGCGCTGACTTCGCGCACGATAGACGGAATCGCGACGCTGATTGGATTGTCGATGTATCGCCACAGGTCGGCGCCAAAAGTCGGACGCAGCGGGTCCGAGCCTGGAGGTGTGGTAAGGATAATCGCGATACATTGGTCGATGTCATTGATTCCCTGAACGACTCCACCGATCACTCCCAGCTCCAAGGACCAGTCTACCGATATGATATCGGCGAAAGTTGTAGCTCCCGCGCTCATCGTCGACCCTGGCGAAGCGAATCGATCTCGCCGGCATTTCGTCTTCTAACATTTGTCATCGCTACGTCTCTCATTTACCATCAAGGAAGCAACGGGTGCACCGTGACTCCGGCCGGGAGAATGGTGACATAGGACGGCTCCGATTGAAGAGTGATCCCGGCCGGTGCATTTATAGTCACCGCGGCCGTGGCACCTCCGAGCATCGAAAAGCTGTGCGTCACCGCATCGTATTTGATGACGGTCCCATCGCTAAAATCTATCGTCAAAGAATGCGCCGCCGAGTCGTAACCGACCGCAGCTCCATCTTCGAAGTCAAGCGTCAGCGCGTGATGTCCACTGTCGTACTTGAAGGCGGTGGTATCTTGAAAGCTCAACGCCAACACGTGCGCCGCGCGGTCATACTCCACCGCGGTTCCGTCCTTAAACCCGAGGTGGAATTTATCAGCGCTCTGAACAGGAGTGGCGTCGACCGTCGAGTAAATGGCACCCAGCACTACTCCCGCTTCATCTCGCTCATCCATCAGGCATATAACTTGTTCGCCGATGTCCGGCAGCCAATAAGCTTTATCGTTCTGCGTCTTGGGCACCACGACCGGAAGCCAGTAGCTAAGCATTTGATCGAATTCGTTGAACGTAACTCTCAGGCGGCAAAGCGACAGATCCTGATCCTGAACAATCCCCAGCCGCAGTGTGGAAGACTGTGGGTCGGATGCATTCTCAGGTCGGGTCCCAAACAAATTAAAAGACACGACTGACCTCCAGGCGAGTTGTATAACCATGAACCCGATCGAGTCGATGATTGGCGACCAAAACGATATAAACCCCATCGAACTCGCCAAATCCAGTTAGGTTCACAGTAATGCCCGAGGCCATCGCGATTGAGCCAGGCATCACCAGCGTGGCGTCGATGAACCACATATTACTCGCGTTTAAAGCGGCTTGAGCCTTGAGTAACGCTTGCGGCCCATTTTCGCATCGCGACACGATTTTTAGGATGTCGGCGGTTACAACCGGCGCAATCGCCGATGCATTCTGAACGATCAGCGATTTGCTCGTCAGGTTGTGGTAAGCGACTTGTGCGCTGCGATACGTACTGTGCGTACGGTTACGGAATTCGAAGCGTTCGAGGCCGGTCCTATCCAGCGTTTGCACCGGCATCAAAGCTTCGAGGGTGACGCGGGAATAAAACACCAGGATCGAACCTCGTACAGTGAAATCATAGCCCTGCTCGATTGCGAGGCGTTTCAAAAACCCCAAGTCGGTCTCGTGCTTCTGCGTCAATCTTTCGAATACGACGTCGATCACGTCCGGTGCGCTGACTACCACGAGCCCGTACTTTGCGGCCAGCGTTTGAGCTATTCCAAGAAGAGTCTGACCTTCGTATCCCACGCTGTTGCGCGTACGCATGGCGGGAGTAACAAAGGCCGCCAGACATCGCATCGTAAAAGTATCCGGGGGACCGGCTAGTTCTAACTGATCGACCTGGAAGTCGCCACAAGGTAGCAGCCCTTCGCCGCGATAACCCATCGCCAGGTTCAGTTCGTCGCCCAGCGATGGATACCATGTTGTTTGCCATTTTCGATCATGGTCTTCGATCAGCAGCTCGACCTCACCGGAGAGCGCGGAAAGGTTGTCCGTATAGCTGATGCTGAGAACCATAGTCGAAATGTCCGTGGTAATGTTGATCCCCGCATACGTCAACACCCATTGAGGGGATCGCACAGGAAACGAAATAGCTGCAACCATGATCTTACAACCTGTTCTACGATTGCGCCTGTTTCCACGGCGGCAAATCCGTTGCGACCACGCTGGCCTTCTGCAACACTGGAATGAGCACCGTCATTCCTGCCGAGAGTACAGGTTCGATCGGCATGGTCGGATTGGCCATCACAATAGTGCCTAGAAGAGTGGCGTCTCCGTAGTAGTTCCACGCCAGCAAATCCCAGCGATCGCCAGCCGCACTAATATGTGTAAGGTATTGAGGACAGATCACTCGGCACTCCTGACTATGACGGAGGTCGGAACATCGTCGGGAAGCAGGACCGCACTCGAAGGTCCCGAAGGCGCGACTAATGCGGCCAGGGCCGACAGGCCCCCGGATGCAAGCGTCACGGCGCTCGAGCTGCTTGAGCTCGCAACCGAAGCGACTGCCAGTGGAATAAATGCTGCAATCGGAGGCGCGGCAACGTTTACTTCGAGCGGAGACTCCCGCAGGCTCAGTCGAACTGTTATGGCCTGGATATCTCCCACACCGCTGAGTTGGCGCGACACTGTATCAATTCCGATGATCACGAAGTACCCGCGAAAGTCTCCATTCCCGAATATCAAGGGTAGCGCCGCGTGAGTCGAGGCCGCCTGCTGCAACACCAACAGACTGGCAGCCGGATTCGTAAAAGAGAGATGCAAGAGCATCTCAAGCCGAATCGTTAACAGGTCATCCGCCAGCCATTGCAGCCGCGGCCGAGCCTGAACCACCCGCTGTTCCGCATAGTCGTAGCTGCGAGAATCGCTAAACGCTTCGGGTGAGCCGACTACCTGAAACGGAATGTCTCCTAAGATCGCAAACACTAAAACTCAGTCCTTTGACGCCGCTGCAGCTCGCGCGACCATTGTGTGTAAATGGCTTCGCGATGCTCTTCGAGCGCCGCCTTGACCCGATTCTCTACGTCATCGGGTTGGCAGGCGTTTATGACTATCGTGGGGGTCGAGTTAATCGTCACCGCATCAGCACCAACCGTATTTGGTCCAGGCTGGGAGGGCAAAATGCTAGCTATCGCGGGCGCCGCGAGAAGTTGAGCGCTAAGCATCGCAATCGCCGCCGCCGTGCGCAAAGTCGCAGGTCGTGAAGGACTGTCGCCCCAGACTCCCGGCTTATTCAACAAGGCGAGCACCGGAAACGACCAAGGAATTAGCCTCGAAGACCCAGGGCCGTTCAAACGGCCGCTGGTTCCTCTGCGCGATACTCCATTTCTGGCCAGTTCCAGGTCGCTTTTACTGCCCTCTTCCGGCCCGATCATGACCGACACCAGCTCGCCGATCATACTAGCGGTCTCGCCCGAGACGGCGGAGGCCAATCGTCTTATGATTTTCACCATCGCGCTCCTGTTGCGCCAGATCGAGTGTGAGACGGCAGCAACCAGTGCGGCGGTCGCGGTCGGAACGATTACAGGATTACCTGCCAAAGTGGCCAACCCTGCGACCAACTCCTTCGCAGTACCCGCCATTGCGACGAGACTTTTCGACGTGCGGACCGCCCGCGATAAGGATGTAAGAATTTGACCTCTCGCAACTGCGACCCACCTCTCGAGAGAAATCCCTATAGCCCAGATCCAGTTTACCGCTTTCATTAAGACTGCCGTCGACGCTGGAAGGATAGTTCCTGACACGAACACCTGCTGAACTCTATCCAGCAACGATGATGAGAAAGCCGACCTGGAGAATGAGGTCGAGTCTGCCCATTGACAGTATGTCGTCAGATGTTGATAGCTCGACCCTCGCTGTGCTGCACTCCAAGAGAGCTTCGCGGTATGAAGAGCTGTCATGTCAGCCGCATTGAGGTGCGTTGTGAGTCGAGCGCCGAACTCGTTCACACCTGCGGTCGCGGCGGATATCGGGGCCGCGAAGGCTGTGAACCCCGCAACATTGGCCGAATGTAGCTTTTCATTCATTGATATTTAGCAGGTCCGATTCTTAGTTTTCCGTCGCCCCGGAACTCCAGAGAGCACCGTTGTCAGGCTCGGGTTGGGCGTCATGGGAAATGGTCATAAATATTTCGTCACTCACAGTCACGTTTGTCTGGGTGCTGTCCGACTCGTCAAGCACAGATGGAACCGGAGCCTAGCAGAGACCGCGCAAAGCGCGGACAACCATCCGGATCAGATGATTTCCATGCAGAGCGAAGATCCAGCGACCTAGCACCTACCAGCGGCATTTGACTAGCTCCCCCCGCCCGCGTTTTCTGAGGCCTGGCGGTTGTAGTCATTGACCGCCGTCACCCAATAGCTCAACTCTTCGAAGTCCATCGCCGCCAGCTCTGCTACTCCGAATCCGAAGTGAACAAGGGCCGCGAAGGCGCCGGCGGAGGGCCCTGAAAATTTGCGCCGGCCACCTCGGACTGCAGGGCCAGCACGTCGTTGAGATCCATCGCGAGGAGATCCTCATAGACGATCTTCTCGCCATCGATCTCGACCAGCTCCGCAATCAGCGCAAACACCACCGCGGTAGGGTCGCTCGAGGTACCAACCACTCGCTGCGCACGCATGAGGTCGCGCCCGAAGCCTTTACGAATGCTCGCGCTTCTGCCTGAGGGCAGAATCAGCAGGCTTCCGTCGTTCTGATCGGCTTGAGACGCACCCTGAAGCCTTACGCCATTCACTGTTATCTCGTCGGATCTCATTTGCACTCACTCCTCGGTCGGGTCGACCTGAAACATCCTGACTGCCGGTCTAGTTCAGCCACCCAGGTTCGTTCGGAAGGTGGAAAGCTGGTCCACGCCGCCCACGACGTAAAGGTTTGCGAACACGTCATAGAGATAGATTTGGGTTCCCGCCACGTAAAGCTCGCAATGGTAAACGCTCACTGTGGAATTCGTTTCGACCATCGATTGCTGCTTGAAATTGGCCGTGCCGGCGTCTTTGAATACTCCGGTCATCAGATACACGACGGGTAACTCGGCCGAACGCCCCTGGCTGGTGTACTGCTCGAGGCTGCCCATGACCTGGAACGAATGAGTTTGAAAAGGACTGGCAGCCATGGTTAAAGTCTCGGCATCGAAAGACGCCCACTTAAGCTTCGCCTCCAGCTTGTCCACCCCGCTCCACAATTCGGCGCTCCCAACCATCCCCAGGCCCTTGTAGTCGATCATGCGATGTCGCGGCTGAGGGATTTCGATTTCTTCCGCGCGGCCGAGGAATCCAACCCCATCGATATAAACATTGGCGTTGGAAAGAGAATTCACCTGAATATTCATCTAACTACCTCGATAGCTTCGCGGACGTTACTAGGAAGTGGCCGATGCGGAGGTGGTCACCGCATTGGTCTGACCGAGTTGCTGGAGCAGCGACACGTCGATAAAGGTCTGGAAGGTCAACCGCTCCGCGGGAGGAGGCGGCATCGCATCGATGTCGAACACCAACTGGCCCGCGGAAACCTGCGCGGGAGGATTCTCGGTTGGATCATAGCTGGCGCTGCCCGCTACCAGGGCGCCACGCTGGATGAGAGTCCGGAGGAAAGCATTGACCGACGCCACGATTGCGATGATAAGAGCGTTGGAAATCGGCTGATCGATGAACTGAAGCATCGCCAGCTCGACCGACTCCTCGATGATGTCCATAGTGCGCCGCACGCTGATGAAATTGTCCGGCTCGGTATTGCTCGGAAATGCCGACGAGCGGTTTCCCCACACCCGCAGTCCCGTGCCGAACGCGTTGAACACCGTAAGAATCCCATTGGCGTTTAAATTGTTGACGTCCGAATTGGCATCCACCGCCGACGAATAGAGCTGCACGTCTGGTCCCAGAATTCCCTCGACCTCGACATTGGAAGGCGACCACCAATACCCATTGGCCAGGTCCTGGGCAGCAATCGAGCCTGCTACCCATGAGGAGTAGGCACCTACCGCAAGCGCGTTGACCTGCGAGGTCAGCGGGGTGCCAGTGGTGCTCAGAGTTATTCCGGTAGGAACGATCCCGCTGTCGTAGAAGGTCTCCTGGGGATAGCAAAGGATGGCGCGCTTGCTCGAGGTGTTAAAGGCATTTCCCGAGGCGCCACGGTTGCCGATTGCGCTCGCAACCGGCGTCGCCGGCGGTGAATCGATCAGCGTAACCGCTCGAATGGTGTTCGCCATCGTGATTTCTGCCGTCGCCACGTCCGCAAACTGCGAGTATCCGGGTGCAATGAGAATCTTTGCGAAGAAGCCCATCGTCCCGTAAGTGGTCTGCAAGGCCTGGATTCCGGTATAAACGCCGCCGCTAACCGCTCCGATGATGTCAGAGTGCTGGACCTTGGTCGGATCGGCGTAGTTGAAAGCCACCAATACCGTCGCACTCGAGGCAATGTGACCTCCAGACCCGGTAGGAATGAGCGTGATTACTCCATTAACGGGGTCGAGAGTGTAATCCGTTCCAGCCACATAGGTGGTGCCGGCCGGATCGCTGGTAACTACCACATTCGACACTCCCATATGGCCAAGGTTGATTGCACCTTGAGCATTGAAAGGAAATGCGGTGGCCGCCACTGCGGTGAAGTGGCGGGTCGGATCGAACACATTCACTACGATTGCCTGGCCGGCTCCTTGATTCTGAATTGCGGCCAGCGCGTAGGGGATCGTGTAGCCGAGCACGATCGGCCCGAAGTTAGCTGCATCGAGCGACGATGACACCAGCGTTGGTGTGTTGACTGCCGGTACGATCGCGGGAGTCTGGACTGCCCAGCTCGGCGCGGTCCCCACCAACCCGATGACCGCGGACTTTACCACTTTCACTGGCACCGGGCCGCTGTCGACTTCTATGATTTCTATTCCATGTAAAAAGCTTGCTGGCATTTTTTCACCATGTGTTTTGAGATTGAACTCCGGCCTGGACCTGTGACCACTACGCGAGCGGAGCGGATTCGCCCGCGGAAGCTACCGCCGCGTCGGCATAGCTCCATGCGATGTTGACGGTGGCTTCGCTCGCGATTCCTCCCGTTGCCAAACGCGTAACGATTCCGTTTACCGGATCGAGTGTGAAGTCGGTGCCGACCACGAACAGTGAGCCACCTGAGGTACTGACTGTGAGTGTTATGATGTTAAGGTTGGGAAGTTGAACCTGATTCTGAGAGTTGAAGGTAAAGGGCGTCGCGCCGATGGTGACCGTGCTTTCCCCCTCAGCTTCCAGAGCCACTCCCCTGACGAAGAGCGGGAAGTCGCAGGTGGTCGAGGGCTCCACGGCCATCGTGATCAACGCCACGCTAAGGAGGTAGATCCACACCCCACCTTCAGTGTCGCGCTCAACGAATTTTTCGCGCACCATGAAAATCTTGCGCGCGCCGGGAATCCGGTATCCGGTCAGCGCGGCGCGGATCCCTTCCAGGATAGCGTACGCTCCGGGAGAGCTCCCTCCTGGAGGGCCGCCAACACTCCATCCCAGGTCGCGGATGAGTACGGTGACGTCGAACTCCATTTTGCGTTCCTGGATGATCGCCGCCGTGTCTTCGACTTGTCCGTAGTCCGATCCGCGATATACGACCAGCGCCGCGCCGATTCTATGCGTCAGGCGATAGCTCTTCGGGTTGTCGGGGAAGTGGACGATTTCGATCGCCGGCACCATCGCTTGTAGCCGAGCAACAATCGCCGTCTCGATAGTGTCGATGTCGATCGGAGTAGGCGGCGAAAACTGCTGCCCGACCCAGGGTGTGTCGAGAACCACTCCCATAGCCTAAAATCCCCTCATGGTCTTGCGGGTAAAGATGCGCACCGGTCCGATAATCCGCTCCGCGTCACGAGCTATGGCCGTCTCCTGACCATCGGCGCCAACACCCAGAGTCATCTCGCCGGCCGCGACCTTGCGCAACATCAGAAGCGCGTCGTTGTAGCGCCGCCGCGCATCGGCCAGGTCATGAATCGGCCGCAGCGATTGCAGGCGATAGATCGCGACGTCGCAGGCGAGCCGGTTCAGTACTTCCGGCACGTCGGTCAGGGGCAGCGCGAAGCGTCCTCCCAGGTATCCATCGATCTCCACCGAGGCGTCATCCAGCGCCTGCTGCAGCACCGTGGTATTCACGGTAGTAACGGTCGGGTCTTCGTTAGTGAGTTGGACCAGGTCGCGATTGGGATAGCGATTGATGATGTCTTGTGGTGTCGCGTAACTCATGTTACTCGCTTCCTTGCCTAAGACAGGTACTCGCTCACGATCAGGTCTGCGCTGTTTCTCCAGATGTTAGTGGTAGATACGCCCGAGCTGGAGCCGGAGCCTGCCATAAATTCCGAGTTCAGCAACTGACGCGCCACTTCTTCGAGCGCCGGCGGCACCAGGAGGTAGATTCCTTTACCACTCGCGAGCGTCCCGAATGGCATCGCCGCGTCAGTCTTAAAGGAGCGCATCGCGGTGCGCGCCGCGCCGTAGTTGGTGGGATTCGAAAGGTCCTGGTTGCTCGCGTATGCTAACTGCCAGAGTCCGACTCCGGTGTTGGCGCGGCCGTCGACGCCGTAACGGAACTCGCGGCGATTGAAGACCGCTTCATCATTGATCGAACTCATCCGCGTTACCGCATACTCGCGGCGCAGCTGGAAAATGAACGGCCGGATTGCCCGCGACGCGTCGATCAGGAACCAGTACGGTCCCGAACCTGAGCTATTGATGTTGGAGGCGCTCGAGTCAGCGTCAGCTCGTCCCAGCGGACCTACCGGATGGGTCGCGGAAAAGAACGGCTGGCCGTCGTAACCGATAACGCTCGCCGGAGTCGTCACCGAGGTCTGGATCATCTGAAAGAGCAGCATGTCGGGATGCACCTTGGTATCCCATCCGAGCTGCTCGATGATCGGCTCGTAGACGCCGTAGGTGTCATCTTCGATATCGTTGCGATCGATGGAGACGGTGTCCTCGAAGTTGCGATTCGCGATGGTATAGGAATGAGCCTCGAGTGCCTGGATGACCCTATCTCCCAGCCATTCGCGAAATTTGGTCGTGCGTCCCAGCCATGGATAGGTACTGACGCGGCTGGAAGATCGCACAATCGAGCAGATTGATTCGTAATACGACGGCGGCTTTTCGAATCCCCGTTGAAAAACCACATCGAAGCCGGTGAATAGCGCGGCCAGATTTTGGGCAGATACTTCCATCTTGGTTCTAACTCCTTGCTGGTTGCGAGATTGCCTAGACCGCGGCGGTCGCCTGATGCCAGAAATCGACCCACACTTCGCCCGAAGGATCGATTGCCACTACCTGCCCCGCCACCGCGTACTGCTGCACCGAGGCGCCCGACGCGCGATCGCTCGCAGTCACGTTGTTGTCATCGAGCGCGAAGCAGGGACTGCCCACCGCGGGCGCGGTGACCGAAGTGTCCTGCGAGTACATGAAGACGCCTTTGCGCGCGGCGATTTGAATCGCACCCGCCGCCCCGGGATTGTTCACCGCGTTTTGCGCGGGAATTCCATTCACCACATATTCGGCGCGACCGACGACCTTGAGCGCGTTGGCAGTGGTGGTAGTTGCTGACGCGGGGACCGCATTGCCGTTGCCGTTGATCGCGACCATGCTGCCGAGGAAGATCGTGGTGTTAGCCTCGACGTTAAGAACACGGATGCGCCCACCATCAGCCATCTCGGGCGTGTTTCGGGAATTTGTCAGTGCCGCCATCTTTTCACCTGGACCGTTTTTTTAGAGTTAGAGATTGGGATCCGAATGTTCCTTGTTGAGGCGCAGGAAATCCGCGCCGCCACTTTTTCGCTGCACGAAATCGTTGGCGGTAACACCTAGGAGCCCGCAGATTGCAATCTCCGTCGCGCTTAGCAGCGACGCCGAATGCGATCGCGAGAGCACGGTGCGCGGATCGCCGCCCAGGTTCAGCTCACCCGGCAGCAGCACCGGCTGCCGTGCGGCAAAGGTATCGAACCCTTTCTGATCCGCCGCGCAGTATGCGATCGCCCATTCGCGATGCGCGGGCGCCAGCCTGCCCGAGCGAATCGCCTCGTCCACCGCGTATTCAGCCTTCTCGCGCGCGCGCTGCATCTTGAGCGCGTTGAGCTCGGTGAGCGCCTGCTGAAACTCTGCGACTGCCACGTAGCGCGCCGGATCATTTCCCGCGCGATGCGCTGCGGCCGCATCGATGTCGCTCATGGCGCCAAGCCGCTTGAGGATGTCGTCGGTCGAAGCATCCGCGTCGAGCCCCAGCATCTCGCGAAGCTGTTTGAGAAATTCATCCATCTTGCTTTCCTCGTCTCCGGCCGCGGAGATCGCGGTCAGGTAAAGATTCGGGTTGTTGGTGAGGCCGGCGCGCAACAGCCGCGTAATCGCGCCATCCTTCGGCGAATACTGAAAGACCGGCGAGATATAGCGATACTCATGCGCGCGGATGGCGCAGGCGGCGCGCTCGGTCCATTCTACTCGGCCCCATATCGCGCCATTTCGAATCGCAAATTCGGTAATCCATCCGGCGGCCGGCGCGGGATTTCCTTGCGCCGCGGCGAAGTCGGTCGCATGGTCATAGTCGATGGGAATTCCCGCCTGCATCCGCAGCGCCATGGTCGCGTTGATAACCGCCGTGGGATCGGCGAGGAGGTAAGGTCCGCGACCGTCGCGCCCGTGGAAATTTCCCGCCGGGATGAGCTGGATCCACTCCGGTGGCGCGGCATCCGCGGCCTCGACACCGAAGGCTGGCGCGCTGGCGGTCTCGACGTGGGAGAATCCTAAGAGTTTGCGTGGATTGGCACCCGAGTCACCGCCAGCGCGGGCTATGGAGGAGGCATCCATGGTGCGCATTGTGCCGCGATTTTCCGAGTCCAATAAGGATGAACTAGTTCAGCCATAACACTTACTACGGAGAGAAGGGGAAAGTGCACGAAAGTCGGCCGCTGCTGAACATCCAGTCAGCAGATAACAGCATTATGTGCGATGATCTTTGCTCGCCACTGAAGGTCTAGCTCAGTGGAAGCCCTAGCTGCGCGGACTACATGGAGCGCGTCACGCTCATCTCAGGCGCCAAGGCGCGCCACCATCTTTTCCAGGACGTCGCTGAGGTCGGGAGCGGGTTTGAGCGCCAACGCTTTTCGACACGCAGCGGTCGCTTCGGCGATCTTGCCCTGCCGCTCGAGCGCCACCGCCAGCAGGGTCAAGGCTTCGGCATCGTCGGGCTCCTGCGCGATGACGGAGCGCATAAGGATTTCCGCCGCGGTGTAGTCCTGATGGCCGAGCGCAATCTCGGCGCGTTCTTTCGCTACCGCCGTCGACCCGCCGGGTAGCTTGGCGGCCGCTTCCAGAGCGGACTCGCGCAGATCCACGGCGTCATACTGGTTGAGGTTGCGGGCGAGATCGATGTAGGGGCCAGGTCCGTGCACCCATTGCGGCATCAGCACCAGCGCCTGGCGGATGTCGCCCAACGCCTCGCTAGTGCGGCCGGTCTGCTCCAGAACCATGGCGAGATTCACCAGCGCGCCCGGAAAGTCGGGATTGCTATCGAGGGCGGCGCGAAACTCCGGTTCCGCACCGTCAAGGTCTTTGCGATGCAGCAACGCGGTACCCAACTCGTAGTGGCATTCCCAGGAGGCCGGGAACATTTGCAGGCAGGTGGAGAACAACGCGACGTCATCGCGCCAGAAGCTTTCGACGTGAAACAGGATGCCACCATATAACACCGCCAGTAGCGCTCCGGCCGCCGCGATCGCCGCGCTACCCAATCGAACCCACTCGCAGATAGTAACCGCGATGTCCGCGATCATCAGACACCAGGCCACCGAGCTAAGGTACAGGTAGCGGTCCTGCACCATGACCAGCGGTGGAAATTCGCGAAGGTTAAGAACCGGCGCCAGGCCGATAGCGATCCATGCCACGCAAAACACATACAGCCTGCGATGCGATGCGTGGCGCAGCAGCAGGGCCGCCGCCAGCGCGAGGACGGCCAGCATCGCAAGCGGCACCAGGAAGTCGCGCGACAGTATCGAGGACACCATCACCACCGGATGATCGGGACCCGCGCTCCACGGCGCGACTAACAGCCACACATATGTCGCGAGGGCGCTCGGCAAGGTAATCAGGAGCTGCGCGAGCGTCATCGGATTGGCGACGTGGCTTCGGACGATCACTCCCAGGACCAGCAGGCGCACCATGAGGTAGCCGGCCAGCAAGGCGAGGAAGGGCCAGGTCTCGATGACTCCGCGCCATAGAAGCTCGCGCATCGATTCTTCCCGTCGCGCGGCCTCATCGTCAGGTTGCAGAATCGCGACGTACGCCAACAGCAGGAAGGGAAACACTGCCGCCGATTCATGGCTAAGCAGTGCGAGGCCAAAGAAAATCAGCGCCAGTGGACGGTGCGCCGCGCCGCCGCCGCGACTACCGATGAACGCGAGGAATCCCGCCAGCATGAAAGCAGTGCTCATCGGGAGCGGAATCGCTATCGGCCAGACCACCGCCTGCGCATGAACCGGCATCAGTCCAAACAGCGTCGCGGCGAGAAGCGGCGCCCATCGATGCGAGGTCAGCGCGCGCGCGATTCGAAAGACCAGCCACACCGCCACCAGATGGATCGCGATCACCGCCAGATGCCATCCGGGCAGCGCGAAGCCGAACAGGTGGTAGCTGAGCGCGAGCCAGACATCCTGGAGCGGCCGGTAGTAGGCGCTCTGGGGAAGGTTGTTCGGGTCGCGAAACCACCACGAGTCGCGAACGAACGATTTGGTGACCATCGCCCAATCGCCGATGAAGCGGTTGCCGGTGATCATTTCTTTATCGTCGAAAACGAATTCGTTATGGATGCATCGCAGGTACACCGCCGCGGTGACCGCGAGTGCGAGCACGGGGGTGTCGCGCGCGAGGCCGCGCACCCCGGCGCGTTGCGGATTTGCTTGCGGATTCATTTCCCTGCGGGCCCCCGATCCGGCCATCCTGTCAGGAGCGATGCGGTCGCGCGAGCCGATCAGGCACCCCCAGGCGCGTTTTGCGGCGCGCATCGCTCTTGCTAGATTCTCTGCAACAAACCTCGGCAACGGGGGCAAAGGAGAGGGATTTTGATCATGTCCTGGACCGAAAAATTCTCACTCATCATCGTGACCGCGATTTTCTCCCTTGTCGGCGGCGCCGCCGCGGAACATTTCTGGCCCAACGCCGTTCCCGACCTCGGCGCGGCCTCGATCGCGAAAAATATCAGCGCTCATCAATTTACGTTGATCGATAGTGCCGGCGCCACGCGCGGCATGATGGACGTCACCCCTAAAGGCGTCGCCGAGTTGCGCCTCTTCGATGATACCGGCAAGTTGCGCGCCGGCCTCGGGGTCGCGCATGACGGCGCACCCGCCCTCGGCCTCTATGACGACGATGGTAAAAACCGGGTCGAGGTCAGCCTCTCGCGGGGTATTTCGCGCGTGCGCCTGTTCGACAACAAAGGTGCTCCGCGCGCGGGTATCGCGGTCAATGATACCGGGGCGTCCAACGTCGAGCTGATCGATGACAAGGGCGGATCGCGCGCTTCGATGGAGACCACTGACGCGGGAGATTCCACTATGCGTCTTTCCGATGCGACCCAGCCGCGCATCGGGCTCAGCGTCGCCGCGCAGACCGGGACCGCCGGAATCGCGCTGCTCGGCGGCGGAATTACCCACGCCGCGCTCTCGCTCGATCAGCAAAACCGCGCCGCGCTCTTCATCTATGGGGCGGACGGCAAGCTGGTCGCCAGCGTCCCGCAATAATTCGCGCCCACCTGGTTTAGCTTGGCCGGCGGCGTTCGATGCTGAAGCGGACGCCGCCGGCCTTTTTTTCCTCGCCGGCGCTTCTTCCTTCCCTCTTTGCTCGCTGGGCGCAATTACATACATTTTGTAGCTGCGAGGGGAGCCCCCATGGCGGCAGCCGCGGCCGAACGATATCCCACACCTGAATTGATGGCGCAGGTTCCGCGCCTGGTTTCCCTGCCCGGGGAGCCGGTCCGCCAGCATCGCATCCTGCACAAACGCGTCATGATCGGCAGCGGCGGCGAGGCCGATTTCGTCCTCCTCGATCCGACCGTGGCGCGCCGTCATGCGCTGATCAGAAAGCATCACGGGAACTTCATGCTCTCCGATCTCGGCTCCGAGAAAGGCACCTTCGTCAACGGCAAACGGCTTCCACCCAATCTCGAGTACACCCTCTGCAGCGGCAACGACCTGCGCGTCGGCACCCTGCACTTCACCTTCCTGCTGCCGGAAAACACTCAGGACGCGCTGCGCAGTTCGCTCAAACGCCAGATGCGGGTCGAGGGTTTCGTCACCGTGCTGCTGCTGATCTCGATCGTGCTCTCCTACATCATCCCGCCCTCGTTCTGGCAGAGCCTCATTCCACGTCGCGGCCCGCAGCGCGCCGCCGATGTCAGCAACACCTGGCTGGGGCGGCTCAATCAGTATCGCGAGAAGGCCGGGCTGCCGCCGGTGACCGAGAGCGCGGCGCTCTCGAGCGGCGACGCGAATCACGCGCGCTACCTGGTGGCCAACGATGCCGCGATGATTCGCAGCGGCAAGATCGACGCCTCGATTCATGACGAGGACCCCGCCAAGCCCTACTTCACCCCGGAGGGAAAAGCCGCGGGCGCGGTCAGCGACATCGATGCGGTCTACACCGACCCGCCGGAAACTCCGCAGTCGCCGTGGGCGATCGAAAACTGGATCACCGGCCCGTTCCACCGCATGTGGCTGCTCGATCCGGCGCTGCACCGCGTGGGTTACGGACAATATTGCGAGAAGGGAATTTGCGCCGCCGCGCTCAACATCCGCGGCGGGGTCGACGGAACCGCGGCCGCCGCGCCGGTGATGTATCCGCCCGACCGCGCCACCATCGGCAACGGCAAGTTCAGCACCGATGAGGCCGAATGGCCCGATCCGCTCACCACCTGCGGTTATCACACCCCGACCGGGATGCCGATAAGCCTGCAACTTGGCGGTAAGGGACCGGTGCGGCTGGGCGAATTTTCGCTCTCGCGCAATGGCGTCGCGGTGCCCAGCTGCGCTTTCGATGCGTCTTCTTACAAGACTCGCGATCCGGTCGCCCTGGAGCGGGTGCAGAAACAGCTCGCGCACTTCGGCGCGATCGTGATGGTGCCGAAAGATCCGCTGGTCCCCGGCGCGACCTACGCAGTCAACATCACCGCCTCGGGCCAGCCCTACTCATGGTGGTTCGCGGTCGAGCCGTAGCAGCGAACCGAAAGCACCATGAAGGGTGGCGGGCCTTGGGCTCGAGGGTATTGCCGCCGATCCCGGAACCGTAGGGGGCGGGCGCGAACGCCCGGTTAGATTCCTCAAACGGCTTTGGTCCGCATAGCCGCCGTCGGATTTTTCCGATCCCCGCGCCGCACAGGGAAAAACGATCGCTTCGCGAATCAGGATTCTATCGGGGCGTTCGCGAACGCCCCCTACCAATTTCAAGGATGCCGGCCAGATTTCCAAAATGGTGCATCGTCCGGAAATCCAAACAGCAATCACGCCTGCAATATTGCCGCCAACCCCGGAACCGTCGGCGGGGTTCGCGAACGCCCCGTTAGATTCCTCAGATGGCTTTGGTCCGCCTGGCCGCCGTCAGATTTTTCCGATCCCGTGCCGGCCACGAAAAAACGATCGCTTCGCGAATCAGGATTCTATCGGGGCGTTCGCGAACGCCCCCTACCAATTTCAAGGATGCCGGCCAGATTTTCAAAATGGTGCATCGTCCAGAAATCCAAACAGCAATCACGCCTGCAATATTGCCGCCAACCCCGGAACCGTCGGCGGGGTTCGCGAAGGCCCCGTTAGATTCCCTCAAATGGCTTTGGTCCGCATGGCCGCCGCCAGGTTTTTCCGATCCCCGCGCCGCACAGGGAAAAACGATCGCTTCGCGAATCAGGATTCTATCGGGGCGTTCGCGAACGCCCCCTACCAATTTCAAGGATGCCGGCCAGATTTCCAAAATGGTGCATCGT
>Ga0210398_10000492_pt1 | contig 45021 bp, 43 predicted proteins | sample IncBWC4OmetaG_FD_161047 | JGI IMG/M metagenome (GOLD analysis project Ga0210398, IMG submission 161047) | Forest soil microbial communities from Barre Woods Harvard Forest LTER site, Petersham, Massachusetts, United States - Inc-BW-C-4-O | ecosystem: Environmental > Terrestrial > Soil >...
CGCAATCGAAATGCGTCCCCCATCCAGGATTTTCAAGCTCCCAGTAAAACCCTCGCCCTCCGGACCCAATAGATTCTCCGAAGGCACACGGCAATCCTCGAAAATCACCTCAGACGTATCGCTAGCCCGCATTCCCAGCTTGTTTTCTTTCTTTCCCGGTTTGAACCCCGCCATCCCTTTTTCAAGGATGAACGCGCTAATCCCGTGAGATCCCTTTGTCTTGTCCGTCACCGCCATGGCCACGCAAAAGTCGGCGTAGTGCCCGTTGGTAGTGAACGTTTTGGCCCCATTCAACACCCAAAAATTACCGTCACGGCGCGCCGTAGTCCGCGTCCCACCTGCGTCGGATCCCGCCTCCGGCTCCGTCAACGACCACGCCCCAATCTTTTTTCCTTGCGCCAGCGGGAAAAGATACTTCTGCTTCTGCCCGTCGCTCCCAAATTTGTAGATGTGATTGCTGCACAGCGAATTGTGCGCCGCGACGATCAACCCCACCGACCCGTCCACTCGCGACAACTCTTCAATGGCAATGACGTAGTCGATGTAGCCCAGCCCCGCTCCGCCGTATTCCTCGGGGAAAATCACCCCGAGCAACCCCATCTCTCCCAACTTGGGAATAATCTCCATTGGAAAGTGCGACGCTTCGTCCCACTCCATCACATGCGGCGCAATTTCCCCTTCCGCAAACTGCCGCACACTCCGCCGCAACTGCTGCTGTTCCTCAGTAAAGGTAAAGTCCACGGTGTCTCCGGCCCTTCTATATATTTCTCGATATGCTCCGCCAAACTTCCGCTTATACCTCTATTTTACACAATGCCCGCCAGCCCCTCATCCGATGGTGATGGAAATTGTGCGGTGCGCGGATCGCTTATCGCGTCACCCGGTGTGGCCGCCCCCAAGAAGCTGTAGTGGCGGGGCTTGCTCCGGCCTCCGTTCTCTACGCCCGCGCCTTCTGCGGCTCGGCCAAAACTTCCGCCAACACCGACAATGTCCGTTCGATGCCCGCCTGGTCCACATCGCAGTGCGTTACAAACCGCACCGAATAAACCGCCGTGTCCAGCGCCCATACCCCTTTTTCGCGCAAAACATCACAAAGCTCCACAGCCGTCTTCCCCGTCCCCTCGCAATCAAAAATCACGATGTTGCTCCGCACCTTCTCGGGATCAATCTTCAGTCCCGGCGATCTGGCGATCCCTTCCGCCAAGCGCCGCGCATTCTCATGATCGACATAGAGCCGCGCCGGCGATTCTTCCAGCGCGATCAAACCCGCCGCCGCAATCACCCCCGCTTGCCGCATCCCTCCCCCAAACATCTTCCGGTAGATCCGCGCCTTCTCGATGAACGCATCGGACCCCACAATCATCGACCCCACCGGCGCCCCCAACCCTTTCGACAAACAAAACATCACCGAGTCCACTTTCTTCGTCATCTGCCGAACACTCTCGCCAAGTGCCGCCGCTGCATTAAAAACCCGCGCTCCATCCATGTGTACCTTCAGTTTGGCTTCGTGCGCATGCCCGCAAATCTCATCCACTGAGGCCGTCGGATGCAACGTCCCACCCGCCATATTGTGCGTATTCTCAATGCATATCAGCGCTGTCTGCGAGTCGTAATAAATCTTCGGCCGGATCACCGCTTCAATCAGCTTCCAGGAAAGAACTCCGTCGGCGCCCCGCGCAATCCGCGGCATGCATCCCGCTATCGCCGACATCGACGCCAGCTCGTAAAGATTGACGTGACTCCGCTCATCGCAAATCACCTCATCTCCGTGATGAGTCCACACCTTAATCGCAATCAAATTCCCCATGCACCCGGTGGGCACAAACAAAGCGGCCTCTTTCCCAAAGATCTCTGCAGCCCGCTTCTCCAACCGGTTCACCGTCGGGTCCTCCCCGTACACATCGTCCCCGACCTCGGCCTCTGCCATCGCACGGCGCATCTCCACGGTAGGCCGCGTAACGGTATCGCTCCGCAAATCCACTATATTCTCTAGCCGCGTCACGCCCTCCGCCTCACTCCGCATCCCGCTCTTTGCAATCGTTCCGCTCACGATGTCTATTCTCCCCGTGTCTTCTCCGTGCCCTCTCGGTCCCCTCGGCACTCGGTGCAAAAAACTCTTCCTCCAAATTCCCACGACCCGTGCACCCGCAGATCACCTCATCAATTCCACAAACACCTCATTCGAGATGCTTACCTTCCCGGGAGCCAGCCGGAGCACATTCCCGTCTCTCTCTACGAGTCCAGCCGATTCCAAAGGCCCAATTCGCGCCCCCAAGCGAACCCCGTATTCCCGCTCAATTCGCGCAACATCGATCCCATCCAATTGCCGCAACCCCAAGAACAATTCCTCTTCCAAAGCACTCTCCCTGGTTACCTTCTCGCATTGCTCAACCGGAATACGACCCGCCGCGATCGCGCCTAGATACTCCGCCGCATCATGCGCATTCGCCCACCTCGCGGTCCCCGAAAATGAATGTGCCCCAGCCCCAAATCCCAAATAAGCTTCCCGCCTCCAATACTTCAAATTGTGGCTTGATCGAAACCCCGGCTTCGCCCAATTAGAAATCTCGTAGTGGTGATAGCCAGCCACTCCCAAGAACGCCGAAGCCGTCTCATAAAACTCCGCCATCTGATCATCACCGGGCACCGCCCCGGCGCTATACCTTGCCCCGCCCGCCAGCAATTCCTTCCCCAACCGGCTCCCCTCATCCACTTCCAACAAATAAACCGAAACGTGCTCCGGCTCGAGTCTCGCTAACTCCTCGAGCGATTCCTTCCAACTCGTCTCGGTCTGATACGGCAATCCCGCAATCAAATCAAAACTAATATTCCGGATCCCCGCCTCTCGCAAAATCGGCACCGCCCGATGGATATCCGCCCGCCGATGCATCCGCCCGGCCGCCGCCAATTCTCTATCCGAAAACGACTGCAATCCAAAGCTAACCCGGCTAATCCCCGCCCGCACCCAAGCCGCAGCCTTTCCCACTTCCACCGTCTCCGGATCAGCCTCCAGCGTCACCTCGCTCAACTCCGTCCTAAACGTCCCGCGAATCGCCTCCATCATCCCCAGCAACAACCCCGGCTCCAGCAAACTAGGCGTCCCGCCGCCGATATAAACCGTATCCACAACGGCGTTCTCGAATCCCTCCGCCAACCCCACATGCGCCGCCCGATACAATTCCTGGTGCCCACGAATCTCCCGACAGACGGCCTCCGCATAAGGCGAAAACCGCGTCGAAGACACCACTCCGGTATGAAAATTGCAATACGTACACTTCGTCTGACAAAACGGAACCTGAACGTAAATCCCCAGCCGCCGACTCATCCAAAAACTCTAACACACCATCGAGGGCGCTGGCTCTCGCTCCGATTTTCTGCGCTTCCTCTCGGCACTCTGCGTCTGGAGCGTGGTCTTTTCTCGTTCTCTCTGTCTTTTCTCGCCACATCTACCGCGCATCGCCCATCACCCTCACCCACATCTTCCTCTCCCGAGGTCCATCAAACTCACAAAAAAACACTCCCTGCCACCGCCCCAACACGAGTTTCCCTTGCTCCACAAAAATCATCTGGCTCGTTCCCGTCAAGACGGCCTTCGCATGCGAATCCGAATTCCCTTCGCTATGCCGATACGGCCCAGAGCGCGGCACCAAACGCTCAAACACACCCTCCAAATCCGTCGCCACATCCGGATCAAAATGCTCGTTAATCATCACTCCAGCCGTAGTATGCGGCACATACAGGTAGCACACTCCCGACACCACGCCCGCCGCAGCCACCGCCCGTTCCACCTGTTCCGTCACATCCACCAACTGCGTCCGCCGCCCCGTCTTCACCCGCAGAACTTCCATGGTCCCTCTCCCAAAACCCTCGAGATTCTAGCACCTGCTCTTGCTCCCGACGGCACCCGAGCCCTCGGTTCACCTTCGGTCCAGCCACAGTTCACCTCCCGTGCATTGTCGCTTCTCCTTAACTGAGCGAAAGTGCATATCGTCATCCAACACACGCTTCCTTGGTTCACCACCAAGCAAGCAAAACGGCAGCCCTGGTGCTCATCCCAGATCAGGGCCGCCGTTCCAAGGAAAACAGGAGGCTGCCGTGCAAAGCAAGCTCAAGGACAACGGACGCATCTGGCTGTGGGGGTTCCTGGCGGTCATGGCGCTGGCCCAACTCTACGTCGTGCGCGAACTGCTAGCCGCTTTCGCCCTTTTCGCCCTCGGCTTTGCTGCGCTTGCGTTCGTGGTGGCAAGCCTCTACATGCTGCAAAAATCCTGGGAACTGGCCGTAGCGCGCCTCGCCGCCCTTCGCCACCCCGTCATCAGCATAGCCGGCGTCGCCAACATGGCCTCCGCGGGCAACCTGGCCAATATCAGCCGCGAGAATCAAAAAGCGGCCTAAGGCACAGGCTTAACGAAACGTTTCTGCGCACTCGAGCACTACACGTAGACAGCTCTCTTTACTTTGAGTACGCGGCGCAGCGAATGGAATCAGGTTTTGATCGATTTTACTAGCCGTTAGAACTAGGAGCGCACCAGCACCTCAGGTGGGACGGCCGCCCAGCCTTCTCCCTCTCAGCAACGTGCCGCGCTCTACGGAGGCTGTCTTGCAACTAAAACCGTCCTACTCCCGCCGCGCCCTAACTCGGCTTCGAGCCTCAGAGGACATCTGGGTCTGCTGGCGCTGCAATGGCCGGGACGACGTTGCCCGAGTCCTCGACATCAGCGTGGAGGGTCTCTTCATCCAAACCCCGAATCTCAAAGTGAAAGAAGGCACGCCCGCCAGACTCGACTTTCTAGTTCAAGAAGGCAGCATCAAAGCCGACGCCGTCGTTCGCCACGTAAAAGGCGGCAGCGGAGTCGGCCTAAGATTTCAAGTCGTGGCCGATGAAGATCGCCAACGCCTCAGAGCCTTGCTCGGAAGGCTGCGCTCCCTCCCAACCGCCCTACCTCAACACTTTCGCAGTCTGGGACAAGGGTAACCCTGCCCCGGCTCTTTTGAACTTGGTCCTTTAACATCCCGCTCACCTGGCGCGTTCCAGCATTTGACGCTGGCCGGCACCGCTTGGCATGCAACATCGCAATTCCAATGCGAGTCCAAGGATACAGGTTTCAAGGAATGGTCTTTCGATGGCGGCTTTGCGATATCCTTGGAGAACACGCGGAGTAATGGAGGCCACACGTGGACAACAAAGCGGACAAAGTGGAGAACGTAAACCAAACCGAGAAAGACAATGCAAAGTTCAATTGGGTCGCCGAGCGTTCTTCATGCTCACTGCCGAAAGTATTCCAGACGCTGCGGGCACAGGTCGAAGAGGACGTCAAGACTCGCAACGCCCAGCGTCCCAAGAATTCCCCTTATGAATTTGCTGTCAAGGAGTCTGGCAGCGACTTTACGGTTCTCTACGTGGCTAAGGATGTAAGCAAGTCTGTCATCTTCACCCTCGACAAGAACGGTATTCTCGTCCGCGGCGGCGAAGGCAATCAAATGTTTGAGGTCACCCTGAACTTCACTACCGACGGCGAGTGCAAACTCATCGTGAATGAAGAGCAGCGAGACTTTTGGCAGGTCCGCCGCATGGCCCTTGAAGAGCTAATGTTTCCACGCTACTAGCCGCGTGAGGTGTTCCGGCCCCTCACTAGGCGGACGTTGTAGCTGAATGGACGCTCAATAACCTTTTCGACGATCCATCCAGCCTGTTTAGCGAGCGCCCCGAATGCTTCGATGGTTCGCGGCCGCGTCGCGACTCGGTTAGCGTTAAGAGATGCCCGCACAGGTCCACCGTCCCGCGTCACCGAGCCTACGACCACGGCATCGCGTGCCGTTCCGGCATACAGCGTGCTCAGGTTTGAGACAATCTCCCCGTCTGAACCGTACTCGAACAATCCCCCCTCTGACGAAATTCCACACGCCGCATCGCCAACATTCAATTCCTCAAGCGCCTCCCGTAGTCGCTCGGCGTCCGACCATTCATATGAGAAATGGCGAAATTCAATATCCAGCGCGCACAACGGTGCCGGAGCCGCACGCAACGCCTCGACAGCCCGTCCGCCAAACGCAGGCCCGTGCGCATCGACGTCCAAGACCGCAATGACGATTCGCCGCGCCACCAACAACGCCGTGTGCTCCGCTTGAAGATGGATTACCGCGTTCCAACTATCGGACCCCGCCCCACCGCCGATATTTACTAGACACACTGGCCGCCGCGGCTCCGCGGCAATGGCGATCGCCAGGCCGTCCGCCAGCATTCGCGCCATGTCCTGTAACCGTAGCCGAGCCGTAAAAGCCGGAAACGACGCAGCGATCCTCTGGTCTAGTGGACTGGCATCCTCTCCCAAATTTTCGGGCCCCAGTTTCAAGAGATACGTACTCACCCCGTCCAAAAACGTCCCGGTAGCCGCTATCAGCCCCCGCCCCAACATCGAATTCCGTAACGCCTCCCGAAGCGCAGCCGGAACCTCCTGTTGCTTCCCTGCCTCAAGCATGTATTGCTCAGCCATAGCCGCCAACTCCGCGTCCGTAGCGGTCACTCGAAACGCCGGGTTCGTAACATCAATCACGGCAAGCTCCACGCCCTCTTGCGTCTTCGCAAAAACCAGTTCTCGCCTCACACAAACCTCCCAAGGTAAGTCGTGCCCCACAGTGCCGAAATCTGTCGATATCCAACAAACTCCCTTTGCTAATTATATCACATTTTCGAGCGTTTTACTACCGAAATCTCGAGTTTTGTCGGGTCGTCCGCGCAGGGTAACGTAGCCCCAAAATAAATCTGGCTCGAACCATTAGCCTTGTCTGTGGGAAAGCGAGAAAGCTAGCCGTGGCTCGTTTTCTCTAGGTTTGCTTCTGAAGGTCGAGAACCATCACTACTTGAGGCACTACTTGAGGCACTACTTGAGGCGAAAGGTCACCTCGATCGGAACGATGGTGGCGACCGGACTGCCATCCGGCCCTTTGGCGGGCCTGAATTGCCTCTTTCTCACCGATTCAATGGCGTTCTGCTCCAGTCCGTAGCCGGCCGTCCTCGCCATGGACCTCGCTTTTACCTATCTCCGTTCACGGCCTCAAGGTATCCGCAAAATCTTGTGCTCTTTCTGGTTCGCGCTTCCGGCCAACGACCTAAGCTCCTTGAAACCACCCTGGCCCCAACTTGCCAGGAACGGCAGGAAGCACAACTCCCGCGATTGCAACATCTTATGCGGATAGAGGAGCGATTCGAGAGACTCCTGATGCGCGGCGATCAAACCAGCCTTGAGGGCCTGCGCCCTCCCGGCCTTGCGCTTCAATTTCTCAAACTGGAACGTGATCTTCTTCTGAGCCGTCTCCACCGCCCCGCCCAGCGTCGGATCGAGCCGCACAATCTGTTCTTTCAGCCGCGAAAGCATTCGATCGCTTTCTCTGAGCGTCTTATCGAAGTTTTTCCCAAGCCCCGCCGGCACGCTCGACGTTTCCATCTTGCGGCGAAGTTCTTGCGATCCGCGCCATACGTCCTCGACTTTCAATCCGTACCGCCGCAACAACTTCTCCGCCTTAGCGTCCAGTATGGTGTACGACGCGCGCGGCAAAATCACCGGCATAGGTGCGCGCAACTTCGTATAAATCACTTGCGCTTGCGCAAAATACGCAATTTCCGCCGGCCCAGCGATGTACGCCGCTGTTGGCAAGAGAAAATCCTGCAAGACCGGACGGAGCAGCGCATTGGGACTGAAATTCCGAGGCTCGGCGCGCACCGCCTGGCTCAATTCTTCTTTTGTCCAGCTCTGCTCGCCGCATATAAACCTTCCCCCGCTCGTCGAAACCGGCTGCCGCGTGCCCTTTTCCATGCCGAAAATCAAAGTGCTCCGCGCCGTCACTTTCACTTGCACCGCAAAACCCCCTTTTTCCAATTCCTTGCCGCGCTCGAGGAGCGCTTCGTTCAATTCCTCGCGCTCTTCCACAACTCTTCCGAACAGCTCTTCCGCAACGCGGTGCAACCGCGCGTCCAGCGGATCCAGCAGAATCAACCCCTGCTCCGCGAACAACCGCGTAAACAGTTTCCCAAAGGAGCTCCCGTACGTTTCTTGAACTCCATAACTCTCACGGAGAATTCCCGCGACGAATTCTCCGTCCGCGCCCGTCAAAATGCTGGCAACCTCGTGCACCATTTCTGCAAGTTGCGTCCCCAGCGGAATCCGCCCTACCGGCTGCCCCGCGTCGCCATTCCCAGGAAGCTCGAATCGCATTAACTTGCCGTCATGAAACCACGTGGAGATGCGCACCTCGTCGAGATCGTGATCTTCGGTCGCCATCCAAAACACAGGAACAGCATCAATACCCGCTTCCGTCAATTCCCCGGCAATCTGAATCGCGCTCACCGCTTTGTATACTGCATACGCCGGTCCGCCAAACAATCCGACTTGCTGTCCGCTCACAACCGCAACCGCGCCCTTCTGAAAGCGCTCCAGGTTTTCTTGTGTGGCCCGACCAGCTCCCAGCGCGGCATTCTGCTCCCGCAGAATTTCTGCCACTTCTGCTCTGCGTTCGCGGGGATAATCGAGTGACCGGGCCGCCCTTTTTACCTCTTCGATCGTTGGAGGATGTGCATAAAACTGCTTGACGGCAGGAAAATTATCGAGGAATTGAATAAACAGCTTCGACTGATGAGGCAATTGGCGAAACGGCAGGGCGCGACATTCCATCGGGAATTAGATGATACCCACGGCCTTTCGTCACAGCAAATCTGAGCGTGTTCGTGGCCCACAAGAACGTGTCATCGCGGCCCGCTACGACGCGGCTATAAGCATCCCCGGTTTAGACGGAGACGGCGCCAGAAAGGCGTCGAGGCGGGTGGACAACCAATTTGGCCATCAATTCCTTGATGGCCTTTCTCTGGTCTTCCTGTAAGGGCAGCAAGGGCAAACGGGGCAGGCCGCCCCGATAGCCAGCCTGGTCCATAGCGTACTTTACGCCGGGAATGCCGTACTGCGAGACGATCACTTTCGAGGCTGGCAAAATGGTTGACTGCAATGCGCGGGCTTTTTCGAGATCGCCCGTTCGCACGGCGTTAAAGAGCGCAACGCAAAGTTCCGGCAAGGGTGAGGCCAGAGCGAGGATGGCGCCGACTGCGCCAAGCACCATAGAGGGAAACATCATGCTGGCCGAGCCCACCAAGACTTGGAACGACGGCGGAACAGCGGCAAACATTTCTGCGGCGCGCTGCACGTTGCCGGAGCTTTCCTTGATGCCGATAATATTTGGATGTTGCGCAAGCACACCAACTTCGGGAGCTTCCAAAGCCACACCCGTGAATTGCGGGACGGAATAGAGAATCACGGGAATGGGCGAAGCATCGGCAACGCGGCGAAAATGAGCGATAAATACTTCCGGCTTGTACAGCGGCTTGTAGTAGTAAGGAGTTTTCACCAACGCGAACTGGTAGCCAAGTTCCGCGGCGCGCTTGGTGCGTTCGATGGTTTCGGCGGTGGATTCCGCGCCCGTTCCGGCAATGAGCCGCATTCCAGGCGCAGCCGCTTCCTTCACCGCCACGAGGATGGTATCGGCTTCTTTGCGCGAGAGCAGCACGGATTCGCCGGTCGAGCCAATCGCGACGTAGCCCGCGAGGCCTGTCGCATTGTACTTGGTGATGTTCTGTTTGACGTCCTCGATCGACACCGAGCCGTCAGCGGAAAACGGCGTGGTGAGCGCGGGAAAAACACCGGACAAGTTCATGATTCAGTCTCCTGTGCCGGTCGTGCCTGAAGCCGCGACACGGCCGCGATGCAAATCCTGCAGGGCAGCAACTTCGGTGCCCTGATCGAGTAAAGCGCGAATTCCGCGGGCTGCGGCGTGGGCTGCCGCCAGCGTTGTGATACACGGAATGTTATATCGGATGGCGGCCCGGCGAATCGATTTTTCGTCGTAGAAGGATTCTCTGCCGAGCGGCGTGTTGATGACGAGGTTGATTTTGCCGGTCTTGACCAGATCGACGATATTCGGCCTGCCCTCGTTCACCTTGAAGACGGCTTGGGCTTCAATGCCCGCGGCTTCCAGTGCGGCGGCGGTCCCCCGCGTGGCAAGCAGCAGGAAACCGAGATCATGCAATTCTTTCCCGAGCGAGCCGAGGTGCTTTTTGTCGCGGTCGTTGACGCTCAGAAAAATGGTGCCCTTGCGCGGAAGCCGCTGCCCGGCAGCGAGCTGTGCTTTCGCGAAGGCCAGCCCGTAGGAACTGGAGATGCCCATGACTTCGCCTGTCGAGCGCATCTCTGGACCCAGAATTGTATCCACGCCGCGGAATTTGTTGAACGGAAAAACCGGCGATTTCACGGAGTAGAATTCGTGCACGGCAATTTCGGAAATACCGTTGTGTTGGACGACAGGTAGATTCATGTCGGCGAGTTTCTTGCCGGCCATCAGCCGCGCGGCCACCTTCGCGAGCGGCATGCCGGTCGCTTTGCTGACGTAGGGAACCGTGCGCGAAGCGCGCGGGTTGACTTCAAGCACGTAGACGGTGTCGCGCTGAATAGCGTACTGCACGTTCATGAGGCCGATCACTTTGAGAGCGAGCGCAAGGCGTCTCGTGTATTCGCGGATGTGTTCGAGAATTGCCGGCGACAAACTCACGGGCGGCAATACGCAGGAGGAGTCGCCCGAGTGCACACCGGCTTCTTCGATGTGCTCCATGATGCCGCCGATGACCACGTCCGTGCCGTCAGCGAGAGCGTCCACATCGACTTCGGTAGCCTCTTCGAGGAACTGATCGATCAGAACCGGGCGCGCCGGTCCCATCATGGCGGCTTGCGCGACATACTCCTGCACGGTGTTCACGTCGTAGGCGATGACCATAGCGCGTCCGCCGAGGACGTAGCTTGGGCGCACCAGGACGGGCATGCCAATCTCGGCGGCAACGCGCGCGGCTTCCTCCGGCACAAGCGCCGTGCCGTTACGAGGCTGGGGAATTTTCAGTTTTTCGAGTAGACCACCGAAGCGCCGCCGATCTTCTGCCAAGTCAATCGATTCGGGAGCCGTGCCGATGATCGGCACGCCGTTGCGCTTCAGTTCCTGGGCAAGGTTCAGGGGAGTCTGCCCGCCAAACTGGACGATGACACCTTGCGGTTTTTCGCGGTCGACGATTGCCAGAACGTCTTCGAGCGTGAGCGGTTCGAAATAAAGGCGGTCGGAAGTGTCGTAGTCGGTTGAAACCGTCTCGGGATTGCAATTCACCATGATGGTCTCAAAACCATCTTCGCGAAGGGCATAGGAGGCATGGCAACAGCAGTAATCGAATTCAATTCCCTGCCCGATGCGGTTGGGGCCGCTGCCGAGAATCATAATCTTTGGTCGCTGCTGGGCGTCGGACTCGTCTTCGTCTTCGTAGGTGGAGTAGAGATAGGGCGTGAAGGATTCGAATTCAGCGGCGCAAGTGTCTACACGTTTGAACACCGGAGCAACACCATAGCGGGCGCGCTGAAGGCGGACGGAAGCGGAAGTGCTCTTCCAGATTTGCGCCAGCTGCTCGTCGCTCGCGCCGTGACGTTTTACCTCGCGCAAGAGCTCTCTAGAAGCGGTCTCTACCGTCACCGTAGCGGCGCGGCGATTCATGGCGACGATCTCTTCGATTTGATGGATGAACCAGGGATCGATCTTAGTGAGTTCGCAGATTTCTTCAGCGGGCAAGCCCTTGTCGACCGCGGTGAGCAACCAATGAATGCGGTCGGGGCGCGGAGTGGCGAGTTTTTCGCGCAGCAGAGAATCCGGCGTTTCAGCAGGCGCGCGCCATGGCGTGTGTGGCTCAAGCGAGCGAATTCCCTTTTGCAAGGCTTCTTTGAAGGTGCGGCCGATGGCCATGACCTCGCCAACGGACTTCATTTGCGTTCCGAGAGTGCTGTCTGCGCCGGGAAACTTTTCGAATTGCCACTTGGGAATTTTTACGACCACATAGTCGATGGTCGGTTCGAAGCAGGCAGGCGTTTTTTTGGTGATGTCGTTGGGGATTTCGTCAAGCGTCATGCCCACGGCCAGGCGCGCAGCGATTTTGGCTATAGGAAAACCGGTGGCTTTGCTGGCCAGAGCCGAGCTGCGCGAAACTCGCGGATTCATTTCAATCACCGTCATGCGGCCGTTTTCGGGATTAATGGCGAACTGTACGTTCGAACCACCGGTCTCGACGCCGACTTCGCGAACGATGGCCGCAGCAGCGTCACGCATGCGCTGGTATTCCTTGTCGGTCAGAGTTTGCGCAGGGGCCACGGTGATGGAATCGCCGGTATGAACGCCCATGGGATCGAAATTCTCGATGGTGCAAATGACCACGAAGTTGTCGCGGTGATCGCGCATCACTTCGAGCTCGTATTCTTTCCATCCGAGGACGGATTCTTCAACAAGGGCCTCGTGAACGGGGCTCATGTCCAGCGCATGGGCGATGGCTTCGCCAAATTCCTCTTTGTTGTACGCGATGGAGCCGCCGGTGCCGCCCAATGTGAAGGAGGGACGGATGACCAGCGGAAAGCCGAGTTGATCGCAGAGCCGCAAGGCGTCTTGCGCGTTATTGACGAGCGCGGACGCCGGGACTTCCAGACCAATTTTGCGGCAGGCGTCCTTAAACCACAGTCGGTCTTCAGCGACTTTGATCGCGCGAAGAGAGGCGCCAATCATTTCGACTTTGTACTTTTCGAGAATGCCGCTTTCCGCGAGCTCGACGGCAAGATTGAGCGCAGTTTGGCCGCCAACGGTGGGCAAGAGCGCGTCCGGTTTTTCACGGGCAAGAATTTCTTGCAGATACTCCTTGGTCAGCGGCTCGATGTAGGTGCGGTGAGCCAGCTCGGGATCGGTCATGATTGTGGCCGGATTCGAATTAACCAGGACGACTTCATAGCCCTCCGCGCGCAGTGCTTTGCAGGCCTGCGCACCGGAGTAGTCAAACTCACAGGCCTGCCCGATGACGATCGGGCCAGAGCCGATGATTAGGATTTTCTTAATGTCTGCGCGTTTTGGCATGCCTAGTAGGTGACGTAGGGCCTCATTTTCACGAGTTTAAGTTCCCCATTCCTTAGTCCGTAAAAAAGCTCAGAGCATTTGTCGCCGGAGTGGGCGTTTGGATCGTAGTTTATCGCGACCCTATAGTGGGCGCCATCTCGCCGACCGACAAACCCATATGAACCAGGTTCAAGGCTTGTGAAATCAAGGGTTCCGTCGTTTCTGGTGAGCCTCTCGAGGTCAGCTTTCTGGGTAGGTGAGCCGCCGAGGAGCAGGTTAACTACAAGCATCGGTTGCCAGCTCATCGGGCGGAACCCCCAGCGTGGGCGAAGGCCTTCATCGTGTCGGTGAACTGCGTGAAGAGATAATGCGAATCGTGAGGACCTGGGGAGGCTTCGGGGTGGTATTGGACGCTGAACAAGGGCAGGTGTTTGTGGCGCATGCCTTCGTTGGTGTGGTCGTTGAGATTGACGTGGGTGACTTCGACGTCGCTCGAGGGTAGCGATTCAGGATCGACGCAGAAGCCGTGATTTTGCGCGGTGATTTCGACTTTTTCCGTCAGCAAGTTCTGAACAGGATGATTCGAGCCGTGATGGCCGAACTTTAGCTTGAACGTTTTGCCGCCTAGCGCGAGACCGCAGAGTTGATGGCCGAGGCAGATGCCAAAGATCGGCACGCGGCCGAGGAGCTTTTGAATGTTCTCGACGGCGTAACCGACGGGCTCGGGGTCGCCGGGGCCATTCGAAAGGAAAACGCCATCGGGCTCGAGAGCGAGAACGTCTTGGGCAGAGGTTGCGGAAGGAACGACCCACACGTCGCAATGGTGGTCGACGAGGAGTCGCAAGATATTTTGTTTGATGCCGAAGTCGTAGGCCACGACGCGAAACTTTCGCGTGTCTGACACTCTGCCGGACTCGCCCATGGACTCTGACCACGGCGGAATGGTGAGTTCGATAGAGCTTTTCTCCCAGCCGTAGGCTTTTTTGCAGCTGACTCGGCTAGCGAGTTCCTGGCCGGCCATGGCGGGCAATTGTTTGGCTTCGAAGATCAGTTGTTCGGCGGGCGTGCCGTCCGTGCCGACGACTCCGCGAAGGGCTCCGACGCTGCGAATGTGCCGCACCAGTGCACGCGTGTCGATATCCCAGATGGCAGGAATCTGGTGGCGATTCAAATAGAGTTGAGCGGTTTCCGCGGAACGCCAGTTCGAGGAGATTTGCGAAAACTCACGCACGATTAACGCTTCGATGTACGGGCGGGAAGATTCTTCGTCGTCCAGATTCGCGCCAACATTGCCGATGTGCGGATACGTCAGACAGACGATTTGGCCGGAGTAGCTCGGGTCAGTGAAAACTTCCTGGTAGCCGGTGAGGCTGGTATTGAAAACGACTTCGCCGCCGCGGCGCGTGATGGCACCCGCGGCGCGGCCGTTAAATATGCGCCCGTCTTCCAGAGCGAGAGTGGCGGGTCGGTGCTGAACTTCGGTCAGTTTGTCCTCCAAGAGTGGTCATCAAAGTTTGCCGAGTAAGACGACTGCCGCTCATTTGTTGGTGCTGGCTTCGGTGGTCGAAAGCGAGCCGAAATGATCTACCGGCCAATAGGCGAACACCGCGCGGCCATAAATAAATTTGCTGGGGACGCTGCCGAAAACGCGCGAATCATTGGAGCTGATGCGATGGTCGCCCATGACGAAGTAGCTGTCCCTGGGGACACGCACGGGGCCGTAGTCGCTCATGTCTTCGTACTGCGCAGGCACGTAAGGCTCGTCAATGGCGCGGCCGTTGACGTAAACGATGCCCTGGCGAATCTCAACATTTTCGCCGGGCAAGCCAATGACGCGTTTGATGAACGATTTCGAATGGTCGAGCGGATACCAGAAAACGACAACGTCGCGTCGCTGGATAGGCTCGAAGCGATAGACAAATTTGTTGATGAAGATGCGCTCCTGGTCGGAGAGCAGCGGGGCCATGCTGGTGCCCTCGACCTTAACCGGTTGATAGAGGAAGACGATGATGACGAGCGCAAGGCCAATGGCGATGAGAAGGTCGCGCGTCCAAACACGGATTTCGTTTCGCAGGGAATGAGTAGTCGAAGGCGCCGGAGCTAAAACTTCCGGAACCGATGAGGCAAGAGGTTGGTTCTGGTCCGTGCTTTGCATTTTTGTGCAGCCTTCTATTTATAGCATGGCCGTCATGGACGGCGCCAGATTGCATTTATGCGGGGTGTTGACCGATGGCCGATTTCGACCGGCCGTTAAATGAGATTCGGGAGTGGCGGGCGGGCGTTGCCCGTGGGCTCCTGGGAGATTGTGGCTTCTGGCGCTTGTTCACTCGGGAGATAGGGCGAAGTTCAACGTCGCCAGAGCTGCGATGACGGCGGTTTCGGTGCGGAGTATGAGTTGGCCGAGAGAAGCTTCCAGAAAGCCGGCGGCGCGGGCGGCGATGAGTTCGTCGTCGGTCCAGCCGCCTTCCGGGCCGACAGCTAGAGCGACGCCGACCGAGGGTGTTCCGTGAGTCGAACGGCCTAGAGATTTGCCGATGGACGGCGCGTCGCTGCGCTCGGAGAGCAGCAGGCGAAACCCCGTGGTTTGACCCGCGAAAGCTTGGCTCGGTTTGGCGAGTTCACCCAGTTGGGGGATCCGCAAGCGCCGCGATTGTTGGGAAGCTTCAAGCAGTATTTTTTCCCAGCGTTCGGAACGCTTTCGGGCGGCGGCCAAAAGGCCTCGTTCGCTCCGGGCAGCGGCTAGCGGAATTATCCTGCTGACGCCAAGTTCGGTGGCTTTCTCGATGGCCCATTCGTAGGCATCGAATTTGACGACGGAGAGAAGAAGAATGACGTCTGCTGTCGGTTGCGGGGCAGGGAGCTGCTCGAGAAGGGCGAACTCGAGACGACCACGAGAAACGGACTCGATGCGGGCCAGCCAGGCGCTGGAGCCGTCACTGAGCTCGTAGAGCTGGCCGGTTTCGGCGCGGAGCACGTGGCCAAGGTGATGGGCGGCATCGCCTTCGATGACAGCCGTGGTTCCGGTAAATTCGTCAACAAAGAATCGGCGGCGCACGCTGGGATCTTATCGCAGGAACGGTGCTCTAGCCGAAGATGTCTTTTACCTTGTCGAAAATGGTGGAATTGCGGTCCGCAGGCTTGTTCTCTACTTTCAGCGAAGCGCCGAGTTGTTCGAGGAGCTTGCGTTGCTCGCGCGTGAGCTTTGTTGGAGTGAGCACGCGGACGTGATAATAGAGGTCGCCCTTGCCGCCACCGCGCGGGTCGGGGAGACCTTTGCCTTTGAGGCGAAAGACGGCACCGCTTTGTGTGGCTTCGGGGATTTTAAGTTTTTCTTCGCCGTTGAGGCCGGGGACCTCGAGTTCCGTGCCCAGAGCGGCTTGCGCGATGCTTAGCGGAATGGTGCAGTAGAGATCGGCCCCGCGGCGCTCAAAGAAGGGATGTTCCTTGACCTCCAGGACCACGTAGAGATCGCCCGGCGCTCCGCCGTTCGGAGCGGGTTCGCCTTCGCCAGTGACGCGCAGGCGCGTGCCGGAGTCCACGCCGGGCGGAATGCGCAACTCGATGGTTTTTTCGCGCTCCATACGGCCTTGACCGTGGCAATCGGGGCACCGCTCACGAACAATTTGTCCCGCGCCCTGGCATGCCGGGCACGTGCGCGTGATGGAAAAGAAACCTTGCTGATAGGCCAGTTGGCCGCGGCCGCCGCAAGCCTGGCAGGTGACAATGCCGGTGCCTTTTTTTGCGCCGGTCCCGTTGCAAGCTTCGCAGTACTCCTGGCGGGGCAGCTTGATTTTAGTGGTCACGCCAGCCGACGCCTCTTCAAACGTGAGGGTCATGTCATAGCGCAGATCGGCCCCGCGCTGTCTGCGGGTACGGCTGGAGCGCCCGGTTCTGAAGAGATCTTCGAAACCAAAGAAATCACCGAGAATGTCGTGGAAATCGCGGAAGGCGGTATTGTTGAAGTCCACGCCGCCGCCCGCGCCGGAGAGTCCGGCGTGACCGTAGGTGTCGTAAACTTCACGTTTTTGCGGATCGCTCAAGACACTGTATGCTTCCGTGCACTCGCGGAACTTTATTTCGGCTTCTTCTTTGTTCTCCGGGTTGCGATCGGGGTGCCACTTCAGCGCGGCCTTCCGATAGGAAGACTTGATCTCCTCGATGGACGCGGTGCGCGTCACGCCGAGCACCTCGTAACAATCTTTTTGATTCGTCTTGGGCATGCACAATCCCCTTATTTCCTGCGTTGGTGTGTATTAGTTTGCAGCTTCTTTCGATGCGCCGCCCGGGTGAACGGCTACGCGGACCATGGCGGGGCGCAGCACACGGCCATGGAAGAGATAGCCGGGTTGAAATACTTGCAGAATGGTGCCGTCTTCGTGAGTCGCGGTTTCCGTGCGATCCATGGCTTGATGGAGATGCGGATCAAACTGTTTTCCGAGCGGATCGGTGCGCTCGACCCCGAGGCGGGTCACGTTGTCGACGAGCTGCTTGTAGATCAGCTCGAAGCCTTTGCGATAATTTTCGTACTCAGCTTCGCGATGAGCTGCAAGCGCGTGCTCGAAACCGTCAATGACGGGGATTAAGCCTTCGATGACGCGAGCAGTGTGGCGCTTAGCGTCTTCGGCGCGTTCTTTTTCGATACGCTTGCGGTAGTTGTCGAAATCAGCCTGGCGGCGCATCAGTGTCTGGCGAAGCTCGTTCAGGTCGGCTGCCAGCTTCGCGATTTCGGCATCCGCTGTGGCGGCCTCCGCAGCGAGCTTGGCGTCGTCGGGTTGCTCGGCCGCGGCGTTTTGCGCGCTGTTTTCTGTGTTAAAAGGTGAGTCCTTGTCGGGCACTTTGCTGCTTCTCCTCTGAAAAAAGTTTTTCAAATTTTGCTCAAAGCTTCGCTGAATAGTTGTGCGACGTAAGCGACGGCAGTCATGGCGCGCTCATAATGCATGCGCGTTGGACCAAGCACGCCCAGCGAGCCTTGCACAAAGTCGTTGCGGGTGTATGGCGCACTGATGATGGCCAGATTTTCTCCGGCGGGCGAGATCTCCTTTACGCCGATCTGTACGTGGACCGGCTCGGGCGTCTCGATGCACGCGTTAAGAACAGTTACCAAGCGGTGCTTCTCTTCGATGGCGGCCAGCAACTCACGAAGCTGCGCTTGATTGGTGAATTCGGCGGTGCCGACAATTTGCGCCGTCCCTTCTACGTGCACCTGGCTGGTTTGGCCTTCGCCAAGCATCGCCGGATCGCATAATGTGAGGGCACTGCCGATAATTCCCTCGTATTGCTCGCGATCGGTGGCGAGTTTTTGCAGCAAGTCGGCGCGAATGGCTTCAAGAGTCCACCCGGAATAGTGGCTATTCAAAAAGTCGGCGGTGGCGTCGAGCTCGGACTGGCTGAATGGCCGGTTCGGCCGAACAATTTTGTCGCGCGTGTTGCCACCCGGAGAAATCAGTACGACGACCACGCGGCCGTCCGGCAGCAGCCACATGCGCGCGTGCTCGAGAACGGTTCTTCCGAGCGGCGGCGAAACGATGATCCCCAGGCCGTTTGAAACTTCCGCCAGCACGTGGCCGGCGCGCTCGGTGATTTCGGCGGCTGTTTTGGCGCCGCCCATCTCGTGCTGGATCCAGTCGCGGTCGCCGATGGTCAAAGTGGCCTGCGAGGCAATCTCCTGCGCGAAGAAGCGATAGGCCGAAGCAGTCGGTACGCGCCCTGCCGAAGTATGCGGTTGGTATAGGAAGCCGCCGTCTTCAAGATCAGCCATGACGTTGCGAATGGTAGCGGTGCTCAGCGTTTCGTCGTAGCGCTTGGAAATCGCGCGTGAGGATACCGGCTCGCCGGTCTCAATATAGGTGCGCACGAGATCGGCAAGAATCTGGCGGTTGCGCCGTTCCTGTAGGGCTGGATTCCTCATAGCAGCACTCTACGCTAAGTGCCAAGGAGCGCTACCTCTATTGTAGAAAGCGCATCCACCACCGTCAATGAGGGTTGTCCACTCGTTTCGCACGGACAAAGTGTGGTCGATCAATTGTTGTCGATTTGGGCGCGTTGGAGCTTGTCGGAATAATCAATGTAAATGGTCTTCCATTCTGAGAAGAAATCGATGGCGGCAATGGCGGCTTCACGATGGCCGTTGCCGGTTTGCTTGGTGCCGCCGAAGGGCAGGTGCGTTTCGGCGCCGATGGTCGGGGCGTTCACGTAGACGATGCCGGTGTAGAGATCGCGCGCGGCCTGAAAGGCCTGATTTACATTGCGCGTGTAAATCGAGGCGGACAAGCCGTATGGGACGCCATTGGCGACTTCGATTCCCTGCTCGAAGCTGTCGATGGGAATTACGGAGACCACGGGACCGAAAATTTCCTCCTGGGCGATGCGCATTTGCGGGGAGCAATCACCAAACACCGTGGGAGCGTGGAACCAGCCCTTCTGGTAAATGCCGCTGTCCAGACGATTCCCGCCGGCGAGGAGCTTGGCTCCTTCATTCCTTCCGATTTCGACGTAACTCATCACCGTCTGGAGTTGCTGCTCGTTGATGCAAGGGCCCATATCCACGTCAGAATCGAGGCCATTGCCGACGCGCAGCGCTTTCACGCGATCTAGGAAGCGCGCAATGAATTCGTGATAGATGCTCTTGTGTACGGCGACGCGGCTGGCCGCGGTGCACCGCTGGCCGGTTGTGCCGAACCCGCCCCAGACCGCGCCATCGACCGCCAGATCGAGATTGGCGTCCTCCATGACGATGATGATGTTCTTGCCGCCCATCTCAAGGCTGCAATGTTTGAAAGTCGGCGCGCACGCTTCGGCAATCAGCCGACCTACAGCGGTAGAACCGGTGAAGCTGACCACCGGCACGTCTTCGCTTGCCGAAAGAGGCGCGCCGGCACCTGGCCCATCGCCGCTGACGAGGTTCACAACGCCGGGGGGCACGCCAGCTTCGGTCAGCACCTGCACGAGATGATAGGAAGACAGCGGCGTATCCTCGGCGGGCTTGAGCACAACCGTGTTACCGCTGATCAGCGCGGGCATCATCTTCCAGGAGGGGATGGCCATCGGAAAATTCCAGGGCGTGATCATTCCGCATACGCCAATCGATTGCCGGACGCTCATGGCGAACTTATTGGGCAGCTCCGAGGGAGTCGTCTGGCCGAACAGCCGACGCCCCTCGCCCGCCATGTAATAGGTCATGTCGATAGCTTCCTGGACGTCGCCGCGCGTCTCCGCAAGGACTTTGCCCATCTCGCGGGTCATGTCTTTTGCGTACTGTTCCTTGCGCTGCAGGAGCAGCTCGCCCGCGCGGAACAGGATCTCAGCGCGCTTGGGGGCCGGGACCAAACGCCATTTTTTGTAAGCCTCTTTGGCGGCATCCACAGCCGCATCGACGTCCTCAGAAGTCGAAGACACAAACATTCCGATCAACTCATCGGTGTTCGCGGGGTTGCGGTTCTCGTAAGCTTTTCCGCTATAGGAATCCTTCCACTCGCCGTTTATGAAGTTCTTGAAAACTCGGGGCGCTACTGCCGTAGCCATGTTTCCTCCTTCATTGCCTGGATCTGTCGACGTAAGTCTCTATGACCCTGCGGGTTTCGACACGGGGCACCGCGCGGAATCTAAATTCTACAGCTTCGCTGGAGACACCGTCAATTCGCGCTTCCGCCGTGGGTGGTGATGCCGAACCAAATTCCAAGCGAACCTTGCCACGGACATCGCTTTGAAGACCCCGGTACCGTGAGCCAGGGTGAAGCGTGCTAACGTTAAGCTTCTAAAGCATACTCCCGAACACGTCAGTAACCTCGACCGGAATCGACGGAAACGCAAGACGCTAAACTGCTTAACGTGGCGCAGTCGATTTGCGGTTCTGACTGTACTGTCCAGAACACAGAAAGGATTAAGATCGCGTTACGAGGGCCGACGTGATATACTGCACTTGCGCTTAATACCTCGGTTGTGTTGTGCGGTCCCTCAAGTTCGGTTGTGATCTGAGACTACCCGCCTGCAGTTTTCTCCGTACGTCTCGAGCGTAATCTAAAACAAGACTGGCGATGCGAATTGCCCGCGCTTGCACCGGAAATGTGTGCGCGCTACCAAGGCTCCCGCCAGCAAGAAAGCAATACGAATGCAAAGTTTTACAGAATTACCAATCTCTGCCTATATGAAGGAGAGGTTGGCACACGCGCGATTTTCGACGCCGACCCCCGTGCAAGCTGCGGCCATTCCGCAAGCGCTCGAGGGCAAGGACGTGCTCGCAACCGCGCAAACCGGAACCGGCAAGACGCTGGCGTTCCTCGTCCCGGTGATCGAGCAACTGCTTAAGCACAAAACGCCCGGAATCGCCGCGCTGGTGTTGGTGCCGACGCGGGAATTGGCCATGCAGGTGGTGGCACAATTCAACGCATTGCGTGGCACGCAGCTCGTGCCCGCAGGGCTAGTGGTTGGCGGTTTGGCGGAAGGCGCGCAACTGAATGCCATCCGCAAGGGGGCGCGGCTCGTGGTAGCCACTCCTGGCCGCTTAGAGGACTATCTCGACCGCAAGCTTTTCAATTTCAACGCGTTGCGCATTTTGGTCCTGGACGAAGCGGACCGCATGCTGGACATGGGTTTTCTCCCGGCCATCAAGCGCATCGTGGCGATCTTGCCTAAGGAACGGCAAACCATGTGTTTTTCCGCGACCATGGAAGCATCCGTCGCTCACCTGGTGAAGGACTATCTGCGAAATCCGGCACGTCTGGCGTTCGGGTCGATCCTCAAGCCTTGCGAAAACGTGCGTATGCAGGCCTTCGAGGTTTCCGTCGACCGGAAACAAGAAATGCTGCAGCGTTTGCTTGCCAAGGAGACAGGGCGCTGCCTGGTCTTCTCGCGCACCAAGCGCGGCACGGAACGCATCACCAAGAGCCTGAACCGCGACGGCTTTTCCGCAGCCATGATTCATGGAGACCGCTCGCAATCTCAGAGAACGGCTGCGCTAGCAGGCTTCCAGCAGGGCCGGTATCGCGTGCTGGTGGCCACGGACCTGGCTTCGCGCGGAATCCACGTGCAAGACATCGTGCACGTCATCAACTACGATCTGCCGGACGTGGCAGAGAATTTCATCCATCGCGTGGGGCGAACCGGACGCGCCGGGGGACACGGCGTCGCTACCACGCTGTTTTCCAGAGAACAGCGATCGGAGCTTTTCCAGCTGGAGCGGACGCTTGGCATCCGCATCGAACGGTTGGCTGCGGATGCGGGCGCGACGAAGGCAACGAATGGTGTCCATATCCGGACGGAATCGGCACCCACGCCAGACAGCGGGCAGCGAAAGCTACCTACGGTCCGGCCCACGATGATTGCGCTACCAGGAGAGGTTCTCCAGGTGCAAATAGAAAACTAGGGTCGTAATTTAGCTAGCTGGGTTGGTTAAATGCGTCGATTCGAGGAGCGGAACGTAATGTTCTGCTCCTGTCCATTTAAGCTCCTCTTTTTGTGTGACTTAGCAGATCCGGGAATACTTTTCGTGGATTCGCAGTCTTCAGTACAACGGATGTTTCTCCTTGAGAGCGCGAGTCAGCTCACTTCACCCTGTTGAGCTGATTCGCGCGCCTCTCACCAAAGCCTTCCTAGACTTTCCTTGGCCTAACCTGGAACTTCATCCCCCACTATCTCGAGTGAGTCATGATCAGCGGGAGCGTCTGTCCGTTGCACGCTGAAAGCACTTTCCACGCCAAGCAGCCGGCGGTCCAACAAGGCGGTCACGACCATCCTGATGGCTACGGCTGGCGAGGAGGCGTGAGGGACGGGCTGGTGATGAGCGAGGAAGAGCTAACTGGAGGCATTGGGGCGGCGAGGCCGGCGGTCTGTGAACCCAGACCTAGCTTCTGCAGGGTCTTTGCGTCGAGCTTGCCAGAGGCATTCAGCCCGTGCGTCTCTTGAAATTTCCTCATGGCGTCGACGGTCGGGGCGTCCCACTTGCCACTGGGCTTGCCGCTAAACGAACCGTCTTTTGCAAGGGCCGTTTGAATTTCAGAAATCCGCTCGGGAGCAGGGACTTTCTGGCCCCGCTCCCGGCGGGTTGTTTTTATTGTGGATTTCGCATGGTGCGTTCTGGAGCGGGGCTTCGCAGAAGGCGACTTTGAACTGGTGGTGCCCTGCCCAGCGGCGGTGGCAGCCCCGCCTACACCCATACCGGCCGCAAATAGCAACGTCAGGGCCAAGTGGGTCGCTTTTCGCATGCGCATGGTTTCGCTATATAAGCTGCGAGAGACGCTTCGGTCTCCCCGGGTTTATTGCTGCTGGCTCTCTGCCGGAACGACACCGGCCAGGAACACGGTCAAGACGCGGTCGTCCTGGCGGCGCAGCACTTTGAAGACAACGTTATCTCCGGCTTTCAACTTTTTAACGGCTGCCCGATAGTCGTCGAGAGAGGTTATCGGGTCATGGTTGATTTCTGAAATCACATCGCCGCGGACGAAGTTTAGATCATCCGAGGCAAAGCTAGCCGGGTCCACATCGGTTACTACGACGCCCCTTAGGCCTTCCACGCCGTAGTGCTGAGCGCGATCCTTTGTCAGATTGTCGACGCGGAGACCGAACTCGCTTGGCGCGGGCTCGCCGGGTTGGCCGTCCATACGGCCTGCACTATTCGGAAACACGTGCGTGCGATCCTCGACGGTGGCGGTAGTCTCCCGCTGAGCGCGATCACGGACATAGGAAAGCTTTAGCTTGCTGCCGATGGTCGCTTGCGCGATGGGATTCACGAGATCATTGCCAGTCTTGACGGGCTGACCGTTCACGCTGGTGATGACGTCACCGCCTTTGAGTCCCGCCTTTTCCGCCGGGCCGCCAGGTTCAACGTCCATGATCACGACGCCATAAGGCGCTCCCAAGGACTTCAGTGTGATGGGATTGGTGCCTAGATCTTCGAGGAAGCTGACGCCAATGGAGCCGCGCGTGACGCGGCCGTTGGCGATGAGCTGATTGTAGACCGTAATCGCGGTGTTCGAAGGCAGCGCGAAGCCTACGCCTTCGTAGCCTCGGCTGCCGGTAATGATGGCAGTGTTGATACCGATGACTTGTCCGGCCAAATCAACGAGCGGACCACCGGAGTTGCCCGGATTGATAGCCGCGTCGGTTTGCAGGAAGCGCTGGAATTGCTTGGCGAGGCCCATGCCGCCGCGGTCTTTCGCGCTGATGATTCCCGCGGTTACCGTGGCTTGCAGGCCGAACGGGCTGCCGATGGCCAGGACCCAGTCCCCAACCTGGACACCTTCCGAATTGCCGAGCTTAGCAGTGGGAAGATCTTTGTTTACTTCGATTTTGATTACCGCCAAATCCGTAGCGTCGTCTGCGCCGATAACCTTGGCGGTGTAACGCGCCGTGTCGTTGTTCAGCTGGACCTGAATTTTAGTGGCGTTTTCGATGACATGATTGTTGGTCAGGATGTAGCCGCGCTTGTCAACAATGACGCCAGAACCGAGGCTGCGCTCCGCTTGAGGAGGACCGTCCTGGCGGCCGTCGAAGAAACGGTCGAAGAAATCCTGCATGGGATCGTTGTCTTCGTCGGGATTGCTGTTGGGGTTAGCGGGCTTTGTGCGACGCGTTCTGGAGTTCGGTTTTTTCTCGAGAACTTGCGTGGTGGCGATATTGACGACTGCTGGTTCGACGCGGTTCACAATGGTCGAAAAAGAACTTGCTGAAGGAATGGGGTCTGGCACGGCGAGAGGAGTCGCATTCGTGCCGCTGAACGACTTCATCGCGGAAACGCGGCCCGAAATGACTGAGCCAATCATGATTCCGGTGACGAGCGTGAATGCTACAAAAAACGACGCCATGATTTTGCGGCGCCGCGCCCAATTGAAAAGTTCTTTTACTTGCTCACCCATGTCGCTGCTCCTAAATTTCGGCCGCACATCTCTCGGCTCCCAAGTCAGAAGTTTCGCGAACGCGGTTAGATACACCTGCTAGCAAAACCCAGAGTAAGTATAACACCGCAAATAAGGGACAGACAGTTGTACCGGAAAATTGATGCGCCGGGTTCGTCACTGTCCCGAGGGACGGGGATCCGAGGGTATGTTTTGTGGCCACTCGTTTGATAGTCTCAAACCGTTAGACGCAGGAGCCCATCCTTTCGTTGTCAAAATGATGCCGGATTGCCTCCCGTAGAGCCGCCACTGACAGCGTCTTTAGGACTTGACAAGCGGTTTCCTATCTAGGATAAATAGAGAAGCTGCGGTTGCGGCGACACGTGGCGATTTAGGGCAACTTGCTCCACGTAAAAAACTGCTAAAGAGCTGTAGAGTATCCCAGAAGAACTTCTGAGACCCTCCGAGCACTTTGGCACGGAGGGTTTTTCGTTTGACCTCCCTGCTGCCCTAATTGAAATCCATGTGATTTGTTAATGCCAGGCTTGTTCGCCTCGGATCGTAAGGGTCCTCGCGCGATGGCGGGCATAAAAGGTGAAACGATGTCCGATCTATACGAATTGCGATGTCGGGAGTGCGGCAAAACCTGGGGGAATTCGCCGAAGTCCTTCTGCGAAGACTGTTTCTCGCCTCTCGAAGTCTCCTACGACTACGACTCTCTCGGGAAAAAAGTTCGCCGCGAGGACTTGGCCGGCCGAACCTTTAACATGTGGCGCTATGCGGAACTGTTGCCGCTCGCCGCTGGTGTCACGCCGGCTAGCGCTGTCGGCGGCACACCGCTGGTGGCTTCCCGGAAGCTCGCGTCGCACTGGGGGATCGGCAATCTTTATTTTAAGAACGATGCGGTGTGCTTCCCTTCTCTGTCGTTTAAGGACCGGGTCGTCGCCACGGCATTGGTCGCGGCGCGGCGATTTGGATTTGAGACCGTGGGGTGCTCCTCCACCGGGAATTTGGCAAATGCCGTTGCGGCACAGGCGGCGCAACAAGGATTCGACGCGTGCGTGTTCATTCCAGCCGATCTCGAGCCCGCGAAAGTTCTCAATACGGCGGTCTACGGGGCGCGCATTGTGCGCATCAACGGGAACTACGATCATGTGAACCGGTTGTGTACGCAGATTGCAGACCGCTTCAAGTGGGGCTTGGTGAACGTCAACCTGCGCCCTTACTATTCGGAAGGCTCGAAGACGCATGGCTACGAAATCGCGGAGCAGTTGGGCTGGCGTCTGCCGGACAATGTGGTGGTGCCCATGGCCGGCGGTTCGCTGATCACAAAAATTGCCAAAGCGTTCAAGGAGCTCGCGACGCTGGGCTGGGTGGAAGCGAAGCCCGTGAAATTCTTTGGCGCGCAGGCTACCGGCTGTTCGCCGATTTCCGACGGCGTGAAGCGCAACCTCGCTCGGTTCGAGCCGCAAAAGCCGAACACCATTGCGCGGTCGCTGGCCATCGGCAATCCGGCCGACGGGCCGTTTGCGATCAAGCTCATCCGTGAAAGCGGCGGCTGGGCGGAAGACATCTCCGACCCTGAGATTGTCGCGGCCATCAAACTACTAGCGGAGTCCGAAGGCATCTTCACGGAAACTGCCGGAGGCGTGACGGCAGGCGTGACGCAAAAACTCATCAGCCAGGGGCGCATCGGGGCCGCGGAGACAACCGTCGTTTGTATCACTGGAAACGGGCTGAAGACGACCGATGCTATCGCCGCGGAATTTCCCCTCGCCGAAGCTATTGCGCCGCGGCTCGATGCGTTCGAGGCCTACCTCGACAACCAGTTTACCGCCGCGGCGGCCAAGTAAGGAGAAGCAGAAGACATGCCAGTCACCATCGAAATTCCTACAGCATTCCGCCGCTTTACGGACGGCACGCCAAAAATCGACTGTAGTGCGGCGACCATCGCCGAAGCGTTGAACGACCTAACCACGCGGTTTCCTGCCCTCTCGCGCCATGTTCGCGACGAACAGGGGCAGATTCGCCAGTTCCTCAACGTCTATCTCAATGAAGAAGACATTCGTTTTCTTGGCGGCGAGGGATGTACGCTGAAGGAAGGCGACCGCGTCCTGCTAGTACCCTCCATCGCTGGAGGCTAACCCATTCCGCCACACTGCTCTCCTTTTACCCCGCTTGGATCGGTCGTTTTGTGGCCAACACCGTGCCCGCCTGCGTTTACAATGTTTCGTTCTCAGCTATCATGGAAGTGGAGGCGCCCATGGGTTACTACGCACTTTTTTATCGTGAAGTGGTGCCAAACTTTGTCACCGAGCGCGCTGCCTATCGCGAGGAGCATTTAGGTCTTGCACGTGAAGCTCACTCTCGAGGTGAGCTGCTTCTAGCCGGGGCGCTGGCCGACCCGCCGGATGGGGCGTTGCTTGTTTTCCGTGGTGGCGACGAGACGCCAGCACAAGAATTTGTCCGCAAAGATCCTTACGTTCGCAACGGCTTGGTGAAACGATGGGAAATTCGATCGTGGACGGTTGTCGTCGGAAACCAATAGGAGCCTCCCCGGAATGATTGCCCGTCTTTGGTCAGCTCGAACTACAAAAACTCAGTCCACCCAATACCTGGAACACTTTTGGCAAAGCGTTGTGCCGTCGCTCCGGACTTTCCGTGGATACGTCTCCTCAAGTGTCCTCATCCGGTCCCAGGGCGAGGCGGTCGAGATTCTCGTGACAACGGTCTGGCAATCCCTTGAGGCCATAGATGTCTTTGCCGGCCCCGACCGAGAAACGGCCGTTGTGGCTAGCGAGGCTGCGGCCCTGCTGACGGATTACGATCGCCGGGTGCGGCACTACGAAGTCGCCCAGATGGATGGTCTTTCCTTTCGTCAAACCTAGTTGGCCGGCAAGCCTCAATGGGGCATTCGGCAACAAATCTCGTTCAGAAGGAAACATTTCAGATGGGAACTTCGTTACTTAGTCATAAGGTTCGGAGGTGTACCCATGCGTACTCCTTTCTTGCTGGCGACCGTACTGGGGCTTTCCGTTGCTTCAGGTACGGCCCAGACCAAACTCGACGTCAAAGACATTGAAAATCACCCGTTTACGGCGGATTTCAATTCGGGAGGCAAGCTGCGGATGCACCTGCGTTCGGGCGACTTCCATATTGTCGGCGGGCCCGACAACAAAATCACGGTACGGATCACCGGGCGAAACGCCTATCGAGCCAGCGACATGAGAGTTCAGCTGGAAGGCTCTAACAACTCTGCGGATTTGACGGTCAGCGGAGGACCCAAGAACGATCTCGAGGTCACTATCGAAATGCCTCGGAAGACCGGGTTGTACGTTCGAATGTCTGCCGGCAACCTTGAGCTTCGCCATGTCACCGGGGATAAGGATGCGGAACTGCACGCGGGCGAGTTGGTTATCGAAGTCGGCGACGCCAGCGATTATTCACGCGTGGATGCGTCGGTTTACTCCGGAGATCTGGAAGCCAGCCCGTTTGGCGAGTCCCACGCAGGGCTGTTTCGGTCTTTCCATAAGGAAGGCAACGGCAGATACCGGCTGCATGCGCACGTCGGGGCGGGTGATCTGACCCTGCAATAAGAAGCGGAGGCTTCGCTGGCTGGGTAGGAACACCGCAACATTTTGCTCTCGAAAGTGTTCTTACCTACATGAGACTAAGGCTGGCCATCTACGGTGCCGCTTCTCTGCTGCTGCTCGCGTTCTATGCGCCAGCGCGGGTTGTCGCTTCTCTCATCGCTGGCTTGCGAGGACGCTAGTTCAATCATCATCCTTCCTGTTTTAGATCCATACAGCGGTCGCTCACAAAAGGCATTGTTTCCGCTCTCAACTCAAGGCAGACTAGCGCACTCCATTGAGCTAGTCCGCACCTACCTTGCGAGAAATGGTGCTACTGAACCTTGGCAACCTTCGCCGGCACCCGACTCAAAGCCGTTCGAGAGCGAGACCTTCGCCACAGCGGGCACTTCGAATCTCTGGCTGGTTATTCTCTATTTCGCAAGTCGAAGAAGCGGCCGAGAGGGGATTTGACTTAGATCTCCGACCCACAATGGGCGAGCCACACTTCGAAAGTACGCGCGAGCATTCCCTGGTAGACGCGCGTGACTTGAATCGATACAGTCCCCCGGGGTCGAGAGTGCCGCTTCTTGTCATTTCGCTTGCTCGACGGGAGACCTCGAACGATGCCGGCTTCACTTGCTGCATCTAGTCGCGGACCACAACTGGGGGGCCTTTCCAAGAGTCTTTCGCCTATCGTCGCGCTCTTGGCCATCTCCGTCTTCATCAACTATATCGACCGGGGAAGCCTTTCGATCGCGGCACCGGCGCTCGAAGACGAACTTCGGCTTTCTCCATCGCAACTCGGGGTTTTGCTTTCCTCCTTTTTCTGGACGTACGCCGGCTTTCAAATTCTTTCTGGGTGGCTGGTGGACCGTTACAACGTGAATTGGGTTCTCGCCGCGGGATTTTTTGTTTGGTCAGCAGCCACGGCGGCCACCAGCATTGCTCACAGTTTCCTGGTGCTCCTGGCCTTGCGGCTCCTGCTAGGCGCTGGAGAATCGGTGGCCTTCCCTTCCTACAGCAAGATTCTCGCAAAGCATTGCCCGGAGATTCTGCGTGGACGGGCGAATGCATTCATCTCTTCAGGCATCGCTTCGGGACCCGCCTTTGGGATATTTTTCGGCGCGATGCTCATGGCGCGTTACGGCTGGCGGCCGTGTTTTATCGGGCTGGGTCTTCTCAGTCTCTTATGGCTATTGCCATGGTTGAAATGGATGCCCAGGGGTCCCGGCTTGGCAGTTCCATCGACCGCCCGCACTCCCGGCATCCCGGAGATTCTCAAGCATCGCTCGGCGTGGGGCACGTTTGCCGGACTATTTGCCTACAACTACCTTTCCTATTTCCTGCTTACCTGGCTGCCCAGCTATCTCGTTCATGAGCGACATTTTTCCATGCAGAAAATGGGCGGAATTGGCGGCGCGGCATATCTCATGCTTGCGCTTTCCGCATTGATCTCCGGTTGGATCTCCGATTTTTGGATTGCTCACGGGGGCACTCCCACTCGCGTGCGCAAGACCTTCACTGCGCTCGGCTTGGCGCTGGCCTCCGTTTTCTGTTTTGCGGTGGCGGTTTTCGCATTTGATTCCCGGCTCGCCACGCTTTTTCTCTTTTTGACTTGCGCTGGGGCGGGACTGTGCACCTCGAATCTTTGGGCCATCACGCAAACGCTGGCAGGGCCTCTCGCGGCGGGTAAATGGACCGGTCTTCAAAATTTTGTGGGCAATTTTGCTGGAATTGTTTCGCCTGCGCTGACCGGATTTGTCGTCGAGCGCACCGGGCACTTCTTCTGGGCGTTTCTAGTGACCGCGGGTGTGCTGCTGGGCGGTGCGCTATCCTGGGCCTTCGTGGTAGGTCCGGTCAAGGCGGTCGAATGGGTATCGCAGAGCGCCACCGCACCTGATTCTTCCGGCCCCTAACCCTTGAAACTCCCCTGCGGACTCTCCCATCTTGCGGTTTCAGCGGAACGGAAGACCGCTTCTAGGACGGCCATGTTTCCGATGGCGTCTTCGATCGAAACCGGAACTTCGCCGTCTCCCCGCACCGCCCGCGAGAAAATATCTCCCTGAATGGTGTATTGATCGCAGGTCGGGAAAGTTTCCGTGCTCACCCCGCCGCCGAAAACGTCGCGCCCGTCATCTATAAATATTCGGCAAGGCCGGTCGTTCGGCGCGTTGAATGGTATTTCGATTTCAATCCGCCCCTTGGTGCCCAGGAACTGCATGCGCTGGTACGGAACCAGTTGCGTGCTGCACGTGAAAATGGCCTGGCCTGCCGGGAAATCGAGCATCACGGAGGCCAGCCGGTCGGTTTGAAACTCCGGGTCTCTTTCAACCAGTCCCATCACTCGCGATGGCTCATCACCAAAGATGAACCGCGACGTGGTGATGGGGTAGCAGCCGATGTCGTACAAGCCGCCTCCGCCCCAATCCAGCACGTTTCGTATGTTCCGGGCGTCGCGATTGAAATAGCTGAAAACTCCTGAAATCGAGCGTAACTCGCCGACTCGGCCGGAGCGAACGAGCTCCCGCGTTCTGAGCCATTGCGGATGCGTTCGCACCATGAACGCTTCGCCGATTTTTACTCCGGTCCTGTCGCGCGCATGGAGCAGCGCCTTCGCTTCCCGAACATTCAGGCCCATCGGTTTTTCGCACAGCACGTGCTTGCCTGCTTCCGCAGCCTTGATAGACCACGGCACGTGCAAATGATTCGGCAATGGATTGTAGACGGCCTCGATCTCCGGGTCGGCCAGGAGTTCTTCGTAAGACCAATACGCTTTGGGGATGCGCAGTTTCTTTGCCACGCTCTCAGCCTTCTTGCCGTCGCGCGAAGCGATGGCGGCGATCTCGCTCCATACCCCCAACTGCATTGCAGGAAGCACCTTCTGAACCCCGATCGCCGCTGTGCTCAGCACGCCCCACTTGACCTTTTTGTTGCTCACCACTGGCCTCCTCGATCCCGCCCACCCCGTTCTATCACGCCTCTCCGCAGCGACAAAATAGGCATACATAACCGCATTTGTCTTACTGCCTCCGACCGCGTATAAGAATTGCCATGCTCCAGCGGCTCCCGATGGCTACCTTAGCAGACGCAGGCTCCGTTTCGATTTCCGAATGGCGCTGGGCCGTTCTCTCGCTCGGAATCTGTGCGATTCTCCTGACTATCGGCGTCCTAGCCATGGGAGTTTTTCTTTTTCGCAAAAAAAACACAGACCGCGCTCTTCTGTATTTCGGCGTCTTTGTGATCCTGTACGCGGTCCGCATGTTGATGCGCGAGCACCCGCTGCTTTCCGTGTTTGCCATTCCGCCTGCGGTCGCCGGTCACATCGATCGAGTCATCACTTTCACCATCCTTCTGCCGAATTTGTTCCTGTTTCTCGAAATCGTCGAAGCCCGCTGGCGCCGCATCATCTTGTGGGCTCTGGGCGTGCAATTAGTTTTCGCCTCGTTCGCGATTCTGTTCGATTTCTTGGGCATTGCCCGCCGAGAAGTCGATATCATCAACAGCCTGCTCGTCCTGGCCTCCTGGATTCTTCTGACCGTCTTCCTATTTTTCCTCCGCCCCGCTGGCCGCCTTCCTCGCGACCTCCGCGTGGTTGCTGTGGGTCTGGGTGTTTTTGCGGTCTTCGTTCTTCATGCTAATCTCACCGGGCTCGGCCTGATTCGCGGACGCGACCTGGAGCCGGCTGGTTTTCTTTTTTTCGTTTGCACCCTCGGCTATCTCGTGGCCCACCGCATTTTCGCCAAAGAGGAAAGCCTCTTCGCCATTCAAAAGGAACTCGAAATTGCCGAGCAAATCCAGGCATCCATCCTGCCGCGCGATGTTCCTTGCCGCACCGGGATCGTAATCGCTGCGCGCTATCTCCCCATGAGCGCCGTCGCGGGCGATTTCTACGATTTCCTGACATTCGAAAGGAATCATCTCGGCATTCTCATCGCCGACGTGACTGGGCACGGCGTTCCTGCCGCGCTTATCGCTTCCATGCTCAAAGTCGCCTTCGCGAGCCAGTCCGTTCACGCTCAGGATCCAGCTCGCGTGCTCACCGGACTGAACCAGGCTCTCTGCGGGAAGTTTGAAGATCACTTCGTCACCGCAGCCTATTTGTACGCGGACCTTGATGCGAAGATCATCCGCTACGCAGGCGCCGGGCACCCGCCGATTCTGTTCAGCAACCATTCGAATGGCGCCGCACGCGGGATTGAGCAGAACGGATTGTTCCTTGGCATGTTTCCCGAAGCCGCGTACTCATATCTTGAGATGGGTTTGCATCCAGGGGATCGCTACGTGCTTTATACGGACGGCCTGCCCGAATCCAAAAATGCGACAGGCGAGGAGTTTGGTCTTACTCGTTGCCTGAAGGTTTTGGATTCCCATCCGCGTCTTCCGGCAGCCGCTTTCGCGGATCAGTTGCTCAGCGAAATTTCCGGTTGGACGGCCGAACGTTCTGTCCGCTTACAGGAAGATGACATGACCCTTATTGTGGTTGATTGCAAGGAGTAACACGGAAGTTTTTATGGTATGTCCGAGATGGTTGGCCAGGCAGGATGCACGAGCGCGTATCTTGGCGGCTAGAGAAAACTCAGCTGTCTGCTCTCGAGCGCCAGTAGTTTTTTCTTGACCGGAAGGCCGCCGCCAAATCCGGTTAGATGGCCGTTGCTCCCGATGACGCGGTGGCACGGAATGATGATGGGTATAGGGTTCGAACCATTCGCGAGGCCCACTGCGCGGGCAGCATCAGGGCTTCCGATTCGCCTCGCCAGTTGTCCATAGCTGACGGTCTCTCCGTAGGGAATCTTGCGCAGATTGCCCCAGACAAGAAGTTGAAACTCCGTGCCGTCAAGGACCAGAGGCAAATCGAAGTCTTGTAGCTTTCCTAGGAAGTAGGATTCCAGTTGGCGAATCACTTCTTTGAATGGCGTCCGGTCTTCTATCCATTCGCGGCGCGGTGAGGCGGGTCGCCGCCCCGTTGCGAAGTGCACCAAGCGCAGACCGCCTTCGTCGCCGGCCAGCATCAGCGGCCCGATGGGACTCTTCATCGTGGTGTAAGACATCCGGCTCATTCGAAATTCCTTGTTAACCGCAACTGCTCTCGGAAGTTGCCGCGGCATACGGACTGTTGCCTCGGTATCGCTTCTCGAATTCCTCGCGCGTGCACATCGTGCGTATGTCGGTGATGCGATCCACTGCAAGTATTCCATCGAGATGATCGATCTCATGCTGCAATAATTCCGACAAATTGCGCTCTTCACGCGCCCTGAGCTCTTGCCGCTCCCCTCGTAAATCCTGGTACCGCACGACGATCTCCCGATGCCGTTCCACCTGCATGAAAATAGAAAGGAAGCTCAAACAGGCATCCCATACCACGATTTTTTCTTCGCTGCGCTCTGTGATCTCCGGATTCACAAGCGGCCACGGCCGGGCACCCGGAAGCTCGAGAAAAATAACTCGCAAGGCAGACCCAATTTGTGGAGCGGCAATCGCCCGGCCGTAGCCGGTCGTCTTCTTCCAGTAAGCGAGCGTATCGGAGAGGTCTTCGACCAGAGCGCGGATTTCCGCAGCGCAGGGATCTTCCACGCGCTTTGCAATTTCACGCAAGCCAGGATCGCCAAGTTGCAGAACAGTTCGGACCGCCATTGCCTTGCCCCCAAGCCCGGAGGCCTCTATCATATCGCGTCCAGCCACTATCCTACCTCAACCAGCCACGTTCGCTCACCAGCCGGGGAGTTACGAGGTCCCAGCGGACACACGCTCGGAATCCTGATTGCAAAACGGATCGGATTTTACATTTTGCGATTAGCCGGCAGCCAAAAAGAAAAGGCTCCGGGTAGAGATCAGCGATTCGCCCCGAGTCTAGCGCGCCTCGAGCGGTTTATATCCGTCCGGCACGTGGTAGAGGAAAGCGCGGTCGCCATAGTTGAGATCCAGCGCATGAGCCTTCAGGAATGGGTTAACCGCGGAGCTTGAGCTTAGATAGGCCTTGTAGGTCCGGCCCTTTAAGAGATCCAACCCTCCCGCGGTGCCCGGACCGCCGCCTTCCCAAGCGCCGTCCTGGCTGGTGTACAACTTTCCGTTGTCCAAATCCACGGCGAACCCGAGCGTGCCGGAATCCGGAGTCTTGTTGTTTCGCCGAATCATCACAAACGAGCCAGACGCCTGGCCTTTCTCGTTGGCCGCGCCTTGCTCGGGCTGAGATTGCCCCACGCCGATGAAAAGCGTGACTTCCGCCAGCTTCTGAATGGCCGCGCCGTCTACTTTGACCTCGAAATACCACTTTCCCCTGGTCTTCGGTTCATTGCTTTGCATGTCGTAAACCAGTTCCCCGTCCGCACTTGCCGCCGGAGCGGAGTTAGCAGCAGGCGCAACGCTATTCGAAGTCTGGTAGCTTCCCAGCGCCAAGACGCGCGCGTTGGTGAGCCTCACGACACAAACCGTCTTTTGATAATCCTCGAGGAGGTCTCGGAACCATGCTTCGCGGTCGCCCTTGCTCCAGGTGATCCCGCAGGTCTGGTCGCGGGTCTTCAGCCAGGCGCGCTGTTCGCTTCGCAGCGTGGTGCGATCTTCCGGCGAAAGAGACTTCATCAGCTCAATATAGGTCCGGTTGATCGTGCTATCTGAACCTTTCAGTTCTGTCTTGATGCACTCCCCGCGCGCCGCATCCGTTTTCGGATTGTCGCACTGCGCGCGGGTCGCGCTGGCCGCAAGAATCGCAAAGGTCGCGATCACGACACACCGCACCCATATATAGAGATTTCGCATAGAGTCTCCGTCCACAAGGATTGCCGCCAGGAACCTTGGCATCTCGAAAAACGGTAGCAGTCTCGATGTGCGGGCGCTATTTGAATGCACCATGGGTGTATCTAAAACCGTAATTATTCTTCGATTAGCATGGCACGCGAAATCCGGGCAATGCAGCGCCTCGGCCCGGGGGAGCTTGCCTATCGAGCGACAACTAAATTGCTTGAAAGTAAACGACTTATGGTGATAGAGTTCAGCCGTCTGAGGGATGTAAGCGCCCGCGGCTCGGGGATGCGCAGAGGGATCTAGAACTCTGGGAGTGCTTGTGAAAAAGCAGGAGGGTTTCTCGCTGATTGAGTTGCTCATCGTCGTGACCATTCTTTTGATCATCTCAGCCATTGCCATCCCAAGCTATCTGCGGTCGCGGATGCAGGCCAACGAAAGCTCAGCCGTTGGCTCTGTTCGCATGATTAACACTTCGGCCATCACCTATTCCTCTACATATCTAAATATCGGGTTCCCCGCAAATCTGGCGAACCTGGGCGGTGCGAATCCGTGCTCGGCGACCTCGACCACGGCCTGCATTCTGGAAGATACGCTGTCCCAAGGTACGAAAAGCGGCTACTGGTTCGTTTGGACTGGTGATGGCGCCATCCCGTCGATTACCTATTCGCTCACCGCCACACCGCTGGTTGTCGGAGGGTCGGGCCAACGCATGTTCTGCACTGATCAAACGGGCGTGATCCGCGATGACCCCTCGGGCGCGGGCTGTAACGCGTCGAGCAGCCCGGTCCAGTAACATCCATTGAGATTTAGTCGGTGCCTATGGCTAGCGAGCCGGAAGTACTTAAGACTGCAGAGATCATTCCCATCGAGCTGAAGCAGGAACCGCGCTCGAAGGGGATCGCCACGCCTCGCAAGAAAAAACCAAAAGAACTCGCGGTCATTACCGAGTGCTGCACGGGCTGCGCGGGCTCCCCGGCCTGTGTGGAGTACTGCCCCGTCGAAGATTGCATGTTCTGGGTCCCGGATGAGGATCATCCACCGTTCGGGCGTATCCAGGTAGACTCCGTTCTGTGCATCGGTTGCAAGAAGTGCACCAGCAAGGGTCCGGACGGCGCGTTTCTGGATGGATGCCCGTGGGATGCCATCGTCATGCTGGATATTGCCGAAGTCGAGAAAGTCGTAGGAATAATGACCTTCTAGGAGCAAACCGCAGCCTGGAATCTACGGCTGACGCCTTGCTCTTTCCCGAATCGCCTGCTCGGTAAGCACGGCCTGCTCCTTAACTCGATTGGGGATCTCGGGCAGGTCCCACTGGTAGATGCGGATAGCCGGCAAATCCTCAGGTTGGCCCACCAAATAAAGTGCTCGCAGCGCCTCCCAAACTTGCTCTGCGCCAGGATCCACAGTAGCCAGTTCCGCGCCAGAAAGAACTTCCGTGCCCGCGACCGCAGAGAGTGTACGGATCCGACCGCTGAAAGGAGAGCGCACTTCCGCAATCTGCTGCCCATTTTGTAGTTTGGCAATCAAGCCACCCTGATGGACCGCCGTGCCAACGTGGTCGGTGCCGATCACGCGGCCAGCAACAGGGGCCACGATCCTCGCAGGCTCGAGTAGCACCACAATCTGCAATCGGCCTGCGGCATCGCCAAAGCGAACCAGCGATAACGCCGCGTTTCCCCTGACCATCGGCGAGGGATCCTCAAGCATTTTCAGTAGCGCTCGGTGAAACCCAGCCTCGGTCGTGTCCTGCCCCATCACCCAGGCATCCGTGTTGCGCACTTCCTCCACGGGATATGAGGCGAGGCGCTCCAGGTCGGGATACCAACGCGCCGCGCTCGCGTCATGCAACGTCAAGCGCTCGCCCAACTGCACCAGCGCGTGCTGGATATGTCTCGGATGCTTCTGGTCGTTGAGGAATTCGCTGAGCTGCTGGTCCGACAGGTGCCTGCCGAACCAGGTGTTCCACCAAAACAGGAATGGCATCAGCACAATCAACCACGCGGTAGCAAAGAAAAGCAGCCGATTCCGGGTGGACATGCGGTGCCGCACACGCACAGGCTCGCCCGGACCGTCACTCCGAGCTGCACCATCACCTACTTGTTCCTGGAGCTGAACAGCTGGTAACCCGGAGGTAGCTTGACTAGCCGCCATTTTCTCTTACACCCTAGCCGACCTTCTGAGCCGGCGGCTCTTTAGGCAAGACCGCCTTCTTCTTGTGCAAAAAAGGTAGCCAGCCGCGAGCATCCATCTCGAGCAAAACATTCAAAAAGAAAACGCCGGACAGAGTCAAAAGAATGAGGCTCATGAACAGCCCGTCAACGGATGTGAGCGACCTCGTGAAGGCAATCCATGCAATCCCGGCCAATGGGATCACTACAAGCAAGATGGAAATCAGAAGCATCACGGCAGGTAACACACCTCCTGGAATCTTCCTCAGCCGAACAGACCGTTTTTCGGAGAGGCTCGGCCCGCCCGCAATCTGTCGTCTAGCCGCCCAGACCGTCCTAGGGCTGGGCCTTAAAAGTCACGTCAACCGTCTTGCTGTCTTTAGCAGCCAGGGTCACCTTCTGATCCTGCTCGCCTAGTTTTTCCTGCACGAACGCAATCGTATAGTCCCCGGGCGGAAGTCCGGCAATTTCAAATTTGCCGTCCGGCCCGCTCACCGCGAAGAAGGGATTCTTCACCACATTCACAAACATTCGCATCCACGGGTGCTGGTTGCATTTTACCGGCAGCAGCAATTCTTCTCGCGCGAACACCTTTTCGAGCGCCGGGGCCTGCGGTGCCTGGGACTCGTTCCATTCGCGGTTGTCCTTTGGGGTGGGATGAATGTTGTGGGTTGTGGGGTCCCCATTGACGATCTTGATCGTCTGCCCGGCCATCACGCCCAGCACATGCGGCTTGTACTTGCAGCCCACTTGCGTCAGCGTCACGGCATCCTTCGGAACGTCGAAGGTCCGATTGCCCAAGCCTTCCTTCACGAATACAAAAACATTGGCGACTCGGCCATCGGCTACCACTACATTTTCCGCGGTGTTCGAACCAGCGCAATTGGGGTCCTGGCTCATGTCAATCTTCGCGGCCTTCGGCGCCGCGCCATCGAACTTCACCGTGCCGCTGACTGATGCCGCGGTCGCGGGATCGATGGGCGTAGCTGCTGGCCCAGGTGTCGACGCAACCGGCGCAGCAGGCTGCTCCTCGGCTTCCTTCTTGCCGCATCCCGCCAACAGGGCAAGTCCGGGCAGGACACAGATCGCTATCCATTTTTTGGTTTTCATGATGTCACCGCACCTCGCTTCAAATTTAGAAACTCGCAGAGTCTTACTTCTGACCACCACGGCCGCCGGCCGCATTCTCTCCGGCTGGCCCCGCGTCACTGGCAGCCCGCGCATGCCCCATCGATGCGCTCACGCGGCGCTGCTCCTCGGCGGTGAGTTGGAAGATGTAGTCCACCAGCAGCTTCGTATGGTCCTTATCGTAACCCTGGAACGAAGCCGGCGTCGGCCCCGAAAAAACCCAGTGATCGTGCTCCCGCTTGAAAAGTCCGGACGGCATCGAGGTGCCCGGGCTGATCGCCTGCGGGTCGATAATCCAGCGTTCCACCCAATCCGCCTTCAAGCGACCTTTAGCCTGGAGAAAGTTGGGCGCGGTAGCGGTGCGATCGTGGGCCGGATCGCCCGTCGCGTGGCACTTCAAGCAAGGCGCGGCAGGACTGCTGAAAAGACTGCGCGCCATTTCTGTTTCCTTGGCGGTCAGCACCGGCGCCTGATCTGGAATGTACGGGAAGGGTTGCCGAGCGAGCGCCTGGAAAAACCGCACTAGTTTGCCAAGTTCATTCTCGGAAAAAGAGAACGTGGGCATGCGAACCTGGAGATAAGGCCGCACACCGTTGCGGTTGGTGTCCCGATCGTTCAGGGAGGGGTTCGTCAAAAAGTGCAGCAGCCACTCGGGCTCGACGCGCGCGCCTTCCGTCAACAGTTTGGGCGGCAGTTGTTCTTGTCCGTCAGGTCCCTGGTAACGCGCCATGGCCATCAACGACGTTTTCTGCCCGGCAATCAGCTGGTGGCAGCCCATGCAGTTATATTTCTTGACCACCCACCAGCCTTCCTGAATATCGCGGCGATAGTCCAATGGCCGGTACTGGTAGTTGGCCGGGAGCGCGCTCTCTTCGCTGCCCATCAGAAACGTCGTGAGTGCCTGGACTTGTTCCTTAGTCAAGTGCAGATTGGGCATCCGCAGTTTTTCTAGTTCGGGCTTGATCTTGCCTTTGTCCCAGATATTCGGTTCCGCGAGTTTGTGTTCGAAGAACCCTTTGTGGTCATACCACGGGTTTTTCGCAGGACCTTCCGGCAAGCGCGCCAAATCGTCCGGATCGACGATGGGTTCGCTGCCGCCGCGCTGCGCTACTTCGGTCAACAACGCAAAGTCCAGGCGTTCAATCGGTTTGCTGCCTTCAGACGTCAGCTCCGTGCCGATGCGGCCTTCCTCCTCCATCCCGGATATTTCGTGGCAGCCTGAGCAGCCGTAGTGGCGAATCCACTTCTTGCCCTCTTCCTTGAGCTGGGGATCGTCCATAAAGGCCGCGTCGGGATAAGCGGAAGCTTCTTGTTTCTTTAAAGTGACGAGATAGCTGGCCACGTCTTCCGCATCTTCGGGAGAAAGCCGCAAGCTGGGCATCACCGTCATGTTTTGCACTTGAAGCTCGTGTCCGTCGTTCGGGCACCGCGAGTGCTCCAAATCAAAAACGTATGGCAAACCCTTCCGTCGGTAGTCCTCCGGACCAATGTCCTTCTTCTCGTACATGCAGTAAGGACGAGTGCGTTCGCGCGCGTTATGCACCCAGCGCACCAGATAGTCGTAATTGTCTTTCTCGCCGACGCGCGTGAGGTTCGCCGCAAAACTGCCGCCCGTCATCTGATCGCCCTCACCGATGGAGTGGCACGCCAGGCAACCGCGCGTCTCAAACAATTCCTTTCCATGCGCCGCGCTGCCGGGCCTATGTTTGGGCAACGCATCGGTCAGCCCCGATTGCCACAGGTAAGCGGAGATGGATTGAATTTGTTCGTCGCTCAACCGGAAATTCGGCATCTTGGTGGTCGGGCGAAAATCGCTAGGCTTCTTCAGCCAAACCGGGATCCAATTCTTGTTTAGTTTCAGACGCGCATCCTTCAGATTTGGGCCGATCTTCTTCATGTCCTGCAGCAAGCTTTTGGTGCTGCGATCAAGCTGCACAAGGCGAAGGTCCAACTTGCTGTTGGTGACTTTCAGCGCCACTGCTTGATCGTTCAGGTGATTGGCTTCGTCATTGCTCTCTGCGGCGTCGGCCTGTTTCATCAGATAAGCGGCCTGCTTCAGATTCTCGGTTTTCTCCTGGTCGAGCTGCTTGATCTGCTGGGCAACCGAGAGTAAATCCTCCGGTTCCTTGTCGTAACCCTCATAGCGATGACAGCCCACGCAGCCGCGCTGGCGGAACAGATCCTTACCTTCATTGAGCGTCGCGCCGACATCGCTCATCACCAAAACCATGTCGGCGGCGTGACACGTCTGGCAGCCAGCTTCCACGTTTTCTTTCGGAAACAGAGGCCAGAGCCAATGCTCGTAGGTCCCATGGGCTTTCTCGATGCTGGTGGTCGCCCGGCCATTGCCTTGGTGGCAAGGCGAGCAGCCAAACTTTTCCGGATCATGTATCTTCAAGAGTTCAGGCTCGCGATGCGTGGTGAAGGCCCGAGCGTAGTGGTCCGGTTTCTGGCCCTTCACCGACATGGAAGCCGCGGTCAGCTTCATTGGCTCGCGAATTCCCAGGTGGCAGGACTCGCAGCGGTCCACGATGTTGGCTTCTGGCACATTGATCTGCTGGATTTTCGGGCTCGACGCCTCGGTCTTGTCCAGCAAGCCGGTGATCTGCCCGGGCGTCAAGCTGACCATGTGATCGGACAGAAAAGCATCCAGCTTGGCTTTCTGTTCGTTGACGGGTTTGATCAATTCGCCGAGCTCCGCGCTCAGCGCCGTGCGTTCATTCCTCAGGTCGTTGTAGGTTTCCTCGAGATGCGGATAGTCGTACGTCTTGCTGCTGCCGTCGGGATACTTTACGGTCGTCACTTCTTGCTTGTATTTGTCGAGGTCGCCTTGCTTGCTCTGCCTGGAGGAATCGCTGGTCTCTGTCTCGATGGCGTAGGTCGACGCGCTTACATACGCTCGCCGGTCTGTAAAGGTATTCTGCACGGCCAAAAGTTCGGCGCCCAGATCGCGCAGCTTTTCATTAATTTCCTTTATGCGCGGCGCCGCATCCTGGCTGGCGCGCTCGTAAGCCTGCTTCAGCGCCAGATACTCCGGATCGCTCTCAACCTCTTTCTCGGAAGTATTCGATTGCGAATGCGCATTCTTCAAAAACGCCGAGTAGCGCGTTTTCCATTCATTTTGAAAAGCCTTCCATGGACGCTGCCCAAAATCCTCGTCCCACAAAGCCCAAAACAACGTAGCCATCAAAACCAGCATGGCCACAAGATAATGCGGCGCGAGCGATTTGCTAACTACCGGATCGTCTTCGAGGATGGGCTTCTCAGCCACCGCTTCCTCCTAAACGTTGAACCACGGCGTAATCCACACATATTTAATGTGCAACACCAGACGCAACAGCATCTTGATCGGCAAGCCAATCATGGTGATGAAAAAAACCATCAGAATGGAGTATTGCAGCAAACTCATCCGCCTATAGTTTTTTGGGTTGTAACGCCGAAACAGCGCGTGCACCAGCAGTCCGCCCACGACAAAAAACCCGCCCACCACAGCCGCGCCAAATAGTCCCTTTGCCCAATTCGATGTGATCCCAAAGAGATCCGGCAAGTCGCGGTTCACTTCATAAATGAGCCGGTTGTGATCCCAGGTCTGTCCGGGCCAGAACCACTGCCATCCAGGCCCTCGAATGAACGTGCCGATGGTAATCATGGAAACCCACAAAACGATGAACCCAAAAAGAAAAGTCCCGATGGCAAACTTGCGCTGCTTCCAGGTGTAATACCCCGCACCCAGCGGGTTCGTATCTATGTAAGGAATCACCATCAAGCCAAAGATGATGAGCGTGGGCATCACCACCCCGGCAATCCACGGATCGAAATACACCAACATTTCCTGCAACCCGAGGAAATACCACGGCGCCTTCGCCGGGTTCATGGTCAGATTAGGGTTGGCCGGTTCTTCAAGCGGAGCATTCAAGGTGATCGACCAGATCATCAAAATGATGGTCACGATGATCGCGGCCAGAAATTCCACGCGCAGCAGAAACGGCCAAACGTGCACTTCTTTCTGCCACCCCGGCTTGAACGGCCAGGCCTTTCGATGATGCGTCTTGGCCAGCGCAGGGTCGGCTTCGAGCTGCGCGATCAGCGAGTCGTTTGCTTTTGCCTGCCGCCACGCGAGAAAAATGTAAAACGCGAGCAAAGGAATCATGGCCACGATCGGCACGTTGTCAGGCGCGGAGATAATCTCCCAAACTTGTCTCCAATCCATGGCTATTTCCGCGCCTCCTTTACCTCAGAGTCGAGGATGACCTGTGCTGGGCCCGAAATGCCGCCGTCCTTGCGCACTCGCCAGAAGTGCAGAACCATAAAAATCGACGCGATGATGGGAATGCCGATACAGTGCCAGATATAAGACCGCAGGAGCGCGTTGGCATCCACGATGGATCCACCCAGCAATCCAAATCGCACATCGTTGTACGGAGTCATATTGAGATAGTTGCTGAAGGGACCTTCGTGTCCGAGGAGCGGCGTCGCCCGCGCCATGTTGGTTCCCACGGTAACAGCCCAGAAACCCAACTGATCGTCCGGCAACAAATAACCAGTGAAGGACAGCAAAAGTGTCAGAACCAGAAGAATGACGCCGACATTCCAATTAAACTCCCGCGGCTTCTTGTAGGAACCCGTGAGAAACACTCGAAACATGTGCAACTCGACGGCGATCACCATCAGGTGAGCAGCCCACCTGTGCATGTTGCGCAGCAGCCTGCCAAAAGGGACGTCGTGCTCGAGGTATAGCACATCGCGGAAAGCCTGCACCTTGCTCGGGTGGTAGTAAAACATCAGCAAGGTCCCGGTGAAGGTGAGCACCAAAAACAAATAAAAGGTGATCCCGCCCATCCCCCAGGTGTAGCTGTAGCGCACCGAATCGCGGTTAATCTTCGCCGGATGCAAATGCAGAAAAACATTGGAAAGCACGCCGAGAGCTCGATTGCGGGGCGTGTCGTCATGCTTGTGTCGGAAAATCGAAGTGTAGACCTGCGTCTTAGTCGGATTCTTGAGGGTATCCAGAGATTCTTTGGCCTTCAGAGGGAGATCCGTCTTAAGGGATTCGAGATCCTCTTTGACACCCGTTTTGATCGTGTCTACCAGACCGATGGACTTGCCATTTTTGCCGTTCGAGTTTCGCTCATCAGGCATTTCTTCCGCTCCCGTTTCCTATCCCGCTCGAACCGTCGGCCTCGATCCGTTGCCCCTTTACTTCATTACTTCGCGCGCGCTCCGCGAGAGCTAGGTCCGCCGCTCCGGTGCCTACACATTCAAAAACGAACCCGGATCGCTGAAGTGACTCGGCTGCCCCTTGGGCCATTCAAAAAGCTGCGACACGTCCACTACAATCTGCCCATCCGGCGCCAACTCCACCCGCGCCCGATCCATCGGACGCGGCGCAGGCCCTTCAAAGTTGATCCCTTCACTGTCGTAACCGCTTCCGTGGCAGGGACATTTGAATTTGTTCTCGCTGGCCTTCCAATCTGGCGTGCAGCCCAAATGTGTGCAGCGCGCGTAAATGACGAACATGCGGTCCGGCGTGCGGTCCACCCAGATACGGTACTTTTGCTGCCATTTCGTATCGACACCCAGCGCATAGTCGGAGGGATACCCAATTTTGAAAACGGTCGGAGGTTCAAAAAGTGTTCGTGGAAGAAAAAAACGAAGAAACGCGATAAACCAAGCCCCCAGAAAACCGGCAACAGCGCACCAAACTAAACTTCGTCGGCTCTGATTCATCCCGCTCGCCGCCGGCCCGACCGTTGGTAAACCGGCGGCAGGTGCGGCTTTCGAGGTACCCACGGCGGGCGTGCCCACAAACTTTACAGCTTCGCCGCCACCGGCAGTAGGCGTCTTCGCTGCATCCGGTTTCGGATTGGCCGAATTAGATTCCGGGGCCGCCATGCATTCCCTCCTGAATACCCTGTCGTCGACTTATGTAGCGGCCACAAGCGATGCCGCTACTTCCCTCCCCTGAACGTGAGCCCGCAAGCCTTCGGTCCCGACCGGAAGGCCGAAGGATATCATTTCGCTTAAATCCAAAAGGGTCTGCTCTAGAGAACAAATATTTTCGAGCGCGGAGAGAATTTCAGCAGCGACGCGCGAACGCTCGCGCGTCAAAAAATCCGAATCATTCGCTGGAACACACCGGGACGGCGTGGCGTGTGGAAGCGTCGTTGGCCCGCCGAATTTGAAGAGCGTGGCAGCGATACATCGCGAGGTCCCTACCATTCCACTGGGCCCCCTAAGAAGCCGGGCGGATGTTACTCAAATAAAAAAAATTCGTCAACACCAGTCTAAGATTTTCTGCAAGCGCGATTTCGCCAGTGGCAGGAACAAGAAAAAATCAGCCCTGGTTCCCAAGACTCCGCCACCCCCAGAAAAAACTGGAGACATGCAATAACCCGCTTGCGCTTAGAAAGACCTGTGGTAGACTCGCCCCGTTTTCGGGCTTGGGGATCCAGATTAAGAAGGTTGCGCGGCCGGATCATTGGCAACGGTGGATTATTCAACCCGGGAGGTCAGGGTACATGGGCCTAGTTCTTCTGATTGTCATCTGGCTGATTACCTTCATCAGCGCGTACTTCTTCATCGCGAAGACGTGGTGGTTGCCTGTCGGCGCTTCGGCTGCAGCCGCGGGCATCGATCATCATTTCG
>Ga0210398_10000495_pt1 | contig 44786 bp, 34 predicted proteins | sample IncBWC4OmetaG_FD_161047 | JGI IMG/M metagenome (GOLD analysis project Ga0210398, IMG submission 161047) | Forest soil microbial communities from Barre Woods Harvard Forest LTER site, Petersham, Massachusetts, United States - Inc-BW-C-4-O | ecosystem: Environmental > Terrestrial > Soil >...
TTAGGAATACGGAGCGAAGGGCTAGGCGGAACTGTGTGAGCCGGCGCGACATCTCATGCTTCCTTTAAACTGTGCGCACGACAGCCGAAATAGCCGCTGAGAGCCGCTCCCAGTTGGCGGCTTCTTCGGTGAGGGCCTTGCGACCAGCTCGCGTGAGCGAGTAGTACTTGGCGCGGCGGTTGGTCTCCGATGTCTTCCACTCGGCCTTGATCCAGCCCTGCTGCTCCAGCTTGTGCAATGCAGGGTAAAGCGCGCTCTGTCCAACCTGCAAGACGTCGCTGGACATCTGCCGAATTCGATGGGCGATCGCCCAACCGTGCATCGGCTCGAGGGCGACGATTCTCAAGATGAGCAGGTCCAAGGTGCCCTGCACGAGATCCTTCGGCTTGGTCATGACGCTTACCTCAGTTACTGACAACAGTATGCCCGAAGAAGTCGCGAATGCGCAAGAGCAACGAAGGTCGCCTTTTGCCTGTAGAGATCGTGGGTAAAACAGAAGTTTGGACCGAAATCGCTCAACTCCAGGATCGTCGGCAACCCTTACCTAATCGCGTTACGTCAGAGTTGCGCGTCACTCGGGAAGAACCTGCCCCCTGCGGGAACGTCTGAGACAGGTCGAATTCAGGGAACGTTAGAGACCCAAGCCGCGTATTTAGTCGATGAACGTGTGGCTGAAGTGCCGCCGCATCACGCGGTGTGCGCTCAGCCGCTTTTCAGCAGCTACGACGCAATAGACTCCCCGAAGCGGCAGCGCAAAGCGGCATTGGCAGCGCGCGGGGAAGAAACAGGCAGCCAGGGCGACGCCCTCCGAATCTGGCGCGAAGTGCTGGGCGATTGTTTTCTGTTGTCGTAATTGAAAAGTTCAGGGACAGCCCTACGGTGCTCCGCCCGCCGCGTTGCCCGGCCATCATGCACCAGAAGAAATCCGCCATGCTGCGCGATCCGGGCCGTCGCATCCGTTGATGGGAGCAGCCCCCTTGTACGGCCAGAACCTTGGCCGATAGCAGGCAATTAGGATTGGAAAGAGTTTGATTTATTCACCGCGCAAAATGATCGCGGGGTCCACTGCCATAGCGCTGCGAGTCGGTACGTAACTTGCGGCAAAAGCGGTCATGGCCGACACCAGGCCAACCGTCGCCAAGGTGATCGGATCGGTTGGGGTTACACCAAACAGAAGCGTTGATAAGAACCGGCCAAGAATCATTGCTCCCGCCATCCCAATTACTTCTGCAACCAGGACCACCAGCAACGATTCCTTCATTACAAGCTTAAATATGCTCATTCGTTCAGCACCCAGGGCAGTACGAACAGCAATCTCTCGGGTGCGCTGGCCAACGGAAAGGGAAAGAGCGCCATATATCCCGATCAACGCCAGTAGGAGAGCTACGCCGGCGAGGGTACCCAGAAAGACGGAAAAGAAGCGCGTGGATCCCAAGTCATCTGACACGAAGGAGGTCATCGCCCGAACCTTTGGTACGGGCTGGTTCTTATCTACAGCTCTGATCTGGTCGCGGATGACAGGTATGAACGAATTCACTGGAGGTCTGACGCGAATCATTGCGGATGCAAATGGCGTAACCTCCCGACCAAAGGGGAAGTAGATCTCGGGAGCAATGGAAGTCTGCCGATTGCCATCTCTGAAATCTTTGAAGACTCCAACAACGGTGTAGGCCTGATGCGAATCCAGTGAAATGCGCTTTCCCAACGCGGTCTCGTTGCCCCAGAAGGACCTCGCTAGCATTTCATTGACTATCACCCCGTCGGACTTCGCCAAGTTGTCGTTGTCCGTGAAATCACGCCCTTCCCTCAAAGTGAGCCCCAGGGTATGCGAGAATGCCGAACTCACATATCGCAACCACCCCACCGCTTTGTTGGCGGAGCTCGGGGAACTGATCATCCCGACGAAAATTTCATCGCCAAAAAGCAACGGACTGACGATGGCGGCGGACTCAACGCCAGGTGTAGAGATGAGCTTTTCCGAAACCTGCCGCCAGTAATTGCGCCATGCGCTGGGCTGACGCTCAATAGCTGGAGACAATGAGATTTCGGAAACAAGGAGATTGTCGGAATTGAATCCCAGTGGAACCTGCGTCATCAGAACGAAACTCTTGACCACTAGCCCTGTTCCAACGGACAGGATTATCGCGACGGCCATTTGGGAGATTACCAACGAGGTTCGGAATCTTTTTCGCAGCGTCCCGCCTGCGAAAGTACCTGCCCCTCCACCTAGCCGGGCAAAAGGCTCCATACGAATCATAAACAACACCGCGATCAATCCAAACATCAGTCCGGTGAGGACGGACATAACGACGGAGAAGACCAAGACGCGGCCATCTACACTCGCCTCATTCACCCGCGGGAGATAGATGCTTTCCGGGATTAGGGAGACTATGAAGTCGGTCCCCAAGAATGCCACAACTGTTCCAACACCGCCTGCGAGCGAGCCGTGGAACAGTCCTTCAATCAAAAATGCTCCCGCCAAGCGTGATGTGCTGGCACCACAAGCCATGCGAATTGCAATCTCTTTCTCGCGTGAGAAGGCTTTGGCGAGGAGCACAAAGGCCATGCTTGAACATGCAATCAACAGGAGCAGGCCTACGGCGCCAGACAGTAAAGCGAGTGCCGGAAGCGCTTGTGCCGCGACTGACGCCCACCAATAAGACAGACGAAAAGAGAGGTTTCGATCGCTTTCAGGGTACTGCCTCGCAAGCTGACCATCCATCACGGCAGCCTCAGCTTGCGCTTGCTCCAGGGGCACGCTCTTTTTCAAACGCGCTAGGACGTGGAGATCTCCGTTCTGTGCGCTACGATCGGCTAGCGCTTCGCCGGCCAGCGGGAGTGGCAACCAAAGGTCCATTGGTCTCTCGCGCCCGTAAATCTTGAACGACTTCGGCATCACCCCAATGACCGTGAATTCTTCGCCGTCAAGAATAACTGGCCGACCTAGAATGTTCTGAGCGCAGGCGTAACGACTGCACCATAAGCCCTGGCTGAGAACAACTGTTCGGATGCTCTCTGATAATTCTGCTTCCGCTTCGAATGTCCGGCCGAGGATAGGCGCAACGCCAAACAGGCGAAAGAAGTCTTTGGAAACACGCGCGCCATGTAGAAGCTGCGGTTCTCCTATTCCCGTGAGTACAAATGTTTGGTTGGATGTGCGGAAAGCGGCTACCGTTTCGAAGGAGCGATTGTCATTTTGGATGTCCAGAAAGCGTGCCGGCGTCACGCCGAAGTTGGATGCTCGTTGCGCCGAAAAATCCGAGATGGCAATGATCTGCTTTGCATCGCTATACGCTGGTGGCCGTAACAAAACTGCATTTATGACTGAAAACGCGGCAGTGCCGATCCCCATAGCCAAAGCAAGTACAAGGCCTGCCAAAAAAGTGGGAATCGGCTTCCCCTTAAGCCAACGAACTGAATCCCGTAGTACCTGTAGATTCAAGCGAGACTCCTGAGGCCGTGGTGGCCGACCTGGAGAGAAGTCTTACGACCTGCCACTATCCCCCGTTTGTTCTGCAAATTCCAATGATATCCGAGTCGGGAGCCTAACCCGAGCTGATACGCGGTCGGGTCCAAAGGTGTCAGAAATTCTCCAATTCCGATTACTTCGTGTTTACTCGTCACTCGGGAACAATCGCCAGTAATGTCCCCAAATCAGACTTGCGGAGTGCGTGCCTACACGCGTGCGGCTGAGGGCTTCAGAAGTCCCTACACGTTTATGCCAGCTTGTTCTAAGGAAGGGTTGCCAGTCACTTGCGCCAAGGACTACTCGTATCTCAAGGCGACCATAGGATCCACGCGCATTGCGCGGCGCGCCGGGATGTAGCAAGCCGCTAGCGCAACGAGTGCGAGCAGGATTGCGACACCCGCGAATGTCGCGGGGTCCGTCGGTTTCACCTCGAAAAGCAGACTGCCCATCAGGCGAGTCAGCGCAAGCGCTCCTGCAATCCCCGAGGCGATGCCGAAGAGCGCGATTTTCGCTCCATCTCTCATAACGAGCCGCAGCACGTCGCGTGGCTGCGCTCCCAGTGCTGTCCGTATGCCGATCTCATGCGTTCTCTGGTTCACGGAGTAGGCCATCGCGCCGTAAATTCCCACCGCAGCCAAGATCAACGCGAGCGCGGCGAAGAGTCCGAGGAGCAGCATGTTGAAGCGCTGCTGCGCAAGCGACACGGCTATGAGCTCGTCCATGGCGTGCACGTCGCCCACCGGAATCTGGCCGTCCACGCTCCAGACCTGCTTCTTCACTTCTTCAACGAGCCCAGGAGACGCATGCCGAGTCCGGATGGCGAGCGTCATAAATCGTTTCCAGATTTCGTCGGACTGAGAAAAAGGCGTATACACAGCGGGATCCGTCGGTTGATTCAATCCGGAATGTTTCACGTCGCCCACCACGCCGATGACGGTCATCCATTGAGGTTCCGTCTCGCGCGCCCAGTGAATGCGCGCACCGATAGGGTTCTCGTGCGGGAAAAATTCCCTCACCACTTCCTCGTTCACGATGGCCACCAGAGGTTGCCCTTCGCGGTCCAGCGAAGTGAAGTCGCGGCCCGCGCGCAGAGGAATCTGCATCACGCGGAAGTAGTCGCCCATCACCGAGAGGGTTTGCACATCAGGCTCACCGCCCACAGCCACTGGAGGGTGCCCATCGATGACGAAGCCATGGTCCACATAATTCCCGCCGAGCGGTATATCAGTCACCATCGCCGCTTGCACGCCCGGTAGGGAATCCAAGCGGGTGAGCAACTCGCGGCGGAACTGTGTCTGTTTGGGGATATCGCTATACCGTGTCGCGGGCAGTTGGAGATACATCGTCATTACGTTCGCGGGATTAAACCCGGGATTCATCGAGCGCAACCGCGAAAACCCCTTGATCAGCAAACCGGCCCCCACCAGCAGCACCAAGGCAACCGCCAGTTCAGCTATGACCAGAATTTTCCGTATGCTATGACCCATCGTGCTCGCGGTTGTGCTTCGCCCGCTCTCCTTCAAAGCCTCGGCAACGTCCGCGCGAGCCACGATCCATACCGGCGCCATTCCGAATACGATGCCGGTCAGCACCGAGACCACGAGGACAAACAGCAGCACCCGTGTATCCGTGTGAATCCCGCTCAGCCATGCCAGCTGCTCCGGCCTCAGGGCCAGGAGCATGCTCGTGCCCCATTGCGCGAACAGCAATCCGGCCGCACCGCCGAGGACAGACAACAGTGCGCTCTCTGTTAGCGTTTTCCGGATGAGCCGGCCTCGTCCCGCGCCCAGCGCCGCCCTGATCACCACTTCCCGGCGCTCCGTAACCGCCCGCATCATCAGCAAGCTCGCGAAATTCGCGCACGCAATCAGCAGCACCAGGCCTACGGCTCCGAAGAGCACCAGCAGTGCCGACCGCACGTCTCCTACCAGCCATTCATGCAGCGGAACTATTTGCCTCGCCCGCTCTTTTTCTTCGGCCGGATACTGCTCCGCGAGTCGGCCGTTGATTGCGGCCATATCGGTCTGCGCCTGCGCGAGCGTGACGCCCTCTTTCAGTCGCCAGTAGGTATGCATGAAGTGCACACCGCGATCAGCGGCCGCACTCGGGTTGCCGGCCCAGAGTGAAACGAAAACGTCGGCATGCTCCGTTGGCGGAGCAAAACTCGCGGGCATTACGCAGATCACCGTATAAGGGTTTCCGCCCAGTTGAATCGTGTTGCCCACCGCGTGTGGATCGCTGCCAAGGTAGTCTTGCCAGAAATGGTTGCTTACCATGGCGAGGCGCGGCCCGCCTTGCACATCTTCCCCGGGCGAAATGATCCGGCCCAGTAGCGGCTGCACGCCTAGCATTTCGAGAAACCCCGCATTGACGAGCCCGACACGGACTTGCACAGGTTCGGTTCCACCTGTGTAGTCCATCTTCTCGACGTTGATTCCTCCAACCTGTGAGAATGCGCGCATCTGTCTCTGGATATCCATCACGTCCGGGAGCGAATCGTTTTCCTTCATGGCGACGAGTTGCTTCGGATTCTTGTAGGGAAGAGGACTGAGCAGCACTCCATTGATCACACTGAATATCGCCGTGTTTGCGCCGATGCCGAGAGCGACGGTGAGGATGGCGACGACGGTGAAGCCGGGGGACTTGCGAAGCATGCGCAGGCCATAGCGAGCGTCTTGCAGGAGGTCTACAAACCAGCGCCCGCCCCACGTGTCGCGCGTTACTTCCTCAGCCAGCGCGATACTTCCGAATTCCTGGCGCGCGGCAGTTTGGGCATCCCTCGGTGCCAGGCCAGATTCCATGTTCTCTCGAGCGGCGAGTTCCAAGTGACCCTGAATTTCTTCGTTGAGTTCTTCATTGCGCCGCCACCACCAGAAAGAAAATCTCATGATTTACTCACCTGCTTTGCCGCATTCAAAATGCCTTCAACGGCTTCCGTCAGTTGGGCCCAGCGGGAGCGTTCCACGACTAACTGTTTGCGCCCGGATTTCGTCAGGCGACAGATCCTCAACCGCGGGCCAAGTTCCGAAGCTTTCCATTCAGCGACGATCCAGCCTTTGCGTTCCAGCCGATGGAGGGCTGGATGGAGTGAACCCGTATCCACCTTCAGAATTTCACACGAATTTGTGAGGATGACCTTGCTGAGCGCATATCCATGGCGCGGTCCCAATGGAGGACCTGGAGGATGAGCATGTCCAAGGTGCCCTCGGGGATTTCCGTGCGACTTTGGTACTTTTCCTTGGCTGGGGTCATAGCGTGGGTATGTAGACATCTTCCTTACCTGTATGTAGACGATCTACATACCATAACGGGTGACAAGCTGCAAGGAAATATCTGGTGTCCAAGGGATGGTGGTCGGCACCTTTACCGGGAGCGGGACCGAAGGCCCAGGGGGAACCTTTATCATTACGCTCGACGCGGTGACTACCGGTGGAAACGGGAGGTTCGCGGAGGACACTGGCGAATCCACCATCACGGGTAAAAGCACGCCCAACGGCGCGATAACCAGTTCGTTCACCGGCACCTATTGTGGGTTTATTAACGCCGTCCCTGAACCGAGCTCCTCGGCCCTCATACTCGCCGGAATCAGGTTGCTGCCCTTGATGCGGAAGCGTTTAGCATGGGGCCGACAGGCCGCTTAAATTGCCACCGCCGCACACAGTTACATCCCGCACACCACTGAGCCGTTGGCAAACAAGAAGTAATTCGGTTCCTTCCTGTTTGCCCGTGATCCGTACACAATAGTCCTTCCGCGTGTAGCGTTATGCAGATGCCTTGACGCGATGCAGTATTAGTATCACAATGTGATTCTAATCATGCTTGGCGAATTCGAATATTTGTTGATCACCGCGGCTGCTGGGCTTGGAGATGGCGCCTACGGCGCGGCGATTCGGGAAGAAATCGAAGCGACGACCGGACGAAAGTGCTCCATGGGCGCGCTCTATACAACCATCGATCGTCTCGAAACAAAAGGTCTGGTGAAAACGTGGATGGGCGATGCCACGCCGCAACGGGGTGGCCGCGCCAAGCGCATGGTTCGCGTGACGCCTAACGGCGTGTCAGCCGCGAAGGACTTCTACGATGCGGTGACGAGTGTGAGCCGCGGAGCATCATGGGTGGCGAACCGAACGGGGAGCGCCTCATGACGAGCACCGGCTGGTCATTCGTCAAGGCTGCTGCCCGACTGCTGGCGCGCGATGAGCGCGAAGCCGCGTTGGGCGATTTGGTGGAAGTGGACGAAAGCGCCTGGCAAGGATTGTTCGATGTACTCGGCCTGGTTTTCCGGCGGGAAGCCGTCGTTTGGAAAAGCTGGCGGCCATGGCTGGCAGGGTTTGGAGTGGCCCTTCCGAGCAGCTTTCTCCTTATGGGGTTCTCACTGTCTGTCAGTTGGAGTTATCTGACACTGCGATGCCCCGAGCTTCTCCAGAGGTCGTCCCTCACACTGGGCTCCGGGTCCGTGGTGTTGCTGTGCCAGGTACTCCTTCTGATCGGCTGGTCCTGGACGGGTGGTTTTGCAGTCGGATCATTGTCGCGGCGGACTCTTTGGGCTAGCACGTTACTTTGCTATTCGCCGTGTTTGTTTTGTTTGTCGAGATTCCGTGTCGAGTCCCTATCGAGGTTTTGCCTACTTCTCTTTTTGGTGCCCGCGATCTGGGGAGCGCACCAGGGTTTGCGAATTTCAAGGATGAGGTTGAGCTGGGCTATAGCGCTGGCAATAACCATCACAGCGTTGATGCTTCCGGGCTGGAGCAGTGGAGATCACCACTGGTGGGCACCGCCACGGTGGACTTTGGATTGGGTTTTGTGTTGGCCAGCCTGGCATCTGGTCGCAACGGCACGGCGAGCGGGCTCAAAGGCTAGATTTTGAGGCAGCGACGGCCTGTGGAACGCGCAGCGGGAACAATAAAAGAATGTCGTAGAGGCCAAGACGTCAGGGCTCGCTTGATGGACTGGTGAGATCTTGGCGAAGGAGGGAAAAACATGGCGAGTGAGCTCACCCTATTTGTGAACGGCGCGAAGCAGGTTGTGTCCGCGGCGCCGGAAACGCCTCTGATTTTCGTACTTCGCAATGAACTGAAATTGAGCGGTCCCCGGCTGGGCTGTGGGATGGCGCAGTGTGGCTCGTGTTCCGTGCTGCTCGATGGAGAAGAAGTCCGCACATGCATCACACCGGTTTCGTACGCCGTGGGCAAGCAGGTGACGACCATCGAAGGGCTGCCCGCGGCTTGGGCGGCGGAGAAAAAGTTGAGCGCTGCAGACGCTGCGAAAACACTGCATCCCGTTCAGCAGGCGTGGATTGACGAACAGGTGCCGCAGTGCGGCTACTGCCAGAGCGGGATGATGATTGCCGCCGTGGAACTGCTAACCAAGAATCCGAATCCGACCGTTGCGCAAATCAAAGATGCGTTCACGAACAAGCCGCCGTCGCCGCATTTGTGCCGCTGCGGCACTTACGCAGCGATCATCGATGCCGTGCAACGCGCCGCCAAGGCCATGATGGCCTGAGGGGAGTGCATACCATGACGGTGAAAACAGAAACGTCCAGCGATTCCCCTCTTGCAACGACGCTCACGCGGCGCGGCTTCGTCAAAATCGGCGGCGCTTTATTTGTTTCATTCGTCCTCCCAGCGGGATTTCGCGCGCAGGCTACCGAAAGCCAGGCTTCGCTCCAGACAAACCAGCTCGACCCGACATTGCTGGGGTCGTGGCTCGAGATCCGGAGCGACAACACGATTCTGATGCGCACAGGCCGGACCGAGACGGGTACCGGGATGAGCGGATACTACACGCAGGTGATTGCCGAGGAATTGAGCGTCCGGCCGGAAACGATCTCGCTCATCATGGGCGACACGGACAAGACACCGGATGGCGGATACTCTGCTGGTTTCCTGAGTGGAATGGCCAACGTTCGCAAGGTCGCCGCGTACACCTATCAAGCGCTGCTGGGGCTGGCGGCAACGCAACTGGGTGTTCCCGTCGAAAGTCTTAGCGTCGTTGATGGCGTTATCTCTGGCGGCGGAAAGAGCATCCGTTACGGACAACTTGTTGAGGGGCAGCACCTTGATTTGAAGATTCCGGTTACCGGCGAGCTTGCGAAGGCCGCCCCAGGCAAGTGGGTCGGCGTAGATGGGCTGGGCGGTCTCACGGTGACCGGCGACCCGCCGATGAAGCCGCTAAATCAGTGCAAGGTGATGGGCACGTCGTTTCCCGTGCCCGGCATTCCCGACAAAGTGACCGGCAAGACGCAATGGAGCTGCGACGTCACGTTACCCAGGATGCTTCATGCTCGTATGATTCGTCCCGCAACGCTTGGTTCAACCCTGATTTCCGTTGGTGCAGTGGACAAGAAACAGTTTCCAACCACAGAAATTGTGAAGAAGGGCAATCTCGTCGCCGTCGTTTCTCCCAACGAATGGGAAGCCACTAGCGCGGCACGTGCCGTTGCCGCTGGAACGAAGTGGACTGCCTGGGCCGGGCTACCGGGTAGTGAGAACGTCACGAAAACGCTTCGCACGTACAAATGGAACACGCCCCCGGAGAGCCGCGGAAAAGCCGCCGACGTTACCACCGCTCTAGCGAAAGCTAGGAAAAAAATTTCTGCGTCCTACGAACAGCCTTTTGTGAGGCATGCGCCGATCGGCCCGTTCGTCGCTGTCGCTGACGTTCGCAGTGATGGCAGTGTGACCGTGTGGACGCACTCGGCGCAGTCGCAGGGCCTGCGTGCGCGCATCGCCTACATGCTGGGAACCACGCCGGAGCAAGTCGTGGTTCGCTGGCTGGATCATTCCGGTCAATACGGACGCACGACGTTCGGCGGCGATGGCGCAGAGAGCGATGCAGTAATTCTCTCGCAATTGACCGGCAAACCCGTGCGCGTCCAATGGACCTTGCAGGAGGACATGATGTGGTCGAGTGTCTCTCCGGCCTGGGTATCCGATATCCAAGCGGGTCTCGACGCGAATGGCCGCGTGATCGCCTTGCACAGCTCCTTTTACTCGCCCCATATGTTCGATCCGCGCCCTATCGGTGCTCTGCTTGCTGGAATGCCTTGCAGCGCGTCAAAGCCGGGTGGATGGGTCGCTACGGAGTGGCCGTACGACAAAATTCAGAACCGGCTCGAAGATGCGTATGGAATGCCCAACTTTGGAGCGGAATCAGCATCGGGCGGGCTGCGCGGCAACATCATGCGTACTCCTGGGCAGCGCCAGCAGAATTTCGCGCTGGAAGGGTTGATCAATGAAGCGGCAGCTGCGGCAAATACGGATCCCATTCAATTCCGCCTGGATCACACAACCGACGAGCGGTTGATCAATATTCTCAAAGCCACCGCCAAAGCCGCAGGCTGGGAACCTAGATCTTCGCCTCACTCGCAGGCGCGAAAAACGGGAAGCACTCCCGTGAATGGTCGCGGGGTGTGCGTCATGGTTCGTGAAAACGCGTATTGGGTAGGCATCGCCGAAATTACTGTCGTTCCGAGTACGAGTGTCGTACAAGTATCAAGGTTCATCATCGGTGGCGAACCAGGAAAAATTATTAACCCACGCCAATTCGGCCTTTGCATGAAAAGCGGCGTCGTCATGGGCCTCAGCGAAGCGTTGAAAGAAGAAGTCACCTTCGATAAATCAAAAGTGACCAGCACGAATTGGGATCGCTACAAAATTCTCACCATGGAAGAAATGCCCGAAATTAAAATTGTCCCTCTCTCTCGAGACGACAAAGATTTCGGCGGCGGCTCGGAAGGTGCCAATGCCGTCTGCCCTCCAGCAGTTACGGCGGCGTTCTTCGACGCAACTGGAGTCCAAGCGCGCAGGATTCCGCTGACCCCCGCGTATGTGACGACGCTGCTCAAAGGCTAGCGTCGAGCACCACAATCGGCAGCTGAACTTCTGAGAGCTAAGCAAATCGCTTTCAGATAGCCCGGTAGGTTCAATTCCTAGCGGGCTAACCCCGGTTGGTCGACAAACAGGAAGTAATTCGGCTTGTCACTACCGAAAACTTGGTCTGGCCCAGCACAACTCCTGCGCGAGTCATACCGAACTAGCGCGGCTCAGCCCCTTTCAAATGATAGTTGGGATAGGCTGGGCGATGAGGGTGTGGCAACGGATGTTGCTTCAACTCTTCCATCACTACCTCGACAGCCTTCTCTAGTTGCGGATCGTGGCCTTTCAGGACGAGTTCCGGCTCGAGTTCCACTTCGATATCGGGCGCGATACCGTGGTTTTCCACTTCCCACTGGCCATTAGGATTCCAGACACCGGAGCTCGGCGATGACACGAAACCACCGTCCATGAGCTCAGGGGCAGCAGCTCGTCCGACCAAACCGCCCCAGGTTCTCTTGCCAACCAACTTGCCAACGTCGGCACGCCGGAAATACCAGGGCATAGCGTCTCCGCCTGAACCTGCGAATTCGTTGATGATCATGACCTTCGGCCCAAAGATCGCGCCTTGTGGCTGATCCTCGTCTTCGCCGTCGCGCGTCGCCACCAAGCTCATCAGCTTGCGTTGAAGGATCTCGATGATGTCGGTGGCCAACGCACCTCCGCCGTTGAACCGCTCGTCTACGATGACCGCTTCTTTGCCGACTTGCGCGAAGAAGTAGCGGGTAAAGTTGGTATAGCCGCCAAACCCGGTGTCTGGCATGTAAACGTAGGCAGCGCGTCCTCCCGTCATCTGGTCCACTTTGCGGCGGTTGTCCTCGATCCAGGCCAGGTTGCGTAACCGGGTTTCGCTGGACACCGGGACGACGGTGACTTCACGGGAGTTTGCGCCGGTAGGGTCAGAACCAACCTTCAGAACGACCTGTTTGCTTGCGGTTTCCTCAAAGAACGCATAAATGTTGTCGGTGCCGAGGATTGGCCGTCCGTTCACTGCCAATAGGTACTCTCCCGCGACAACGTTCACACCCGGCTGAGTCAGCGGGGCTTTGAGGTCGGTGTTCCAGTTCTCGCCGTTGTAAACCCGTGCGAAACGGTAGCGGCCGTTCTCGATTTTGTAGTCTGCACCGAGGAGTCCGGTCTGAACCCGTTTTACTTCAGGACTCTCGCCGCCAATAATGAAAAGGTGCCCTACCGTAAGTTCGCCAAGCATCTCCGCAAATAGATAGTTCAGATCCTGTCGCGACCCGATATTCGCAACATAGGGCGAATACTTCTTCTCTGCCGCCGCGAGGTCGAGACCGTGATAGGCGGGATCGTAGAAGAAATCGCGCTCCACGCGCCAAACTTCGTGATAAATCTGTTTCCATTCTTCCCGCGGCTTCACAAGCACTTCCAGGCTGTCGGTTTTTAGCAATCCATCGCTGGCGTCGCCGCCGCCGAGAGGTTGTGGCCCTGGGCCGCCGCTGGCCAGTGGCTTAGGTGCCTTGATGAACCAGTGGTCGCCCTGTTGATAAAGCATCTTCTCGCCATTTTGCGAGATCTCGAAAAAACGCACACCGCTCAAGGCTACGTCTGACTTTCGCTTCTTCAAGTCGAAGCGCTGTACGGTCAGACTGAACTCCTGGCCGGGGCTCGGGGCTGGAGCTTCCAAAGCGTAGAGTTCGCCGGACTTTCCGACCTGTAGACCCACGTAACGGTGCATCGGCAAAGAAAGCGCCAAGATTCGCTGGCCTATGTTGTCGAAATCAATCTTGACGACGACTTTCTCCGGAGGTTTCTCTTTGGCCGCGTCGGGTTTCTCTTCTTCTTTCTTGTCCGCTGACTTCTTTTCGTCTGCGGGCTTCTCCTCGTCACTCTCCGGCGCCAGCGGAGAGGGTTGGTCCTTCGCCAACACGACCAAATAAACGCTACGTGTCACCGGACGCGTAGCACTGTGGATGTCGGGCTCCAAAGAAGGTCCAGAGTCTGTGCTGGCTGTGAAATAGAGGTACTTGCCGTCCTTGTCGAACACTGGATTTCTGGCGTCACTCATGCCGTCGGTGAGTTGTGTGTGTTTTCCATCTTCGATGGAATAGAGAAAGATGGCGCTCAGATGGCTAGGAAGTCTTCTCTCATAGGCCAGCCAGCGGCTATCGGGCGACCAAGCCGGCGGCGGCCCGCCGAATGTCCAGAAGATATCGTGATCAACTTTGATGGGCTTCTTCTGCTCTACATCGACGTACCAAATGCTGAGGTGGTTGTCGCGAAAGGCGATCTTCTTGCTGTCGGGCGACCAACGAGGAGAGAAAAAGAAACCTGTTCCGAGGCTGATCTTTTTCACCTCGCCGCTTCCATTCTGGTCCCGGATATGGAGCGCATACTCCCCGCCTTCGTCGGAAAAGTAGGCGATTGTTTTGCCGTCGGAAGACCAGGCTGGATCGCGCTCCATCACCGCAGAGCTGTTGGTGAGGTTGCGCGCGTCGCCCTTTTCAGCTGGTACCGTGAGGATATCGCCATGCGCCTGGAAAACCGCACGCGCGCCGGTCGGAGAGATGTGAGCGTTTTGTAGGCGCTTTCCCACGTTCACAAAGCGATCGCGAAGCTCTAGTAGGTCGCCGGCCACCCGGACATTCACTTGCTTTGATGTGCCGGACTTCAAATCGTACAGATGCAATGAGCCAAACTGTTCGTAAACAATGTCATCGGGACCGGCGGAAGCTGACTTGAGATCCAGTCCACGATTCTCCAACTCCTTTTTGACCTGCTTAGAACGGATATCGTAGGAAAACAAGGTCACCGGCCCGTCCCGGTCCGACAGGAAGTAGATTTTGTCGCCCACCCACATCGGGTTGAAGTCGTTGGAATTGTCCCGGGGAATCTTCTCGATTCGTCCACTGGAAAGCGTGGCGATCCAGATTGGAGTGGTCTGCCCGCCGCGATACCTCTTCCACGCCCGTTGCCACTGCGCAATCGGGACGTAGGCGATCCGCGAACCATCCGGCGAAAACGAACCTTCTTGCGCCATGGGAAGCGGCAGTTCGGCAGGAAATCCTCCTTGGACCGGCGCCGTAAACAGCCGGTCGAAATACGAGAAGCTGTTTCGTGCGGAACGGAAGAGCACCTGTTTGCCGTCGGGCGTCCAGCCCACCGCAATATCGTCGCCGGGGTGATACGTAAGCCGTTTAGGGAAACCGCCCTCCGCGGGCATCACAAAAACATCCACATTGCCGTCGTACTCGCCAGTGAACGCAATTTGTGTGCCGTCCGGCGAGAACATCGGATCGGTCTCCACGCCGGCTCCGGTCGTGAGCCGTATGGCGTCGCCACCAGAGCGTGGAACGCTCCACAGATCACCTGCATAGACAAAAATGATCTGCGTCCGACTGAGCGTAGGCTTTTGTAGGAGCAGAAGCGAATTCTCTTGAGCGGCGCAAACGGTCGCCGCCAAAAACAGGCATAACACCGAGGCGAAGCGCGGCATGTTGGACCTCCCCTTCAGGACGCTTAATATAGCGCAATGCGGAGAAGACATGCCGATTGGAATGTCCATCCACCCACAGCGCTATGGTGCCGATGAAAGGAGTTCTTCCTTTACAACCGATAGCGCCAATGAACCTCTAGGTGCGGAAAAAGTCGCCGATCGCTTGGTCCCGCTGATGATTGGGAGAGTTAAGGACCCGGCCTACGGCAATCCTGAAGTTACCGATTCTCAGGTTCTTGTTTGCTATTTGCCTAGGATTCGCAGGAATGTGAGCCCCACGGATGTTAGACGCGTGTTCATCGAAGTTTCCCAGAACGAACCGCGGTAAGCTTCAGCGAACGCTGAAGGTCTGCTTAGAGATCCGGCAATCTAGGTTGGAGACGTAGCGCTGAAAATACGGCTAAATGAATGAAACCTCGACAGGGCTGCTACTCTTCACGCAACGCGACCATCGGATCCACTCGCGTCGCCCGCCACGCCGGAATGATGGTCGCGGCAAACGCTACCGCCGCCAAAAGCGCCGGCGCTGTCGCGAAGCTGAGCGCATCTGTGGTGCTCACCCCAAATAGCAAGCTGTTCATAACGCGAGTCAACCCGAGTGCGCCCGCAAGGCCCGCCGCGATCCCAATCCCCACCAGCTGCATTCCCTGCCGCACCACTAGCCCGATGATATTCCCGGGCCGTGCGCCCAATGTAACGAGCACGCCGATATCGTGAGTGCTCTGCGTCACCAAATGTGACATTGCGCCGTAGAGTCCCAGTGCCGCCAGCAACAGTGCGAACACTGCAAACGCACCCAGCATCGTGCTCGCAAAGCGCTGGCGTGCCAGTGAATTATGCAGCCGTTCCTGCATAGTCCGGATTTCGTAAACGACCACGTCAGGATCGACCGCATGGATTTGGCTTACCACCAGGGAAGATAATCCTGCCGCTTCCGATGAGGTGCGCACCGCCAGAAACATTCTGGGATCGGAGTACTGCTGTTGCGGAACATAGGTCGCGATCTTGCCATCCGTCTCCAGGCCGTATTGTTTGACTACGCCCACCACACCCACAATCGTGATCGGCTTCTTGGGGTCGTGGAACCACAAGTGTTTTCCAATGGGATCTCTGTTCGGCCAGAAGCGCTGTGCGAATTTCTCATCAATGATCACCACTTGCGGCTTGTCTGCGTTATCGTCTTCGGTGAAAAATCGGCCCTTCCGCAGCGGAATCTCCATCGTCCGAAAATAACCCGTGCTTGCGACGCGAATATCCGCTTGCAACTCCTGCCCTGGTGGCGGTGCATAGCCCTCCACGTTGATTGCTCCCCAACCCACCTCACCCGTCAGCGGCAGTGCCGAAACCACGCCTTCCGCCACCACGCCGGGCAGATGCGCGACGCCGTTCTCGATTTCCTTATAGAAATTGATGACGGGTTTATGGTTGCTATCGTCTTGGTACTTCCGGCCCGCCGCAGCTACCTCCATTGTCAGTACATGATCAGTGGTGAACCCCGGCGGCACGCTCTGCAATCGCACGAAGCTGCGAACCAGCAGCCCGGCCCCGATCAAGAGCATCAGGGAAAGAGTCAACTCGGAAACGATCAGCAACCCTCGCAAACTGTGTCTTCTTAAATGCAAACCACCGTCGCTCTGCCCGCTGCGCCCACCTGCTTTGAGCGAAGTGTTCAAATCCACTTTGATGGCGCGCCATAGCGGTGCAATACCGAACAGAATTCCGGTCGCCAGCGAAACGCCAAAGGTGAACATCAAGACCTCGCTATTAATTGCGATGTCCTCCAATCTCGGAATATTTCCGGGATTCATCGCGCGCAGCACGTAAATACTCAGTTGCGCGACAAGCAGCCCGGTCGCACCGCCGAGAAGTCCCACAAGAGCGCTTTCCGTGAATAGCTGCCGCGCCAGCCGCTGCCAGCCGGCTCCCAAAGCAGTGCGGATGGCCACTTCTTTATCGCGTCCTGCCGCGCGCGTGAGCAGCAGGTTTGCAACGTTGGCGCACGCGATCAACAGCACCAGTCCGACTGACCCGAGCAGCACCAGCAGCGCCCGGCGCACATCCCCGACTACCTGTTCCTGCAAACCCACCACGTGCATGCCGAAGCTGGCATCGCGCTCATCTTTCTCGCGGATGCTGCTGGCGATTACCTCAATGTCCGCCTGCGCCTGCTTCACCGAAACGCCCGGCTTTAGCCGCACCATAATATTGTAGTTTTCGTCGCGCCTGATTTTCTCGGCATCGGCTCCCAGGGGCAACGGCGCAAAGATATCCATTTTGTCCATGGGGATTTCCGACGGCATCACTTCGGCGTTAAGCACGAAACCACCTTGCAGTACGCCCGCTACGGTGAACGGGTTACCGTTGAGCACGATGGTCTTCCCTACGATCCGTGGGTCTGAATTGAACAAGCGTTTCCAGGCTCGCTCGCTGAGAATCGCAACGTCCGCTTTGCCAGGCTTGTCGTCCTCAGGCATCAACAGACGGCCAAGCAGAGGCTTTGCGCCGAGCATCTCCAACAGGCTCGATTGCGTCCTCACTCCAAAAAGCCGCTCCGGCTGCTCGCGGCCTGTCAATACGAAAATCTGGCTCCCTGCCAGAGCCGTCTCTTCGAAAGAGTGGTTCTCGTTCTGGACATCAATATATTCGCCCGGCGAGAGCCAATCGCGGAAGATTCCAACCGCCGGAGAATGTAGCCACACGGCGGCCAGTCGCTCCGGATGCGGATATGGAAGCGGACGAAGCAGCAGAGCGTCTGCAACGCTGAAAATGGCCGAATTGGCACCGATTCCGATGGCTAGAGACACAACGATCACCACGGTCAGCATGATGTTCTTCTGAAGCGTGCGTAAGGCGTACCGAAGGTCTTGGAACAAGATGTACATCATCCCTCCCGACTTCGAATGAGTGTTGTCCGCCGCCCTCGATTTCAGCGCGCAACCAGGTCCAGTCATTCTGCGTCCAACGGTTGGGGTATGGGGCAGTGGTCCAGCGTTTCCTCACCGCGTTGTCGGTTCTTATCGTGGCAGAAAGCCCGGTACTTGCGCAAAGTGTCTCGGTCTATCCCGCCGTTACAGGGCAGCCATTTCACGCGGAAGTCAAATGGCTAAAGACCAAGACCCAGCCAGGTGGCAAGCAAACTGTTCAGGAATCGCGCGGTGTCCTCGCGCGGGATTCCGAAGGCCGCGTTTTCTCCGAGCAACTGCCATCGGAGAAAATCAAAGCGACCGACGGTAGCTACTCCTTTACGCAGCATACCGTTTCCATTTCCGATCCCCTTGCCATGACCGTTATGCAATGGAACGATGGAACGGAGACCAATCCCGATTCGAAAACTGTTCTGAAGACCGCACTACGCCCTGGCCCTGGAGGAGCAAAACCGCCAGTGCTAGACGCCTGCCAGCGAGAGAAGGGGACGACGCGCTCTTATCCCAATGGTGAAACCCAGAAAATCGACGAATTAGGCGAGCGCACAATTCAAGGGATTCTGACCCACGGCTGTCGTGTGTCCACTTTCATCCCTGCCGGAGCTATTCACAACGACCAGCCGTTGACGGTCACCGATGATTCCTGGACCTCCTACGAGATGCGCCTCACTCTCCTCAAGCTCCACCATGACCCGGCTAAAAGCGCGGACGACACGATGGAGCTCGTCGATATCGTTCGCGGCGACCCCGGCCCTGCTCTCTTTCAGTCGCCGCCGGATTACCAGGTCCGCGATCTGGAGGAGGAGCGGAGGCAGAAGGAACAGTCGGAAATAGCAGTAACGCACCCGGAGTCGTTCGCCGGACCTTGGGAAACCCGCGACCCAAAGTCAGGCGTGACTGACGGCGTTCTCCTTTGGGCGAGGACCGAGTTGCGTCAGTCCGCTGAATACTTGACGCTGCTTCAAATCAAAGTCTACCGGCGCGAAGCCGGCGCAACAAAAGAAAGCTGGTTTACTGCCAATGAAGGAGCCGATACCACTTGGGACGGCAAACGGCTGCGGCTGAAGTTTCAGCCCATAGCGGCCGGAGAAGTTGCTCTTGACCTCGATCTCGTGTTTGGTCCGGCGCAACAGAGTTGGAGTGGAACGTTCAATCGCGGCGGGACACTGAAGCAGGTCCGGCTACACCGTCCGGGGGCTCGGGCGAAATCTCAAAATCGGTTTAATGGTGACTGGTTCTTACATCTGGATCCGTCCCGTCGTGTTCCGAACTCCGCTACATGCATCCACGTCGCTGAACAGAGCGATGGCACGCTCGTTGCCTGGCAGGACTCAAAATCGCCGCGCGTCATCAACGCGCCGATGCAAAACGAATATGGCCGGGAGTTCGACGTTCAGGACGTAAAGTTTGATTCCATCTCCTTGATTGCGGCTTCGTCCAAGTGGTTCGGTAACCAAGTCACATTCTCAGGCACCTTGTCGCCAGACGGCTCGCAGCTCGAAGGCCACTGGGCGACCAATGGCCAACCTGCCACCAATGCCGTGGTTTTCATTAAGTCGTCAGGAGAGGGCTTCTCCGCTGCTTTGTCGTCACCTTAGCTGCAGCCCGCGTCTGAACGAGATTTGCTCATGGGGCGACACTCAGCAGGATGGTTGGCATGTACACTGCATCGCTTTCCAACCCAGAGTTAACACAGTTGCCGGTATCTGCGTCTCCTCCTAGAAGGCGATGTTGGGTTCAAACAGACCTGCCCGACAACATTGACTTAGTTAAATGACGCAGGCGGGGAAGGAGAGAGAATGAAGAGAACGTCGAGTGTTTTGCTCATCTTGCTGTTGTCGATTGCTGTGCCCACACCGCTGCTTGCAAAAGGACAGATAGTCAAGATCGCCATAACAGGCGCCGACCTCATGGTCCCAATCGAGATCACCGAGTTTGGAAACCTCAAAGATGTAGACGTCAATGTGTGGGCCGGCCCCGGCGTACGAATTAACGGCAAAGTGCAGACCGAGGGGTTCATCATCGACTGGCCCCGCGGCGCAGCTGCGGATCATCCGAGCGGTCTACAACAATACGAGGTCGCATTTTATGCAAAGTTGGACGAAGTGCGCCTCGTTTATGTGGTGTCCTATGACTTCAGCCCTTCGTTTGAGCAAGGCTATATCTACCTGCCCGGAAGGCACGACAAATGGTTCAATCTAAACTGCGGAACGATTTGCCATGGAAACGGGTTCGAGGGCAACTGGTTTCGTGCGACGAAAGCATGGGACAGTGCTGCGAGGTCGCTCATCTCGAGAGCCAAGATGACACCTTCAAGCGGTATTTCACTTTCTCAGGATCAGCAAGACAGTCGCAAGACACAGAAATGCAAAGCTGATGCCCAGCGACACGTTGAGCTTGTAAACATTTCAAGGCTAGACGATGGGCTTCACTTGGCTGCCGCGGCGAATCATGGGTACTACCTTGAGTCCGACGATGGCTCGCCCTGGAACCGAGCTTCTTCGCTTGAAGACCTTGTGCATGGGAGTAGGGAGGTCTTTGTCGGAGCTGTGCGGACAGCCAAAGCGAGCTGGAGGAACACGGCAGGTACGTCCACACTCGTTATTCAGTTGAGATCGAACACGTTCTCAAAGGGAGCCTACCGCCGGGCCAGACTGTCTCCTTTCTTCTCCCCGGGGGAAACGTCGGGAACTCTGGTCGCACCCTAACCAGAGCTGGGGTCTAGAGGTGTCAGAAATTCTCTCCGAGGAAGAGTTGCCTGCGGTCTGCAAAGAGCTATTCATACCGCAGCGCGACCATGGGATCGACGCGCATGGCGCGGCGCGCCGGGACATAGTAAGCCGCGAATGCGACAGTGGTGAGGATGATAATCACTCCAGCGAACGTGACGGGATCCGCCGCGTTGACGCCGTAGTCTCAGGGGGTATGTCCGCGGCGCGGCGGCCGGAATCTTCAGGCTCAAGGCGCTCGTAGACTTCGTACTGTATGTGGTTGAGGAACCGCGCGACAGTGCCGTTCGGCCCGACGGCCCAGCCATCATGTAGGCCCGGGATGGTCACAGCATTGAGATTAAGCGAATCGGTGTGCCGCCACGTCAAGCCAAAATCATGAGAGATGTCTTCGCCGCTGGGTCCTACGGCGACTGCCGTCGCACCGTCTACCTTCGCAACCCCTGAGCGAAAGCCGCCGGGCTGCTGTTTGGATAACTGCCAAGCCCCGTCCCCATCCGGCAGATATTCGGGCGAGTGGAAATACGCGGCAGAATGAAACGGACGAGATACGTCTCTGTAATCGCCACCGACGACGAAGAGGACTCTGCCTCCCTTGCAATCGAGAGAGAAAATGCCGGAGGAAGCGTTGCCGCTGGCGATCGGCGTTTCCGCGGCGGTCCAGGTGCGGCCACGATCGGACGAATGAAAAACACGCGCCTTGGCGTCACCGCCAGTTCCAAAATAAATCTCTCGATCGTCCACGCAGAGCGAGCTGTTGCTCGCCGCGAAAGCGCCTTCGTTCGGGAGAGCCGCCGGCATGTTGTCCCGCGGGAGTTCCTTCCAATGCTCGCCATCCTCGGTGGACAGGAGCAGAAATTTCCCGTCGATGGGATCACCGAGCGCAAGGCATACCGTCTCTGCATCGCAAACAATAGCATCCAGAAAGGTCTCTTTCTGGGTGCCAGTGAACTGTATTTTCCAGGTTTCGCCCCCATCTGTTGTTTTGTAGATACGCGATCTATCGCCGGGCCCGATGGACATCACGTACGCCACATGCGCATCGATAGCAGCTATGCCACGGAAGTCGAGGGCATCAGCCCCTTGCACGCGGAGGCGCTTCCAGCTTTTCCCTTCATCCAGGGAGCGCAGAATCACGCCATTCGACCCGGAAGCCCATACAATCGGAATAGGCATGCCTTTTGAGTCTGGAGAATAGACGGCGCTCACACTGCGCAAATTCGTGTCGATGCCGCTTGTTTGCACGGTCCACCACTGCGCTTGCGTGACTGCAGCCAAGGAGAAAAAGAGAATTGCCAAACGAAGCGCTTTCATCCCGTGCATGTTACGTCGTTTGCCCGCGGAGCTGCCACATTCTTTGCGTCGAGTCCCACGACGCTGGCGATCGAGCTTCACTTCTACATTCTCCGCGAGTCCCTGGGCCTCGGCGCCTCTATACTATTTTCGTCCCCGCAACAGCTGAATGGCCTACGCGTAGCAACGCTGAAAAAGCTGCCTAAAACCGGGCCTAGTTGGACCCGATGTTGGACCCAAAAAAAGAAAGGCCCCCCGACTCACGTTCTACAGAGCCGTTGACTGTGCGACGCAGAGAAGTTTCCGCTCGGTCGCAATTCGCATTTGTAACACTCCAGGAAAGCGCAGACCACAGCTCCGGCTTGCTGGTTTCGTGGGAACAATCGCTGTTGCGTTAAGAATGGGAATCGCGTGAATTGCTTTCGGCCTTCTTTCCGTGCCGTCCTATTTGAAAGCGCAGCGTTGAACCGGCGGCATCGCTGTATGTTACCGTGGTTGCCAGGACAACGCGGTACGGTGCACTCTGACGATGATCACTCGCAGTTTCACCTCGCTGCTGGTATTCCTTTTGGCCGGGGTCGCGTCACTCCGCGGCCAAGATCAGTCTGCAAGTGTTGTTTCTCCAAGCACGATCGCTACGGATCGACCGGCAGTTACGAACTCCAGCGTTGTCGTACCGGCTGGCAGCTTTCAGCTGGAGAATGGTTTCCTGGAAACCGACAGCCAGGGGCAGAGCATCATTGACGGCCCGGAGACCTTAGTGCGCTTTGGTGTCGCCTCGAGAACGGAGCTGCGTTTCACGGCGCCAGACTACTACCAGAACCTGAACAGTACCGGCGGCCTCGGCTCGGGATTCAGCGACTTCGCTGTCGGGGTGAAAGAACAACTTGGCCCCACACTGGGTGGATTCGATGTGTCCGCGATCCTGTTTCTCAGTTTCCCGACCGGCGCCCACACCGTGTCCAGCGGCGGGTACGATGGTGGGGTGCAGGTGCCCTGGTCAAGGTCACTGACTGCTAAATGGACCGCGGCGGGGATGTTTTCATTGTATTGGCCCACACAGGGCCGCACGTGAAATGTGACCGGTCAGTCCACGTTAGAATTGGATCGGCAACTAACAGGACCTTGGGATGTGTTTGTGGAGTATGCGGGCAGCTTTCCCGAACGCGGCGGACCGCAACACCTGCTGCACTTTGGGACGGCACTAAAACTTGCAAAGCGCCACCAGCTTGATTTTCACGTCGGCGTGGGCTTATCGTCGGCCGCAGCGGATCATTTTATCGGGGTCGGCTATTCGTTCCTGTTTCAGGGATTCCGCCGTTAAGGATCGGCTTCTGGGCAACCCGTCTCAAGTTCCAGGATTGGGTAGGCAGCCGCGTGCAGTTCGCATGGTGGAGATTTGTTCCCTTCCAAACATACGGAGGCGGCACTAAAATGCTCTAGGCAGCGCCGGAGAGCGCCATGTGTTTGCGCGCCCTCAGTAAATCGGACGAATTGATAAACGACTGCGGTAAGACTAGGCTGAGAGCGCAGAAGTGAATGTCGTCTGAGCACTTGAGGTTACTGCGATCGGCTTGCTCCAGAGCGGGGTTCTTGAATCTTCATAGCGCAATTCAATACATCCTTTTTGTAGTTATCGTCACCGTCCTCGTGAAGCCCCTCGGCGGCTACATGGAACGAGTCTTCTCCAGGAAACGGACGGTGCTTGATCGTTTATGTATTCCTGTTGAGCGGCTTATCTACCGCCTAACTATTGTAAATCCGGACGTCGAGATGACCGGCAAAGAGTATGCGACATGTTTCGTTCTCTTTGGCTTGGTCGGCACTCTACTGCTGTACGCCATTCTCAGAATGCAGCAGTTCCTCCCTTGGTTCTTTCCCCAGTACTTCACAACGCCCTTATCCCCAGACCTGGCCATGAATACGGCGATCAGCTTCTCGACGACCTCTACTTGGCAGGCCTATGCCGGCGAGACCACGATGAGCTACTCCAGCCAGATGCTGGGACTCTGTGCACAGAATTTCCTGGCTGGCGCTGCCGGATTAGCCGTGGGTATTGCCTTCATCCGCGGACTTGCCAGACAACGGTCCGACACGCTCGGCAACTTTTGGGTTGATCTGACACGCGGGCTGCTGTGGATCCTGTTACCCGGCGCTTTGGCAGGCGCCTTGCTGCTTGTCGGGCAGGGCGTTCCGATGAACTTCCATCACTACGCGATCGCCACTACGGTGGAGGGTGGCAAGCAGGTCCTACCCCAGGGTCCTGTAGCCGCTCTGGAGATCATCAAGAATCTCGGCACAAACGGCGGCGGCTTTTTCAACGCGAATGGCGCTCATCCGTACGAGAACCCCACGCCGCTTACGAATTTCATCGAAATGTTGGCTATCGTGCTTCTGCCTGCGGCATTGACTAACACGTTCGGCAGGATGGTTGGCCAGCCTAGGCAGGGGTGGCTTTTCTACTGCGTGATGGTGTTTTTCTTCGGCTGCGGATTGGTCTTCGTACAACACTTTGAACAACGAGGGGATCTCCGTCTAGCCGCTGTGGATTTCCGAAATAGCCGTGCTCAGTCTGGCGGCAACATGGAAGGAAAAGAGGTGCGCTTCGGCGTCAGCGGTTCCGCCCTCACGGCTGTCGTGACATCAAACACTGCCACGGGATCCTATAACTCGATGCACGACAGTTACACTTCGCTCGGTGGAATGGTTTTGCTGGTAAACATGCTGCTCGGAGAGCTCGTTTTCGGAGGTCTCGGGTCCGGGCTTTACAGCATGGTCATGGCTGCCGCGATTGCCGTGTTTCTCGCGGGACTCATGATTGGACGCACGCCCGAATACCTCGGCAAAAAGATCGGACCAGCTGAGAACAAAATGATCATGCTGTATGCCCTGGCCGCGCCACTTTTCATCCTCTCGCTCACGGCCATCGCCGTGACGACCAGAGCGGGTCTCTCCGGCTTGACGACCAACACCGGCCCACACGGTTTTACTGAAATTCTGTTTGCCTATACCTCTTGCTTTGCCAACAACGGCCAAACCTTTGCCGGTCTGAGCGTGAACACTGCGTTTTACAACCTCACCACAGCTTTAGCGATGATGGCGGGAAGATTCGGCTCGGCAATACCTGCGCTGGCGTTGGCAGCTTTGTTTGGTCGTCAGAGAACTACCCCTTCTTCGCCGGGAACACTTCCAACCCATTCCTTTACTTTCGCGGTCCTGCTCACAGTCTGTCTGATAATTCTAGTGGCATTGAGCTATCTCCCCGCTTTGGCGCTCGGTCCCTTGCTGGAACGATTGCTGTTCGGAAGATAAAAAGTCTAAAATTCACATAGCATGCTCGCCCCGCGTCCTACCAAGCTCCGTTCACAACGCGACATTAACCTCTGGCGGATCCCGCTGCAGCTGTCGCTCGCCGCAGTCGCGCTGTTCGGGATCACCCTGATTCCGGACATCCTCGACAAGTATGGGGTCATTCACATCCCGTCGTGGCTAACCATGGGGAGCATCGACGATGCGCGCGCGATCTTGTCGGCTATGACGGGAGCAGTCGCAACCGTGCTCGCGCTGATTTTCTCGGTCGCGCTGCTCGTGCTGTCGATGGTCTCGACGCTGTTTGGCCCTCGTCTGCTCTATAGGTTCCTGCAGGACTGGGTCACCCAAGTCACGATTGGCCTGTTTATGGGCACGTTTGTGTACATCTGTCTCGTCTTCCTCGTGACGCATCAGGATCCAACATCGTCGTTCATCCCGCAGATCTCGTTGATCACGAGCTGGGTGCTCGTCGTGCTCAGCTTCGGGTTCCTCGTCTACTACAGCCATCGGGTGGCGAAATCGATCCAGAATCCCGATATGATCGCCGCGATCGTCGACGATTTGTACGTGGCGGCCGGCGGCGCGCACGCGTCTGGCCCAGGCGAGGGTAGCGGCGCGGTGCCCGACGACACCGCGATTCTGCGCCAGGCCGAGACCGGAGCGACAGTGTCGTGCGGCAAGAGCGGATATCTGCAGCACGTCGATCACGGCGCGCTGGTCGCGGCCGCGCACGCGGCGGACGCGCTGATCGTGCTGAGATTCCGTCCGGGCCAGTTCGTCTTCCGCGGCGAGCCGCTCGCAGCGATTGTCCCAGCAGGAAACGTGGGCACACTCGAGGCCGTGATTGATCGTGGAGTTCGCATCGGCCGTCACCGGACGCTGACGCAAGATAGCGAGTTCGGCATCGCGCAGGTCGTGGAGATCGCGATCCGCGCGCTGTCGCCCGCAGTCAACGATACGTTCACCGGCGTTGCGTGCGTTGACTGGCTCGCAGAAGCACTGCTCACGCTCGCCGAGCGGCCCCCACTTGAGGGGAACTGGTACGACACCGGCAGCCGGCTCCGGGTATGGATGCCGCCGGTGCGGCTCGAGCGACTTGTCAAGTTCGCGTTCGATCAGATCCGCCAGGCCGCAGCGACGACACCCGCTGTGCTGATCCGCCAACTCGACGCGATCCGCCGACTGTCACCGCGGCTTCCGGACGCCTGCCGTCAAGCGCTAGCAGATCAAGCGGACGCAATCCTCGAAACGGCGAGCGCGCTGGTCGCGCTGGATCGCCGCGATCTCGATGCGGCGTGGCAGCGGGCACACACCGCGCTCGCAGCCCTTCCCCGGCCCCTCGAGCGGCGGGCGTGAGCACACCCGCGTAGCTCTCGCGCCTCCATCGACCTGGCACCGGACGAGGCCTTCGCGGCGCAACCGTAGCGGAAAGAGGAAGGGTACCGACAGCCTCTGGGCGCCATCGGCCCCCTAATAATTTGGATTTGGTGCATGAATATTTTTCGTTGACTGGCGAAAGACGCATGGGTGTACATTGGCCAAATCCGGGAGATCAAAGTGCGCGTCCCGGCCAATAAACACCTGATCCGAAAGGCTGCGCGTGCTGCCGCCGTATTAGGCAAGAACTACAAGGAGTCAACCATGCCGATGCGAACATACACGATGAGGATAATCGTTGTCATCGCGGTGTTAGTTGTGACCGGGACTGTTCTTGGAAATGCGGCGGCACAGAAAGCGTCCGTTCCGAAGCCGCAGAATAAACTGGCAATGGGCGAGGACGGAATCAAGCAATTGCTCCCGCTCATGAATACCGACACGAAGGGCATGATCTCCAAGCAGGAATTCATGAAGTTTATGGAAGCAGAATTCGAGAGATTGGATAAAAGCAAGAAAGGGGAACTGAACGTCAGGGAACTAACGCAATCGAGTTTGACCGCAAGCCGTTTTGCCGGGAAGTAGCCGCAGCATCACGGCGCCAGAAGCAGTTACGACAGCCGTTGGAGGTACAACTCTGTACCCCCCCGTTGTTGTCTCAGATCAAGCAGAATCGGCCTGGGACTAGGCGGCGATCACGGATTGACCCTTACAAACTCCTTATAAATACTTCAGGACGTTCTTACCTCATCTCTCATATGTTCACCTTGTAGTAGCCAGACTAGCGGTGGTGGATTGTGTCCATCTCACTCCAAATTCGTAGAAGGAATCTCCACCCACTCTGACGGATACGATTGTCTTTCTAATGCTCTATTTCTTCGCATCACCTCTACGGGTTACGCACTCTCGTCGCCAAAGACGAGTTCAGGAGCGAAATATGCGCACGTTTGGACGGAACAAGGTGTTTTCTTGGCTTGTAGGGGCTGCATTGCTCTATCACACTGCTGCTCCCAGCAGGCTACTCGCGGACGATAAAGACGGCAAGAGTGCTCCAGCTGCACCTACTTCAGCGAAACCTGCAAAAGTGGACGTCCCCGCTCCCTTGACCGAGCGCGAGCGCATGCTCCTGGATCGCGTCGAACAACTCGAGAAACGCGTAACAGAGCTCGAAGCGAAAGAGCCTGCGGGCGCTCCCCCGGCTGCTACAGAAGGACCAGCTGAAACTAGTGTAGTGGCGGCCGGCGCGACGGGGACGAATACCGCCGCATTGAGCGCGCCTTCGCCGACTTCGATCAATGTTGTGAAGAGTGCGGGCACAACTGCGCCAAGGACGGCATCCGTTGCTCTGCCCAATCAGGATCAGACCACGCCAACAAATGCGGCTGCGGCGGCCGGAAAGCCGGGATATGTCGAGCCTTTTTCGGACGCGGACTGGAGCTGGCTGAACGGTAGCCCCCGCACAAAAGATATTTATTGGGACACAAAATTCTTTACGCCAGAAATCAGAGTCGACACAAACTACGTCGCCGACTTTAATCATCCGACAGATCACACCATCGGCGGTTCGAGTGAACTGTTTCGGTCATACGAAGTTCAGTTGGAGCAACTCGGTGTTGGCGGTGACTTCCACTTTGACAACGTACGCGGCAGGCTGATGACACAGTTCGGCATGTATTCTGTGACGACGCCCCGGAATGATCCTAGTCCAGGGCATGGGCAATGGGATCTGGACAATGCGTACCGCTATTTGTCGGAAGCCTACGGCGGGTACCACTTCAACGTGCTGCACGGGATCAATGTCGACGCGGGGATCTTCATGTCCTACATCGGCCTGTTCAGCTACTACAACTTCGACAATTGGGCCTACCAGCCTTCTTATGTGTCCTCGAATACTCCCTGGTTCTTCAATGGCGTGCGGATACAGATTTTTCCGACCAAACATTTGAAGATTGAACCCTGGTTTATCAATGGCTGGCAGTCCTACGCGTCGGCCAATCACACGCCGGGCATAGGAGGTCAGATTAAATGGACTCCGACGAGTTGGGTAAACATTATTTCTAATAACTATGGGGTGGGCCAGGATGACCTCTTCACTCCCGGCCGCAGGCGCATCCACACGGACAACAGCGTCGAGGTCAAATACTTCGACAGGCCAGAGAAAACCCTGGACAAGATGGCGTTTACGGTTACAGGCGACATGGGTTGCGAATATGGGGCTGGCGTGAGTTGCTACACCGATAAGAAGGGCGGGCCCAAGCAGAGCTTTATCGGTTACATGTTCTATAACCGATTCTGGTTCCACAAGGATTTGTTCGGGCTAACTGTGGGCGGCGGCCAGATCAACAATCCGGGACGCTATCTTGTGCTGCTGCCTCCTATTAATGGAGAGACAGCAATCACTGCCGCCACGAATTCTCCATACTTTACCGAGAACCCCGGGGACCCATTCAAGGCTTGGGATTCCTCGGTCACCTTTGACTATATGCCCAAGCAGTACATCACGTTCCGCTGGGAGTACGATTATCGACACGCTAGCGTTCCTTACTGGTCCGGCGCGGGTGGCATCACGCCGCCCGGTGGAAATAATGGTTCTCCTCAATTTTACACATGCAGCAGCGGCAGCTCTTCAGGCCAAGCCTCGTTGGGGCCCGCGGAAACGGCCTGCGGAGGGGGAATCAGCAGCATCTGGTTCCCGGATCTTCGCAAGAATGAGTCCTTTATCGATTTGTCGATCCTCGTCAAGTTCTAACCGTGGCGCAGAGGATGAAAACTCTCGGATGGAACGTCAGGACATCGCGCGGCGGCCTCAATCTCGACTTGGGTGTGCAACACCCTGCCAGGAGGTGATCACAGGGAAGTTCGAGACCCGCGAAAGACGCTTTTGCGCGGACTCCTCGCTATCCCAGGGCAATCGGCGAATGTAGTCTTTGTTTGCCTGTATCTGGCGAATTGTTACGCGGGCAAATTTTACCAGTAATCGCGCAACCCGTGAGTGCCGATGAACCGCAGCGCATCACGGAAGTGGATCTGACGCGGATCGACGGCGTCGATGTGATGGTCGCTCAAACGCTCGTCAGTGAAGTGGGACTCGACATGAGCCGATGGAAAACCGAGGCGCACTTCGCTTCGTGTCTAGTACTCTGCCCTGACAACCGCATCAGAGGGGACAAAGTGCTTGCTCGAGGGACTCGCCATGTAGTCAACCGCGCGGCCACAGCACTGCGAATGGGGGCTTGCTGCGAAGCCAGACGTACCTTGGCGCGCAGGACCGACGCTTGCCTCGCAGTTCCAGGATCTTCAACGTCGCCTATGAAGTTCGTGGTGACGCTGAGCACATTGAATGCAGGTCATTTCCAGGATGGCGCTGAGTGGGTCTGGCAACCGCCATCTATAAAATTGGTAACCCGCGATGCTCCAAACATCTCTCCGCCTTCGACTCGTCGACCTAAATTCCGGGACGAGTTTCCAAAAGCCCACTCAAAAGAACGGGAATTTCTTTTTCCCATTTTGGGTGACAATATTTTTATACTCCCCCACTCCATGAAATCCGCGTCACGAGTTCTCAGAAGAATGCTGCTATTCATACCTCTTGCCGTCCTAGGCGGAATTCTCCAGAAGACCGCCGATGCGCAGTCGCATAACGTAGACGGTACCTTCTTGGTAGATGCAAGAGTCGACGGATCCCCGGCTGTTCTACTGCTCGACACAGGTGCAGAACATTGTTTGCTTGACCGGGAGTTTGCCAAGCGGCTTGGTCTCCATCCAATTGCGGATGCGAATGTTCAGAAGCCTTACTCCTCGGGAAAAAACGAGACTGTGCGCGTAACTGACCTTGAGATTCAATCCATTCACAGCAGCGATCTAACTGTGATGACGGATGATTTAACCGCAAGTTCCGGAGCGCTGGGGGTGCGCATCGATGGTGTCTTGGGAAATGACTTCCTCCGCAAATTTACGGTCACGCTTGATTATTCTGTAGGGTCCATTACGTTTGATCATATATCCGTCAGCCATCACGGTGTTCCTATCAACCTGGGTAGGGTGGGAAATCGATATTTGGTTCACTTGAACTTTGACGGAGTGCTGTTGAGTTTTCTGCTCGACACAGGCACGAACTTCAGCGCTCTGTCACAAAGCGGATGGGCGAGGCTGAACCAAGATAAAACGGTGCTCCCGCTCATTGATGGTGTTCGTTCATCGGGAACGTCAGCGACTTCTAAATTGGTATGTATTCAGCGAGTGACTCTTGGTCGCAACTCCTATCAAAACCTCCCGGTGAGAGTCCAGCCGCCGATGTCCGCTGGCATATTTGCAAATCCTGCCGTCGACGGTCTTCTGGGAAGCGATTTCCTGATGCAATTTGTTGTTTCACTTGATTTGGCAAATAACGCTTTGTATCTCAACCCTGATCGTAACTTCACAGCTGATCGGGACCGATTCTCAACAATCGGTATTCAGTTCGCGAAAGATCCTACCGGGTTCTTTACCGTTATGGCGGTTTGGAGGCCGACTCCTGCTTCGGAGGCAAACATCAAAGTGGGTGATCAAATACTGTCGGTTAATGGACTCAACACCATCGAGATGAGTCAGGAAGACCTATCGAGACAACTGCATGGAGAACCAGGGCGTAAGATTCAGGTGACGATCAGATCAGGGGGAGACCAACGAACCCTTAATTTGATAATAAGAAATCTTCTTTGCCAATCGCCGTCTCTTATTGTTACGCGATAAGTCCGATCGGTAGGTCATGCGGAAGTTGTCCCTACTAAAAAGGCCGTACGCATTGAAAACGTTGCATTTATGGAGCCGCGACCGTTAATCTTTCCAAACCATGCTCACTTTGCTGTTCTCTCTGCGAGATTGCTTCCGATCCCGTGCCGTTCTGCAAGCAGAAATTCTTGCCCTCCGCCATCAGCTTTTGATCTTCGAGCGTTCCAGCCGCGGTCATAACCTGCGTCTCCGTTGGACTAACGGATTGTCCACATAACCGGAAGTTATCCAGAAACCGCTGGTTGTCTTACTTCCTGTTTGCCCGTGACTCGGGACTAATCGAGGTCATAATGGTGCTGAGGAGCGAGAATGGCACAGCAGTATTTCCCGGCAAATCGCGAAATCGAGATGGTTTTGCTCGCTCTCCAAGTGTTTCAGGTTCTTTTTCTCTGGGTTCACGATTGGATTCCGCTTGGACGCCTCAACGATGTCGCAGCGGTACGCAGCCAGGATACGAGAGGCGGTCTTGTCACTGTGACGCTCATTCAAAGCGTACCGTGGACCATCGGACTATATTTTAGCCTGTTGCACTTTAGACGACCGTATCCCGACTGGCTTTACGACTGGCTCATGATTAGCTATGGCCTGCTTTTCATCGGGCAAATCCGCGCCTGGTGGATACCTTATCTTTTTCGACCGGAACCGAAGCGAGCTGCTCGCTATCAAATCATGTTCGGCAAAACGCATTCCTTCTTGCCGCCGCGCAATGGAATGGTCCCAAACACTGCGCATATCCTGCTTCATTTGGCGACCGCCGCCACGTTGATCGTTCTTCTCATGAAGTAAGGATGGCAATCAGTCCCACGATCGAAGCTCCCGATTGGTCGACAACCCTTCGCTAGTCGGTAAGGAAAGGTTGCCCGTTATTCGGCAGTAATCGCCTGAATACTTTCCCCGATGTCCGAAGTTCGACTGTATTCACCACGGGAGCGGGCCGTCCTCGTTCGAGAACGTGCCCGTTGGATCGTTCGCGTCGAGAAGCGCGAGGCGCACGGGCTCACCTGCGGCCTGTTGGACAGTGCGCGTGCCCTGGAAGTTGTTAAGGTCCGTCGCGGTGAAGCCCGGACACGCAGCGTTGACCTTGATGCGTGTCGACTCGAGGTCCAATGCGAAGGCGAGCGTGATCGCGTTGAGGGTTGTCTTCGACGCGCTATATGTGACACCGAACATCGCGCGATGCGGATTGGTCGGGTCCGCGTTCCTCGTCAGCGAGCCGGCGCCGCTTGATACGTTGACGATGCGTCCCGCTGGCGCTTCACGAAGGAGTGGCAGCATCGCTTGCGTGACGGCGATGACGCCGAACACGTTCGTCTCGAACACCGCGCGCACCTCGTCGAGAGACGCGACGGTCGCGCGGCCCGACTTCGCTACATCCTCAAGCGGCCTGCCTGGCTTTCCCGCATGCGAGACGGCCGCGTTGTTCACCAGCACGTCGAGACGCCCGAGTTCCTTCCGGATGCGCTCCGCCGCGGCGGCGATGGAGGGCTGATTCGTGACGTCGAGGTGGAGGGCGCGGGCATCCGCTCCGACGCTCTTCGCGGCCGTCTCCCCATGCTCGAGGTTGCGCGACCCGACGAACACGATGAAGCCGTGCGCCGCGAGGTCCTTCGCGATTTGAAGACCTATTCCTTTGTTGGCCCCGGTAACCAGGGCGACGGGTTTGTCCTGCACAGTGATCTCCTTTTGGGGGCCTATGGCCATAAACGATGAAGGTTCGGGCCGTTGTTACTGTCCGGGACCGCGACCAATTGATTCCAGATCCGCCAGCACTTGCGCCGGGATTTGAAGTGTCGCAGCCTTGAGATTCTCGCGAAGATGCCCGACTGACGATGTTCCCGGAATTAGCAAGATGTTTGGTGAGCGCTGGAGAAGCCAGGCAAGCGCAACCTGCATCGGCGTGGCTTGAAGTGAGGCCGCCGCTCGGTCGAGTGCCGATGACTGTAGTGGAGTGAACCCTCCTAGTGGGAAGAACGGAACATAGCCAATACCTTGCGCGGCCAGATCGTCGATCAACGCATCGTCTTTCCTGTGCGCCACGTTGTAGAAATTCTGCACGCATACGATCTCGGTGATTGTTTGAGCCTCTAACAACTGCCCGGGAGTTATGTTGCTCAATCCTATGTGACGAATCAGGCCCTGACGCTTCAGTTCGGCGACTACGGTCAGGGGTTGCACGATAGATCCCTCGGACGGTTCCATGACTCCGCCAACGCGGAGATTGACCACATCGAGAGTCTCAACACCGAGATTTCTCAGGTTGTCGTGGGCGCCGTCGATCAGTTCCTGACGAGAAAGAGCGTGAAGCCATGACTTGTCTGCACCCCGACGAGCACCCAGTTTGGTGACGATCACGAGACCATCCGGGTAGGGATGAAGCGCCTGCTTGATAATCTGATTGGTCACGTGCGGACCGTAATAGTCGCTCGTATCGATGTGATTCACGCCAGACTCTACTGCCTCGCGTAGAACAGCAATGGCGGCGTTAGTGTCCCGTGGCGGTCCCCAGACCTCCGGACCAGCCAGTTGCATGGCGCCGTAACCCATGCGGTTCAAAGTCATCGAGGTGTCGGGCAGCCTGAAGCTGCCGGCAAAACCAATCTGTTCAATCATTTCATTCCTCCTTGCTATAATCATTTGATGAAGGATTCTTCAGGTTTGGTGTTTCGCATATGCCGGCTGACGCGCTACTCGCATTAGAGCCAAGAAAAACGCCCGTTCAAGCGAGGTCGACCGTCACGGTGCAGTCGATTTCCGAGGCAACTATTCAGGTTTTGCTGAGCCATGGAGCAGAGCGATTGACCACTACAAGGGTGGCCGAGCGTGCCGGCGTGTCGGTGGGCACCCTGTATCAGTACTTTCCCAATAAGCGGTCATTGCTGTTTGCCGTGCTTGAAAATCATTTGAATAAGGTGGCGGCAAGAGTTGAGGTTGCTTGTGAGAGTGCCCGTCATAAACCGCTAGCCGAGATGATTCAGGAAATGGTGGAGGCGTTCGTCGACGCCAAGATGGAGCGCGCAGACATCTCCGTCGCTCTCTACCGAATCTCGACAGAACTGGGTGGGCCTGCATTGGTCAAACAGGTCGGTCAGCGGTCGCGGAAAGCCGTTGAGGCGATGCTCGAGAGTGCGACAGATGCCAAGTCCCCACCGGACAAATTCGCCGTCGAGATAATGCTTTCCGCGATGGCGGGCGCGATGCGGTCTCTGCTAGAGGCTGGATCTAACCCATCTCCCGCCACGGTCCGCAAAGCGCGGGAGCAACTCGTGCTCCTTTGTCAGTCATACATGGCGGCCGCGACAGCTAAGCGCGTTTAGAACCACTCCTCTCGTTGCTCTCGATTTTTGTTAGCAACGGCCGTTATCAACATTAACTTCTGAATTATACAAACCTGACCTTACCGGATTATGAAAGGGTAGCCCGTCGCTCGTCCGCAGATTAGTGGCCATGGGCCGTGGGCAGCTCAGCTCCCCAGACCGGGCAAGCACCTCATCACGCTAAACATAGGGTCGAGCGGAGGTCCAGTTCGGCGACGCCTTCGCAGACCACCGCGCGATGACGTAACGCTCGTGGTAATGAAGGTTCAAGAGGGATGCGAAATCTGAGGTTACTTAACAATGTCCGAGCTAAGTAGCCGTCACTTTGCGGTATAGTCGGCTTTCCGTACGTCTGTCTCACGCGCCTGCGGGAAAGACTGTGAAACGCCTGCTACTCGAGAGAGCTGTCGAAGCCTATTCGGTTTTCACTCCGGCGAAAAGGCCAGTGTTAGAAATTGAAGATGTGAATACAATTGGTTCGTGAAGCCCAAAGGCCGGGATTCCGAGGAATCATAGAGCCTTTCCACTCAGGGTTCGAACATCGAAGATGACGACGAGAAGAGAGTTTTTCCGGCTGGCTGCCCAATCTGCGACGGCTGCGATGCTGGCCGGTAATCACAGTGTTGCGGCGGAACAGAACGAAGTGCATCGCGCAACTCCGCGTCGCGGACGGCCGCTCCTCGATCTGCAACAGCGGTTTGTGGATTTGCGTTTCGGCATGTTTGTGCATTTCAACATGGCGACATTTCAGGACCGCGAATGGGGCGATCCGACGTCACCCCCTGATCTGTTTCATCCCGCCGCTCTCGACACGGATCAATGGGCCGCGGCGGCGCAGTCGGCCGGCATGACCTGGGGCTGCCTGACCACCCGCCATCACGATGGCTTCTGCATATGGCCGACAAAGACATGGGCAGCAAACGTGGGGCAGACATCGCATTCGAGCGACGTCGTGCGCGCCTATGTGAATTCGTTTCGCAGGGCGGGGCTGCGAGTGGGGCTCTATTATTCAATCCTGTCGCTGCGTGACGATATCCGCCATTTCAACATCACTCCGGCCAAGGTAAAGCTCATCCGAGATCAGCTGACGGAACTGCTCACCGGCTATGGAGAGGTCGACATCCTCATCACCGATGGATGGGATGCACCGTGGAGCCGTATCACTTATGAAGAGGTGCCGTTCCAGGAGATCTACGAGCATATCAAGAATCTGCAGCCCAACTGCCTGCTCTGCGATCTCAACGCCAGTCAATATCCTTCGGGCGGACTCTACTATTCCGATGTGAAGGCGTTTGAGCAGAATGCCGGACAGAAGGTTCCGGAAGACAGCGACGTGCCGGCCCTTTCTTGTGTGACCCTCACGGACGGTTGGTTCTGGAAACAGCCGGATGCGAATGGACATCTCAAAGCGGTGACGACTGTGGTGGACGAGTGGCTTGAGCCGCTGAATCGCAGACACTGCAACTTGATTCTAAATGCTCCCCCAACCCGTGAAGGACGCCTAGCGCCGAACGTTGTGAGCCGGCTGGAAGAGATCGGCAAGGCGTGGAAGCATCCCGGCCCCATGGCAAAACTCAGCGAGCACGTTGTGATCACGACGCGGAACCTGGCGAAGGGCAAGCCCATTCATGCTAGCTCTTACCCGGATACCGTGGGACCAGATGAGGCGAACGATGGTGACTTCGGGTCGAGCTGGCACCTGGATGAGGGGCAAACCTCCGGCTGGTTGGAATTGGATCTGAGAAAGCAGGAGAGCTTCAACGTTGTCTCGCTGGTGGAGCCCGTCGGCAGATGGGATGACTACCCGCAGAGCCGCATCCGGAGCTATCGTTTTCAGCGCTGGAACGGCGCGAAGTGGATCACTCTTACAAGCGGCGAGACACCCGCGCCGACGACAATTCTTCGCACTCCGCGCGTCTCATCGCAGAGGGTGCGACTACTGTTGGAGGGCGGCAAGGAGATGCCCCACATTGCTGAGATTGGAGTGTATGACGAACCCGCCTAAGCGAAGACCACGCGCCGAGTGAAATCATGCTGGCACAACATCATGGTTGGCCAAAGATCGGCCCTCGTTGATCAAACGTGACCTCGCCTATCCGCATGAGTGAGTCGCTCAATCCGAGGACCCAAGCTGATCTTTGCGGCTCGGTCGGTTAGAGTGACCAACTCTAACCAATGGACGACAGAAAATCGGAAGGTGCTTAGAAACAGTCAAGAGCACTGGGATGTGCTCCAATGGCTATTGTTTCTTTGGCCGACCAACCATCGAAGAGCTTCGGCAAGACTTGCGTGCTGTATTGAAGAAATATCGTCCGCACTGGGACATCACTAGACGAGAACTGAAAGCTGCGGGGGGGCGGGTGAACGTGATCGCTTTTATCCCTATGGCAAGACCTACCGGCAGGGTGTTTCGGGAGCCCGAGTAGCGCGATTGACACATATCGTTGCAACGAGTATCGTTGGGAGGTATGAAAGCGGGAGTTCAACAGGCTAGGAAAGTTCGGCGGGAGGCAGCTCCCGAGGAGGCCGCATTCTTGGAGCTGCTCCGCACGACGGACCAGCTAAGCCGCGGGCTGGTGCCGCTGCTGAAAGCCGAGCAGCTATCGCCGACGCAGTACAACGTGCTGCGCATCTTGCGCGGCGCACTGGAAGGTCTGCCGTGCGGCGAAATCGGGAAACGCATGATCACTCGGGATCCCGACATCACGCGACTGCTTGATCGATTGGAGAAGCGGGTCCTGATTGCGAGATGGCGTGACGTCAAAGACCGGCGCATGGTCCTGGCCCGGATTACGCCGGAAGGACTGAAAATGCTGGACCGACTTGACGAGCCGGTCCAAGAAGGGCACCGGAAGCAACTGAGGCACCTGGGGCGTGAGCGGCTCAAGGCTCTTTGTGAATTGCTCCGCGCTGCCCGCCGCGAACCCTAAATTTTTCCCTGTACTATTTGTTGCAACGAATATCGTGGCAACGCATCTAACCCAATCGAGGCGAAAGGAGCCAATACTCATGTCAACAGCAACTACAGCAACTGCACCACAAACCGCGGTAACCACCTGGGCCATTGATCCGGCGCACTCCGTGGCCGAATTCAAGGTCAAGCACATGATGATTTCGAATGTAAAAGGCCAGTTCTCGGGCCTTTCCGGCACGCTGGACCGCCACGAAGGAGACGTGACCAAGTCGAAGGTGGAGGTCACCATCGAGGCGGCGTCCGTAAACACACGCGACGCGCAACGCGACGCGCACTTGAAGAGCGCGGACTTCTTCGAGGTGGAAAAATTCCCGATTCTTTTGTTCAAATCAACCCGCGTAGTTCCCAAGAACCAGGACGAGCTGGCAGTCGAAGGCGAATTGACGATTCATGGAGTCACCCACACTGTGCGCTTCGCCGTGGAAGGCCCGACACCTCCTGCCAAAGATCCGTGGGGCAATGCCCGGATTGGCGTCTCGGCAACGACAAAGATCAACCGCAAGGACTACGGCCTGATCTGGAATACGGCGCTGGAAACGGGCGGCATCCTGGTGGGGGAAGAAGTCACCATCACGTTGGACCTGCAATTCGTAAAATCGTGAATCAGAGGCCGCGGCCGGACGTGAGCGAGGAGACTCGAACCCGCGACCTCCTGCGTGACAGGCAGGCGTCCTGGTTTCTGCGCGGTCTTCCCTCCTGATTTATCCGCGCCGAAAACGCGCAACACCCGCGGAGAAACGTGCAAACCTCCTCCTGCCCAATATTGTCGGAGTAAAGGTGATAGTACAGGCCCAGTCGTTGTCGTTGCGGGCTTACAGAGATTCCGGAAATGACCGAGACCTTATCTCGCCGTCCCTCGCGGTGATAGTGAACCGGAGTACATCCTTGTGGGGACCAAGTCTTGGCCACATGAGGAATCAAAAGGAAGCCCGATTCGTCGGCAAACACTAGGTAGGCATCCAGCCGCGCAGCGTTTTTTTTATCCGCGGCCAGTCTTTCTGTTGCCGGCGCACGATGGCTTGCTCGTTCCTCTCCAAGGCACGTCGATCCGGTTTCTGCGGGCTCCAGTTCAGACTATGCATCAAGCGTCCCACGTGATCGCGGTGGTACTGGATTCCGAACTGGCTCCGGATCAATTCCGCAATGCGGGCGGTGGTCCAGAGATTCGTTCGATAGCCGTGCATCATCGGCCTCTGCAGAAGAAGGTTGACCAAGCGCCGTCGATGCCGCAGATCCAACTTCAGCGGTCGTCCTGGGGAGGAGCGTACGCGCAATGCCTTGGCTCCGCCCCTCCGTCGAGTATCGCGCCAGCGCATCACCGAACTTGGATTGCAGCCAATGCGCCGTCCCACTTCGTTGAGAGAGCAACCGGAATCCAGCAACGCCAAGGCTCGCCTGCGCCGATCTTCGAGTAGGTCGGCGCTCCCTTTCAGTCTGGGCATAGGTGTTCTGCCCCAGAACACGTAATATTGCATTCTTTATGCAGAAATCAAATAGAATGTTCTTTCTGCAAGAATTGGTAAAACATTGGCGTCGCAGGTGCCAGCAGAATAGCAAAGAGTGCCGTGCCGACCGCCGCCACCCCGTAACCATGCTGGTTTTCGTCGGGCGATTGTAGGTCGGAGGGAATTGCCGCCGTCGGATCGAACGGCTTGCCTTTATATAAAGATCATTCCTGAGACCAGCATGCTCGCGAGAAAAACGAGATAGCTCGCGGGGAGCAGGTTGCGGCGCACGAGCCGCGGCGTGAGCCTGAGCATTTGTCCGCTATTGTAGCGTACCTTTTACCCGTTTCGGGCATATCGTGGGCAACCTTACGTAATACTGGAGATTCCGGCTTTGGTACTACCACACGCAGCAGGCGGCTTCTGGTCGAATTTTTGCGGTGTGCGGTTTGAGACAGTTTAAAAAATGTAATATTTACAAGAATTTATCTTGCATCGTGAATACTTCACAAGGATAATGGCCGCGTTCTTCAGGAACCTGGTGGACTTCCCCCTTCCTTTGAAATTCAGATCGCTGAAGAAAAGATAGACCCTCTCGGACTGGCCGGTTAGGTCAGCGGCTGCATGACTGATATCGGTTCTAGTCGTTCTGTGCGTACGGAACTAGACGCTAATAATTTGTGCTCCGGGACGGTCCACTGTGAAAAACTTCACAAGCACTTACGGGCGGTTTTCTGAATCATTCCATCGCCTGCTCGCGATATTGGCGCTGAACGTCCTGCTCGCGGCATTTGCCCTGCCGGGACTGTCGAAGTCCCCCGGGGCTCGCGATAAGATTTCCGCCGACACTTCAGATTCGCCGCGCCCCATAGCTTCTTTGCGTAAACATCCCAAGAAGAATGTTAAGGCGGCTGCCTCGCAGTCTGCGCCTATGGCAATCAGTTCCGATGGCGCGAAGGAAGCGACAGGTGAAAATTCGGGCGCAGGTGCGCGTCGGCAGAATATCGAGCAGGGGCCGAAGATCTGGCTGCAGGACACGAAGAAGCTGGCGACTTCGTTCAGCGGAATGGCCAAGAGTAATACGGCGGGTGCGGCCAATCTGAGTGACGCTAGTGACCTCGCGCAAGGCAATGCGCTGGCCCTGTTGCTTGGAGCAGGGCAGGGGCAACCGCTCTCGATGGTTAAAGGAGACTTGGATCAGGACGGAGTTGAGGATCTGGTGGTTGGATACTCGACGCCGATAGGCCCGGCGGTGGCGATTTACCGAGGGAATCTGGATGCGTTTGCTCCGCAGAGCGACGATTCATTCCGGGCGATTGGACGCGGCGAATTTCCGTCTCCATTTCTGCCGGAGGCGTACGTCATCAGCGTGCCGGTAAATCCCGATTTTATTGTCGCCGGTGATTTCGCCGGTCAGGGCAATACCGACCTGTTGATTGCGGCGCGCGGTGGGAACGCGCTGTATCTATTGCGGGGAGACGGCAAAGGAAATTTCGGCACGGCACAGATGCTTTCGATTTCCGGTGGCGTGACCACTCTTGCGGTGGGGGAATTCGGTAATCCCTCGCAGGGAATAAAATTGTTTGTGGGGACCTCCGGTCCGACGAACGGATTTGGCCTGTCCGTTTTCAGCCTGCCCAATGGCGCGCTCTCGATGATCGGGAGCTATCCTTTGACCGGCGCGGCTTCCAACATTGAATTTGGTTATCTCGGCGACACGGGAACGGATGCGGTGTTTATTTCGAGTGGGCGGATAAATGTTCTTCGTCCCTCTATGCAATTGGAACAAATATCTTTGCCGGTGTCCGCCAGCGCTCTGGCGCTGGGATCATTTATCTATGATCGCAGTGGCGGGTCACAGATTGCAGTGCTCGGTACCGATGGCAGCGTGCATATCACGGCTCGCGCGGAATCTGATCCGCGCATGCATACGGCGCAAGAGTTTAAGGCCATCCGCCTGGCGAAGATTCGTCACCAGACTTCGGATCTTGTTCCGGCGGCGCCGTTCTCCGCGGACGGATGGAAGATCGTCGAGAGTTTCCCTTTCGTTGGCACCGTTAACGCCAGCCAAAGTCAGATATTTTTCCGCACGCGCGTTTCCTCGAATGGCGCTGACGACATTATGTGGCTCAACGGTTCCGCGGGACATATGCTGGTAATCTCGCATCCCGACGCGAAACCCGGAGCGCAGACATTCCTTCCCGGGCAACTATCGGATCGTCCTTATACTGGCTCGCCTCTCCATGCATTTCCTATGCGTACGAACATTGACGGTCGTCCCGGCATAGTGGCAATTCATCAAGGAGAGATTGCTCCTTCCACGGTTATGCCCATACCGGATCCAACTTTTTTCCCCAATCAGTTCAATGATCCAGTGGTTCCGACCACGTCAGGCAGCCCGGACACAGCGGCGTTTTGCAACAACCTCAGCAACACGGATACTTCATCCCCCTGCAGTTTGCGGGAAGCAATCATCAAGGCGAATGTGACTGCCGGTACGGACACGATCATGCTGGTGGCCGGAACGTATACGCTGACCCAGCCCCGCGCGGCCAATCCGAATTATGATGCTCTGACAGGTACGTTAAACATCAACGACTCGGTCAATATTGTCGGTGCCGGTCAGAATTCCACTGTCATTACTTGGGGAACCCCTGCCAGTGGCACCATCGACATGACCATGGCGGTCAACGAGGATATCCCCAGCGCGACGGTTCCCAGCACCACGACTGCTACGGCCAGCATCTCCAATCTGACGATTCAAAATGCGGTGAACAACGGGAGCGATGACGTAAACGGGGACGGGGACGGTGGATGTATGGAGTACGACACCGGCACGAACGGGACAGCCACCCTAACGCTGACTAACGTGACGCTGCAGAACTGCAGAACCGTGGGAGGGGGCGGAGGTGGGCTGGTCATCTTCAACTCTGTTACGCCTGCTGGTGGAGCGGGCGCCACCATCAGCAACAGCATCATCCAAGGCAACTCGGTTGTTGAAGTCGGGGCTGCCGCGGACGGCGGCGGAATTGCCATAGCGCAGGACGCCCATATGGTAATGACCGGCAGTCAGGTCAAAAACAACAAGGCTGTAGAGGTGGCAAGCGGCCAGATGGGAACTGGTGGCGGAATTATCGCCTTTACGCCCCAAAACGTCTCGGCGACCACTGGAGAGACTTTGATCCACTCAAGCGCCATCTCCGGAAACGAATCGGCAGGATTTGGCGGCGGCATCTGGAGCGGCACTGATTTAGTAATCGACACAGGCACGGTCATCAGCGGCAATACCGCGGGCACGACCGGAAGCAGTCCGATTGCGGGCCAGGAAGGCGGCGGACTCTATTCGAATACTCCGACTGCTGGTAATTGTCCTTTGTCGTCCACCTGCACGACTACCCTCGCTAAAGTGACCATCACCGGCAACACAGCCACCGGTAACGGCGGAGGCGTCTCGAATGGCGACGCCAGCGGCGCAGGTGCTTTGACCATGAGCTTCAGCCGCCTGGCTGGCAACGTGAGCAGCGGAGGCGCTGGAAGCAACCTCAACAATAGTAGCGCCACGGCCACAGTGACCGACAACTGGTGGGGAACGAATTCTCCGGCCGGCACCATCAATACCATTAGCGGAACTACAACCTTTGATCCCTTCATCGTGCTGACCCATACGGCAAGCCCGCAGACGATCGAGATTAATGCCAGCACGACTTTAATCGGCAACATGAGCCAGGACAACCACGGCAACGCCGCTGCTTTGAACGGCAATCTGAACGAGATCGCTGGTTTGCCGCTTACATTCAGCAATCCTGTTTTGGGAACGATTCCGCAGACGCAGCCGGAAACTTTGAATGCAAGCGCGCAGGCGACGGCCACGTTTAATGCGGGAGGTGTCGCGGGAGTGGGTACTGCGGATGCCACCGTGGACCAGGCGATTGTTCCAGTGAATTCCAACCTTATATCCAGTGCTACAGAATCGGGCACGACGGCGACGATTACAACGGTTGGAGCGCATGGATTCAGCACGGGCGAGCTTGTCAAGATTTCCGGAGTAGGCGCTTCTGGTTACAATACGCCGTTCGGACAATTTTCGACCATTATAGGCACACCCACTTCGACCACGTTTACGTATACGGCGAGCGCGACGGGCATGGCAAGTGCAATCGGTGGCACGGCCGACGCCGGCATCCTCATCTTGCAACCACCCTCGATCACGAAAGCCTTCAATCCGACAACGATTCAGACCACCGCCGGCACCGGCACTACAGTCAGCACAATTACCTTCGGCATCACGAATGGAAATGTCGTCCCGATTGACGCGAGCTTTACGGATGTGTTGCCTAACCCTTTGGCGGTGGCCACGACGCCCAGCGTGGGGAATAACTGCGGCGGATTGCTGACGGCGACCGCTGGCTCCGGCAGTATCAGCTTTTCAAATGCCACCTTGGCGGTGGGTACGTGCACGATAACGGTGAGGGTGCAGAGCGTGGTGGACAATACTTATACAAACAGCGTAACGATTGACTCGACCGATGCGGGGAGCGGAAATACCGCAACGGCCAGCCTCACCGTCATTAGTCCTCCGGCAATCACAAAGGTGTTTGGCGCAACCACGATTCCGCTGAACGGTGCGACCAGCCTGACCTTGACACTGAGCAATAGCAACGTCAATTCGACCTTTAGCGGCGTCGCATTTACTGACCTTCTGCCCTCAGGCCTAGTGGTCGCCACGCCCAGCAATCTGATCAGCACGTGCAGTGGAACGGCGACGGCTGTGGCGGGATCTTCCTCCGCCACCCTGGGCAGCGCGAGCCTCGCTCCTGGAGCGAGCTGCACAGTCTCGTTGAATGTGCAGGGGACCACGGGAGGAGTGAAGAATAACAGCGTGCAGGTGACTTCCACCAATGGCGGAACGGGAAACACGTCGAATGCGAGCGTAACTGTGGTTGGGCCACCGGTGATTAATAAAGCTTTCGGCGCGGCCAGCATTTCGCTGAATAGCTCGACCAGTTTGAGCTTTACGATTCAGAACAACAACACCGGAAATACCCTATCCGGGATAGGTTTTACGGACACCCTTCCTGTGGGATTGACGATATCAACTCCAAACGGACTCACGGGAGGTTGCGGCGGCGGAACGATCACCGCGACGCAGGCGACAGGCACTGTCAGTTTGTCGGGAGCGGCGCTGGCGCAAAGCACTTCGTGCACGTTCTCGGTGAATGTGACCGGGACGACGGGGGGAGCGAAGAACAATACGACGAGCACAGTGACTTCGGTGGAAGCCGGAACGGGCGGAACAGCTTCGGCCAGCGCTAATGTTGTAGCGCCGCCGTCGATTGCCAAAGCATTTAGTCCCACGACGATCCCGCTGAACGGAGTTTCCACACTGACGTTCACGGTAACGAATCCAGCGGCAAACACAGTTGCGGAGACAGGAGTTGCGTACACAGACACGCTGCCGACTGGGCTGGTGATGTCCACTCCGAGTGGATTGACGAACACCTGCGCGGGAACGGCCACAGCGGTGGCGGGATCAACCAGCGTCAGCTTGACGGGTGGAACTGTCGCGGTGAACACTGCCTGCACGGTCGTCGTGAATGTGACGGGAGCAGCTTCGGGTCAATACACGAATACTTCTGGTGCAGTTAGTTCAACAAATGGCGGCACGGGAAACACCGCTACGGCGAATCTGACCGTTGCTTCACCGCCAACGATTGCGAAAGCGTTCGGCGCAGCCAGCATTCCGTTGAATGGGGCCACTTCGCTAACCTTCAACATCTCGAATCCAAATACGAATGTGTTGCTGAGCGGAGTAGCTTTCACGGATAGTCTACCCGCTGGATTAGTC
>Ga0210398_10000497_pt1 | contig 44514 bp, 39 predicted proteins | sample IncBWC4OmetaG_FD_161047 | JGI IMG/M metagenome (GOLD analysis project Ga0210398, IMG submission 161047) | Forest soil microbial communities from Barre Woods Harvard Forest LTER site, Petersham, Massachusetts, United States - Inc-BW-C-4-O | ecosystem: Environmental > Terrestrial > Soil >...
GGGAGTCACGCGCATGCCGAGCGTCGCCGCCACGCCGTTGACGGTCAGCCGCCCGGCACGGATCCAGGCTTCCGCCTCGCGGCGCGAGGCCAGACCCGCGCCGGCGAGGACCTTCTGCAGCCGCTCGGCGCTGGCCGGGGCTGCCGCGGCGGGTTTGCGCGCGGCGCCGCGTGGCCTGGCGGAGCGCCGCGGCACGCGACTCATCAGCTCTCCAGCGCGCGCGGTCCTGCGACCAGTTCGGCGGAGTCGGCGCCCTGGGCCGACAGCTCGTCCTCGTCGGCGGCCTCGTCAACCTCCGCGTCCACGCCCGCGCTGGCATCGCTCGCTGCCGGCACGCCCTCGGAATCGAGCGTCGCGCCGTCCGCCTCGAGCGCCAGCTGCAGGTTGAAATCGCTGAGCGCGCGCAACTCCTGCAGCGGCGGCAGCTCATCGAGCTGCTTGAGGCCGAAGTAATCGAGAAACTCGCGCGTCGTGCCGAGCAGTTCCGGGTGGCCCGGCACCTCGCGATGCCCGAGCACGCGCACCCAGCCGCGCTCGATCAGCGTGCGGGTGATGTTGGGATTGACCGTCACGCCGCGCACCGCTTCGATCTCGGCGCGCGTGATCGGCTGACGGTAAGCGATCAGCGCCAGCGTTTCGAGCAGCGCGCGCGAGTACCGTGTGGCGCGCTCGGGCCACAGGCGCGAGATTTCCGCGGCCAGCTCGCGGCGCACCTGGATGCGAAAGCCGCTGGCGGTTTCCTTGAGCTCGATGCCGCGCTCCTGGTACTCGGCGGTGAGCGCCTCCAGCGCGGCGCGCAGCACCGGCGTGCTGGGGCGCAGGTCGTCCTCGAACAGCCGCGCGAGTTCGGCGACGGGCAGCGGCTGACCGGCGGCGAGCAGCGCCGCTTCGATGACGTTACGGACGTAGCCTTCCTTCATGAAGCATCCTCATCGCTCTCATCGCTGGGAATCTGCGCCGCGTGCGCGGCGGCGTCCTCGGGCGGCGCTGCGAGTGCGCTGTCCGACTCGTCACGCACCAGGTGCAGCGCGCGCGCCGGCTGCGCCGAGCGCACGTGCAGCGGTGCATAGGGCTGTGCCTGGACGATGTCGATCAAGCCCTCGCGCATCAGCTCGAGGATCGCCACGAATGTCACGGTGATGCCCATGCGCCCTTCCTGCGGGCGGAACAGCTGCATGAACGACACGAAGCCGCTGCTGTTGAGCGCTGCGAGGATGTCACTCATGCGCTCACCGACCGAGAGCCGCTCGCGCTGGATATGGTGGTGCGCGAACATCTCCGAGCGCGCCACCACTTCCTTGAAGGCGGTGAGCATTTCCTGCAGCGTGAGCTGCGGCAGCAGGCGTAGCGGCGGCCGCTCCTTGAGCTCGGCGGACACACTCCACACGTCGCGCTCGAGGCGCGGCAGTGCATCGATGCGCTCGGCGGCGCGCTTGAAGCGCTCATATTCCTGCAGGCGCCGCACCAACTCCGCGCGCGGATCCTCCTCGGTGTCTTCGTCCGCCTTGGGCCGCGGCAACAGCATGCGCGACTTGATCTCGGCGAGCGTAGCAGCCATCACCAGATACTCGCCCGCCAGCTCCAGCTGCAATTCCTGCATCAGCTCGATGTACTGCATGTACTGGCGCGTGATCTCGGCCAGCGGAATATCGAGAATGTCGAGATTATGGCGGCGGATGAGATAGAGCAGCAGGTCGAGCGGACCTTCGAAAGCCTCGAGAAACACCTCGAGTGCCTGCGGCGGGATGTAAAGGTCGCGCGGCAGCTGCGAGATCGGCTCACCGTTCACCAGCGCGAACGGCAGCTCTGCCTGTTCCGGCTGCGGCAGCGGGGCCGGCAGCGGCGGCGGCGCGTTGGAAACGACGATCTTGAGGTCAGGGCGGGGTTTCACCGGCGGGCTCAGTCCGCACGCAGATGCATGGTGCGGCGTACCTCATCGAGCGTCTGGCGCGCGACTTCGCGCGCCTTGTCGGCGCCTTCGGCGACGATGTTACGCACCAGTTCCGGATTGTCCTCGAATTCCTGCGCGCGCTTGCGCATGCCGGAGATCTCCTCGACGATCTTGTCGATCACGGGTTGCTTGCACTCGAGGCAGCCGATGCCGGCGCTGCGGCAGCCGGCTTCCACCCACTGGCGCGTCGCCTCATCCGAACAGATCGTGTGCAGGTCCCACACCGGGCACTTCTCCGGGTCGCCCGGATCGGTACGGCGCACGCGCGCCGGATCGGTCTTCATGGCGCGCAGCTTCTGCGTCACCACCTCCGGGTCCTCACGCAGCCCGATGGTGTTGCCGTACGACTTGGACATCTTGCGGCCATCGAGCCCCGGCACCTTGGGGGTGGCGGTCAAGAGCACCTGCGGCTCGGGCAGGATCGCCACCCCGGTGCCCTCGAGGAAGCCGAGCAGCCGCTCGCGATCCGCGACGGTAATGCGGTTATTGCTCTGCACCAGCGCCTGCGCGCGCTGCAGCGCCTCGGTGTCACCGGTCTCCTGAAAGGTGCGGCGCAGGGTGCGGTAGTTGGTCGCGTTGCGGCCGCCGAGACTTTTCACGGCGCGCTCGGCCTTGGCCTCGAAATCCGGCTCGCGCCCATAGAGGTGATTGAAGCGGCGGGCGGTCTCGCGCGTCAGCTCCACGTGCGCCACCTGGTCCTCACCCACCGGCACGTAGGCGGCGCGATACACCAGGATGTCGGCGCTCTGCAGCAGCGGGTAGCCGAGGAAGCCGTAGGTGGCAAGATCGCGCTCCTTCAGCTGCTCCTGCTGATCCTTGTAGCTCGGTACGCGCTCCAGCCAGCCGAGCGGCGTAATCATCGACAGCAACAGGTGCAGCTCCGCGTGCTCGGGCACGTGTGACTGGATGAACAGGGTGGCGACCCCGGGGTTGAGACCCGCGGCCAGCCAGTCGATCAGCACCTCGCGCACGTGCTCCTGCAGCTGCGAGGTGTCGGCGTAGCCGGTGGTGAGCATGTGCCAGTCGGCGACGAAGAAGAAACACTCGTACTGGTACTGCAGCTCGACCCAGTTGCGCAGTGCACCGTGATAATTCCCCAGGTGCAGACGACCGGTGGGCCGCATGCCGGACAGGACGCGCCGGGCCGGCGCGGGCGAACTCACGTGGAAGCGGTGCGGCGGTGGCTCACAGCACGAATTATAGCGCACGCCCCGTGATCGGACCGAGCTTGCCCTTGCCCTGGCGCACCACCAGCGGCGGGCTCACCGACAGATCAACGACGGTGGTGGGCTCGATGCCGCAGTCGCCGCCGTCAAGAATCGCGTCGACCTCGTGCTCGAGACGCGCCTGGATGTCGCGCGCGGCCGTCAGCGGTGTCTCATCCGCGGCGAGCAGCAGCGTCGAGCTCATCAGCGGCTCGGCGAGCTCCGTGAGCAGCATGCGCACCACGCGGTGATCCGGGATGCGCACTCCGATGGTGCGCCGGCGCTCGTGTTGCAGGCGGCGCGGCGTCTCGCGCGTGGCGCGCAGCAGGAACGTATAAGGACCCGGCAGGCAGGCGCGCAGCATGCGGAACTGCCAGGTCTCGAGGCGCGCAAAACGGCCGACTTCGGCGAGATCGGCACACACCAGGGTGAAATGATGATGACGGTCGGCCTGGCGCAAGCGCCGGACGCGCTCGAGCGCGTGCTTGTCACCGATGTGCCAACCGAAGGCATAACAGGAGTCGGTGGGATAGGCGATCAGCCCCCCGGCGCGCACGATCTCGGCGGCGCGGCGCACCAGGCGCGGCTGCGGATCGACCGGATGTAACTCGAGAAACTCGGCCATGCGGGGTTTTTGCCCAAAGTCGCCTGCCCATGGAAGTTAGCGGCGGCGCGTGACAATATACGCGGCCCTTTGGCGCCGTATACCGTCTCCTTTCAGACACTTAGCTTCCTTCATGCAGGCTGTGCTCGCTTTCGCGCCACTGGTGGCGTTCTTCCTGGCGTATTCGCTGCGCGGCTTGTACGTCGCCACGGCGGTGCTCATGGTGGCGATGCTGCTGCTGTGCGGCTTCGACTGGCTGCGCGGCCGGCGCATCCCGGCGATGCACGCACTCTCCACGGTGCTGGTGTTGATCTTCGGCGGCGCGACGCTGCTGCTGCACAACCGCCTGTTCATCCAGTGGAAGCTCACGATCCTGTGCTGGCTGGTGAGCGCGGCGTTCTTCGCCACCTTTTGGATCGGCGGGCGCACGCTGGCCGAGCGCTTCCTCGGTCCGGCGCTGGAGAGTCAGCTGCAGGTGAGCGAGCCGCTGTGGCGGCGCGTCAACGGCTGGTCGGGTGTTTTCTACGCGCTCCTGGGCGGGCTCAATCTGGTTTTCGTCTACGGCGCGAGCGAGCGCACCTGGGTGTACTTCAAGTTGTTCGGAGTCGCGCTGCTCATCTTCGCGTTCATGGCCGCCCAGGTGTTCTGGCTCTACAGCCGCGCGACACCGCTGGCGCAGCCAGCACCCGCGCCGCCGGGGTCGCAGTGAACGCGCCGCTGGACCGTGAGATCCGCGCCGCACTCGAGCGCGCGCTCTCGCCGCTCGCGCTCGAGCTCGTCGACGACAGTGCGCGCCACGCCGGGCACGCCGGCGCGCGCGGCGGCCGCCATTTCCAGGTGACGCTGGTGGCGACCGCCTTCCGCGGCCGCTCGCAGCTGGAGCGCCATCGGCTGGTATACGCCGCGCTCGCGCCGCTATTCGAGAATGGCGCGCTGCACGCGCTCAATATCAGCGCGCGCACCCCCGAGGAGCAGCTGAGCAGCGCCGCCGGCGCGCCCCCGACATCGTCACTGCACTCCTAAGTCACTTTCTTCATCCATTCGCTGTCACATCGGAAAACCCGTATGAATCATTCGCGCCTTCTGTTCCTCACCGTCACGCTCGCCGCGCTCGCCGCGTGCCAGCCCAAGACGACCGCCCCCACCGCCCCGGTGGACAACTCGCCTCCGGTGGCGACGGTCAACGGTGAGCCCATCAGCCGGGATATGTTCGAGTTCGCCGTCAAAGGCGCGACCAACGGCAAAAGCTCCGCCGACCTCACCGCACAGCAGCGCGGCATCGTGCTCGACAACCTGGTGGCCGGCCGCGTGGTTGCCGATCAGGCCATCAAGGACGGTCTCGATAAGAGCGGGGACACGCCGTTCCTGCTGCAGCTGACACGCACCAACGTGCTCGCCCAGGCCGTGGAACAGCGTTATCTCAAGGACAAGAAGCCGACCGAGGAAGAGCTGCGCGCCGAGTACCAGACGCAGCTCTCGGCGATGCCCAAGACGGAATACCACGCGCGCCACATCCTGGTGTCGAGCGAGGCGACCGCCAAGCAGATCATCCAGCAGCTGGATAAGGGCGAGAAATTCGAGGTACTGGCCAAGCAGGATTCGCTCGACCCGTCCAAGAACAGCGGGGGCGATCTCGGCTGGTTCGCGCCCGGGCGCATGGTGCCGGCGTTCGCCGGCGCGGTGGTGGCGCTCAAGCCCGGTGAGTACACCCACCAGCCGGTGCAGACGCAGTTCGGCTGGCATGTGATTCAGCTGCTCGATACGCGCGACACCACCCCGCCGCCGTTCGATCAGGTGCGTCAGCGCCTCGAGCAGTCGGTGGAGCAGAAGAGGTTTCGCGCCTACGTCGATGAGCTCATGAAGGACGCCAAGGTGCAGAAGTTCCTCGACCAGGGCGCACCTGGCGCGGGCCCGGCGCCTGCCGCCGGCAGTGCCGCCCCTGCTGCGACACCGCCTCCGCCAGCCGCGCCGGCGCCAGCGCCGACTCCGGTACCTGCCGCAGCCCCGCCGCCCAAGTAGAACGGACGCCCGATAGGGACGGCGGCGCGCGCCGCCGTCCCCTCTTTCAGGGGTGATCCCCGCTCAACAACTCGCGCAACTGCGCCTCATCGATCACCGGCACGCCGAGGGCCTGCGCCTTGGCGAGTTTGCTGCCGGCATCGCTGCCGGCGACCACGAAGCTGGTTTTCTTGGAGACACTGCCAGCGACCTTGGCGCCGCGGGCAGTGAGTTCTTCCTGCGCCTGTTCGCGCGTCATGCTGGGCAGCGTCCCCGTGATGACGAAGGTGCGGCCGGCGAGCGCCGCGGACTCCGGCGCGCGCGCAACCTCCGCCCATGTGAGTCCCCGCTGCTGCAGATCGTGGATGACGCTGCGGTGATCGGCGGAAGCGAAGAACGCTGCCACCTGGGCCGCCACCACCGGGCCGACATCGGGAACCTGCTGAATGGTGGCGGCGTCTGCGGCCATGAGCCGCTCGAGCGTGCCGAAGTGACGCGCGAGCGCGAGCGCGGTCGCCTCGCCGACGTCGCGGATCCCCAGGCCATAGAGCAGCCGCGGCAGGGTCGTCTGTTTGCTGCGTTCGATCGCCGTGCGCAGATTCGCGGCTGATTTCTCCCCCATGCGCTCGAGTTGCGTCAGCTGTTCAAGCGTGAGGGCGTAGATGTCCGCCGGTGAGCGCACCAGATCCTGTGCGACCAGCTGCTCGACCAGTTTGTCGCCCAGCCCCTCGATGTCGAGCGCGCGCCGGCTGGCGAAATGGCGCAGCGCCTCCTGGCGCTGCGCGCGGCAGCTGAAGCCGCCGGTGCAGCGTGCGGCCGCCTCGCCCTCGACACGCAACACCTGCGAATTGCAGACCGGGCAGAACTGCGGCAGCTGCACCGCGACCGTCCCGGGCGGACGCTTGTCGAGCACCACGCTCACCACTTCCGGGATCACATCGCCGGCACGGCGCACCACGACGGTATCGCCCACGCGCACGTCCTTGCGCTGCGCTTCGTCGATGTTATGCAGGGTCGCGTTGCTCACGGTCACGCCGCTCACGAACACCGGCTCGAGGCGCGCCACCGGCGTGAGCGCGCCGGTGCGGCCGACCTGAAACTCGATGCCGCGCACTGCGGTGAAGGCTTCATCGGCGGGAAACTTGTGCGCGATCGCCCAGCGCGGCGCGCGCGACAGGAAGCCGAGCCGCTCCTGGTCGGCGCGCGCATCGAGCTTATAGACCACGCCGTCGATCTGGTACGGCAGCTGCGCGCGCCGCTCACCCATGTCGCGGTAGTACTCCAGACAGCCGGCCACGCCGTGTACGGTGTGCGCCTCGGCCGAGACCGGCAGGCCGTGGTGGCGCAGAAACTCCAGCAGCGCGTGCTGGCTCGCCGGGGGTGCGGCGCCCTCGAGCGCTCCCAGCCCGTAGAAGTTGACGCTGAGCGGCCGCGCCGCAGTGATGCGCGCATCGAGCATGCGCAGGCTGCCGGCGGCCGCGTTGCGCGGATTGACGAACACCTTCTCGCCGCGCTCACGCGCCTGCGCATTCATGCGCTCAAAGCCTGCCAGCGGCATGAACACCTCGCCGCGCGCTTCCAGCAGCGCTGGCGCCGTGCCGCGCAGCCGCTGCGGCACGCCGCGGATGGTGCGCACGTTGGCGGTCACGTCCTCGCCGCTCACGCCATCGCCACGGGTGGCGGCGCGTTCCAGCAGGCCGGCGCGGTAAATCACGGTTACCGCGAGCCCGTCCAACTTCGGCTCTGCGACGTAGTCGAGCGCGCCAGTCACGCCCAAGCGCTCGTGGATGCGGCGGTCGAAAGCCTCCACATCCTCCGCGCTGAAGGCGTTGTCGAGCGACAGCATCGGCACCTGGTGCACGACTTCGCCGAAGGCGCTGCTCGGCGTGCCGGCAACCCGCTGGGTGGGCGAGTCGGGGGTGATCAGTTGCGGCTGTGCCGCCTCGAGCGCGCGCAGCTCGCGCAGCAGGCGGTCGTACTCGGCGTCCGCGATCAGCGGGTCATCGAGGACGTAGTAGCGATAGTCGTGCTGCGTGATCAGCGCGCGCAGCTCGGCGGCCCGCGCCGCCGCAGCCGCGCTCACCAGGCGGCCTGCAGCTGTTCGCGCAGCAGCGCGACCCGCGCCGGCGTGAGCGGACTGCCCTCCTCGTCCTGCAGCACCCCGTGCAGACGCTCGTTCAGGCTGCGCGCGGTAAACACCAGCTCATCGAAGGTCTGCGGCGGGTCTTTCGGCCCGGGCAGCACGGCGAACAGTGACAGGCCGCCGTAGTGCTGCGAGTCCATGGTGTCCATGTCGAAGGTGCCGGGACGGTTGAGGCTGGCCGCCGACAGCACCGCACGCTGCGCCTCGTCCGGCTTGTGAAAGATGGCGAATTTGCCGAGCACGAAACCCTCGGCGGCGAGCGCCTGGCGCAGCGAACGGCCGGCGAAGCGGTTGGGCTGGGGCGCCACCAGACGCAGCGCCAGGATGCGGCGCTCGCGGTCGGCGGGCCACTCGACCAGCGGCTGCGCTGCCGGCAGTTCCGGCAGCGTCTCGCGGCTCAAGGGCGCAGGCGCTGCGACCTCGAACTCCGGCGTCACCGCTTCTCTTGGCGGGGGCTCTGCGTCGGGTGTTTCGATCTGCGCCTCGGCGAGCTCTTCGACCTCGGTGGCCGGCTCCAGCACCGGCAGCGTCGCCGGCTCCTCCACCTCTACGACCGGCAGCTCCTCGCGCAGCAGCGGCTCGCGCGCCCGTACCTCGGGCAGGGTGAAGGTCTCGCGCGCCGGGCGCGCCGCTGCCTCCGCCGGCGGCTCGCGCGAGAGCCGCTCGGGCGCGCCGCGCGCCTGCCGCGGGCGCCGCAGCTCCCAGATGATCAGCGCGCAAATGCCGAGCAGGCCCAGAATCAGCAGCGCCCAGCGCAGCTCCGCGGTCATCGACATGGGAACCCCTGCAAGGCTCACACCGCCGCGAGCCGCACGGCCTCGTCGACGTCCACTGTCACCAGGCGCGAGACACCCGGCTCGTTCATGGTCACACCGATCAGCTGCGCCGCGAGCTCCATGGTGCTCTTGTTGTGCGTGATGAATACGAACTGCACGCGGCTGGACATATCACGCACGATATCGCAGAAACGCCCGACGTTGTGCTCATCGAGCGGCGCGTCCACCTCGTCCAGCAGGCAGAAGGGCGCGGGATTCAGATCGAAGATGGCGAACACCAGCGCCACCGCGGTGAGCGCCTTCTCACCGCCCGATAACAGGTGGATGGTGCTGTTCTTCTTGCCCGGCGGCCGCGCCATGACCGCCACCCCGGCGCTCAGCTTGTCCTCGCCGACCAGCTCCAGGTAGGCGTGACCGCCGCCGAACAGCCGCGGAAACTTCTCGCGCAGCCCGCCATTGATGCGCTCGAAGGTGTCATCGAAGCGGCTGCGCGTCTCCTTGTCGATGCGCCGCATGGCCTCATCGAGCGTGGCGAGCGCGGCGGTGAGGTCGTTGAACTGGCTGTCGAGATACTCTTTGCGCTGGCTCTGTTCCTTCAGCTCGTCGATGGCCGCAAGATTCACCGAGCCCAGCCGCTCGATGTCGGCGCGCGTCTCGGTGAGCGTGACCTCCCAGCCGCCCACCTCGGCCACGGACGGCAGCTGCGCCAGCACCGCCGCGAGTTCGCAGTGCGTTTCGGCGAACTGCTCGGCGAGCGCCGCCCGCCGCACGTGCGTCTCCTGCGCGGCCAGCCGCGCCTGCTCCATCGCTTCGCGCGCCGCGTTCACTTTCTGCTCGGCGGCCAGGCGCTCTTCCTCGAACCCCCGCAGCGCGGCGTCGGCCTCTTCCAGCGCGCTGCGCGCGGCGCCGAGCTCGGCCTCGACCCTCAGGCGCAGGTCGAGGGCGAGGCTGAGGCGCCCCTGCGCCTCGATGATCGGCTGATCGCCCGAGGCCAGTTCCTGCTCGAGTTCGCTGCGCCGCCGCGCCAGCTGGGCGCGCTGCTCGCCCATGCGCAGCGCGCTCACCGCCACCGAGCTCTCGGTCGAGCGGCGCGATTCCACCTGCACGTGCAGGTCGCGCGCCGCCAGCTGCTGCTGCTGCGCCTCGGTGCGCGCGGCCGCGAGGGCGGTCCGGCAGGTGTCGCGCTCGGCGGCGAGCGTCGCGGCGGCCGCGCCGAGCGCGCTCTTGAGATCCAGCGCGCGGCTCAGTCCCGCGCTGGCGCGGGCCAGCGCGTCCTCGGTCTCCGCGCGCGCCCGCGCCACTTCCACCGCATCCTGCGCCAGGCGCTCGCCGCGCAGACTCGATTCCTCAGCGCGCGCGCGCGCGGCCTGCAGCGTCCCTTGCAGATCGGCGTGACGCTGGTGAGCGTGCTGCAGCTCGCTCTGGCTGGCCTCGCGCGCGCCTTCGGCCAGCGCCACCGCATCGCGGGCCGCGGCGAGTGCCCCCTCTGCCTCGGCCACCTGCTGATCCGCGCCGTCGGCGGCGGCGCGCAGTGCCCGCAGCTGCTGCGCGCGCGCCAGCACGCCCGCATGCGGATCTGGTCCGCGACTGATGCGCAGCCAGTCGCGCCCGAGCCATTCACCGGCTGCGGTGATCAGCGACTCGCCGGGTGCGAGCGTCGCGCGGCGCCGCAGGGCCTCGGCGAGTGAGTCCGCGGTCAACACCTTTTCGAGCGGCGCGAGCGCCGCCTGCGGTCCGCGCACCCGGCCGGCGAGGCTGGCCGCCTTGCCCGCCCTGGGATCCCCGCCGCCTTCGAGCAGCATGACGCTGCCGCTCTGCAGCTGCGCGAGGGTCTGGGCAGCTTCTTCCAGCTGCTCGACGCACACCGCCTCCAGATAGTCGCCGAGAGCGGTCTCGACGGCCCGTTCCCAGCCACTGTCGACTTCGAGCGCTGCCGCCAGGCGCGGGCGCTCGCTAAGACCGGCGCTCTGCAGCCACTCGCCGCATTCGCCGCCGTGTCCGGACAGCGCCGCCGCCTGCAGCGCCTCAAGCGCGGTGAGCTCGGCACGCGCCGCGGCGCGCGCCGTGCGTGTCTGTTCGAGAGCGGCCTCGGCGGCCAGCTGCGCCGCGCGCCGGCTGTGCACCTGTGCCTGCGCCGCACTCAAGGCGGTCGCCAGAGCTGCGCTGGCGGCGCGCGCCTGCGCCTCCTGCTCGCTCAGCTGCGCGAGCTGCGCGGCTGCCTGCGCCGCGCTCAGTGTCTGGTGCTCTTCCGCGAGGCGCTGCCCCTGGGCGCTCAGGCGCCGCAGCTGCAGATCGAGCTGCTCGATGCGCGCCCGTTCCACCTGTTCGCTTTGCAGCGCGGCGCTGGCCGCGCGTGCGTGCTCGTCGGCACGCTGCTGCCACTCCTGCAGCGCCAGCTCGCGCGCGGCAAGGCGCGCGATGGCGGCCTCTTCGGCCGCCTGCGCCTGCGCGCGCTGCGGGTCGAGTTGCGCCAGCTCGGCGCGCAGCGCCGCCAGCTGCGCGGCGTCGCGCTCGAGATGCGCGCACAACTCGCTGAGCGCGCTGCGGGTCTGCTCCAGGTCCTGATGCTGGCGCTCACGCAGCTCACGCGTGTGCTCGATCGACTGTTCGAGGCGCGAGATGTCCGCGCCGACCTCGTAATAGCGCGCCTGCATGCCCGACAACCGCTCGCTGCAGTCGCCGTGCACGCCGCGCTGCTGCTCGATGGCCGCCTCGGCCGCGCGCTGGCCGGCGAGCTGCGCCTGCATGGCGAGCTCGCACTCGCGCACCGTGGCATCGTGCACCTCAGCGCCGCTGTCCAGGTCGCGCAGCTTCAGCGCCAGCAGCTCCGCGGTCTGGCGCCGCTCCTGTTCCTTGAGCGCCTGGTAGCGCCGCGCGCTGGCGGCCTGGCGCTGCAGGTGGCGGATCTGCTTGTCCACTTCGTCGCGCACGTCCTGCAGGCGCTCGAGGTTCTCGCGCGTCTCGGCCACGCGCACCTCGGTTTCCTTGCGGCGCTCTTTATAGCGGGAGATGCCGGCCGCCTCCTCGATGAAGGCGCGCATGTCCTCGCTCTTGGCCTCGATGATGCGCGAGATCATGCCCTGCTCGATGATCGCGTAGCTGCGCGAGCCCAGGCCGGTGCCGAGGAACAGGTTGGTGATGTCCTTGCGGCGGCAGCGCGCCCCGTTGATGAAATACGCCGAGCTGCCGTCGCGGCCGACCTGGCGGCGCAGCGCGATCTCGCTGTAGCTGGCGTAGGCGCCGCCGATCTTGCCGTCGGCGTTATCGAAGATCAGCTCGACCGAGGCGCTGCCGACCGGCTTGCGCGCGGCCGAGCCGTTGAACACCACGTCGGTCATGCTGTCGCCACGCAGGTGCTTGGCGGACAACTCGCCCATGACCCAGCGCACCGCGTCGATGACGTTCGACTTGCCGCAGCCGTTCGGGCCCACGACACCGGTGAGATTGCTGGGGAAGTTGATTTGAGTCGGATCGACGAAGGACTTGAAGCCGGCGAGCTTGATCTTGGTCAGCCGCATCGTGATGACAGATTCCGTTGCGCTACCGCCGTCCGCGGATGGTGTAGTGTAGATCAATATGCCGACCGCGCCCACAACGAAGCTCGAGACTTTTGCCAATCCGCACAGCGCGCGCGACTACACCATCCGCATGCAGATTCCAGAGTTCACCTGCTTGTGCCCGCGCACCGGTCAGCCGGACTTCGCCACGCTCGATCTGGAGTACGTGCCCGACCAGCTGTGCGTGGAGCTGAAGTCGCTGAAGCTCTACCTCTGGTCGTTCCGCGATCGCGGTGCCTTTCACGAGGCGGTTACCAACGAGATCGTCGACCATCTCGATGGCGTGCTGCATGCGCGCTTCCTGCGCCTGAGTGCGCGCTTCAACGTGCGCGGCGGCATCTACACGACCATTGTCGCGGAGCGCCGACAGCCGGACTGGCAGCCGGCGCCGCCGGTCACGCTGCCTTAAGCCTGCGGCGCCTGGGGCCGGCGGGTTTTGAGCCGGCTTTCACAGCCGGTCGCACGCACCTGTACATGCCGGAAGCCGCCGGTATAATCGCGCGTTCTTTAAAGGCCTGAGCTGTTTCGAGGAGCCATTGATGACGGCCAAGAGAGCTGCGCCGAAGTCCGCAAAGGGCAAGAAGGCGGTGAGCCGCTCGACGGTCAGAAAAGCGGTCACACGTAAGGAGCCCGGGCGCCCCGCCCGTCCGCTCGCGGTCGCGCCCGCCCGCAAGAGCGTGGCCGCAGCGCCGCGCAAACCGCTGCTAGCCCCGCAGGCCCCGCCCGCCCCGGCGGCGGTCGAAGCGAAGAAGCCGCCGCGCCCGGTGCCGCCGGCCCCGCCGCTCAACAGCCGCGCTGCGCCAGCCGGTGCCAGCGAGGCTGACGACGCCGAGTCCATCGAACCGGGGAGCCTGCTCGCCGGGCCGCGCAACGTACAGCCGTACATCGTCAAGCGCGGCGAACAGTACATGAGCAAGGAGCAGCTCGAGCACTTCCGCAACATCCTCAACAGCTGGAAACGCGACCTGATGGTCGAGGTCGATCGCACCGTCTCTCACATGAAGGATGAGGCGGCGAATTTCCCCGACCCGAACGACCGTGCCACGCAGGAAGAGGAATTCAGCCTCGAGCTGCGCACGCGCGATCGCGAACGCAAGCTCATCCGCAAGATCGACGATGCACTCAAGCGCATCGAGGACGGCTCCTACGGCTACTGCCTGGAGACCGGCGAGGAGATCGGCATCAAGCGTCTCGAGGCGCGCCCGGTGGCAACCCTGAGCATCGAAGCGCAGGAACGGCGCGAGCGGCGTGAGCGGCAATACGGCGATCGCGACGACCGCTACCGCTGATTCGCCGCCATCCCCGCACACCGCGTCCCGGTATGTCGGACGCTTTGCGCCCTCGCCCACCGGAGCCCTGCATCTAGGCTCACTCGTTGCCGCACTCGGCAGCTATGCAGATGCACGCCGCGCCGGCGGCTTATGGCTGCTGCGCATGGAAGACCTCGACGGTGCCCGCGTGCTGCCCGGCTGTGCCGACCAGATGCTGCGCACGCTGGAAGCCTTCGGCTTCGGCTGGGATGGAGCGGTCGAATATCAGAGCCGCCGCCTCGAGCACTATCGTGCCGCACTGGCACAGCTCGCCTCCCGCGGGCACACCTTTGAATGCAGTTGCTCGCGGCGGGAGCTCGAGGGTGAGAGTGGCTACCCTGGCACTTGCCGCGAGGGTCCACAGCGGTCGGGCCCCACCGCCACCCGCTTGCGTGTGGGCGGCACGCAGATTGAGTTTCTGGACCGGCTGCAGGGCGAGTGCCGCTTCAGTCTCGCCGAACGTGGTGATGTCATCCTGCGCCGGCGTGACGACGTGCCGGCGTATCAGCTGGCCGTGGTGGTGGACGATGCGCTGCAGCAAGTCACGGATGTGGTGCGCGGGGCGGATCTCCTCGACAGCACGCCCTGGCAGATCGCACTGCAGCAGACCCTGGGCCTGCCCACTCCGCGTTATGCCCACCTGCCTCTGATCCTCGAGCCGGACGGCGCCAAGCTCGCAAAGTCAGCGCGCTCGATCGCGCTCGATCCACGGCACGCCGGGCGGCAGCTCTTTGCTGCATTGCAACTGCTACAGCAGCACCCTCCGCCGGAACTCGAGCTCGAAGCGGGCGCAACCCTCCTGGACTGGGTCTCGCATTCCTGGGCACCGCAGAATTTTTTTGCGACGCGTGAGATTAAGGCACCCTTGCCGGCAGATCATTGAGGGGGCGACCGGGATTCGACAGGATTTCGACAGGGACGCCAGCTATGCTGTCGGGTATCGGACCCGGGCTATTTGTAATAATGTATCTGTAGAAGTGTCACGCGCGCTATGGAAGGTGCATCAACCATAGTGAGGGACGTCTGATGAGCGAACCGCGGACTATCAAGAAGTATCCGAACAGGCGGTTGTACGACACGGTGGAGAGTCGCTACATCACGCTCGCCGATATCCGCCGACTGGTGATCGAGCGGGTCGACTTCGTAGTCGTCGACAAGAAAACTCTCGGCGACATCACCCGCTCGATTTTGCTGCAGGTGATTGCCGAGCAGGAGCACGGCGGCGAACCGCTCATGAGCTGCGATTTTCTCTCACAGGTCATCCGCTCCTATGGCGCAGGCGTACGCGGCGCCATGGGCAGTTATCTGGAGCAGAGCCTCAAGCAGTTCGCGATCCAGCACCCGCAGAGCTAGCGGAGGCGTCTTTCTCCCAGCGCGTGCGCCTCAGGCGCCGTCGACGTCGCGCATCGACAGGCGGATGCGTCCCTGACGGTCGACCTCCAGCACTTTCACGCGGATCACATCGCCTTCCTTGAGCTTGTCGCTGACGCGTTCCACGCGCTCGTTGGAGATCTGCGAGATGTGCACCAGACCGTCGCGCCCGGGCAGGATCGTGACGAATGCGCCGAAGTCCATCAGCCGCGCCACCTTGCCCTCGTAGATGCGCCCGACTTCGACGTCGGCGGTAATCAGCTCGATGCGCCGCAGCGCCTCGCGCCCGGCTGCGCCCGACACCGAGGCGATCTTCACCGTGCCATCACTTTCGATATCGATGGTGGTGCCGGTCTCTTCGGTGATCTGCCGGATCACCGCGCCGCCCTTGCCGATGACGTCGCGGATCTTCTCCGGGTCAATCTTGAGCGTGATGATGGACGGCGCCCATTCGGACATCTTGTCGCGCGGCTGACTGATGACCTTGTTCATCTCCTCGAGAATGTGCAGTCGGCCCGCGCGCGCCTGATCGAGTGCCACGCGCATGATCTCCGGCGTCACGCCCTCGACCTTGATATCCATCTGCAGCGCGGTGATGCCGTCCTTGGTGCCGGCGACCTTGAAATCCATGTCGCCCAGGTGATCCTCATCGCCGAGGATGTCGGTGAGCACCTGGTAGCGGCTGCCCTCGAGCACCAGTCCCATGGCCACGCCCGCCACCGGCGCCTTGAGCGGCACGCCGGCGTCCATGAGCGATAAGGAAGTACCGCACACGCTCGCCATCGAGCTCGAGCCGTTCGACTCGAGGATTTCGGACACCACGCGGATCACATAGGGGAAGGCGGTCATGTCCGGCATGACCGCATTGACGCCGCGGCGCGCCAGGTTGCCGTGGCCGATTTCGCGCCGCTTGGGTGAGCCCATCATGCCGGTCTCGCCGACCGAGAACGGCGGGAAGTTGTAATGCAGCATGAACGGCTCACGGCGCTCGCCCTCGAGCGCATCGATGATCTGCGCATCGCGCGTGGTGCCGAGCGTGGTCACGACCATCGCCTGGGTCTCGCCGCGGGTGAACTGTGCCGAGCCGTGGGTGCGCGGCAGCACGCCCACCTTGACGGTGATCGGGCGCACGGTGCGCGTGTCGCGGCCGTCAATGCGCGGCTCACCGTTCAGGATGCGCTGGCGCACGATGTTGCTCTCCAGCTTGAACAGCACGCTATCGACCTGGTCCTTGGTCCACTTGGGCGCATCGCCCCCGGTGAGCGTGGCGAGCGTCTGCGCCTTGATCTCGGCCAGACGCGCGTGCCGCTGCTGCTTCTCGGTGATGTTGTAAGCCTGCGCCAGAGCTGCCTGCGCGTGCAGTGACACGGCACTGTTGAGGTCGGCGTTGTCCGCCTCCGGCTGCCATTTCCAGCGCGGCTTGCCAGCCTCGGCGGCCAGCTCGCGGATGGCGCGGATCGCGACCTGCATCTGCTCGTGGCCGAACACTACCGCACCCAGCATGATCTCCTCGGACAGGCCCTTGGCCTCCGACTCGACCATGAGCACCGCCTGCTCGGTGCCGGCGACCACCAGGTGCAGCTGCGATTGCGCGAGCTCCGATGCGATCGGATTCAACAGGTACTTGCCGTCTTTCCAGCCGACGCGTGCCGCGCCGATCGGTCCGCTGAAGGGGATGCCGGACAGTGTCAGCGCCGCCGAGGCGCCGAGCAGCGCCGGAATGTCGGCATCGATCTCCGGATCGAGCGACAGCACGGTGGCCACGACCTGCACGTCATTGTAGAAGCCATCGGGAAACAGCGGCCGGATGGGACGGTCAATGAGTCGCGAAGTGAGCGTCTCCTTTTCCGTCGGCCGACCTTCGCGCTTGAAGAAGCCGCCCGGGATGCGCCCGGCAGCGTAGGTCTTCTCGACGTAGTTGACGGTCAGCGGGAAGAAGTCACGGCCGGGGGTCGGCTCGTGCCTGGCACAGGCGGTGACCAGTACCACGGTCTCGCCCATGGAGACGCGCACTGCGCCTTCTGCCTGGCGGGCGAGCTCGCCGCTCTCGATGGTGACGGCGTGCTGGCCATAAGGAAACGACTTGCTGATGACGCTCACAGCTCAATCCTCAAAAGTGAAACTTGGGACAAAACAACAAGGGCCGCGCATTGGCGGCGGCCCTTGGGTGTTTCAGCGGCGAAGGCCCAGACGCTCGACGAGCTGCTGGTACTTCTCGGGTTGGGTGGCTCTGAGGTAATCGAGCAGCTTGCGGCGCTGATTCACCAGCTTCACGAGGCCGCGGCGCGAGGAGTGATCCCGCTTGTGCGCGTTGAAGTGTTCGCCGAGTCCGTTGATCCGCTCGGAGAGCAGCGCGACCTGTACTTCGGGCGAGCCGGTATCGGCGGGTCCGCGGCGGAACTGCGCGAGTATTCCGCCCTTTTTCTCACTGGTTAAAGCCATTGCGCGATAGTCCTAACTACCTGTCTTGAGAGCCCTTTTAGAAAGCCGCGCATTCTACCTACGTCTTTGGCCCGGGGACAAGCTGAAACGTTGTGCACGCGCTTGCCACTCGCGCGTTATGGGGCCTACCATGGGTCGGAGGTGAGAACATGATGCTTCAGAGATTCCTAATTGTTCCCGCCGCAGTCTTGGCCTTCGCTATTGGCGGCTGCGCCAGCACGCCGTCCACGCCTAAGGTGGCGCAGAACGATCCGCCTGCCGGATGCGTCGATTCCACCGGGACGCGGCTGCCGCTGGATAAGGACCATTGCATCGGCTTCGGGCGCTCCTGGAACCAGAACCAGCTGCGCAGCACCGGCCAGATGGACGTCGGCGCCGCGCTGCGGGATCTCGATCCGAGCGTGCGGATCACGGGCAACCCCTAAGGGCGGTCCGCAAGGTTCAGCAGACGGCGCGGCTGAATGAGGCCGCTGCCGTCGGCTTCTCCTGTGCCGAGAAAGCGGCCGTCGGCGTCATAGAGGCGCAGTCGGCCGTGTGCCCCCGGCGGTGCTCCGGACACCCGCTGTCCGTGCAGCAGCCGCTGGGTCGCCTCCGCCGTCAGCCGCACCTGCGGTAGCGGATCCAGGGGTGCATCGGGCGCCAGCAGCGCCCGCCCCCGCTCCTCCCCACTTTGGAATTCGAGCTCCGCCAGGGTGTGCATGGACTGTTCTGCGAACGGCTCGACGTAGCGGCGCCGCAGCGCCGTAATGTGACCGACGGTGCCCAGGGCTGCGGCGATGTCTTCGCCCAGCACCCGCACGTAGGTTCCCTTAGAGCACAGCGCCTCGAGCTCCAGCGCGCTGCCGGCAAGGCCGATCAGCTGCAGCGAATCGATGACGATCACGCGCGCATCGCGCTCCACCGTGAGGCCCGCACGCGCCAGACGGTACAGCGGTTCACCCGCCTGCTTGAGTGCCGAGTACATCGGCGGCACCTGGCGCTGAGTTCCGCGGAAACCGGCCAGTACGGCCTCCAGGCCCGCGTGCTCGAGCACCGGGACGGGCGCGGTGGCGACCACCGCGCCTTCGGCATCACCGGTACTGGTGCGAGCCCCGAGCTGCACGGTAAAGCGGTAGCACTTGCGGCCCGCCAGAATGTCGCCGGCCACTTTGGTGGCCTCCCCCAGACAGATCGGCAGCATGCCGCTTGCCAGAGGATCGAGACTGCCGACGTGGCCGGCCTTGATGCGCTGATAAAGAGTGCGCACGCGCTGCAGCGCCGCATTCGACGACAGTCCCACCGGCTTGTCGAGCAGCAGGATGCCGCAGGTCATGGAGGTCGTGGAGGTCAGCGCGCCGGCGGATCCGCGCTGTCGGGGTTGCTGCCCTCGGGCGCAGCCTCCGCGCGGTCGCGTGCCACCGCATCATCGATCAGGTGCGTGAGCCGGGCGGCGTGCTCAGCACTCTGATCGAACACGAACTCGAGCCGCGGCGCATGGCGCAGACCCAGCCGCCGGCCGAGCTCGCCGCGCAGGAAGCCGGCCGCGCGCGTCAGTCCCTGCTGCACCTGGGCGGCCGGATTCTGCGAGGCGAACGGCGTGAAGAACACGCGCGCCGTGCCCATATCCGCTGCCACCTTCACCTGGGTGATGGTGACGTTGCCGACGCGCGGATCCTTCACCTCGCGCGCGATCAGCGCCGCCAGCACGCGCTGCATCTCCGACTCGATGCGTTGGGTGCGGGCCTGCGACATTACTGCAGCGTGCGCGCAATCTCGACGCGCGCAAAGCACTCGATCTGGTCGTTGACGCGCACGTCCTGGTAGTTCTTCACGCCGATGCCGCACTCGGTACCGGCACGCACCTCGCCGACATCGTCCTTGAAGCGCCGCAGCGACTCGAGCGCGCCCTCGAAGATCACCACGTTGTCGCGCAGCACGCGGATCGGGTTGTTGCGCTTCACCAGACCCTCGGTCACCAGGCAGCCCGCGACCACGCCGAACTTGCTGGAGCGGAACACCTCGCGCACCTGCGCGACGCCGACGATCTGCTCCTTGATCTCCGGCTGCAGCATGCCGGACATCATCTGCTTCACATCGTCGATGGCCTCATAAATGATGCTGTAGTAGCGCACCTCGACCCCGGTCTCCTTGACCGCCTCGCGCGCGCCGGCATCGGCACGCACGTTGAAGCCGATGATGAGACCGCGCGAAGCCGCCGCCAGCTGCACGTCCGACTCGGTGATACCGCCGAGTCCGCTCGCGACCACTTTCACCTGTACCTCTTCGGTGGACAGCTTGGTGAGCGCCTCGCGCAGCGCTTCCGCGCTGCCCTGCACGTCGGCCTTGATAACCACCGACACAACCCCGGCCTTCGCCTCGCCCATCTGCGAGAACACGTCCTCGGCGCGCGTCGTCGTGCGTGCGAGCTTGACGTCGCGGAACTTACCCTGACGATAGAGCGCGACTTCACGCGCCTTGCGCTCGCTCTCGGCCGCGAGCAGCTCATCGCCGGCATTGGGAGCTGCCGACAGTCCCAGCACCACCACCGGCATCGAGGGCGGCGCCTCCATCACCGGCTTGCCGTTCTCATCGAACATCGCCCGCACCCGGCCGAACTCGGAGCCGGCGATGATCGGGTCGCCCATGTGCAGCGTGCCGCGCTTCACCAGCACCGTCGCCACCGCGCCACGGCCTTTCTCGATGCTCGACTCGATCACCACGCCCGAGGCGAGCCCGGTGCGCGGCGCGCGCAGCTCCAGCACCTCGGCCTGCAGCAGGATCGATTCCAGCAGCTGATCGACTCCCTGGCCGGTGCGTGCGGACACCGGTACGAAAATGTTCTCGCCGCCCCACTCCTCCGAGATGACCTCGTGCTTGGAGAGTTCGGTGCGCACGCGCTCCGGGTCGGCATCGCCCTTGTCGATCTTGTTGACGGCCACCACGATCGGCACGTTGGCCGCGCGGGCGTGCTGGATCGCCTCGATGGTTTGCGGCATGACGCCATCATCGGCCGCCACCACCAGCACCACGACGTCGGTCGCCCGCGCGCCGCGGGCGCGCATCGCGGTGAAGGCCGCATGACCTGGGGTGTCGAGGAAGGTAATGACGCCCTTGGGTGTCTCGACATGGTAAGCGCCGATGTGCTGGGTGATGCCGCCCGCCTCGCCCGCCGCCACTTTGCTGCGGCGGATGTAATCGAGGAGTGAGGTCTTGCCGTGGTCGACGTGGCCCATCACGGTCACCACCGGCGGACGCGGCTCGGCCTCGACTTCGGCCTGCTCGCCCTGCAGATTGGCCTCGATCTGGTTTTCCTTGAGGAGCTTGGGCGTGTGGCCCAGTTCCTCGACGACCAGCACTGCGGTGTCCTGGTCGATCGGCTGGTTGATGGTCGCCATCACGCCCATGTTCATGAGCACCTTGATGACTTCGGTCGCCTTGACCGCCATCTTCTGCGCCAGCTCCGCCACCGTCACGGTCTCACCGATGCCCACTTCACGCACCACCGGCGCGGTCGGCATCTCGAAGCCATGCTTGCCGTCGGCCGCCGCCGGCAGCGGCCGCGAGCGCGCACGGCGCTTCTTCTTGTAGCGCGAGCTGACATCGCCGGTGACGTGCAGCTCCTGCCGGCCGTAACGGGTCTGCTGCTTGTCGTCTACGGGCGGTGGCGGCACGCTCGGCGCCGGTGCACGCTCGCGCACCACGGCGGCCGGGGCAGCGGCCTGCGGCCGCTCGCGCTCACCGGTGCGGCGCTCGTGCTCTTCGCGCTCGCGGCTGCGGCGCGCCTCATCGTCGCGCGTGCGCTGCTCGGCCACGCGCCGCGCCTCTTCCTGGGCGCGCCGGCGCGTCTCTTCCTCTTCGACACGGCGGCGGTTCTCCGCCTCGAGCCGCTCGCGCTCGCGCCGCTCCGCCTCGGCACGCTCACTCTCAGCGCGCGCGGCTTCCTCCACCTCGCGGCGGCGACTGTCGATCTCGTCCTGCTGCGCGCGCGCCTGCTCTTCCAGCACGTCGCGCTTGATGTAGGTGCGCTTGCGGCGCACCTCGACGTTGACGGTGCGCGCCCGGCCCTGGGTGCTGGCGAGCTTCAGCTCGCTCTGGGTCTTGCGCTTGAGGGTGATCTTGCGCGGTGCCCCATCACCGCCGGCATCATCGCTGCCATGGCTGCGCCGCAGATGCGTGAGCAGCTCGAGCTTCGCATCGTCGCTGATGCGCGCATCGGGACCGGACACCTTGATGCCCGCCTGGTCGAGCTGCACCAGCAGCCGGTCCACGGGGACCTTGAGGACCTCGGCAAACTGGGAAACGGTGACTTCCGCCATAGTTTTAACCCGCCTCGAACCAGGGCGCACGCGCCGTCATAATGAGCGTGGCGGCCTTGTCGGCTGCCAGCCCCTCGATATCCGCCAGTTCATCGACCGACTGCTCGGCGAGATCCTCGCGCGTGCGCACGCCGCGGCGCGCCAGGGTGAGCGCCAGATCCGGGCTCATGCCCTCGAGCAGCAGCAGATCGTCCGCCGGCATCGACTGATCGAGCGTCTCTTCACTGGCGATCGCCTGCGTCAGCAGCACGTCGCGCGCGCGGTTGCGCAGCTCCTTGACCATGTCTTCGTCGAACTCATCGATCGCCGCGAGCTCGGCCTGCGGCACGTAGGCGATCTCCTCGATGGTCGAGAAGCCCTCCTGCGCGAGGATCGTGGCGACGTCCTCATCGACGTCCAGCTGCTTCATGAAGTTCTGCACCAGCTCCTTGGCCTCGGTTTCGCTCTTGGCCTCGGCGTCCGACTCGGTCATGACGTTCAGGTCCCAGCCGGTCAGCTGGCTCGCCAGACGAATGTTCTGACCGCCGCGGCCGATGGCCTGCGACAGCTTCTCCTCGGAAACCGCGATGTCCATGCTGTGCGAGTCCTCGTCGACCACGATCGACATGACTTCCGCCGGTGACATGGCGTTGATGACGAACTGCGCCGGGTTGTCGACGTAGGGGATGATGTCGACGCGCTCGCCGGCGATCTCGTTCGAGACCGCCTGCACGCGCGAACCGCGCATGCCGACGCAGGCGCCGACCGGATCGATGCGCGGGTCGTTGCTCTTCACCGCGATCTTGGCGCGCACACCGGCATCGCGCGCCGCGCCCAGGATCTGGATCAGGCCCTGGCCGACCTCGGGCACCTCGAGCTTGAACAGCTCGATGAGGAACTCGGGCGCGGTGCGGGTCAAGAACAGCTGCGGGCCACGCGGCTCGGAGCGCACCTCCTTCAGGAAGGCCTTGATGCGGTCCTGCGGCTTGGCCTGCTCGCGCGGAATCATTTCGGTGCGCGGCACGAAGCCCTCGGCGTTGCTGCCGAGATCGATGTAGATGCCGTTGCGGTCGACGCGCTTCACCACGCCGCCCACCAGGGCACCGACGCGGTCGCGATAGGCATCCACCACCTGGGCGCGCTCGGCCTCGCGCACTTTCTGCACGATCACCTGCTTCGCCTGTTGCGCCGCGATGCGTCCGAAGGCCACCGACTCGATCGGCTGCTCGACGAAACCGCCCACTTCCGCCTTGGCATCGAGCTCGATCGCATCGTCGAGTCGCAGCTCGCGCTCAGGCACTTCCAGCTCCTTGGAGTCATCGGCGAACACCTTCCAGCGGCGGAAGGTCTCGTAGTCGCCGCTCTTGCGGTCGATGGAGACGCGTGCGTCCCACTCTTCGCCGTGCTTCTTGCGGGTCGCCGAGGCCAGCGCCGCCTCGAGCGCCTCGAAGATCACTTCCTTGTCGACGCCCTTCTCGTTGGACACCGCGTCGACCACCATCAGAATTTCTTTGTTCACAGCTGTCATACCTCGTATCGGGCCCGGCTGCGCCTCAGGACGCCAGCCGCGCCGTGCCAATCTCTGCAAAACCCAGCGCCACCTGCTCGCGATCGACCTCGAGCGCGATCCCGGCATCGTCAACGCTCAGCAGCGTGCCGGTGTAACGGCGCCGCCCGGCGCGCGGCTCCTTGAGCTCGACGAACACCTGCGAGCCGACGAAGCGGCCGAAGTGCGCTTTCGTGCGCAGCACGCGGTCGAACCCGGGCGAAGACACCTCGAGCGTGAAGGCGCTCGGAATCGGGTCCTCGACATCCAGGAGCGCTGCCACCTCGCGGCTCACCGCCGCGCAGTCATCCAGGGTGAGGCCCGCTTCACGGTCGATGAACAGACGCAGCAACGCGCGCCGCCCCGGAGCAAACTCCAGATCGACCAGCTCGTATCCCAGGCGGGCGATCAGCGGTTCGATGAGGGCGATGAGCCGCTCTCGCAAGGTCCCCGTCATCCCCGTTCCCCGTTTTCCCCATGCCGCGAGGGCGCCGGGCGCCGCCGCAAACAAAAATGGGCCCAACGGCCCACCCCAAAAACAAAAAGCCCCGCGGGGGGCTTTCCGTACAGTCTTTCTCGGGGGTGCCGTCCGCTGCCCGACGCAGCCATTCCACGACACCAGCCACCCGTCCCCGCGGCCAAGCCACGAGGGCCGCGCATTCTACCGGAAGTGGAGCGCCAAAGGGAACGGGCTTCGATCCGTCTGCAGCGGGGCAGCGGCCGGCCTGCACCCCTCCGCCCTGGACCTGTATAGACAAGTGAGTGCCGCACTGGCACCATGCGCGCCCCGTGCGGTCGCAAAGCGGCCGTGGAGTGAAGGAGTCCCCGCGCGTGCAGCCGGCCGCCGCCCGCTACCTGCAGGTCAAGCAGTTCGTCCTGGCGCAGATCGCCACCGGGGCGCTCGCCCCGGGCGCGCGCGTGCCTTCGGAGAACGAGCTGACGCGCAGCCTGACCGTCTCGCGCATGACCGCCAACCGTGCGCTGCGCGAGCTCGCCGCGGAGGGAGTGCTGCTGCGGGTCGCCGGCGTCGGCACCTTCGTCGCCGAGCAGCGCGTGCATGCGCACCCGCTCGAGGTGCGCAATATCGCCGACGAGATCCGCGCGCGCGGCCACGACTACCGCGTCAAGGTGATCACGCTGGCGCAGGTGAGCGCCTCGCGCGAGCTGGCCGAGCGCTGCGGCGTCAAGGCCGGCAGCGCCCTCGACTACTCGCTCCTCACCCACTTCGCCGACGGCGCGCCGCTGCAGGTGGAGGAGCGCTACGTCAACCCGCAGGTGGCGCCGGGCTATCTGCGCTGCGACTTCACCCGCACCACGCCGCACGAATTCCTGGTGCGGGTCGCACCGCTGCAGCGCGCCGAACACACCGTGCGCGCGCTGCTGCCGGAACGGCGCATCCGCCGTCTGCTGCGGCTCGAGGCCGACGAGGCGTGCCTGCTGATCCTGCGGCGCACTTTCTCCAACGGCCGCATCGCCAGCGTCGCCGATCTCTACCATCCGGGCTCGCGCTACGAGCTCGCCGCCACCTGCCAGCCGAGGTCCGTATGACAACCCCCTCCGCCCGAGCACCGCTGCGCGCGCCGCGCGGCACCACCCTCAGCTGCCGCAGCTGGCTCACCGAGGCGCCGCTGCGCATGCTGATGAACAACCTCGATCCGGAGGTCGCCGAGCGTCCCGGCGAGCTGGTGGTCTACGGCGGCATCGGCAAGGCGGCGCGCAACTGGCAGTGCTACGAGCAGATCGTGGGCGCGCTGCGCGCGCTCAACGACGATGAGACGCTGCTGGTGCAGTCAGGCAAGCCGGTCGGAGTGTTCCGCACCCACGCGGACGCACCGCGCGTGCTGATCGCCAACTCCAACCTCGTGGCGCACTGGGCCGACTGGGAACACTTCAACGAGCTCGATCGGAAAGGCCTGATGATGTTCGGCCAGATGACTGCAGGCTCATGGATCTACATCGGCAGCCAGGGCATCGTGCAGGGCACCTACGAGACCTTCGTCGAGCTCGGCCGCCAGCATTACGGCGGCAAGGTGAGCGGCAAATGGATTCTGACCGCAGGACTTGGCGGCATGGGGGGCGCACAGCCGCTCGCCGCCACCATGGCCGGATTCTCCATGCTCGCCATCGAATGCCGTCCGGAGCGCATCGCCAAGCGCCTGCAGACCCGCTATCTGGATGTCGAGGCCAAGACGCTCGATGAAGCGCTGACACTGCTCGAGCGCGCGCGCCAGAGCGGCCAACCGATCTCGGTGGGACTGCTCGGCAATGCCTGCGAGGTGCTGCCCGAGCTGCTGCGCCGTGGCGTGCGCCCCGATGCGGTCACCGACCAGACTTCCGCCCACGACCCGGTCAACGGCTACCTGCCGCAGGGCTGGTCGCTGGAGCGGTGGGACCGGCTGCGCAGCGAGGACCCGCAGCAGGTCGCGCAGGCCGCGCGCGCCTCGATGCGCGCGCACGTCGAGGCGATGCTCGCGTTCCAGAAGAACGGGATTCCGGTGTTCGACTATGGCAACAACATCCGCCAGGTCGCCCTCGATGAGGGTCTCAAGGACGCCTTCGCCTTCCCCGGCTTCGTGCCGGCGTACGTGCGGCCGCTGTTCTGCCGTGGCATGGGACCGTTTCGCTGGGTGGCGCTGTCCGGTGATCCCGAGGACATCTACCGCACCGATGCCAAGGTGCGCGAGCTGCTGCCGAAAGACCAGCACCTGCACCACTGGCTCGACATGGCGCGCGAGCGCATCCAGTTCCAGGGCCTGCCGGCGCGCATCTGCTGGGTGGGGCTCGGTGACCGTCACCGGCTGGGACTCGCCTTCAACGACATGGTGGCCCGCGGGGAGCTGAAAGCCCCCATCGTCATTGGCCGCGATCACCTCGACTCGGGCTCGGTCGCCAGTCCTAACCGCGAGACCGAGTCGATGCGCGACGGCTCGGACGCGGTAGCCGACTGGCCGCTGCTGAACGCGCTGTTGAATACCGCCAGCGGCGCCACCTGGGTGTCGATCCATCACGGCGGCGGCGTCGGCATGGGCTTCTCGCAGCACGCTGGCGTCGTCATCGTCTGCGACGGCAGCGCGGCAGCGGCGCGCCGCATCGAACGCGTGCTGTGGAACGATCCGGCCTCAGGTGTGATGCGCCATGCTGATGCCGGCTACGAGCTCGCTATCGCCTGCGCGCGCGATAAGGGCCTGAATCTCCCTTTTCTGAGCCACGGCTAGCCGCGATGGCCGAGACGATCAGACTGTGGAAGAACGCGCGGCTCGCGCCTTGTGATGTGCCGGGGCGGCGCATCGAGCGCGGTGCGCTGATCACCCGCGGTGCGCGCATCGAATGGGTGGGCGAGGAGGCCGCGCTCCCGGAGGTCAGCGCCGACCAGGTCCATGACTTGGGCGCGGCCTGGGTGACCCCGGGTCTCATCGACTGTCACACCCACCTGGTGTTCGCCGGCAACCGCGCGGCGGAGTACGCCCAGCGGCTGCGCGGGGCGACTTATGAGGATATCGCGCGCGCCGGCGGCGGCATTCTCTCCAGCGTGCGCGCACTGCGCGCGGCGAGCCCGCAGCAGCTGTTCGAGGAAAGCGCGCCGCGGCTGGCGGCGCTGATGGCCGAGGGCGTGACCACGGTCGAGATCAAATCCGGCTACGGACTCACCCTCGAGGATGAGGCGAAGATGCTGCGGGTCGCGCGCGAGCTCGGCCGCGCCTTTCCCGTCACGGTGCGCACCACACTCCTCGCCGCGCACTCGCTGCCGCCGGAATATGCCGGGCGCGCCGATGACTACATCGACCTGATCGCGCGCGAGTGGCTGCCGGCGCTGCTCGCCGAGGGCCTGGTCGATGCGCTGGATGTCTTCTGTGAAAACATCGCTTTCAGCCTTCCGCAGGCGCAGCGGCTGTTTGCGGCCGCGCGGGCGGCCGGTGTGCCGGTCAAGATGCACGCCGAACAGCTGAGCAACATCGGCGGCACGCGCATGGCGAGTCGTCATGGCGCGCTCTCCTGCGATCACCTCGAGTACGCCGGCACCGTCGAAGCGCAGGCGCTCGCAGCTGCGGGTACCGTGGCGGTGCTGCTGCCGGTCGCCTATTACTGTCTGGGCGCCTCGCGCCCGCCCCCGGTCGCAGCGCTGCGCGCGGCCGGGGCTGCGATCGCGGTCGCGAGCGACTGCAACCCGGGTTCGGCCCCGGGCGCCTCGCTCCTGCTGGCGATGAACATGGCGACCCGGCTGTTCGGGCTCACCGCGGAAGAGGCCCTCGAGGGTGTCACGCGCCATGCCGCCCAGGCGCTTGGCCTCGCCGGTGAGCGCGGCGCGCTCAGCCCCGGGCAGGCGGCGGATTTCGTCGTTTGGAATGTGCGCGCGCCCGAGGAACTCGCTTACTGGATTGGCTTCAACCCGAGGCGCACCGTGGTGCGCGCCGCTGAGGTATTGCGATGGCCGCATCAGAACCCCTGAAACTCGGTGCTCGCGCGCTGCGCCTGGCGGACCTGCGGCGCGTGTACGAGGGTCCGGTCACGGTCGCCCTCGATGGCAGCGCGCTCACCGCGGTGCGCGAGGCGCACGCGGTCACGCAGCGCCTGGCGGCAGCCGATGCGCCCGCCTATGGCATCAATACCGGCTTTGGCCTGCTGGCGCACACGCGCATCGCACCGGCGCAACGCACGCTGCTGCAGCGGAACATCATCCTCTCGCACGCGAGCGGCGTCGGGCCGGCGCTCGATGATGCGGTGGTGCGCCTCACACTGGTGCTGAAGCTCACCAGTCTGCTGCAGGGATTCTCCGGAGTGAGCATCGAGCTCGCGCGCTTCCTCGAGCGGCTGATCAACGCCGGGCTCCTGCCGCTGGTGCCGGCACAGGGCTCGGTCGGGGCATCGGGGGATCTGGCACCGCTCGCGCACCTGTCGCTCGCGCTCCTCGGGCTCGGCCAGATTCGTCGGCAGGGCGAGGTGCTGCCCGCCGCCGAAGCACTCGCGCAGGAGGGCCTGAGCCCGCTCACGCTCGGGCCGAAGGAGGGACTCGCTCTTCTGAATGGCACCCAGGTCTCCACCGCGCCCGCACTCGCCGGACTGTTCGAGCTCGAGACGGTGTTCGCAGCGGCCGTCGTCAGCGGCGCACTGTCGCTCGATGCCCTGCAGGGAAGCGATGCGCCCTTCGATCCGCGCATTCATCACTTGCGCGGGCACGACGGTCAGGCACGCGTGGCGCAGGCCTACCGCGAGCTCCTCGCCGGCAGCGCGATCCGCGAATCACACCGCACCTGCGAGCGGGTGCAGGACCCCTACTCGCTGCGCTGCCAGCCGCAGGTGATGGGCGCGTGTCTGGACCTCATGACGCAGCAGGCGCAGACGCTCGCGACCGAGGCCAACGCGGTCACCGACAACCCGCTGATCTTTCCGGAGAGTGGTGAAGTGCTCTCCGGCGGCAACTTCCACGCCGAGCCGGTGGCATTCGCGGCCGACATCCTCGCGCTCGCCTGTGCCGAGATCGGCTCGATCGCTGAGCGGCGGGTCGCTCTGTTGGTCGATCCCAAGATGAGCGGCCTGCCGCCGTTCCTCGCCCCCGACAGCGGCGTCAACTCCGGCTTCATGATGGCGCAGGTCACCGCGGCGGCCCTGGTGGCTGAGAACCGCATGCTCTGCCACCCCGCGAGCATCGACAGCATTCCAACTTCTGCCAACCAGGAAGATCACGTCAGCATGGCGACGCACGGGGCGCGCCGGCTGCTGACGATGACGGGCAACGCCGCCAACATCATTGCGATCGAGTTTCTCGCTGCCTGCCAGGGCATCGACCTGCGCGCACCGCTCACCACGTCAAAGCCGCTCGCCGCCGCCCACAGCGCGCTGCGGCTGCGCGTACCGTTCGCGGCGACCGATCGGCTGCTCGCGCCGGATATCGAAGCGGCCGCTGCGGCCGTGCGCCTCGAAGAAGTGCAGTCGCTCGCGCGCGCGCTGTTGCCGAGCTTTCGCTGACTCCTGAAGCAGCGTCAGGTCTGTCCTCGCGCGGTCTTTTGGCGACAGCTATACTGGGCTGCGTATAAGGATGTGGGATTCAGTGTTGCTGTATTGCAACAACTGATTGTCAACTCGGAGGGATGAATCATGAGGCGTCTTTTTGTCGGTCTCCTTTTATGCTGCGCACCGCTGCTCGCTCAGGCCGGAGATGAGGTCGGGCACTGGTACCTGGACCCGTACGTCGGCGGAATCACGCCTGACGCCGACTGGGATGTGAAGCGCGGCGTCAACCTTGATTACGGTCTCGCCATCGGCAAGATCGTCTCGTCGGACTGGAACCTTGAACTCAACCTGAACGGTGCACGCCCCAACTATCTGGTGGGCTCGGGGCACTTAGGCCTCTATGCGGCCTCGCTCGATGCGCTGCGCGTCTGGAATCGCGGCGCCACCTTCCAGCCGTACCTGGAAGCCGGCGTCGGCGATCTCGATGTCAACCCTTCCGGCAACGGCAACAGTCACAACTTTTTGCTCGCCGAGACCGGAATCGGCGCATTCATCAAGCTCTGGGAGAGCGCGGACGGCTCGCGCAGCTTCATGCTGCGGCCGGATCTCAAGGTGCGCTTCGACCGACCGTTCCAGCAGCCGAGCTACTTCGACTATCTCTACACGCTGGGTTTCGTGTTCACCTTCGGGCCGCCGACCCCGGTTCCGGTGGCAGCAGCGCCGCCGCCGCCTCCTCCTCCTCCGCCACCGCCGCCGCCTCCGGCACCGGTGTCAAAGTGCCCCAACACTCCGGCCGGTGTCCCGGTCGATGCGGACGGCTGCCCGATACCGCAGGATGTCGTTTTGCAGGGCGTCAACTTCGAGACCAACTCGGCGAACCTCACTGCAGACTCGAAGCCGGTGCTCGACAAGGTGGCGGACGGGCTCAAGGAACATCACCGTCTGACGATCGAGGTGCAGGGCCACACCGACAGCACGGGCTCGGCCGCATACAACCTCAAGTTGTCTGACCGGCGCGCCAACTCGGTGGTGGACTACCTTGTCAGCCAGGGCGTCCCGCGTGCTCAGCTGAACGCCAAGGGTTACGGCCAGACTCAGCCGATCGCCAGTAACGCGACCGCCGAAGGTCGCGCCAAGAACCGCCGCGTCGTGATGCACGTCATCAGCAACCCGGGTGACGTGACCGTTCACAAGGAGGGGCAGGCGCAGGAGTAGCGTCCCGCCCGACAGGTCATCGTGAGATCAGACGGCCGCCACTCGAGCGAGTGGCGGCCGTTTTTCATTTTCAGGTTGCCCGCGCATCCGTCGGACGCAGCCGACGCCAGCCTCCGCGCTGACGCCACTCAAGCGGCGCGGGTCAGGCCGAGGCGTACTCGGCGGCTTCCCTGGGCTTGTCGTTCACATCGTCCGGCTGCTGCTCACGCTTGATCCGCTCGTAGATCTCTTCGCGGTGCACGGCGACGTGCTTTGGCGCATTGATGCCGACGCGGACCTGATTCCCCTTCACCCCCAGCACCGTGATGGTCACGTCGTCACCGATCATGACGGTCTCGCCGACCCGTCGTGTGAGAATAAGCATCTTCCTTTGTCCTCTACCGTTCTAGTTTTAGGTCTACCCCACGCTGCGCGGTCTCGCTCCCTGGCATCATTTTTATGTCGAGAGTACGCGGAAAACGGCTCAAAGAAAAATCTTAGCGTGCATTTTTAGCGCATGGCTTGAACGTTCCCGCCATAAGTCCGCGATCTTCCTAGCCGAACGTCCGTTCAACTAGCCAGCGCCCGCCACTAGCGGCGGATTCTAGCTCCCTGCAGCGCGGCAGGGGTCTTTTTCGGCGCGCCCGCCGCTCATTCGGCCGCGACCGGGGGCGCCTGGAAGCCTTGCTCGCGGTAGGTGACGACCAGGGTGTCGCGCAGGCCGAGCTGCTGCTGTGCCTGGATGGGTGTTGTCTCGTGAATCACGCGCGCATCGTCCATCAGCAACATCGACCAGGGCTGTTCCATGGTGAAGCGCACGCCCGCGCTCCCCTGGGCCTGAAAGACGCGCGTCTCGCCACCGCGCACGCCGCGCCGCGCCACCAGCACCACCGCCACGAAATCAACACCGTCGCGGTGCGCGCCCTCGGGTGTCGGGCGGCCGATGCCGCCCGCGGTATCGATACGGAACTGGTGCGCCTCGATGTACCAGCGGCGCACCGGATGCAGCTGCGCGAACAGCACGCCAAGCGCGGCCAGCAGCTGGCGCAGCGCCGCGGCGGCGCCGAGCGCGGGCTCGAGCGGCTCGAACCAGCGCAGCAGTCCGCCGTGCAGCGCGTTGTATTCGGTCGGCTGCCAGTGGGCGCGGTGCTCGACCGCCGCGAGCGCAGCGCTGCCCGGCTCCAGCGTGAAGCAGCTGTGGCGGCGCGCGCGGTAGTGGCCGCCATCTTTCAGGTAGGCATCGCGCGGCAGCTGTTCCCAGCTGCCGGTGAGGCCCTGCAGCGCGGTGAGATCAAGTCCCAGCACCGCCCGCCCCTGCTGCGGATCGAGCAGTGCGTAGCCGTCGGTGCGCAGCCGTTGCAGCAGTTGTGAGCGCTCGAGTGACATATCAAACTCGCAGCAGGCGTAGCCCCCGGTGACCCCTCGCAGCAGCGCCGCCGGGCGGCGTACCGTGCCCGCTTCAGCCCGGGCGAGGATGAGCGGAGAAGCCGATGATCAAGCTCTATTATTGGACTACGCCGAGCAGGCACAAGATCACCCGGTCACGGCGCAGGCTCGTCAGCCCGACGGCGCGCTGAAGTGGCGCACTCGCCGCGGCAGCCCCGCTGTGCCCCCCTGCTGCTCTGCGCAGCGCTCGCGCTGCCGGGGATGAGCGTCGCGGCGCCACATGAAACCACGGTGGAGGTGGCCAGCGCGAGCCTTGCGGTGCAGCTGGAAGCGGATGCCTTCCAGCCTGGCGAAGCGGCGCTACTCGAGTGGGTGCGGCGCGCCGCGCGCATCGTGGCCGGCTATTACGGGCGCTTCCCCGTGCACGCGGCCACGCTGCGCCTCATCGCCGAAAGTGGTGCGGGCGTGCAGGGCGGCCAGACCTTCGGCGCCCCCGCTGCCCTGATCCGCGTGCGGGTGGGGCATGAGATCACCGAGCCGCAGCTGCTGAACGACTGGGTACTGGTGCATGAGATGACCCACCTGGCACTCCCGGACGTGGGCGAAGACCACGCCTGGCTGTCGGAAGGGATCGCCACCTACGTCGAGGGCGTGGCGCGGGTGCAGGCCGGCAACCGCGCCGAAACCGATGTCTGGGCGGAGGAGCTGCGCGAGATGCCGCGCGGCCTGCCGCAGGAGGGCGACCGCGGACTCGATCACACCCATACCTGGGGACGCACCTACTGGGGCGGCGCCATGTTCTGCCTGCTGGCCGATGTGGACATCCGCAAGCGCACGCAGCTGCGCTTCGGGCTCGAGGACGCGCTGCGCGCGGTGCTGGCCGAGAGCGGCGGTCTCGGCAGCGACTGGCCGATCGAGCGGGTGCTGCGCACCGGGGATGCCGCCGTCGGCACGCACTCCCTGGAGGACCTCTATGCCCAGGTCAAAGACCAGGCGATGGCGCCTGACCTGCAGGGACTGTGGCGCCAGCTTGGCATCGTGACGGACGGCGGCCCGCTGCGCCTGAATGACACCGCGCCGCTCGCCGCGGTGCGGCGCGCGATCATGCGCGCACCGGGGACGCCTGCCTCCTAGTCGCCCGCCGGCGAGAACCGGCCGGTCATCACGGCCGTCACTGCCAGGAGCGCGCTCAGCAGCAGAAACTCGATGAGAATCGAGCGCCGCAGGCGCGCTGCGGCGTCCGCAGCGCCGACAGCGAGCGCAGGCGTCAGCCGCAGCCGATGGCGCGCGGCGAGCGCGAAGGCGGCGAGGAACAGCGCGATCTTGCCGAGCAGCAGCTGACCATAGGGCAAGCGCAGCGCGGCGAGGTCGGGCAGCAGCAGCCAGGCGAGCAGCGCGCCCGCGCCCGCGAGCAGCGGCACGAGCCAGAGCGCCACACGTGAGAACGCCGTGATGGCCGCAAGGGCCGCGGGCGCCGCGTGCGTGCGCAGCAGCGTCATGAGCTGTGGCAGTGAGCCGTACCAGAAAGCCGCCGCCGCGACGTGCAGCGCCAGTGCGGCACCGAGCAGGCCCGGGCGGCCGGCGCTGCGCGTGTGGCCGGTGAGCACAAACGAGCCCACCACGAGGGGGAACGCGCCCCACACGATCCATCGCCCGCGGCGGCCCGCACCGTGAGCGACCCACAAGAGCGCCACTCCGGCGCCGCGCAGCGCAAGTGCGTGCGCCGCGGAATCATGTGCCATGAGGCGCCACAGTGGTGCCGCGCCGATCCCCGACCATTCCCCCGCCATGTGGATCGGTTCGAATCCGAGCTGCAGGAGAATGACGCCGAGCGCGCCAAGAAGCGGCGCCCACGCAGGCGCTCGCGGGGCAGGCGCCCAGAGCGGGGTGAGAGCGGCACCAGCGGCCTGCAGGGTGAGCATCAGGCCCGCCGCGCGCAGCAGCAGCCAGAAGCCCTCGGTCATTGACTGAGCGTGAAGCGCAGCTGCCCGGGAACGATGTGTCCGTCGGCGCTCAGGGCGCGGTAACTCACCTGGTAGCTGCCCGGCGCCAGTGCCGGCAGCGCCACGACGATGCGCTGCTGCGGCGCGGACGGCAGTGGCGCCAGCGGCACGGGGGTGTCGCCGGTGCGGGCGAGCGTCAGTGCGGTGAGCTGCGCCGGCTCCGTGAAACGCAGCACCAGCTCGCGCGGCGCCGCGTGCAGCACCGCCCCGTTGGCAGGACTTGCCTCTTCGAGATGCGCGTGCGCGGCGGCGAGCGTCGCGGCAGCGCTGAGCACCATAGTGAGGAGCAGGCGCGGCGGCTTCATGCCGCGCAAGGCTACACCGCCGCGCGCCGCGCCGGGAGCTGCAGCGGGTAAGCCGGGAGCGCCGCGACCGGCAGGGTGCGCTTCAGCAGCTTCTCAATATCCCGCAGGAGCGGTGTTTCCTCGGGCGCGACCAGCGACACCGCCGCCCCGGAGGCGCCGGCGCGCGCGGTGCGGCCGATGCGATGCACGTAGTCCTCGGGCACATGCGGCAGGTCGTAATTGACGACGTGCGGCAGGTCGCGGATGTCGAGCCCGCGTGAGGCGACTTCGGTGGCGACCAGCACGGTGATGCGGTTGGCCTTGAAGTCCTCGAGCGCGCGCACCCGCGCGCCCTGGCTCTTGTTGCCGTGGATGGCGGCGGCATGAATACCGTGCGCGAGCAGCTGCTGCGTCAGGCGGTTGGCGCCGTGCTTGGTGCGGGTGAACACCAGCACCTGCTGCCAGTCGTTGTCGAGAATGAGATGCGCCAGCAGGAAGCGCTTGTGCTCGCGCGGTACGCGGTACACGTCCTGCGCGATGCGCTCGGCGGTGGCGTTGCGGGGCGCCACCTCGATGGTGGCCGGTGCCGAGAGCAGCCGGTCCGCCAGCGTGCGGATCTCCGCGGAGTAGGTCGCCGAGAACATGAGGTTCTGCCGCTCGCGCGGCAGCAGCCGGATGATCTGGCGGATCGCGTGGATGAAGCCCATGTCGAGCATGCGGTCGGCCTCATCCAGCACCAGGGTGCGCACCTGCGACAGATCCAGCACGCGCTGCTGCGCCAGATCGAGCAGTCGCCCGGGGGTGGCGATGAGCAGGTCGCAGCCGCGGCGCAGTGCCTCGATCTGCGGCTTCTCGCTCACGCCGCCGAAGATCACCACGCTGTGGAGGTTCATGTACGCGCCGTAGACGCGCGCGCTCTCGGCGACCTGCGCCGCGAGCTCACGCGTGGGCGTCAGCACCAGTGCGCGCGGTGCCTGATGCGTGCCGCTCGCGAGCCGCTGCAGCACCGGCAGCACGAACGCAGCCGTCTTGCCGGTGCCGGTCTGCGCGCCGGCGAGCACGTCGCGGCCGGCGAGAATGGCGGGAATGGCCGCCCGCTGAATGGGAGTCGCCTCGGTGTAGCCCTTTTCGCTGACCGCGCGCAACAACCCGGGCGCAAGCCCGAGATCCTGGAATGACATATGGAAGCAAACCTCTGCCGTTATGCTCGCCCGGCAGTCATTGACATGCTGCGGCGGTCAGACGCGAGGCTGGGAGTTAATGGTAAATCGCAGGTGCGCAGCAGGTACTGACCGAACACCTGGACGCTTGACGGCGCGCACTCTACCGGCATTGCGACCGCACGTCCAATCGCAGCCGCCGCGGGCAGAACTGCGACACGGCGCACGTGGGGACAATTCGACACACTTGTCGCTGATTTCGCGCGTTGCGGCGCTGTCGTCCCCGTAGCATCATCAGACGCAAGCTTCGCACAGGGAATTGCATGATCCACCGCGTCCTGCCCCTTACCGCCGTCTGCGGCCTGCTGCTGTGCCTGCTGGCAGGCTGTTCCGGCAGCACGCAGGTGTCGCTGACCGGCAACACCCCGGCGCAGTACTCGCACGTGTTCGTCACCATCCAGGCCGTGTGGGTCAACCAGAATTCCACCGCCGGTCCCGATGACAGCGGCTGGTCGCAGTTCAGCTTCTCCTCGCCGACCACCGTCGACCTAGTGGCCGCGAACAGCAGCAACCTGAGCAGCCTCATCAGCAGTCTGCGTTTGCTGCCGGGCAGCTATTCGCAGGTGCGCCTGATCCCGGTGGATTCCAGCGCAGCGCTGCAGACCTCGGCCTCCAACCTCGGCGCGCTCTATAACTTCGAGGCCGACTACGTCGACGGCAGCGGCAACACGCATCAGTTGCCGCTGGAAGTGCTCAACCCCGATAAGGGCATCGGCATTGCGACCGCTCTCAAAGTGCCGATCGGCAACATCGGCGCCGCGCTCGCGGGCGGGCTCGCCGGCAGCAGCACGGGCACGGCCAACAGCAGTAGCTCGAGCGTACCGGAGGACTTGAGCGGCAGCAGCACGACCGGCACCGCCACGACCGGCGGCACCACCGGGATCGGCATCGGCACCGGCAGTTCCACTTCCTCGACGCCGGCGAATCAGTTTGCGGTGTTCGTGGACGGCAACACCGATCTGCTGCCCTTCAACTACAACACCCAGTCCGGCGGCACCGCCACCGGCGGCATCCTGCTCAACCAGCATGCCAGTGCCTACGATCTGTCCAAGTCCGGCGGCATCTCCGGACAGCTGACGCTCACCAACATCAGCACCAGCACCAGCGGTCTGCCCAACATCGAGGTGAGCGCCGAGGTGCTGAGCGCGGACGGCTCGCGCCACCAGATCGTCAGTACCACCTCGGTGCAGTCCGACGGCAGCTTCATGTTGTATCCGCTCGCGGCCAGCACCAACGGCAACTGGTACGACGTGGTGATTCATGGCCCGGGGATCGCCACCATTATCATCCAGAACGTGGAAGTGCAGCTGGCGAGCAGCAGCAACTCGCTCTCGAGCACCACCGATGGCACCACCAGCACCGCCAGCACGAGCACGACCGCCAGCAGCACTCTTTCGAGCACCACCAGCGGCACCTCATCGGTCAGCGCCAATAACGTCGTGGCGATCGGCACCCTCACGCCGCGCTCGGCCATCGCCTATACCGCAACGCTCGCAAGCGCGCCGCTGGCGGGCCTGCCCGCCGGCACGGTGATCGATTTCGATCAGACACTGCAGACCCAGGGCAGCGTTCCGTACGTGATCGAGGAAAACCCCGTCGACCCGTTCAACCAGGTGATGTTCAACGTGCAGACGCTGTCCGCGGGCACGGTGGACTCCGGCACCTGGACTGCGACCGGCGCACCGATCAGCGTCGTCAGCGCAGCGCCGTTCGAGGGTGCCGGAACCTACATCGTGACCCCGAGCGCGCCGTTTTACGCCGAGGGTGGACTCACCTCGAAGGTGAGCGCCCCGCCCGCCACTGCGACCACCACCAGCACGACCCCCACCACCCCCGTGCCGCCCCAGACGTTCACGGTCCCGGCCCTGACACTGCCTTCGGGCAGCAGCTCGGGCAAGCTGACCGCGACGATCACGCCCGCGACGGCCGGCAAGTACGACCAGGGCGAGATCCTGGTCAGCAACAACGGCACGCTGGTGGGCCAGGCTTCGATCAGCAGCGCCCTGCAACAGGACGGCGCCAGCAGCGTCACCGTCAGCGGCCTGCCGGCCGGCACGCCCTCCTCGCTGTTCTACGTATCGGTGCGTGTGTGGAACTCGAGCAACCCCGCCCCGGCGAACTCGCCCAACGGCGGCTCGATGGAACGGCAGTGGTACGACAGCCCCGTCGACATGCGCTCCAGCAGCACCGGCTCGATCCAGCTGACGATCAACTGAACCCGCCAAAAATCGGTACACTACGCCGCTTTCCGCGGCCGCCGTCGCTTTAAGTCGCTGTAAATGCGGGGAACGTATTGCCCGCGGCCGCCTCTAACCGAGGGCGCCGGCCGGGCCGCGCCCGCGAGAATTTAAAGAAGGGGATGTCCCAGATGAGAGTTGTCCGCCCACGAGGGGGCCGTGCACCCCGTGCGCTCTACGCCATGGCGTGCGCGATCGCCGTGCTGCTCGGTGCCTGCCACAGCACCAATACCGCCCCGCCGGGCACGCCGGTCATGACCATGAGTCAGCCCACCGACCGCACCGATTACGCCAGCTACATCATCTCGATCGACAGCATCTCCTTCACGCAGAACGATGGCACCATCGTCACGCCGCTGATCACCGCCGAGACGGTGGATTTCACCCGGCTCAACAATTTCACCGAGCTCGTGGAGGCCCCGGCGGTGCCCTCCGGGACCTACACCAACGCGATCATCACGGTCGACTACTCGGCCGCGCAGATCGCGCTGAGCAAGCAGGGCCTGTCCATTCCGTGCGTGCCGGTGGACTATCTCGACACCGACTTCACCACCCTCGCCGTGACCGTCACCTTTGACCCGCGTAATCCGCTGGTGGTCACTGAGGGCGAGTCGGTCCGGCTGAATGTCGACTTCAATCTGGAGGCCTCCAATTCGGTCTCGGTAGACGGCGATCCCTGCACGCTGTTGGTGCAGCCGTTCATCATCGCCTCACCCGCACCGCTCGATAACAGCGTGATGCGCGCACGCGGGGTATTCGTCACCACGCAGACGATCCCGAGCGGCTTTTTCATGAATACGCGGCCGTTCTTCGACCTGTTCTCGCAGCTGGGTGCCCTCATCGTCAACACCGACGCCAGCACCTATTGGAACATCAATGGTTCGACCTTCGTGGGCGCTGCGGGCCTGAAGGCACTGCCGAGCAATCAGGCAAACCTGCCGGTGGTGGCTTACGGCACCCTCAGCAGTCTCTCCGGCATCACCCCGAGCTTCAACGCCACCTCGGTCTACGTCGGCACGAGCCAGGAGAGTCAGGAATTCGACTCGGTGCTGGGCACCGTGAGCGCGCGCACTGACAACACCCTGACCCTGACCGGCGCGACCCTGTTTGACGCCGGTGGAACCGTCGAATACTTCAGCACCGCCACCGTCACGGTCGACGACACCACCATCGTCAGCATTGACGGCGTGCCCGCCAGCAACCTGAGCATCAGCGCACTTTCCCCCGGCCAGCAAATCAGTGTTTCGGGCATCGCCACCATCAGCACCACGCTGCAGCTGTCCCTGGATGCGACCGGAGCCGATACCGTCGGCGCGCAGGCGCGCCTGGCACAGACGACGCTGTGGGCGACGCTTGCCTCCGCGACGCCCGGCAGCGCCACGGTGGGCATGTTTTCCCTCGATAACTGGGATCCGGTCGCCTTCAACTTCGCCGGCACCGGAACCTCGGCCGCCAACGATGCGAACTATCTGAACTATCGCGTCAATACCGGCACGCAGGACTTAAGCAACAACCCGGTGGACGCGCTGTTCCAGTTTACCGGCATCGTCGCGCCCTTCGGCAGCGCGCCGCCGGATTATCTCGCGACCACGATCACCCCGGCCGACTCCACGCCGCAGACGCTGGTCGTCGAATGGGGCACCGACACTGAACTCGGTGACAACTACCCGTTCTCATCGATCAGTTCCGACGGCCTGGTGATCGACTTAAGCAAATCCGATCTCACACTCACGCACAACATCCGCACCGGACCGCGCAAGGTGGACCTGGACAGTCTGCCGGCGAGCCCGCTCATCACCTGGGTCGGCGCCGATCAGAGTAATCTGCAGCTGGCGATCGGCAGTGCCACCGTGCCGGCCACCGGGATCTCGGTGTTCAACAACACCGACGAGTTCATCGCAGCGGTGCGCAACACCTTCACCGGCAGCGCCAGGCTGTACCGGCTGGTGGCCTACGGCCAGTACGACAGCAGCAGCAATCGCTTCATCGCCACGCGTATTTACCTGGCGCTGCAGGAGACGACCGCCACGACGTCCTGAGCGCCGCCGGACGTACTGGAAGAGCGCGATGCCCTGGAAACGTCGACCCTTCCGTTCACGCGACCTCGCGCGGGCACTCAATGTCGCCGACCTGCGCAGCATCGCGCAACGCAGCATCCCGGGCTTCGCGTTCGAATACGTCGAGAGCGGCGCTGAGGACGAGGCGACACTGCGCGGCAACCGCAGCGCACTCGAGCGGCTGCGCTTGCAGCCGCAGACACTCGTCAATACCTCGGCACGGCTGCAGCGTTGCACCCTCCTCGGCATGCCGGCGAGCGCCCCGCTGATCATTGCACCCACCGGGCTCAACGGGCTGCTGCGCGCCGATGGGGATGTCCTGCTGGCACGCGCCGCAGCCCGGGCCGGCATCCCCTTCACGCTCAGCACCGTCTCGACCACGCGCCTCGAGGAGCTGGCCGCACGCGGCGGCGGCGGGCGACTGTGGATGCAGCTGTATGTGGTCAAGGAGCGGGCGATTGCCCGTGACATCATGCAGCGCGCGGGCGCTGCCGGCTTCGAGGCGCTGGTGTTCACCAGCGATGCCAACGTGTTCGGCAATCGCGAGTGGGATCAGCGCGGCTACCGCCGCCCGGGGCAGCCGACCTGGCGCGCCTCCCTCGATGCGCTGCGCCACCCGCGCTGGCTGTGGCAAGTGCTGCTGCGCGGCGGCGGCCCGCGTTTCCGCAATCTCGAATCCTTTCTGCCCGCAGGGCTCACCCCCATGGGCGCGAGCACCGTCATCCCGCGGCTGTTCGATGCCACCATCTGCTGGGACGACATCGCCTGGATTCGTGAGCACTGGCGCGGCAAGCTGATCATCAAGGGCGTGCTCAGTGCCCCCGATGCGCTGCGCGCCGCGCAGCTCGGCTGCGATGGCATCGTGGTGAGCAACCACGGCGGGCGCCAGCTCGATTACTGCGTGGCGCCGATCGAGGTGCTGCCGGAAATCGTCGCCGCGGTCGGCGCGCGCCTGAGTGTGATCATCGACAGTGGCTTTCGCCGCGGCACCGACGTGCTCAAGGCGCTCGCACTCGGCGCGCACGCGGTGATGCTCGGACGCGCGACCCTCTATGGCCTGATCGCCGGCGGTGAGCCCGGCGTGAGCCGCGCCCTTACCATCCTCACCACCGAGATCGACCGCGCGCTGGGCCAGCTCGGCTGCAACAGCCTCGCCGATCTCACACCGCAGCTGGTGCGGCGCGACTGAGCGAACGCGCGCTCAGCGCTGCGGCGAGCGCAACAGTTCCGCAAGATACTGCTGCCACAGCACCGCATAGGTGTGCGAGCCATGCCCGTGGGTGTTCTCGCTGAAAGGGATGACGATCGCGCGTCCGTGCGGCACCCGCTTGATGTCACGTTCGAGGATGCCGAGCTCCGGCGGGTTGACCAGATCGTCGGCCGAGTTCACCGCGAGCAGCGGCGCCGCGATTTTCTCCAGCGCCGGGCTCGGGTCATAGTCGCGTGAGGCGTCCAGCTGATAGAGGACGTCGTTGGCATCATCGATCTTCAGGTATTGGTCGACGTAGGCGTCGATGACCTCATCCGCCTTGGCACGTGTCGGTGCTTCCGCTTGGCGCAGCGCCGGGTTACTGCTCATGAGCCAGATCATCTGGATGGCGGTGCGCAGCGACGGCGGCTCGCGCTGATAGTCACCGTCGTGCCAGTCCGGATCGTTGCGGATGGCATCGATGACCAGCTTGCGCCAGACGCGGTTGCGGCCCGAGATCTGGGTCGGCAGGCTCGCGAGCGGCATCAGCGTGTCCATGAATTCCGCGTGCTCTTCGCCCCACAGCCAGGTGTGCATGGCGCCCATGGAAGTTCCCATGATCAGACGCGCGTGGTTCACCTTCAGGCCTTGGGTGAGCAGCAGGTACTCCGCCTGCACCATGTCGAGGTAGCCGTAGTGCGGAAAATGCGCGCGCAGCCCGTCGCTCGGCTTACTCGACTGGCCGTGGCCGAGGCCATCGGGCAGCACCAGGTAGTAACGCCTGGCATCGAGCGGCTGCCCCGGACCGAACAGCTGACCGGCAAATTCCGCACGCACCAGGCTCGCGCCGGTTCCCCCGGTACCGTGCACGATGAGCACCGCGTTGCGCACGACGCCGTGCGCATCACGCCGCGGCGTGCCGAAAGTCCGATAGTGAATGCGCAGCTGCGGCAGCGTCTCGCCGGAAGTGAAGTGGAAGTCGCGGCTGAGGAAGTCGCCTTCCAAGGCGGGCGGATAGGCAGCCGGCTGCTCTGCCCGGACGCCCGGTGCACTCAGGGCGAGCGGCACCGCCAGCGCCGCGGCCCCGAGCCTGCACCGGATCCTCATACGCCCTGGCTCTGCAGCCATTCGTCGATCACGCGCTCGAGCACGGCCAGGGGCATCGGCGCCGCGGTGAGACCGACGTCGTGGAAGTCGCGGATGTCGAACTTGCCTGCCAGGCGCCGCTGCGCGTCGGCGCGCAGCTTGAGCCAGCGGGTCTGCCCCACTTTGTAGCTGGTCGCCTGCCCCGGCCAGGTGCAGTAGCGCTCGACTTCGGTGGTCATGGCGCTGCGGTTGTCGCCGGTGGTCTCGACCATGTAGTCGATGGCCTGCTCGCGGCTCCAACCCTTGGCGTGAATGCCGGTATCCACCACGCAGCGTGCCGCGCGGAACAGCGCCGACTGCAGCATGCCGATGCGGCCGGGCGGATCGTTGTCGTACATCCCCATCTCATCGCACAGCACCTCGGCGTACAGCGCCCAACCCTCCGTGTTGGCGGAAAAGCCGCCGCCTGCCTTGCGGATCAGCGGCAATGAAGGCATCTCTAGCACCTGTGCCAGCTGGAAGTGATGTCCGGGCTCGGACTCGTGATACACGAGCGTCGGCAGCTTCCAGCGCGACCACTCACTGGTGTCGCGCAGATTGATGTAGAAGGCGCCGGGACGCGAGCCATCGAGCGCCGGGCGCTCGTAGTAGCCGCCCGGGGCGCCGGCCTCGATGTAGACAGGGACGCGACGGATCTCGACGGGCGCCTTGGGCATCACGCGGAAGTAGCGCGGCAGATGCGGCTGCAGGGCTTTGATGAGTCCGTTGCAATAGTCGAGGATCTGCTGCCGCCCGGCATCGGTGTTTGGGTAGAGATACTTCGGATCCTTGGCCAAGAGCTGCGCCCGCTCCGAAACGCTGCCGGAGGTGAGACCCTGCGAGCGCAGCAGGGTGTCCAGATGCGCCGTCAGGTCAGTCGCCTGCTCGCGCCCCATCGCATGCACTTCCTCGGCGGTCATGTCGGTGGTCGTGCTCTGGCGCAGCGCCACTTGATAGAGCTGTGCCCCCTGCGGCAGCCGGCCGACGCCTGCGCTGTGGACCGCGCCCGGGCGCAGTTCAGCGAGCGCCTTGGCCTGGCGATCGAGGGCCGGGTACACCTCGGCGGTCACGATCTTGACGGCCTCGCTGCCGTAGTCTCCGCCGATATTCTGCTCGTGGGTGCGCCGCGCGATCGAAGTGCACAGGATAGAGTCTGCCGGGGCGGCGCTGCGCAGGGTGTGCATCTGTTCGAGCGTGCGCTCGATGATGAAATCCGGCGGCACGACCTTGAGACCTGCATCGTGGCGCAGCCGCTCGGTCTCCTGATCGAGCACCACCGCGAAGGCGCGGAGCCGCGCCAGGTAGGCATCGGCGTCCGCCTTGCTGGCGATCTTGTGCTGGCGGTCGAGGAAGGTCGGCACGCTCTGGTAGGAGCCGGTGAGCTGGCTCACGACGTAGGGTCGCGTCAGATCGCCGAACTGGAACGGCACGGTGCGCTCGATGGTCTCCATCGTGTACATGACCGTGTCGTAGTTGGCGAGATCGCGCCCGGAGAGCGAGTCGCGCCCGAAGGCCTTGAGACGCTGCAGGCGTCCGGCGTTCTCCTTTTTGAAGTCGCGTGCCCGTTCCAGCGATTGCTGGTTCAGCTGCGACTTCGCCCATGCGTACTTGCCGTTGTCGAGGCCGAGACTGGTGAGCTCCTCGGGGCTCTTGCTCAGACGCTCGTCCACTAGCACGTCGAAGAGCGCATCGAGGCGCGTGGTGATATCAGCGCTGCCGGGCGCGGCGGGGGCGGTGGCAGCGAATACCGGGCGCAACGTACCGGCCACGCCGGCGGCGACCAGCGAGCCGCTGGCAAGTACAAACTGACGGCGATCGATCACGCGAATATCCTCCTGAGTCACAAAGTTTCGGCGGCCCACTACGGCGCACGAGTGTTTCCGCTCGGCGCGGCAGTCCCCGGGCCTTCCGCGGACGACTTTAGCCACACGCTCACGACAGGTTACGGATGAGTGCCTTGGTCTTCGTGCCAATTGCCGATGGGCGCGCTCAGCAGGCAGTGTACCCGCTGGGCCAGAGCGGGTGGCAAACCGCTCCAATCGGTTACATTTGGGCGAGAATGCGGGCTTGAGCGCGGCAATCGAGAGGACTGCGGCCATGGCAGATACGGTATTCGGCAAGATCCTGCGCGGTGAGATTCCCTGTCACAAGGTTTATGAGGACGAAAAGGTGTTCGCGTTTCTCGACATCAATCCTCTAAGCCACGGCCATACGCTCGTGATTAGCAAGGAGCCGGCCGAGACTTTGGATCGGTTGTCGGATGAATCGGCGGCAGCACTGGGGCGTGTTCTGCCGCGATTGTGCCGCGCCGTGCTCGCTGCGACCGGTGCCCGCGAGTACAACGTGCTCGAGAACAATGGTCCGGGCGCTCATCAGGCGATCCCGCACGTGCATTTCCATATCATTCCGAAACCCAGCCCGAACCAGGGACTCGGGATCGCCTGGCCGGCCGGCTCTCTCGACCGCGAAGCTGGCGCCGACTTGGCGAGGAAGATCGCCGGGGCGATCCGTTGATCCATTCGCAAGCCCTTGATGCGCGGGCACGCGCGTCGCTCTTGTAGCTGCCGGCGGACACTTGTAGAATGCGCGGCCCTCCTGGTGCGGGGTGGAGCAGTCTGGCAGCTCGTCGGGCTCATAACCCGAAGGTCGCAGGTTCAAATCCTGCCCCCGCTACCACACGTCCCGGCAGCCTT
>Ga0210398_10000498_pt1 | contig 44492 bp, 38 predicted proteins | sample IncBWC4OmetaG_FD_161047 | JGI IMG/M metagenome (GOLD analysis project Ga0210398, IMG submission 161047) | Forest soil microbial communities from Barre Woods Harvard Forest LTER site, Petersham, Massachusetts, United States - Inc-BW-C-4-O | ecosystem: Environmental > Terrestrial > Soil >...
AACCGCAAGCGCCGCCACAGCGCCCTCGGAATGCTCACACCCACCGAATATGAGACCCTCTACCACCAACAACAAGCAGCCGCCTGACTCGCACAACCCCGGTCTAATAAAGCGGGACCAGATCACGACAGTCCACGAAACCGGGTCCACTCCAGCTTGCGTGAGACAGCCGATGAGCTTGATGATGCGCTCCTTGACCCGCCCGTTCGCGGCCACCATCGGCATTGCCTTTGTGTTCCTCGTCTCAGCGCCGTTCGTGCGAGGGCTCGTCTTGATCATCTGGGCTCTCGCGCTCGTGGTGTCGTCCTCGTGGCGCTTGCGAATTGGATCCGGCGAGGGCGATCATCGTCAGTTCCGTGGGTTGTGTCACTCACGGTCAGCGCGATCACGACGACGCCCCAGTTCGTCTTCTCGCACAACAGACACCTAGCGGGGCGAGTGTCCGGCGGCCTCCTCTATTGGCTCGTGGTAGCAGCCTTCCTCCGGCTTGTGATTTTTCTTGCGGACTACTTCCGAAACCGAAATGATCGCCTTCACGCATCTGCCAGATAGCCGGCTTCGTGCTGCCTCCTTCGTGGCTCCGGCCACCCGGCGCGCGGGTACGATCTCATGATGCAGCCGCGACTCCTGTTCGTGGGACAAAGCGACCGCGCACACTGCGATGTCCCACACGCGCCCATTGGACGATCAGCGCTCACGCCTGGATCGCATAGTCTGCTCCCGGAAGAAAATACGAATACCGTATCTCCGGCCTCGCCCACGGCGTGATCGAAAGCTCGTCCGAAGTGAGAGGCAACCGACTGCAGTTTGGGCTGCCTGCACACGCGCAAAGGGTAGTCCGCCAAGCATCTGTCGTAAGCTTTCGTTGATGGATGCGCACCGAGGGCTTCGGCAGACGGAGTGGGTGGCGGGGATTCCCTTCTCGTCGGGGACCTCGTTCGCGGGGCGACTCTCGAGGCTTGGTGGAACGCTGCTGTTGACGGAGGACACCCTGGTCTTCAAGCCGCTAGGCGGTATGGGGCGCACGAGGACCTGGAGGTTGATAAATCTTGAGGCGGTGAACGCGTTCGCCGATAATCCTCCGCGTCTACGGCTCACTTCAACGGACGCGAAGCCGGTGATCCTCATGGTGTTGCCGCGTCGCGCGACACCCGTGTGGTCACATGACGCTTCCGCCCGCGACGATGCAGTTGCGGTCATCGCTGCGGCGATTTCAGAGCGGCCATTTCAGCACGGCGGTCATTGATGGGTCAGGTGCAAGTTCGTTGGTTTGACTCGGCGCCTATCCAGTGCCAGCCGCCTGGAAGCTGGTAGGTGGCACACTGGCATAGTGCCTTCGAGCCTGCGCGCTGGGCGCGTGACATTGCGGCCCTTGGAAGACGGCGAGGTTGACCAGCTCGCAGCCATTCTGATGCGCCCCGGCGTACGGGAGTGGTGGGGCTCACTCGATGATCCCGAGCACACGCGCGAGGGTCTTGACAACGCTGACGCTGCGTTTGCGATCGCAGTCGACGGTGCGCTGGCTGGGTGGCTTGGATACAACGAGGAGACCGATCCCGACCACCGCCACGCCAGCCTGGACATCTTTCTGGCGCCCGAGTATCAAGGCCAACGGTTGGGACCCGCTGCGCTGCGCGCATATGCGCTGGTCGGCTTTCGCCCAGTGGGGGTAATGCGCCGCTGCGAACGTGGCGCCGATGGCCGCTGGCACAACAACCTGCTGATGGACTTGCTGAGCGACGGGTTGCGGGGTGACGATCCGCCCGTCGATCGAGGAGGACCGTGATGCGGAAGCTGATCTACTCGATGACTGTGTCGTTGGACGACTTCATCGCCGGACCCGATGGCGCGATCGACTGGTCGGTGCCCGACGAGGAGCTGTTTCGGTTCCACCACCAGCAGGTGCAGGAAATCGGTGTGCATCTCTGCGGACGGCGGCTCTATGAAACGATGCTCTACTGGGAGACCGCTGAGGAGAGTCCGCTTGTCGCGGAGCAGATCGAGTTCGCCCAGACTTGGAAGGCCCTGCCGAAGGTCGTGTTCTCCGCGACGCTGGAGAGCGTGGTGGGCAACACCAGGCTGGCAAGGGACGGCGTCGGCGAGGAGGTCTCCAGGCTCAAGGAACAGCCCGGAAAGGACATCGCGGTCGGCGGCGCCGGCCTCGCCCGTGCGTGTATGAAGCTGGAGCTGATCGACGAGTGGCGGCTGTTCTTCAGCCCGGTCCTACTCGGCGGCGGCACGCCCTACTTCCCGACCCTGGACGAAAGGATCAACCTGGAGTTGGTCGAGACGAAGACGTTTGGCTCTCGCGTCGTTTACCTTCGCTACCGGGTCTCCCCCGCACGCTAGGTTCCGCAAGCAGGCGTGTGCCGCTCCGCATTCGCTGCGCCCGGAATCGTCCAGAGGAAGAGCATTGGCCGTATTTTGGTGGCGCCTTCTATCCGCGCGAAACGGAGAGCGTGATCAGGAACCCGACGCTCCCTCCCTATCGTGGGTGTCGCATAGAGCCGCCAGTTGGGGGCATTGGTGTTCGTGCTGTTCGTGCTGCAAATTGATCATAGATCTTTGGATGCCGGTTGACTGGCACATGCACTTCACCGACTCACACGTCTGGGGCGCGCGTCGGGCCTGGCCTTGATGTCTAGCAGCAGGTGCACTGCCTGGAACGGCCTGCTGGCGCACCTGTGCTGTGAGTGATAGACGGAGCGGAGGGAGCCGAGAGGGGGCGCGAGCGTCAGGGTCTCGCCGGATGAGAGCCGTTCCACGATCACCTTGTTGATATCCGTGCATGCCTGTGGAGCGTCGCGGTCGAGGGCGAAGCAGATCATGGTCGCCTGCTCGTCGCCGACGTCGTAGGTGCCGTTAAGGAAGCGCTGCAGCCCTTTCATCACGTAGTCGCTGGCACTTGCGTATCCGCGCAGCAGGCGCTTGCACTCGACAGGCATCTTTACGTCGTGGTGCACTCCTAGGAACAGCGCGACGTCGGGTCTTGGGACCGTGTTAGGGTCGGCTCGCCCGTCGAGGTGCGCGTCGGTCCAGCCCCCAGCCTCGGGGAATACGGCAATCTGGAAGCGATTCGAGCGGCCAGCGCGCAGCGTGTCATCCAGAAAGCCGATGAGCACGGCTGTGCACGAGGTCTCGTGGTCGTTGAATCGTGGGCAGCCGTCGGCGATCCATTCCTGTGCGGCACATGCGAGGAGCTTGTGCGCCTCGTCGCGGTGACGTTCCAGGACCCCCTGCAGGAGTTCTGGCCGCAGCGCACTAGCCTCGAATTCGGCGAAGTCCTCGATCACGCGGCTGATCGGGTCGTTTGCTCGCGGTGGCTGGCTGCGCGCAACACCTCGCTTAGGATCTCGTCGGCGTCGTGCAGGGCTGCGGCGGCCGTGACTTCCTTGCGCTCGGCGAACTTGCCAAGTGCACACCAGTCGCGGCCATAGGCGCGTTGCGGACGCCTGACCAGTAGCGTCTCGCTCGGCAGCGCTACCCACCCGGTTGTGCCCGAGTCAATGTTGGCTGCCGGCGGCGGGCCCGCGAATCCCACCCTCACGAGCACGCCCTCATCGTCCTGCTGGACATTGACAACGACCTCGCCGCCGAGGGTGCCCCGCAGGGTGCGTTGCAGGGTAGAGCGGTAGACCGCGAGCTCTCTGCGGCCGGGCGTGCCGTAGGCGGCACTGCTAAACGGGTCGTTGAAGGCGGCGAGCTGGACATTCAGGCGGTCACTGATGAGCGCTAGCTCATCGTTGCTCAGCTGATAGATCCTGGCCAGGCACGCGTCGATCGCGGCTACCGTGGGGGCGGTGTCGGTGGGCGACGCGGAGTGCGCGAACTCGGCGAGCGTAGCGGTCATCTCCGGGTCGCCCAGGAAGGGGACGGGCAGCGCTCGGATGTCCTGCTGCTTTAGCTGGGGGCGCTCGACCCCCCATGAGGACCCGGTCATAAACAGTAGGTAGCGGGCTAGACTCGAGTTCAGGAACGCGCACAGCGCGAGCGCCTGCGCGCTCTGGCTCGGCGGGGGCACGTAGCCGATGATCGTCTCGCTGTAGCTGGCAGGCTCCTCGTAATAGGCGGCCCGCACGATGCCTTCGGAGTCGACTGCGCGCGCCAGCAGCACGCGCGGCCCGTCATACAGTGAGGGGTCACGGGGGCGGTGGAACCACTCCGCGTCGATCGGTGCTCCGACCGTGACGGCGAACGGGAGGATCCCGTCAGGGTGAATCGCCGGAATCTCGCGCAGCAGCGCCAAGTCGTTGCGATCGCCCCCGCGGATCTGGTATCCGAGGCCGACCGTCCACCTGGCGTGTGCGTCGCCTGCAAAGTCGCGGCGGCGTTCGGAGAGATGTTTGATCAGCGGTGCCCGGTGGCACAGCCGCTCGATCAGATGGGCGTCGCGCAGGTCACCGAAGATCAGGCGGCGTAGCAGCCCGGGCGTTCGCTTGAGCTCTCGTCGTGGGACACGGGCGATGCGGTCCGCGTCGACGGCGATCCGGCCGGTCGCCGCGCTGACCGGCCCCGGCTTCGGGGCGGAGAAGGTGACGTGCTGACGAACATTGTGCGCCGGACCGCGGACAACCCACAGGGCGCAGGGTGCTTTAGCGTCGGCGAACAGTTGGTGGCGGAACGCTGAGAAGTCGACGATCAGATCGACGTCCCCCTCTGCAAGCGCCTGTGTCTGGAATGCCCGCTCGTTGGGGCTCTGCTTGTAGAGGCTCGCGGCGGGCATCAGCAGCGCCATGCGCCCGTGCGGGTGCAAACGCTCAAGGCTGATCCAGAAGAACGCCTCTGCGAGCGTCAGCTTGGATCCGGCAGGTCGCTCGCTCTGCTGCAGGTATCTTTCGGCCGGCTCAGTCGCTGCCTTCCAGGGAGGGTTGCTCGCGATCACGTGGTACGGACCCTGCAGGTGCTCTGCGACGTCAAAGAAGTCGCCCTGGCGTAGGTTGCGTCCGAGCATCGGCGGGAACTGCCAGTCGGAGGTGTCGACATCGCCGAGGCGGTCGAGCAGTACCAGATAGCAGCTGAGTGCGGCGACACGCAGGGCGTCCTCCATCAGGTCACACCCGAACACCTGCTCAGCCAGGACCTGTGCCATCTCAGCGGCGGTGAGCGCGCGGCCTAGCGACTCTTCGAGCTGGTCGAGTAGTCGCTCGTAGGCGCGGGCGAGGAACAGGCCGCTGCCGCAGGCCGGGTCGAGCACCCTTGCGTGCGCGAGATCATCGCCTGTCGGCATCGCTTCGTCGAGCGCTGCGTCGACGAGGTCTCTGGGGGTATAGAAGGCGGCGTGAGTCTGCTGGTCGGCTCTGACGAACTCCTCATAGACGCCGCCGAGGACCTCGGCCGGGATCACGCTGAAGTCATAGCGAGGTATGAGCCTCAGCTGACCGGTGCCGGCCGAGCCTTCCAGCAAGCTTGCGATAATCTGTAGATGCTCGGCTCGCACCGAGCGGCGCTCCCGTTCGGGGACAGTGAATGTGTCGCCGTTAAACCGGGCGCCTAGCTGGTCGAACAGACTATAGGTATCCGGTAGCGATTGGTGCAGGTAGTCAAGGAAGGACTCACCCTGCTCGACGCTCCCATCCGACAGCAGGCCGCGAGCGTCCAGGTACTGGGCGAACAGGCAGCGAGCCAGTAGCTGGTCGGCAGTCTCAATCTCTAGGCCGCGGGCAATGAGCTTCTCGCGAGTTGGGCGCAGATCTTCCCGAAGCTGGAGTACGACAGGCTTCTCGTGTCGTGCCGTCTGCGGCAACTTAGCGCGACCGCCCAGCAGACTGATACGCGTGAACGATTCGAGTCCTGTGTCTTTGAGGCTCTCCGCGACTAGCATCTCCGGATGAGCTGTCGGCGCCGTGCGGCCGTCGAGCACCCGGATCTCGTTCGGCAGCACGACGACGAGGAGCTGTGCGCGGGACTGATTCCACGTTTGCTGGTGCATCCGAGCGACCGCGGTCTCGACTTCTTGCTCGTCCGGGAGCTGCAATCCAGCGAAGTACACGAGCGGGACGCGACCCTCGAAGAACGCTGCGTCGATGCCGAGGCGACGATGGGCGGCGGCCCAGGCGTGGCGCCGCGAAACCGGTAGCGAGTCGAGCGCGTCCGCAGCTCGAACCAGATCCTCGCTGTCATCGTAGCCGAGCCGATCGATGACGGCGTCAACATGCATTGCGGCGGTCATTAGCCGCGGCACCGCCTGAGTCGAGCGCCGCTGACCATGGCACAGCGACGTGGCATCGGCTGAAAGCTATCAGCCGCCTCGGATCCCATGAGGGGACCCAAAGGTCGTGGAGCGATCGCGACATGTGGCCAGGCGAGTTGTACAAGTGGGAGGTTGAGACCGTGCTGGTACCGCCCCACGAACACTTGACAGCGCTCTTGCCGGGGCTACTGCTTCGCGCGATGAGGAGGCGCCTCCGCGGTTGTGCCGACCGCTTTCCCTCTGGACGACCTCCGAGGACACCGGCTGAGGATCGGCACACCGCACGCCCGCTCGCGCGGGGCGAAGCGGAAGAAGTCGCCTCGCCGCACCTCCGAACGGGTCCTCGTCCCATGCATGCGTCTCGTCTCGGGCCGATGACGTGCCTGCTTTTGGCGACGAGGAGGGCGCCCTCGTCTGGCACGCCCGACACCTGCTTCGCGGTGGTCGCGGTACTCCACCATGCCGGCCGTGGCGCTGCCGGTCGACCCCGGCGATATCCGTGTCGACGCTGTGCGCGATCGCTATCGCCTCTCCGCGCTCGGTCCGGACCAGCTGTCGGCTTGCTGGCCGAGCGCGCCGCGCAGCTGCGCGAGTGCGTTACGGAGGCTGGCGCGCGCGCTGTCCTCGCGCACATCAGGCCACAGCCGGCCGGCCAGCTCGCTGCGGCCGTGCGCTCGGCGCTCGAGCGCGAGCATCGCTAGGAGCAACCTCGCCTTGCGGCTGGCCGGCAGTTCGACGTCCCGCCCGTCGATTTCGAGCCGAAGCTCGCCCAGCAGGTTGAACCGCACCATGGCAGCGAATCTACTCGGCCGAGCGCCGCGATCGAGCGCACGGGTCTTTGCGCGCCCCCATGTTTGCTCATGCGTCGCCGTTCCATGCGAGCCAGCGCGAGCATGATCTTCATGCCGAACTCGCCGAACGGCGTCGGCCCTACTGCAGCGACTCGAGTGGGTGGTGACGTCTGATGTAGTCGCCGAAGAGGGGTGCCGTGAAGTCGACGTAGCCGCGTCGGGGGCTGTAGATGAGGCCCTTGAGGTCGATCAGGTTCTGGCGCACGAGCGCGGTGCGGCGCTGGTCGGCGCCAAGCAGCGCTGACACCTTCGCGGTCTGCTGCGGCCCGTCGCCGAACTCGGCGATCGCGGCCAGGTAGCGGCGCTCGGCTGCGGTCGCGCGGTTGAAGCGTACTCGGTGAAAGCCGCTGTCGAGCTGCTCTTGAGCGATCGTGTCGGCAGCTTTGGCATCGTGGTCGGTGATCGGCGAGCTGGCGGCGACCAGCCAGGCGTAGCGCCCGTAAGTCTGCAGAAAAAACGGGTAGCGGTCGGCTCGGGCGAGGATGAAGTCGAGTGCGGCCTGCTCGTACTCGACGCCCTCGCGCTCAGCGGGGAGCGTGAGCGCCGCTCGGGCGGCGTCCTCAGTGAGCCGACCGATCTCGACGTACTGGAAGAGGCGCTCCGCATAGGAGCTTGCCTCAGCGAGCCTGCCTGGAAGCTGTGGCAGTCCAGCGCAAACGAGCGCCACAGGAAGCTGACGCTGAGCGATGCGATGGAAGGCCGCGAGCAGCGCCTGCAGGTCCTCCTTCTCGGCGAACTGCATCTCGTCGAAGAAGAATGCGATGCCGCCCTCAGCCTCGCGGGCTGTCTCGCCAAGCTCGACCAGGACATCCTGGAGATCGACATCGAGCTGCCCGCTGTCACCGCGTCCAGGAGTCGGGGCGACATCGACCTTGAACGTGATCCCAGCGGGCATAGCTGTGACCGAGAAGCTGCTGATGACCGACAGCGACCTGCGCAGCCGCTCCCGGACACTCTCCCGCCGTGCAAGCGACTGCGCGGCCTGCACTGCCACCTGAGCAAGCGCTGGACGCAGCGGCCCACGGCCGCGCAGCTCGATGTAGCCCGAGCCCCATCCGGCCTCTTCGGCCTCCGCAGCGAAGCGGTTCAGTAGGACCGTCTTACCGACGCCGCGAAGTCCCCACAACGCAAGGTTCTGCTCAGGACGCCCGGCAGCAAGACGCTTGAGCAGCACACCGAAGCTCGTCTGCTCTCCATCGCGACCTGCAAGCTCCGGTGGTGGCGTACCGGCGCCTGGTGCGTAGGGATTGAGGATCTCGTCCACACCACGAGTATATAGCTTTATATGGCTGTATTTGCTCAGGGCATAAAGTCAAATAATCCCGTGCCGATGCGGCCTCCGAGCTGTTGGTCGGAGCCGTTCGCTCCGGAGGGCCAGAGATTTGAGAAGGGCCATCGCAACCCTGGCTTGATCGCCGGCCAGCGTGGCAGGCAATCGCCATGCTTTGCAAGTTGTCCGAGAAATTGTTCCCCGTGGGGCCTTCTCTTTCGCGAGGGAGCTAGCCGCAGTTTTTGGCTCTACTACTTGCTTTTCCTGTAGTCGGGGAGACTGGATTCGAACCAGCGACCGCCCGGCCCCCAGCCGGGTGCGCTACCAGACTGCGCCACTCCCCGTGGCTGTGGGCCCCATTCTACGACCTGCCGCCCCGCCGCGCCGCCGGGCGACCCGGACGCCGTGCTTGGCCCGGGCTTGCACCGGACGGCCTGGTTGGGGCAAACTGTCGGTAGCGACCGCCCGGCCCCCAGCCGGGTGCGCGCGGTGGTAGCTCAACGGTAGAGCCTCGCCCTTCCAAGGCGATGATGCGGGTTCGATTCCCGTCCGCCGCTTCGAGGGCCTCCCCCCGCCCGCCATCCATCCCCACGCCCCGCTACTGTTTGGACGTGCCTCAACGGCCCATACGGTCCTTGGCCGTCGTCGGTGTGCTGGCATTGGGCGACTATCTGCTGTGGAAATGGTCGCTCGGCGCCAACCACGATGTGGTAGCGCTGGTGTCGGGAATGACGCTGATCCCGTTGCTGATCGCCCTGGCATGGCTGACGGTAGTCGCTGGTGTGCGCCTGCTCGCCTCGCTCGCCCGACGCTCGAGGCCGGTGCTTACGGCGAGTGCGCACGGCGCCGCCGGCACAACCGCTAGCCCGCGCAACGACGCTCGCGCCGCTGATCGCGCGCCTGCCGCCGCCGGCCGCTCGGGGCTCGGCGACCCCGCGTCCGCCTATGCCGCCACGGCGCTGGCCGATCCCGTGTCCGCCGCCGCAACCGCCTCTCCCCCCTCGAAGCTCGCCGCGTGAAGCTCCGCTGGATCGTGCCCGCAGCTGTGTTGCTGCTCGCCGGGCTGGCGCTGGGGGGTTATGTATACGCGCGCAACCGCACCGGCTCCATCTACCATCCGCGCGCGCCGTTTGTGCCGCAGGCCAACCCCACGCTGCCGAAGCGCAAACCCGGCCCGGAACGGTTTACGTGGCCGCTGTACGGCTACAGCCAGAACCACACGCGCTACTTCCCGGCGCCCGCCAGTTTGCGGCCGCCGTTTCGGCGCGTGTGGGCGGTGGGCGGCAGCTCGCTGCGCGAGTTTCCGCCGGTGCTGTCGGAAAACCGTATCTTCCAGCTCACCGACAACGGGACGTTGACGGCGGTGGACAAGTGGGACGGCAAGATCCTCTGGAGCCGCCAGCTGGGCGCGCTGTCGGCATCCGCGCCGGCGGTGGGCGGCAACACCCTGTACGCCACCGTGCTGGCGCGCGCCGCCGGCTCCGAAGAAGGGCGCGTGGTGGCGCTCAACGTGACCAACGGCCACATCCGCTGGTCGCGCAACCTCCCGTCGCGTACCGAGTCCTCGCCGCTGCTGGACCACGGCAGGCTGTATTTCGGCAGCGAAAACGGCACCGTGTACGCGCTGGAGGCCGCCAGCGGGCACACCGTGTGGACCTACCACGCCGAAGGGGCCGTCAAGGCCAGCCCCACGTTGTCGGGCGGCGTGCTGTATTTCGGCGACTACTCCGGCCACGTGCAGGCCATCAGCGAGCGCACCGGGCGGCGGCTGTGGCTGGCGAGCTCCGAAGGGGCGCTGTTCGGCAACGGCACCTTCTACTCCACCGCCGCGGTCATGTACGGGCGCGTGTTCCTCGGCAACACCGACGGGCGCGTGTACGCCTACGACCAGCGCACCGGTGCGCTTGACTGGGCCTACCAGACGGGCGCCTACGTGTACGCCTCGCCCGCCGTCACCAACGTGCCCGGCCTCGGACCCACGATCTATCTGGGCAGCTACGACGGCCACTTCTACGCCATCAACGCGCGCACCGGGCACGTCGACTGGAACTACGACGCCGCCGGCAAGATCTCCGGGTCGGCCACCATCCTCGGCGGCATCGTGTACTTCTCCGACCTCGGCACCCACTCCAGCTATGGCCTCGACATCGCCAACGGTCATGTGCTGTTCCGCGCCGACACCGGCGCGTTCGACCCGGTGATCAGCGACGGCCACCGCGTGTACCTCACCGGGTACAGCGCGCTCTACGCCCTCGCCCCCACCGGCTGAGGGCCCGTCAGGCCGTAGGCACACGGCAGGAGCGCCCCGTCAGGCCGTAAGCACGGCAGGAGCGCCCCGTCAGGCCCTAAGCACGGCAGGAGCGGCCCGCCAAGCCCAGCGCGCGCGCCAGCGAGAAGCGCGCCTGCACCCTCAGCGTGCCTGGGCGCGCCGCACTCACTTCGGTGAAGCCGCCCGGGCCACGCGCCACGCACCCGGCGCCGACAACCACCGTGAAGTAGCGGGTGTAGCGCAGCCGCACCACAAAGCGCCCGGCGGTGCGCGCGCGTATCGCAAACCAGTCGTGACCCACGCCCGTGAGCGCGCCCGGGCCGCGCGCCAGCGGCGTGGGGTCGCGCACCGCGTAGATCCGCCAGTGGCGGGTGTGCAGCACCAGGCGCAAATACGGCAGCCCCGCGGCGATCAGCCGGCCCTCGGCGGCGCTGGAAGGGTCGAGCGGGGCGTCGGGCAGCGCTACGTAGGCGATCGCCTCGGCGTCCAGCCAGCGGCGATAGGCGGCGGCGGTGAGATGTTTGGCGAGCAGCACCCCGTCGTAGCGCTCGTCCAGCTGCTTCTCCCAGCCGCGCGCCAGCATCACCTTGGGGGCCAGCCACGCCGCCTCCCAGTGGGAGCGCGTGAACGGCACCTCCACCCGCACCGGCTGGCCGGTGCGCGCTTCCACGCCGGCCACATACCGCGCCACCGGCGCGTAATAGGCGGCGGCCGTCGAAGGGTTGCCGGCGACCGCGGCCGTTTCGCGCACCGGCCCCCACACCGTCCACACGGCGATGCCCGCCAGCGCCGCCACCACAACCGCAATCGCCACCGGGCGCCGTTCACCGGTCCGCGGCGCTTCCGAGTCCTCTCCACCGGACGGCACCGCCGCGCCCCTATCGCCGGACAGCACCGCACACAGCAGCAGCGGCCCCGCCAGCAGCACGCCGTAGCGCTCCACGTTGGCGCCCATCGGGCTGTGCACCGCCACGCACGCCACGCATGCCGCCGCATACACCCAGCCGCCCACCCACAACAAGCCGCGCTTGCGCGGGAGCGCCACCAGGAACCCCACCACGACTGCCGCGGTGGCAATGAACGACAGCAGTGGGAACGGCTCCCACCCCCCCTCGCCGAACAGCCCCGCCAGCGCCGCCGCCACAGCCACAGCGGGCACGCCCAGCACCAGCAGCGCGCGGGGGGAGCGCGTCACTACCGTGTGCGTGAGGGCGGCCAACGCCAGCAGCACGCCGGCCACCGGGCTGCACGCAGCGCACACCGCCGCCAGCAGCGCCGCGGCGAAAGCGTGGCGGCGCATCAGCGCCAGCACCGCGCCCAGCGCGAAGCTGACGCCCAGCGCGAATGTGATGCGCCCGCTCCACACGTCGCCCAACGCCGCCAGCGCAAACCACACCGCGGCCCACCTGGCTGCGCCCCCGTAGGCGACGAGCGCGACCCGTTCGAACAGGGCCGCCGACGCCAGCACCGCCAACGCGCCCACCGTGCGCACGCCCAGCAGCGCGCCCAGCGGGGGAAACACGAGGCTGTAGCCAGGGATCGGGTGGCCGGCATACCAGCGGCTGTCCCACACGATCAAGCCGGCTTCGCTGAACAGGTTGGCGCGGTACACCTGCGCGGCCAGATCGGGCGTGCGGGGGTCCACCAGCAGCCAAACAACCACGCCGACCGCCGCCGTCACGATGCCCCAAGGCGCTCGCCCCGCCATCACCAACGCTCTGGGCTCCGACGCTCTCGCCACGTGCGCGCCCATTTGAGCGCAGCCTATGGGAAGATCGACTGGGGCCCGGTGCGCTACCCCACCGGACCCCAGTCTCCCGCGAGTAAAACCCTGCCTGTCCCACGGGTATCTCCCCCTTTCAAACAGCCCACCCAGCCGAAAGTCGCGTGCATATCCGTCGGTATTTGCCACTGGCAGCGCTCACGCTCGTGCTCGCCGCGACGGCGGGCGGCTGCGCCGGCAACCAGCCGGCGCCGGTGGGCGCGCGCGAGCTGGCGGAAACGCAAACGTTCCCGTTCTACCGCGTGTATTGGGCGGGACCGCGCTTCGAGCGCTATCGGCTGGTGGCCGCCGACGGGCTGGCCAACTACGTGAGCGCGGTGGGCGAGAACGTGTATTACGGCAACTGCCTCCCGGGCAAGACCAGCGCGGTGGGGGGCGGCGGGTGCGAGCTGCCGCTGCAGGTCAACACGCTGATCTACACCCGCCACGCCAACGCCGCGCTGGGGACACAGCGCAACACGGTGCTGCGCGGTGCACCGGCCACGATCTACAACGAAAACCGCTCGGTGGCGCTGTACAGCGGGCGCGAAGAAATAATCGTCTCCTCCGACGATCTCGCCGACGCGCTGCGCGCCGTCAGCCAGCTGCGCCCGATCAACGCGCCCGGCTCCCCCGCCGGCAACCTGCCGGCGCCGGTGTACTGTCCCGGCCTCTCCGGGCCGCGCCCGCCGGCGGTGCGCGCGGCGCTGGCGGCACTGCCGGGACACGTCTGCCAACGCCTGGAATCCACCTTGAAGCTCGACCGCGCGCTGTTCGGCAAAGGCTGAATCGCCGTCGCCCGGTCGTCGAGGCGAGGAGGGAGGGAGCGAGGAGGAGAGCTCTTAGGACGACCCCGATGGCTGCGGCCGCAGCGGCTCGCCGATCTCGCCACGGATGCTGAGAAACGCGGCGGCCCCGATCAGCGCTGGCACCCACAACGAGATCGCGCGGTAGGTGACCACGGCCGCCAGCACCGTGGAGCCGGGGCGCACACCGAACAGCAGCAACATCCCCACCAGGCCGCCTTCCACCGCGAAGAAGCCGCCGGGGATCGGGATCGAGTTGGCGAGCATCCCCACCAGATATGCCATCGCCACCACCCAGAACGTGGGTGTGGAGCCGTAGGCGGCGAGGCACGCCATCAGGCACACGGTGTCCCACAGCCAGTACCCCACGGCGCCCCCCAGACGCCAGTCGTGGCGGCGGATCAGCGCCACCGCGTCCTCGACTCCGCCCCCCACCGCCACCAGCGCCACCACCGTGCGGCCGTGCTCGCCGCTGCGGCGCTCCGCCGCGCGGCGCGCCCAGCCGGCCCCCGCCAGCGTGCCGAAGATCGTCGCCAGCGCCGCCGCCGCCGGCAGCAGCGTCAGCAGCGCATTCTGCGAGCCGGGCAGCACGCCCACCCACATCGCCACACCGATCGCCACGGTGGCGCCCACGTTGACGGCGCTGGTGAGCACGAACAGCAGCACCGAGCGCTTGGCGATCCGCTCCACCGACACGCCCTTGGTGCGCAGCACCCACGCGCCCAGCGCCAACCCGCCGAGACCGCTCACCGACACAACCGAGTTGACCGCCAGCTCGGCCAGCGACAGACGCGAGGACAGGCGCCGGCCGAGGCGGCCGAACACCAGCCCGAACAGCACCACAAAGGAGAGGCACGACAGCAGCTCCAAGCCCACGCCCACCGCCACCCAGCCCAACTTGGCGTCGGTGATCTTCTCGCCCGCGCTGCGCAGCCCCGGAACCCCCAGCAGCAGTCCGGCGACGATCGCGAAGAACACCAGCAGGCTGACGATGCTGTTGCGCAGGTGGCGCGACTGCGCCGCCAGCTCCCGCGCGGTGTCCTCGCCGAGCGAGTCGGCGCCGGCGCCGTCCTCGCCGGACGGTCCGGCCGCGGACACGGCGGTGCGTTCGTCGGATGGTCCGGCCGCGGACACGGCGGTGTGGTCGTCGATTCTTCGATCGTTCTTCATGGCGCTATTAGCCTTGGAAGGTGACAACTGACCCGGATGGCCATCGAGGCTCGTGATCTCCCTCTTCCCGCCCACTTCCCATCATGGCTGAACACGCGCGCATTCTCGTGGTGGACGACGAGCCGGCCGTGCAGCAGGCGTTGGCGCGCGCGCTCACGCTGGAACGCTACGACGTGGAGCAGGCCTCCGACGGAGCGCGAGCGCTGGAGCGATTGGGCGCCGACCCCTACGACGTGGTGGTGCTGGACGTGTCGATGCCGCGTGTCGACGGGCTGGAGGTGTGCCGGCGGATGCGCAGCGGCGGCGACCGCACGCCGGTGTTGATGCTCACCGCGCGCGGGGAGATCGATGACCGCGTGGCCGGCCTCGACGCGGGCGCCGACGACTACCTGGTGAAGCCGTTTGCGCTGCGCGAGCTGATGGCCAGATTGCGCGCGCTGCTGCGCCGCGCCGGCGAGGACGAGCCGGAGCAGACGCTGTCGTTCGCCGATCTGCGCCTCGATCGGCTGGCGCACGAGGCCTTTCGCGGCGAGCGCCCGCTGCACCTCACGCGCACCGAGTTTCTGCTGCTGGAGCTGTTCATGCGCCACCCCCGCCAGGTGCTGACGCGCTCGACGATCTTCGAGCACGTGTGGGGGTACGACTTCGGCGCCACCTCCAACTCGCTGGGCGTGTACATGGGCTATCTGCGCCGCAAGACCGAGACCGGTGAGGAGCCGCGGCTGCTGCACACGGTGCGCGGCGTGGGCTACATCCTGCGAGTGTCGCAGTGAGCTTTCGCCGGCGTGTGGCGCTGTTGGCGGCCGCCGCGGTGGCGGTGGCGGTGGTGCTGGCGTCGGCGCTCACCTACCTGCTGGTCGCCCATCAGCTGCGCGCGCAGGTCGACTCGCAACTGCGCGACCGCTCGCACAGCGTGGCGTTTCAGATCAAACGCGACGTGATCGAACATCTCGCGCCGCTGTTCGGCGCCCACGAAGCGTCCAAGCTGGCGCCCCTGGAGAGCCTGCCGCCGCGTCCCAACCAGGTGCAGGGCTACCAACAGTTGGTGAGCTCCACAGGCGCCGTGCTGTTCAAGCGGGGCGGCGTGACGTTGCCGGTGAGGGCCGCCACACGGGCGCTCGCCGCCCGCGGGGCGGGCTCGGCGTTGCAGAGCGCGCACGCCGGCGGCTTGCACCTGCGGATCCTCACCGAGGGGGTGCTCCCCGCCGCCGCCGGGCAACCCGGTTTGGCGATCCAGCTGGCGCAGCCGCTCACCGAAGACGACAGCCTGCTGCACCGGTTGCGCCTGATCCTGCTGCTGATCGCGCTCGGCGGGATCGCGTTGGCGGCGCTGCTGGGGCGGCTGGTGGCCGACGCCGTGGTGGCGCCGGTGGGGCGGCTGACGCGCGCGGCCGAGCACGTGGCGCGCACACGCGACCTCTCGGAGCGGATCGACACCGACCCATCGGCGCGCGCCAGGCGCACCGATGAGATCGGACGGCTGGCGGTGAGCTTCAACGCGATGCTCGACGCGCTGGCGCGCTCGATGGCGGCACTCGACGCCTCCGTGCACGCGCAGCGCCAGCTGGTGGCCGACGCCTCGCACGAGCTGCGCACGCCCATCACCAGCCTGCGCACCAACATCGAGATCCTCCAGCAGGCGCCCAACATCGACCCGGCCGACCGCGAACAACTGTTTGCCGAGGTGATCGTCCAGATCGAGGAGCTGACGCAGTTGGTGGGCGACCTGATCGATCTCGCGCGCGGCGAGCAGCAGCTGGCGGCCACCGAGGAGGTGCGGCTCGACCAGGTGGTGCGCGAGGCGGTGGAGCGCGCCCACCGCCACGCTCCCGACACGCCGATCGAGGCCGCGCTGCAGCCCACGCTGCTGCTGGGCGTCCCCGCGCGCCTGGGGCGCGCGGTGAACAATTTGATCGACAACGCCATCAAGTACAGCCCCACCGGGCAGCCGGTGGAGGTGCGGTTGGGGGTCTCCATGTCGACGATGGCCGGCAAGCCGATCTCGGGCGACGCGAGGCCGGCGGCGACAGGCGCGGAATTGACCGTACGCGACCATGGACCGGGGATCGCCGCCGAGGACCTCCCGTACATCTTCGACCGCTTCTATCGCGGCGCCGAGGCCCGGGGACGGCCAGGGTCGGGCCTGGGTTTGGCGATCGTCCGTCAGGTGGTGGAGCAGCACGGCGGCAGCGTGGCCGCCGAGGCCGCGCCGGATGACGGCACGCTGATGCGGGTGCGGCTGCCACGCGCCGAGTCGATCGCGCTCGGCGACGAGGCCACCTCACCCGCCTACCCGGCGGTCGTCTGAGGGCGGCGCGCACGCTCGCGGAAGCGGGCGGGCGAGAGGCCGTAGCGGCGCCGGAAGGCGCGCGCGAAGTGCGAGCCGCCGCCGTAGCCCACCAGGCGGGCAACGTCGCGAACCGACAGCGGCTGCTCCACCAGCAATTCGGCGGCGGCCGCCATCCGCCGAGCGGTGAGGTCCTCCTGAAAAGTGGTGTCGCCAAACTGGGCGTACGCGCGCTGCAGCTGGCGGGGCGAACAGGAGAGCGTGTGCGCCATCGCATCCAGCGTGAGCGGGCGGCGGTAGTGTCGCTTCACCAGCACCCGCGCAAGCAGATACAGGCGCTCGCGCTCGCTGTAGGTGTCAGGCCGCACATACATCTGATCCGACTGGCCTCACCCACCGGGACCCGTCGTTTCGATCGCAGGTTGGAGGGTGTGGAGGTGCACATAAAAATGCGGCGAATGTGCGCAATCGCGCACCATCTTCAAAAAGAGCATCAACACCCACGCACCTCGGCCGCGCATCGAGGTTGCGCGGACGGGCTCAACCCGGCGCGCCACCAGGGCTCAACCCGGCGCGCCACCCGGGCTCAACCCGCGTAGCGGCGCGCCACCCGTTCGGCCGCGCCGACATAGCCGCCGCCGAACAGCACCGCGTGCACCAGCAGCGGCAGCAGCTGCCACAGATCCACCCGCTCCTCGCAGCCCTCGGCCAGCGGCGCGGCCTCGGTGTAGGCGGCGAAGATGCGCCGTTGGGGTCCCGCCCGCCCGCCGAACAATCGCAGCATCGCCAAATCCACCTCGCGGTGCCCGCCGTACGCGGATGGATCGATCAGCCACGGGCGACCGTCGGCGTCGGCCATCGCATTGCCGCTCCACAAATCGCCGTGCAGCCGCGCCGGCGGCTCGGGCGGGCCGGCGAGCTCGGGCAGGCGCTCGCACACCGACTCCACCGCCGCCGCGCCCCGCTCGGAGAGGGCGCCGCGCTCGCGCGCGATCCGGGCCAGCGGCAGCAGACGCCGCTCGGCGTAGAAGGACGGCCAGTCGGGCGTGGGATCGTTGGGCAGGCGCAGCGACCCAAAGCCGGCGGCGCCGAGGTCAGCATCGCCGGACGTGGCGGCGCCGGAGCCGGGGTCGCCGCGGGCGGGGTTGCTGGAGGCGCCAAACGCCGGGGCGCCGAACGCGGCGGCGCCGGCGGCGTGCGTCAGCGCCAAGCCGCGGCCCAGCTCCTCGGCGCCCGCCGTGCTCAGACTGCCCGGCGGCACCCACTCCAACACCAGGTGGTCGTCGGCGACCTCCAGCACGCGCGGCGTGCGCACCGCGCCCGGCTCGGCCAGCCATTCGAGACCCCGCGCCTCGGTCGCATACTCGCCGGGGCGCGCGTCGGGGCGTGTCTTCACAAATGCTTCGCACCCGTCCGCCAGCGTCACCCGCCACGCCTCGTTGATGTCGCCGCCGCCCACCCTGCGGGGATTGGTCGCGCCCGCGGGCAGGCTCACGCGATCGACTCGCCGGCGCGTGTCACGGCACCGCGCCCTGCTCGTCGGCATCCTGCGCCCGCAGCTCCGCCAGCAACGACGCGCACGACGCCTGCACGAGGTCCAGCACGCGGTCGAAGCCGTCGGGGCCGCCGTAGTAGGGGTCGGGGACGTCGAGCTCGCCGGCGGATTGGGATCCCGCCCGCCCCCACTCGCGCAGCAAACGCACCTTCCGCCGGGCCGGCTCGTCGGGCGCCAGGCGGCGGAGGTTGCTCAGGTTGCCGCGATCCATGGCGAGGATCAAATCGAACTCCTCGAAGTCGCGGGGCCGCACCTCCCTGGCAGCTCCTTCAAGCGCTATGCCCCGCCGCCGCGCAGCGTCCGTGGCGCGAGCGTCGGGCGATTCTCCCACATGCCAGCCGCCGGTACCGGCGCTGTCCAGCTCGATGCGGTGCTCCAAGCCAGCGTCGCGCACCAGCGCGCGCATCACGCCCTCGGCGGTGGGCGAGCGGCAGATGTTTCCCAAACAGACAAACAGCAGCCGCACACGCTCGCCATCGCGTGCCGTCGGACGATCGCGCACAGCCGCGGGGGCGGGCACGTGAGCCCCTCCCCCCTCCTCCTCCCCTCTCACCGCTACGACTCCTCCCCCAGCTCCAACACCGCCAGGAAAGCCTCCTGGGGCACCTCCACGCGGCCGACCTGCTTCATCCGTTTCTTGCCCTCCTTCTGCTTCTCCAGCAGCTTTTTCTTGCGCGTTATGTCGCCCCCGTAACACTTCGCGATCACGTCCTTGCGGAACGCCTTGACGGTCTCGCGGGCGATGATGTGCGAGCCGATCGCCGCCTGGATCGGCACGTCGTACTGCTGGCGGGGAATGCGCTTGCGCAGGCGCTCGGTCAGCTGGCGGCCGACCTCGTAGGCCTTGTCGCGGTGCACCACCATCGACAGCGCGTCCACCGGGTCGCCCGCCAGCAGCACGTCCAGCTTGACGAGGTTGGAGGGCTTCATGCCGTCCAGCTCGTAATCCAACGACGCGTACCCTTTGGTGCGCGACTTCAGCTGGTCGAAGAAGTCCAGCACGATTTCCACCAGCGGCAGGTCGTACGTCATCTGCACGCGCTCCGGCGAGAGGTAGTGCATCCCCGCGTGCACCCCGCGGCGCTCCTGGCACAACTCCATGATCGCGCCCACATGCTCGCGCGGAGCGATGATCTGCGCCTTGATGAACGGCTCGGAGATCTCGGCAATCGTGCCGGGGTCGGGCATGTCGGAGGGGTTGTGCACCTCCAGCTCCTCACCGTTCGTCAACGTCACGTCGAACTCCACCGACGGCATCGTCGCCATCAGCTCCAGGTCGTACTCGCGTTCCAGGCGCTCTTTCACGATGTCCATGTGCAGCAGGCCCAGGAAGCCGCAGCGGAAGCCGAAGCCCAGCGCGTCGCTCGTCTCCGGCTCCCAGGAGAGCGCGGCGTCGTTGAGCGTCAGCTTTTCCAGCGCCTCGCGCAGGTCCGGGTAGTCGTCGGAGTCGATCGGGAACAGGCCACAGAACACCATCGGCTTCACCTCGCGATAGCCCGGCAGCGGCTCGCTCGCTTCGCCGCCGGCTCGCACCCGCCCGCCGCCGACCCCCGCCGCTCCGGGGGCGCCCGCGCGCGTGGTGAGCGTGTCTCCCACACGCAGCTGCGACACATCCTTGACGCCGGTGATCACATACCCCACCTCGCCGGCCGCCAGCTGGTCGGTGGGCATCATCTGCGGTGAGAAGCAGCCGATGTCGTCGATGTCGGCGTACAGCCCGCTCGCCATCGCCCTGATCGGCGCGCCCTTCTTGAACACACCGTCCACCACGCGGATGTATGCGATCACGCCTCTGTACTGGTCGAACTCCGAGTCGAATATCAGCGCGCGCGGCGGTGCCTCGGGGTCGCCTGCGGGCGGGGGCACGCGGGCGACCAACTGCTCCAGCACCTCCATCACGCCCTCCCCCGTCTTGCCGGAGATCCGCAATATGCCCTCCGGCGACTCGCCGATCAGCTCCGACACTTCGCCCGCCACCCGCTCGGGCTCGGCGCCCGGGAGGTCGAGCTTGTTCAGGCACGGGATCAGCTCGAGGCCGGCCTCCACCGCCAGGTAGGTGTTGGCGACCGTCTGCGCCTCCACGCCCTGCGAGGCATCCACCACCAAGAGGGCGCCCTCACACGCCGCCAGCGAGCGCGACACCTCGTAGGTGAAGTCCACGTGGCCGGGCGTGTCGATCAGATGCAGCTGGTAGGTCTGCCCGGAGGCGCCCTCGTAGAAGACGCGCACCGCTTGCGCCTTGATCGTGATCCCGCGCTCGCGCTCCAGGTCCATCGAGTCCAGCACCTGGGCGCGCATCTCGCGCTGGTCAACGGTGTGCGTCAGCTCGAGGATGCGATCCGCCAGCGTCGACTTGCCGTGGTCGATGTGGGCGACGATGCAGAAGTTGCGGATGTGCTGTTGGTCCATCGGGATCAGACTTTAGATGGGGCGCGGCCAAGCCGGGGGCGGCCCCAACCAGCTTTACAAAATGAAGTAGTTGGCGGCCGAAAAGTTTATGCACACCCCCATGCCTCCCCCGCGCGGCTACCCTTAGGGTCCGGCGGATCGCCCACTCGGTCGGGGTCGCAGCTTGACCCAGCCGGGCAACGCGCCGGCCTTCGGGCCGGCGGCCAGTCCCGGTGACCGGGAGTGTCATGCCGCCCAGGCAACGACACAAGTCCTGGGACGTAGTAGTTCAATGGTGATCTATGACCGGTGCCGCCGGGCGGGCCTCACGGCCCGCCCGGTCGCATTTTCGCTCATGCCCGCCGGCGATCGGATGCGACAGCGTGGCGAGGGCTCCGAGGGCTCCGCGTCACGCGCGGCCGAGCTCACCGACGATCCGATGCCACGCCTGGGGACGGCTCCGGGTCACGCGCGACCGAGCTGGGTGCGGATCAGGCGGCTGACTTCGTGGGCCTCGGGCACGCGCATGGCGAGCACCGCGCGGCTGTACACCAGCGTGCCCGCCACCCCAGCACCGCCGACGCTGACGATCTGCGCCGGCAGCGAGCGGCCCAGCAGCGCGTCGAGGCCGTACCACACCACCCACGACACCGCCCCCAACAGGACCGAGGCGACAAGGATGCGGGCGGTGATCATCGTCGTCTGCGCCCCTTCCAAACTGCTGTTGAAGCCGATCCGCAGGCGGCGGTACTGCAGCGCGGTCATCACCACGTTGGCCACCAGCGTGCCGATGATCAGGCCGGCGATCCCCAGCGGCTTGTAGAGCGCTACGGAGACGACGATGTCCACCACGATGTTGATCGCCGCCAATCCGGTGGGGATCCATGGCCGCTGCAGCGAGAAGAAGGTGCGCGTCAACAGCAGGTTGATGCCGCCGAAGGGGAGGCTGAAGGCAAACCAGAACAGCGCGATCGACGCCAGTTCGGTGGAGCGCGCGTTGAACTGGCCGCGTTCGTACAAGAGGCGGGTGATCGGCGTCGGCAGCACCACCATGAACGCGGTGGCGGGGATCAGCAGCAGGTTGATCTGGCGCATCCCCGTGCCCAGCGCGCTGCGCATGCGGGCCGCGTCGCTGCGGGCCGCCAGACGCGAGAGCGTGGGGAACAGCACGGTGGCCACCGCCACGCTGAACATCCCCTGCGGCAACATGTAGATGCGGAACGCTTTTTCGATCGCGCTGGGCGCTTCTTCGCTGACGAGCGTGCCGAACACCGAGTTGAGCAATTGGTCGAGGTTGACGATCCCGAGGCCGATCGCCACCGGCAGCATCAGCGTCAGCACCTGGCGCACGCGCGGGTCCCGCCAGTCGATGTGGGGCTGCAGACGGAAGTCGATCCGCCCCAGCGCGCCCGCCACCATCACCATCTGCACGAACGTCGCCGCCAACCACGCGATCGCGTAGGCGTACAGCGCGTCGCCGTCGTGGTAGCCGCCGTGGAATTGGGGGTGCAGCGCCACCAGCAGCGCCACGATCACCAGGTTCCACACCGCCGGCGCCAAAGCGGGGATCGTGAAGTGGTCGTACGACTGCAATATCCCCACCAGCAGCCCCGTCAGGCCCAGCAGCATCACGCTGGGGAACAGCACCTGCGAGAGACCCACCAGCAGCGTGTCCAGCTCCGGGTTGAACGTGGGCCCGGTGAACAGCGGCATCACCAGGCCGGCGGCGACGATGAAGATCGCCGTCAGCGCGCCCAGCACCAGCAGCAACAGCCAAAACAGCGTCGATGCCAACTGGAACGCCTCGCGGCGGCGGCCCTTCTCCAGCAGTTCGGTGAACACCGGCACGAACGCCGCCGACAGCGCCGCCTGCGCAAACAGGTTGCTGATCAGGTTGGGCACCTGGTTGGCCAGCGTGAACGCCGACATCGGCCCGCTGGTGCCGAAGAAGCTGGCGGCGATGATTTCCCGCACCAGCCCCGCCACGCGCGAGACGGCGGTGGCGATCGAGAAGATCGCGGTGTTGCGGGCCAGGTGGCCGCCGCTCGGGCCGCCGCCGTCGCCACCCACGCTGCTAAGCGACTCGGTGGGGGGCTCTGCGGCGGCGGACAAGGCCGCTATAGTACGGCGCTCCCGCGATGGCAAACATCGAGTCACAGAAGAAGCGCATCCTGCGCACCGAGCGCGAGCGGTTGGAGAATCGCCGTCGCACCTCCACGGTCAAGACGCGCTTCCGGCGTCTGGAGGCGGCCGTGCAGAGTGGCGACCAGCAGGCCGCCGAGAGCGAGCACCGGCTGCTCGTGAGCACGATCGACATGGCGGTCAAGCGCGGCGCACTGCACCGCAACACCGGCGCCCGCAAGAAGAGCCGCGCGGCACGGATTCGGGCCTCGGTCGGCGTCGAGTAGCGGCCAACCGCGGCTCACCGTAGGGCGGACGCGCTACGCCGGCGAGGAAATCGCCGCGATCGCGCGCAATGCTTGCGTGTCTTCGCCCAGGTGCGAGCGGCGTGTGCGATCGGCGCGCAGCTCCGCGCCGCCGCGGGTGTCCAGCTCTAGGTCGGCCAGCACCCCCAACGCGGCGCGCAGCCGCTCGGGGTCGGTGCGGGAGACGTCGGCGATGAAGCGGTCGGCGACGCGCGAGGGCATCCGCAGCGTGCGCTTCACCTCGGCCGCCGACTCGCCCGCCTGCATCCTTACCGCCACCGCCAGCGCCTCGCGCATGCGGGACGCCATCAGATAGAGCAGGCCGCTCAAACGCTCGCCCTGGCGGCGCACACGCAGGTAGGTGAGCGTCGCTTCGCGCGCATCGCCCCCCACCAGCGCGTCGGCCAGCGCATACACGCGCCGCTCGGCGGAATGGGCGGCGCGTTCTTCGATCAGCTGGGCGCTCACAGGTGAGGGTGCCGTGCGGCCTCCCCCTCCTTCAGAGCGCGCCGATTCGACATCGGGCGAGTCTGGACCCGGAGAGGCCGGACCCTGAAGTTCGAGCGCCAGCTTCTCCAGCTCGCGCAGCAGCCGCTGCTGGCGCTCGCCCACCTGAGCGACCAGCGCCTTGGCCGCCGCCTGGTCGAGCGCTAGCCCCAGGCGAGTGGCCTGCTCGCGCGCCCAGCGCGGCAACTCCCACGGCTTGACGGTGCCCTGCTCGACGATCTGGCCATTCGCCGATTTCACCGCGGCGTGCACCGCGGCCGGCGCCTTGGTGCGCCCCTCCTCGCGGGCAAACAGCGCCAGGGTGGTGGCCGGTGGCATGTCGCGCAACGCGCCCACCAAGTGCTCCTCCACCTCAGCCTGCTTCCAGCGCTCCACGCCATCCACCACGATCACGCGCCGGCCGATCGCGAACGTCATCGCCGCCAGCGCCTGCGCCACGCCGGCGGGGGTGGCGGCATCGCCGCCCAGCACCTCCATGCTGGCGGCGTCACCCTCCTGTAGCGCCAGCGCCTGCAGCCCCGCGCGGCGCTCGGCGATCGCGCCGTGGTCGTCGCCGTGGATCAGGTAGGCGGGCTTCAGCGCGGGCATCCTCGCCGAGTGTATGCAGCCACGCCGACGGCCGGCGACTAACGCACTACGAAGTTGACCAGCTTGCCTGGCACGACGATCTCCTTGACGATCTCTTTGCCGTCGAGGTGCGCCTGCACGTTGGGCGCCGCGCGACACAGCTCCTTCAGCTGCTCAGGTGTCGCGTCGGCGGGGGTCTGCACGCGGTCGCGCAGCTTGCCGTTGACCTGGCACACCAGCTCGTACTGCTCGCGCTCCAGCATCGCCGGGTCGGCCTGCGGCCACGGCTGCTCCCACACGCGCTCGCCCGTCAGCCGCTCGTACACCTCGGCGCACACGTGCGGCGCGAACGGGAACAACAGCGACGCGGCGCTCGCCAAGCCGAAGCGCAGCGCCTCGGTCGAGGCCTGCGCGCGCAGGCGCGAGCATTCGTTGAGCAGCTCCATCACCGCGGCGATCGCGGTGTTGAAGGCGAAGCGGCGCAAATCGGTGGACACCTTGTCGATCGCCCAGTGCGCCTTTCGCAGCAGCTCCAGGTCGTCGTCGCCGATTGCTGTTCCAGTCGGCGCATGCGCCGACTGGCCCGATGGCGCATGCGCCATCGGGGGCAGGGCCGCATGCGGCCCTGCCGACCCCGCCGCATGCGGCGGGGTCTCCCCCACCTCCATCGCCAGACGCCACAGGCGACTGAGGAAACGGTGCACGCCCTCCACGCCGTCGTCCGACCAATCGGCGTCCTGGTCGGGGGGCGCGATGAAGAGGATGTAGCAGCGGGCCGTGTCGGCGCCGTAGCGCTCCACGATCGACGCGGGCGACACCACGTTGCCGCGCGACTTGCTCATCTTGGCGCCGTCCTTGGTCACCATCCCCTGGGTGAACAGCGCCTGGAAAGGCTCCTGGAAGTCGAGGTGGCCGAGGTCGGCCAGCGCCTTGGTGAAGAACCGGGCGTACATCAAGTGGAGGATCGCGTGCTCCACGCCGCCGATGTACTGGTCGACCGGCATCCACTGGCGCAGCACCGCCGGGTCCCACGCCTCCTGGTCGTTGGCGGCGTCGCAGTAGCGCAGGAAATACCACGACGAGTCCACGAACGTGTCCATCGTGTCGGTCTCGCGGCGGGCCTCACCGTCGCAGTTCGGGCAGCGCGTCGCCACCCACTCCTCGGCGGCCGCCAGCGGCGAGCGTCCGCGCGGCGCGTAATCCTCGATCTCGGGCAGCTCCACCGGCAGCTGCTCCTCGGGCACTGGCACCATCCCGCAGCGCTCGCAGTACACCACCGGTATCGGGCAGCCCCAGTAGCGCTGGCGCGACACCAGCCAGTCGCGCAAACGGTAGTTGACCGAGGCGTGGCCCTTGCCCTCGCGGTCCAGCCACCGCACGATCGCCGCCAGCGCCTCGCGGTTGGGCAGGCCGTCGAAGTCGGGGTGCGAGTTGACCAGCGGACCGTCGCCGGTGTACGGGAGACCCTGCTCGTCGCCACCCTCGGCGGGGGCGGTGGGTGGGCCTTCGATCACGCGCCGGATCGGCAAATCGTGGGCGCGCGCGAACGCGTAGTCGCGCTCGTCGTGCGCCGGCACCGCCATGATCGCGCCGGTGCCGTACTCCATCAGCACGTAATCGGCCACCCACATCGGGATCTGCTCGCCGTTCACCGGGTTGGTGATCGTGCGGCCCAGGGGCACGCCCGTCTTCGGCTGCTCGGCGGCGCCGCGCTCCTCGTTTGACTCGGCCAGCGCGTGGTTGACGTACTCGCGCACCGCCCGCTCGTGCTCGGTGCCCTCGGCGAGACGCAGCACGTCGGGGTGCTCGGGCGCCATCACGAAGAAGGTGGCGCCGAACAGCGTGTCGGGGCGGGTGGTGAACACCGGGTAGTCGATGTTGAGCGCCTCGCAGTGGAACATCACTTCCGCGCCCTCCGAGCGGCCGATCCAGTTGCGCTGCATCGTCTTCACGTGCTCCGGCCACTCGATCCCGTCGAGGTCGCCCAGCAATCGCTCGGCGTAGTCGGTGATGCGCAGAAACCACTGCTCCAGCTGGCGCACCTCCACCTCGGCGCCACAGCGCTCGCAGCAGCCGTCCACCACCTGCTCGTTGGCGAGCACCGTCTGGTCGCGAGGGCACCAGTTCACCGCCGCCTCCTTGCGGTACGCCAGGCCGGCGCGCAGCAGCTGCAAGAAGATCCACTGCGTCCAGCGGTAGTAGCGCGGTTCGTGCGTGGCCAGCTCGCGCGACCAGTCGATCGAGATCCCCCATTCGCGGAACTGACGCTGGAAGGAGGCGATCGACGCGGCGGTCGAGTCGCGCGGGTTGACGCCCGTGTTGATCGCGTGGTTCTCCGCGGGGAGCCCAAACGCGTCGTAGCCCATCGGGTGCAGCACGCGGTGGCCGAGACGGCGGCGAAAATGGGCGATCGCGTCGCCCACCGAGTACACCTTCAAATGCCCGATGTGCGGCTCGCCGCTGGGGTACGGCAGCATCTCCAGGACGTACGACTTCGGGTGGCGCTCGGCGCGCGCGCCGTTGCCGGGCCCACCGTTGCCGGGCGCCGCCGCCGGGGCGCCCTGGCCCGGGGCGTCGTTGGACACCTCCCAGGTGCGCTCCCGCGCCCACACCGCCTGCCAGCGGGGCTCGATCTCGTGCGGCTCGTATCGCTCGTCGCTCATGTCCGCCGGAGGTTACCTGCCACCCCCCGACGGAACGCTCGCGCGGGTCGCCGCCGGGCCCCGCCGCGACCGTCTCGCGAGGCGGTCGGGCGGGGGGCCGGGGTGTTGTGTGTTTACTTTTGGGGCTCCAACCAGCTTCAGTTTGTGAAGCCACACCGCCCTTCTGCCCTGCCCCACCGCCGTCGAAGCCGGGATCGGCGGAGCCGCTCAGGCAAGCTCCTCCGAGGCCGCCTGGAAGCGGGCCATGCCTCGTGCCAGCGCTTCGCCCGTCACCGCGCTCATGGCGCCCACGTTGTCCACGACCGTGGCGGCGCGCACCAACAGGCGCTCGAACTCCTCGCTGGAGCGGATCTCGTCCAGCTTGGCGCGCTCACCGCGCAGCAGCACGAAGCCCGCCAGATCGCCTCCATGCGGTGCGACCAGCACCGGTTCGAAGCCGTCGATCCTGCCTTCCTGCTGCAGCACGCCGTAGTACTCGATGGTCTCCTGGAACACTTGCAGAGCTTTTTGCTCGCGACCCCTCACCACGGGGCCCCAACCTAGGAACAGCGCTTCTCCAGCCATCGTTGCATCCTCCTCGCGTTGGGTTCCCCGCCCCCTTGGGCGAGACTACTCGGACCTGCGGAATCGTGTCAGGCGGTGGGGCCCAGAATCTTGTCAGGAGGTGGCGAGCTGCTGCCCAACTTCGGATTCGAAACGCGCGTTGGCGCGCACCGCCTCGACGATCGGCGCCGGCGCCTTGTGCGGCGCGCCCGCGTCGAATGGCGGCTGGGGGTCGTACTCCATGCCCAGCTGGATCGCCTGCGCCAGCTCCTCGCCCGCCAGCTTCGCCGCCAGCGCCAGCGCCATGTCGATCCCCGCCGACACGCCGGCGGCGGTGACGAGCTTGCCGTCCCACACCACCCGCTCGGCCACCGGCTCGGCGCCCAGCCGCCCCAGTTCCTCGAGCGCGGTCCAGTGGCTGGTCGCGCGCCGGCCCTCCAGCAACCCGGCGGCGGCGAGGATCAGCGAGCCGGTGCACACCGAAACGGTCCACGTCGAGCGCTCGTGAGCGGCGCGCAGCCACTCGTGCACCGGGCCGTCGTCCATCAGCGCTGCTTGGCCGGGCCCCCCGGGAACCACCACCACGTCGGGGTCGCGCAGCTCCGCCAGCGTGGCGTCGGCGTACAACGCCAGGCGGCCCGTGTCGGTTCGCTTCGGCCCGGGCTCCTCCGCCACGAACGTCAGCTCGGAGTCGGGTAGGCGGCTCAGCACCTCATATGGGCCCACCGCGTCCAGCGCGGTGAAACGGTCGTAGATGAGGATCGCGATCTTCTGTGGCATTTGGTCCGCTCCTTTGCGGTCAAGCCGCCGCTTCGGGCGCGGCGGCGGATGTGTGAAAACGGCGTCGATACTCGGCGGGGCTCACTCCCAGTGCGCGCAGGAAGGTGCGGCGCATCGTCTCGGCGGTGCCGAAGCCGCACGCCGCGGCGACCGCGGCCACCGGTTCCTCCCCCTCCTCCAGCCGCCGCCGCGCGGCCTCCAGGCGCAGGCGCTCCACATACCGGGCGGGGGTCAGCCCCACCTCGGCGCGGAAGCTGCGCGCGAAGTGGCGCGGGCTCATGTGCGCGCGGGCGGCCAACGTTTCAACCGTGAGGCCGGCGGCGAGGTGCTCCACCGCGTAGCGCTGCGCCTCGCGCAACCCGGTTCGCACCGGCGCGTGCGCGGCCAGCGTCGCGCTGAACTGCGACTGGTTGCCGGGGCGGCGCAAAAACAGCACCAGATGGCGCGCGATCGTCAGCGCCTCGTCGCGGCCGATGTCGTCCTCCACCATCGCCAGCGCCAGGTCCATGCCGGCGGTGACACCCGCCGAGGTCCACACGTGGCCGTCGCGCACATAAATCGGCTCGGGGTCCACCTGAACCTTCGGGTACCGGCGGGCCAGCGACGCTGCGGCCGCCCAGTGCGTGGTCGCGCGGCGGCCGTCCAGCAGGCCGGCGGCTGCCAGCACGAACGCGCCGGTGCACACCGACGCCACGCGCCGCGTGGTGGGCGCGCGGGCGGCGATCCACTCCAGCAACGCCGCGTCCTCGCCTGCCCGCCGCGCGCCCTCCCCGCCGGCCACCACCAGCGTGTCGATCGCCACGGGAGCGCCGTCGAGGGCGGCGTGCGGCGCGATCGTCAAACCGCTCGAGGTCGTCACGGGCGCGCCGTCGGTGCTCAACACGCTCGTTCGATAGCCGCGCTCGCCGCTCGCGCGGTTGGCCTCCGCCAGCAGTTGCGCGCCTGCGAACACCTCCAGCGGGCCGGTCACGTCGAGGCTCTGCACGCCCTGGTAGGCGACGATCGCCACCTCGCGGGGGCGATCGTCACAGGGGGATTGCCGCGCCGTTTCAGAGGACGACGGTGGTGCTGTCGGGTGCAGGGAGCCGGCCACACGGCGATCGTGACCGATCGCGCCCCTGTCCGCAAGGACAGATTTCCAACAATTCCTGCCACGGCGCTTGGCGGCGGCACCCGCCGCCTTGGGGTGCGTCAGCGTTTCCAACGGTTCTGCGTGTGGGAAAGTACGGTGGCCTTGGGATCGCCGCGCTTTTAGCGTCACATACACGAAAGTCCGCCTCCACTCCGGTGGCGTTTACAGGAATTGGGCGGACTCCAACCACTAGCGAGAGGGGGGCGTCGCATGGTGCTCGCCAGCTATCCGTTTCTCGAAGTGTTCTGGACGATGCTGGTCTTCTTTGCGTTCTTCATCTGGATCTGGCTGCTGATCGTCGTGTTCTCCGATCTCTTTCGCCGCAGCGACACCTCCGGGTGGGCGAAGGTGGCGTGGATCGTGTTCATCATCATCCTGCCCTACCTCGGGGTGTTCGTGTATCTGATCGTCGAGCACAACGGGTTGGCCGAACGCTCGGTCAAACAGCAGAAAGCGGCGCAGGCCGAAATGGACGCGTACGTGCGCACGGTCGCCGGGCAGAGCGATCCCACGGCGCAGATCGCCAAGGCCGACGAGTTGCTCAAACAGGGCTCCATCACGCAAACCGAGTTCGACCAGATCAAGCAGCGGGCGCTCGCGGCGTAGCCGCGGCGGCGCGGGCCGCCCGGCGCGCGGCCCCCCGGGACCCGCGGGAAGGAGCGGTGCGGGCCACTCAGGCGACCTCCACGCGCGACCCGGCGGAGCCCGTGCCGCCGGGTCGGCGCCCCGGGCGTCCCACCTCCTGAGCGACGTCATGGCCGACGGCTGGCGGCCGGGCCAGCTCGGGGACCTTGCGGGGGCGGTGGTGGATTGGTTTGCCCGGCGACCGGCGGCGGCTTGCGGCAGCGGAGAGTTGTGTGTTTACTTTTCGGGCTCCAACCAACTTCGGGGCGCGATCAAGTGGCACACAGGCAACCGAAGAGAGCGGCGGCAACGTGATCACGCCGGGGAGCGAGTGGCTGGTGGGCCGGCGCGCGCCGGAGGGAAATGGATCGGCCGAATCCGCGCGGAGCGGTATATTGGAGGCGCTCGGGGCTATAGCTCAGCTGGGAGAGCGCTTGCATGGCATGCAAGAGGTCGCCGGTTCGATCCCGGCTAGCTCCATCGAACCTGACGGTGGTCGAACCGCGGGCACAAGGAAGGTCGGTTCGATCGCGTCGCGTCCGTCTACGCGGATTTCGTCGGTGAGTTCTTGCAGGATGGCCTTGACGCGCATGGGGCCGCCGTCGTCCAGCGCGACGCGGACTCTTTGGCGGATCGCGTCGAGGTCGGCCTCGCTGATGCGTTGGACTGGTTCGCTGTCTGCGAGGGTGGCGAGTTCGCTGGCCCTGGCTTCGAGCGCCTTGATCTGCTCGCCGAGCGCGGCTATGCGTGGCGCGCAGGTGTCCTCGGGCATCGTGCCGTGCTCGAACGCTTGGAAGTAGCGGTCCATCGCCGCGCGTGCCTCGGCGAGCTTGCGCTGCACGCTGGTTAGCTCGTCCTCGTGCTCGCCGTCGCGGTGGGCAAGCTGGGCGTGCGCGTGGTCGATCGCGTCGGCGAGCAGGTCGTTGTCGTTGAGCACCTTCCAGAGCTGGCGGGTGACGGCTTGCTCCAGCTTTTCGGCGGGGAGCCGGTCGTTGGCGCAATGCTCGGTGCCGTAGCGGTGGCGCGTAAAGCACCTGTAGTACGTGTAACGGCCGTTGCGTCCGTGCGCGGCGGTGCCAATGTACGCTTGCCCGCATCGTCCACAGCGGACGCGACTGGTGAGCAGGTACTCCGAGGCGTTGGACCGGCGCTGTGACTGGTCCTCGCCGCGTTCTTTGAGGATTACTTGCGCACGCTCGAAAAGCTCGTGCGGGACGATCGGCTCGTGCGGCGCGGGATACCAGCTTCCGCGGTAGTAAATCTCGCCGATGTAGGCACGGTTGCGGATCACTGTTAGGACGCTGCCGTGGTTCCAGAGGCGGCCGTTCTTGGTGCGGTAGCCGTTGGTGTTCAGCCATTTCGCGGTGGCGCTTGAGCCGAGTTGCCGGTTGACATAGTGGTCGAAGATCACGGGCACGAGCGGCGCCTCGGTGGGGTTTCGCTCCAGGTGGTCGCGGTCGGCGGCGATGTCGTACCCGTAGGGCCGCCGGCCGCCGCACCAGCCGCCGCGTGCGGCCTTGCGCTCAAGGCCGGCGAGGATGCGCTCCACGATCAGCGCGCGCTCGAACTCGGCAAACACGCCGAGCATCTGCACCATCATCCGCCCCGCAGGTGTGCCCGTGTCAAACGGCTCGGTCGCTGAGCGGAAGATCACGCCTGCTTGGTCAAGCTCATCGACTATCTGCGCGAGCCCACGAATCGAGCGCGCGAGACGATCGACGCGGTAGACGAGCAGCACATCGAAGCGTCCGCGCTTTGCGTCGCGCAGCAGACGTGAGAGTGCCGGCCGGTCGATCACGGTTCCGGTGAACTGGTCCTCATAGCGCAGGTTGATCTGCCACTCGGGCTGACTTGAGACGAACGAGTCCAAGCGGACGCGCTGCGCCTCAAGCGAGTTGGGCTGGCGCTCCTCGTCAGTGGAGATGCGGGTGTATGTCGCCACGCGCACCGGCCCGGCGTCCGTAGCCGGGTCGGGCGCGATAGCGAGTGATGCTCGGCTCATGGCTGCTCCTTGGCTCGGGAGCATCCATCTAGATCAGATCGCGGCCGGGTTCTCAACCCTCCAAGCCCACGCGGGTCGGCCTCGATCAATTCCACGATCAGCTCGCCCAGCGAGACGACGAGCCGCTGTTCCTGCTCGCTGCTCATCGGCCGCGTCCTGGCCGGCAGCAGCCGTAGCGGCGCATCCGAGCCCGCATCCCGCCGCGCACGGCGCCCTCGCCTACGAACGCCTTGCGGAGCGCGGGTGTGGCCGTGAGCGTCGCTGCTGGCGTCTTGGGTTGCTCGCTGGGTTCCGCTCATGTGAGCAGCTCCCAGCGCAGCTTCTTGCCCGTCGGGTGCGTGTCTGCGGCGCGGCGGCCGGCACGGTTCCAGCGCCCGCCGCCCGCGTTGGCGTCGGCGAGCGTGAACCCGCTCGCCCTGAGTGATGCGCCACCCTCCTCGGGCAGCGTGTATGTGATGACCTTGCGGTAGCCGAGCGCCTTGACTGCCCGCCACGCTGCCCGGTAGAGCATCGAGCAGGCGTTCGGCGCCCCATCGGTGCAACATCGACGGACTTCGGCTGTGAACCCGTCATCGAGCGCTCGTGCGATTGGCCGTCCGACCACGGCGACACCGCGTAGCCGCTCGCCGTCGCTTACGCCGACGACGCTGATGCAGCCAGGTACGGGCCGGTTGTGGCGGTGGTACTGCGCGATGTAGGCGTTTGCGACCTTGAGCGTCGTCGGGACGATCGTCAGTCGCAGCGAGGCGCACTCGTGCGCGTGTGCGCGTCTGTGCTTGTCTGATTCTGTCAATTGTCATGGTGCCGGCGGAAAGACCCTTACAACAGAAAAAAGTCATTTCGGGGCGTCTGCGGGTACACGCGCCACCCCTAAAGATTTCGAGTTACACGCTCACGGCCGCAGGCCAGCGCCAACGCCTGCCGAGACAGTCCTCGACACGACGGCCCGGCTCGCGCGGTGCGGCGGGAAGCTGATCGAAGCGGCGTTGCTGCTCGCGGGCGGGTAGCAGCTCGTAGTGCTCGCCGTCGATCGAGCCCCACACCCACGGCGGGCCGGACGGTGCGCAGCGCGCGAGGTTCGCCAAACGGCGCCGGCCATCGCAGACAAGCAGGACGTTCCCACGGTCACTGTGCGGGTCGGCTGCGAGCGCTTGCTTGTAGGCGTCGAGCTTCGCTTTCACCCGCCGCGCCGGCTCGGTCGCGCGGTCTACCTCCAGGTAGAACGTGACCTCGCCGTCAGGTAGCAGGTAACGGCCGTAACCGTCCGGGCGCACGCTCGCGCCCGTGCCCTGCTGCGCCTGCTGCTCGCCAAGCCAGCGATACAAACCCTCACCCGGACGGGTCAGGCTGCGTTCGATCAGCGCGAGGAAAAAACGCGCGACCGCGCGGCGGTGCTCAAGGTCAGGAATCGACAAGCCCGGCGGCCGACGTGCCGGCGCACCGATCGCTCGTCGCCCGGCCGGGGAGAGGAACCACAGCGCCTCGGAGCGTCCGCCTCTGTGTGAGCGTGCCGGGTACACACGCAGCAGGAGATTGTGTGCCTCCAGCTTGACGAGTCGTTCACGACAGGTACGAACACCCGAAAAGAAAAGGAGACGAAGTTCAGAGGTGGATAGGGGCTCGGATTGGGAGAGACGGTCAAGTAGCTCCCGGTCACGAGCAGTCAAAGAGGCGAGAGCCAGTGTCACGGCCGCCGGCCGCCAGGAGAGAACGGGTGTTCATTGTCGGGGTTTGCGTCCGCGCCAGGATCGCTGTGCTGGTGCGGGATACCGGGCGGCGGGGGTCCTCCCTCGGTGGGAGCCCCGAACGGAGGACCGAACGGCGGAACCCCAACACTCCCCGAGTCGAAGTCGTCACCTGTTTGTTCGTCGGCGTGGGCATGTCCTGGCGGCGGCTGCTCAATCCGGCCGTAGCGCTCACGTATCGCCAGCTCGACCGCTGCTCGCTCGGCTGCCTGGGCGCGAGCACGGCCACGGATCGCGCTCGCGTTATCGCCGCGCGTGACCGGCGATGGTGGCTCGGTGGTCGCGGTCGCGGCTGGTAGCTGGTGGTGTTCGTGGGCGACCCGGCAGGCGATCGTGTGCGCTGAAAGGTGCAACAGGTCGTGCGCGTCCAAGCGCGGCTCGAAGTGAACGGCCATGCGTTTCGCGTCGGCGGCGCCGAGGCCGAAACAGAGCTTGGTCTGACAGTTGGCGTCCACGGCCTCGGCGAGCTCGCTGTCTTTGAGCTGCGCGAGGTTCTGGTGCGCGAGCACCATCCCGACGCCATAGCCGCGCGCCTGCGCGAGCGCTGTCGCCATGCCCTGCGGCATGTGGCAGAAGCGATGGCACTCATCCACAAGACACAGGAAGGGTGGCCGGCCTCTGAGCGCGAGCGGCCCGAGGCGCTGCGCGGCCTGCCACGCACGATGCAACAGCACCGAGCCGATCAGGTCTGCCGCGTCCTCCCCGAGCGTCTGCGGGAGTGACACGAGCAGCCACCGGCCCGTCGTGATCCGCTCCGTGAGGTCCGGCGCGGCGGGCTGGCAGAGCATGTTGCGTAGCTGGCGGTTGCCGAGCAGCGCGCGCAGCTTGTTCGACAAGGGAGCGAGCGCCTGCACCCTGGCCTGCTCACTGAGGGTCTGCCACTGGCGCCAGAACACGTCCAGCGCTACCGGGTCGCTCGCGCGATACCGGGTCCGCTCGCCGGGGTCGGACAAGAGCGTGAGCACGTCCGCCAACGTCGGCGCCGGCCCGGCCGGGTCACGTCCACACAACAGGGTCGTGAGCGCGGAGCGCAGGATGTCCTCCGTGCGTGGACCCCAGAACCGTGAGAACAAGCGGGCGAAAATGCCGCAGATCGCCTGCGCGTGCGTGTCACCCTCGCCGGGGGTGCTGGCGAGCAGGTTCAACGCCGGCGGATAGCGTGTGTCGCCGAGGTCGAGCAGGTCAACGTCCTCGACTCGCTCGGCGGGAATACGGGCGAGGGTCAACGCAGTTAGCTCGCCGGTTGGGTCGAGCACCATCCCGCCCATGCCCGCACGGATCGCCTCAACGGTCATGTTCAACAAAAGCGTGCTCTTGCCGCGGCCGGTCGGGCCGAGCACGTGCGCGTGTTCAAGCAGGTCGGCCGGCTGCACCCGAATCTCGCGGTCAAACCCTGCGTGATCGCTGCGGCCGAGCAAAAGCCCGTGCGACGGTGCGTGCGCAGCCGGCGCGATACTCCGCGAGGGCGCCTCACTAAACGACAGCGGCGCCGAGCCGGCTTCTTCGGGAACCGCGATCAATGCCGCGGCTTCGCTGCTGCTCAACAGCAGTCGTGGTTTCACTGGCGGCAGGCAGAACGTCATCCGCCGTTTGCAGAACGGCTCGAAGCTCTTGTGTAGCCCGCCGAGGTCATGGAACTGCCCGAACGCCGCGAGCAGACCACCGAGCCGGCCGCCCGCGCGACGCCGCTCACCTGCCCATGCCCCGACACGGAGCGTCGCGGCGAGCAGCGGTTGTGCGGCCTTCGCCTCGATCGCCTTCGCGCGCTCAAGCGAGAACTGGTCCACCCGCCCCGCCGCCTGCTGGCCCGCTGGCGGCGAACCGGGCAAGAACACGTCGATGAACTCAAGCAGCAGCCCGCCCGCCGCTTGAAGCGCGCGCAACGCCACGTCCGGTTGCAGACCGCGACCGGCGCGCAGCCGCCGCGCCTGCCCACGCGCACGGTTCGCCGCCGAACGCGGCGGCGATTGCAGAACAAGCTGGATTGCGCCGCCCTCGCGCGGTTCGTGGGCACGCAGCGCGGCCAACAACTGGCCGGCGGGGTCTACACGGTGATCGACCCGCAGCGGCAAGAACCGCGAGCCGCCGGGAGCGAGACTCGCCACCCGCATGTGCTCGCACATCTCAGCAGGCGGCCCGAGCCCGATCGTCCCAATGGTCACGCCGCCGAGGCCCTGCTCGACCGCCGTGCGCACCTGCGCCACCGGCACGCCACCGGAGACGAACAAGCCACACTCCGCGCGGTCCTCCGTCGATGACAACTCCAGCACGATCCACGGCGCCGGCCCAAGCAACGGGCGCGGCAACCCGCCCGCAAGCGTGCTCATCAACGACTCAACCGCCGCCCGCGACACCTGCTCGCCAAGGCGAACCTCAAAGCAGTGGCCCTCCGCCGCAAGACGAAGACGCCCCCACACACGCCACACCAAAACCAGCAAGAGCACCGCGAACGCGAGCACCAACAGCGGCGCGAGCGTCCCGAACACAGAGAACGAGTGATGAGCAAACGACGAGCCCGCCTGGCGCAGCGGCCGGTCTGGCGCGCGCATGAACCGCTCAGCAGCGCGAGACGGGCGAAGAATATGCGGTGTGTCGTGATTTCTCATATCTGTGGTTCTGTCTCCTTTCGTAAGGAAACGTCGATTTCGAGCGCCGAATGGGACAGCCAGTGACCCACAAGACGCGGCCCGGTATCCCGGCACTAGATAAAGGTCCCTTTCGGTGCCCTGGCGGTACAGGCGACCAAGAACTCTTCTCGCGGAGATGGGGCAACCTAGAAAGGTCGATTTGACCCCCGTTAGGTGACAGGCTTAAGAAATCTTTATCTTCGGTGGGCGACCGGCCTGCATTGGTCGATGCTCACGCTGGCGGAAGATGTCGTGCGTGCCGATGCGCCCGCAGATGATGGCGGCTCGCCTGGGGCGTGTCCCCTGGCCGTACTCGGACGACGCACGGCTACCGGCCCCCGGGTCGGGGGCGACCTCGGCGGCTGGCACACTAGGACAGGCATGAGCGCGCCAGATGACGATGCAGGTTGGGTCGCGTCCCAGCCAACTGAGGAGTTCCTCGCTGCGCTTAAGGCGGGCGTAGATAAGGCAATCACTACTGCCAGCCCCGACTTCGGCGCGGCACTACGACGGCTTGAGGGCTCAGTCGCTGCTGTTCCGCCGCTCGATCTGATCTGCGCAACTTCGTTCTACTTCCTCACGGGTGAGGCCGGCGTAAACCCCGAGTACAACAGCCCAGAGGGTATTTTCCAAAGCCACGTCGAGTTGATCCACGCATTCGCCTTGCGTCAGTCGCTAACGGACGCAAGGCCAACAGTCACTCTACAGGAAGGACAGCTGGAGATAATCGAAGCCGCCAAGGAGGTCGTCCATGCATTCTTCATCCTAGAAACGGCGAGAATTGCCCGAGAGCCGGACGAAGACAAACGCCGTAGGGAGGTGGCGATTGCCTCAATGCGAACGCACGCTGCCTCCGTTCGTGGCGGGTCTTACTACACCGATTTGTCGCAGGTCCTCGCAGAGCTTTTTGCGCCCCTTGAGTCCCAGATCAAGGATAAGCTTGGGGTCGAGATAACTCGATTGGTCGAGTGGTGGTGGACGGTGGCCGGAGCCGTGAATAAGAGAATTGCTGCGCAACGCGAGCTTGTACACGAGATTATCAACCTGCCACTGGACGACAATTGGCCTTCCGCAGTGCGGGACGCATTCCCCAGGCTCCCCACGATCGATGATGCTCTAGTTGAACAACTCCGGCATAATGAGCGCGAACGGAAGGGCTTTGTCATTATCGTCAGTGACCTTAACCTGTTTCGGGTCTTCGCCTTTGCAACCGGGGAACTTGTCGAACATTACCCAGGACCAGTTGAGGGTACTGCCCTTCAGAAAGTCCTAGACACATGGAGCCTGGCCTTCGGTGATACTGCCGATCTGCCACTCCATAAGCTACTCACTGACAATCCAGTTCTCAATAAGCCAATAGTCGCAGTTAAGAATGACTTGTATATATGGGCGTTGGCCTCGGTGTTTAATCATTCCGCCTTCCCGATGCTGGAGAGCCTATTGGAAGGGCATAAACCCCTGTGGTCTCAGTATCTTGATCGGCGCGCCAATTATCTTGAGGAACGCATCGCAGCCGCTTTGCAAGAGAAGTTCTCAGCAGGTCGGGTAATAACCAACGTCGTCTGGACCGATCCTCTGGATGGTAAGGAGTACGAGACGGACGTACTCCTACTCATTGGAGACTATGCACTCATCGTAGAGTGTAAGGCGGGACGACTCTCTCGCCCCGCACGAAGGGGAAGGGGGCGCTGGCTGCATGACGACATCGAGAGTCTTGTTGTGTCTCCGGGACGCCAGGCAAAGCGCTTCGCCGGTTTCCTCGCCAGCCACACAGAACACCTCAATTTGTCTACCCGAGACGGAAAATGCATTTCGATCGATACATCCCAGATTCACACTGCACTGACGCTAGGGGCAACGCTAGAGCCGCTAGCAGGGCTCCTCCCCAGTATTCACGATCTTGTGGAGACAGGTCTTACCAACCATGAGCTTGAGGCTCTCACGCACTCGCTCTCGCTCTTTGATTTGCTCGTTGTCCTTGAGATTCTCGATTATCCGAGTGATGTGCTTCACTACCTTTCGCGGCGCTCAGAGCTAGAGAGAAGCAGATTTCTTGTTGGGGATGAGCTTGATCTGCTCGGCTTTTATCTGCAAACTGGTTTCAATGTTGGGCCGACTGAGTTTGACGCTGAGCTTTCGGGACTGCGCGTCGTCGGACTCTCCGATGCGATCGACACCTATCGGTATAAGCAGGAGGCCGGGATGGAGGCAGAGAAGCCGAGGGTACACCGCACAGAATGGTGGGAGCAACTACTGTCCACTATTGAGAGCCGCAAAGGCCCGCGCTGGATCGAACTTGGCAACATGATATGCAACGTTGCGTTTGAAGATCAGCAGAAGTTCGAGGAGGCGATTACGGAACTTAAAACCGACATCGCCGAGGGAAAGCGCGGCCCCAACGATTTTGTATTGTTTGAGAACGGTCCGAAAGAGAGACGCGACTATTTCATTGGACTTATTGCTAGTCAAGATAGCAGCGAAGCGCGACAGCGACAAATGGATGCTGCCTCGCGCAACGCGATGGCGGACCGCGAAGAAATTGAGCGGGTGCTCGTGGTCGGATGGCCACCAACGAGGTCATCTTCGTCTCCCTATCAGACCCTTGGGCTGTTCTGGAGAGGCACGGACCGACCCGGCCCATAACCGTTAAGGGTGTTCTTGAGCGTGCTCCGATGCCGCTCATGCGGGACTGTTCGGTCGCTACATGGCAGGGCTAACGTTGGCGGAGTCGATATGCACCCGGCCCACGCACGAGTCATAGTCCTGCAGTTGCTCGACCGGGATTAGCTGGCCTTGGGTGTCGTTGTGAAGCTCGGTGCGACACGTCTCGACACGAAACGCTGAGGGTGAAACACCGTAGCGGCGCTGAAACGCGCGGGCGAAGTGGGACGGGTGGCAGTAGCCGACCCGGCTTGCCACGTCGCCTACCGGGATCGCGGGCTTTGAGAGCAGTTCGGCGGCGGCGTCCATCCGTCGGGCCGTGAGATCTTCATGGAATGTGCTGTCGCTGAACTGAGCATATGCCCGCTGGAGTTGCCTGGGGGAACTGGCAAGCGCCCTCGCAACCGCTGTGACCGTGAGGGGTCTGCGGTAGTAGCGCTGTATCGCTACGCGCGCCATGAGATAAAGGCGGTGGCGATCCTTGAGGGTGTGCGGACGCTGGCAAGTCGCCCGTGGCCTGTGGGCTTTCGCTGCGGGTGGTACTGCGTCGAGTCGGAAGTGCAAGCGAAGAAGCTGATGGACACGCCCGCGAGTGAGATTGAATCGTTGGGCAATCTCATCGAGGGAGAGCCCGACGACCGCTCGCAGGCGGAACATCTCAAGCTCGCGTTCCCCTTGTATGTGCCCTCCGGGTCGTGAGAACGTCAGGCCGCGGCGATGTAGCTCGCGGACGATTTCGTACAGCTCCGCACCCTTGCTGAACTCGGGGCGCTGGATCAGCCGTCCAGTCCCATGCTCAAGGAGCCGGTCAACCTCATAGATGTCGGCTACCTCCAGGCACAGACGAGCGGCGGGACTCAGGTCAAGCTCGGTTATACGCATGATCTGATCCCCCTCGTCAGAGCGACAAAATGCGGTCGAGGGTTTTGGCGACCTCTGATGCGATCGACCGCCCAGCGCGGCGTTCGATCAACCCAGCGGCTTCCAGACGCGTCGATGATGGAGTTCTTGTGCTTCTTCTTCGCGCCGAAGGCGTGCCAAAGCTGCTCGACGGTGAGCGGTCCCTGCCCGTCGTTGCCGCGCACGATCAGGCTTTCGAGGACCGCGCTGTCCCAGACGTGCTCGTGCCGAGAGTCGGGGTCTGTGTGCTGCGTGATTTCGTGGTAGTAGACGGCGGCGTGCGATGCGGTCGCCAGGTCGTTCCAGCGGTGGATGAGGCCGGCTACGCGCAGGCGTTTGAGGCTCGCCGGGACGTGGCCGGGGGTGCTGACGATGCGCGCCAGCTCGGTTTCTGAGATTGGCCGTTGCCGCTCGTTGTCGAGCATGATCTGAAGCACGGCCTGGTCGAGATAGGCGTGCGCCTCGGATTCGAGTGAGCTACTTTGATCGTGCATGGGAGAGCAACCTCCTGTGTCACGGTCTCGGGCGGGGCTCCAATCCCCGCGCCGGGGCCATATTTGCCTGTACGAACGGCAGCTATACGGACAGCGCGGCACCCTGTGGGCGCGGGACACGACCCTGACACGCAGCAGCCACGGTCAAGCAACGCGCGTCGCCGGCAGGACACGCAATGAGGCGGCGGCGAGGCGATAACCGACGCCGCGCGTCGCGCACACCAGCCCATCGGCGCCGGCCTCAGCGAGCTTGCGCCGCAGCCGCGAAGCGTGAGAATCCAGCGTCCGCGTACTACCGGGCAAGCGAAACCCCCATACCTCCCGCAACAGCTCGTCCTTGGTATAGACACGGCCGGGGTCGCGGGCAAGGTACACAAGTAGCGCGTACTCCAAACGGCGCAACTCCACGGGAGTCGGGCCGATCGTGACCTCGTGCGCGGCGGTGTCGATCCGAAGCTCCCCGTACTCGATCACGCAAGACCCCTCGGCAAGATCGCGCCGCACAAGCGCCTGCACACGGGCGCGAAGCTCGGGATACGCGAAGGGAGCGCGCAGCACGTCGTCGGCTCCTGCCTCGAACCCCCGCAGCACGTCGCCGAGGTCACCGTTCGGGGTCATCCAAAGCGTTCGTAGACCCCGCTTGGCCTCGGGCATGAACGCGCCCGCGCGGAGCTTGCGCAGCACGTCAAGCCCCGCGCCTCGACGCGTCGCTCGACCGAAGATCACAAGCTCAACCTCCCACTCGCTGCATACGGCGCGCAACTTCGCCGTGTCGCTGGCACGGCGAATCTCATAGCCGTCCAACGCCAACTCGTCGGCAAGCGCGAGGTTCGCGTGCTCCTCGCCGTAGAGCAGCAGCACAATCGGGTCATCATTCAGGAGCGAGCGTCGCCCCGTAGCATCGGGCGCGAGCGCGGGCTGGGCGTGATTCTCGGTGGACGTGGCGGTCATCTGGCCTCCTTTTCGGCGCACCGAAGAAAGCCGCCAACGAGCAGACGACCACACCGCAGACAGCTACGGTAGGCCCTGGGCATCGAAGGTAGTCGCTTCGGTGCTCGGGCCGGGCGGGTGGACAAGACCCGTCCGGCCGCATGAATGGTCAATTGACGCGGATGAGATAGCGACGCCCCCGGACAGACCATTTCCCGCCACGACGGCAAGCCCAGCCCGGCCAACTATTCCGCTTCGTAGAGCGACATTCCCCACCAGGAAGTTCAGCAGTGCGCTTGGGCATGGTCGTCGGCGTCCCCCTGCATAGAGACGAACATATGTTCGATCTTGCGCAGGAGGTAGGCTTGCGATCACGAAGGAGTCATCGCCTTGGCCGACAACAGCGCAATCGAGTGGACGAACGCGACTTGGAACCCCGTTACGGGTTGTGACAAGGTTTCGCCGGGCTGCGCCCACTGCTACGCGGAGACATTCGCTGAGCGCTGGCGGGACATCCCCGGCCACCCCTACCAGCAGGGTTTCGATCTGCGCTTGTGGCCGAACCGGCTAGACCAGCCGCTGCGCTGGAAGCGTCCACGGACGATCTTCGTGAACTCGATGAGCGATCTTTTCCACGAGCGCATCCCCGAGTCGTTCATACGGCAGGTGTTCGAGGTCATGGAGGAGGCGAGCCAGCACACCTTCCAGATTCTGACCAAGCGCCACGAGCGACTAGCAGAGCTGGCACCGACCTTGCCCTGGGCTCCGAATGTTTGGATGGGAGTCACCATCGAGAACCGGCGCTTCGTACACCGAGCGGACTACCTACGCGAAGTCGATGCAGCGGTGCGATTCATCTCCGCTGAGCCCCTGTTGGGGCCACTCGAAGGACTCGACCTCAGCGGCATCGACTGGCTGATCGCGGGCGGCGAGTCTGGCGCGAAGCATCGACGCTGCGACGCGGCCTGGATACGCGACCTGCGCGCTCGCTGCGCTGAGGAGGACGTGGCGTTCTTCTTTAAGCAGTGGGGAGGTCGCACGTCGAAGGCAGGGGGCCGACTGCTCGATGACCGAACCTACGACGCCATGCCGTCGCCGTCCGATCGTGCGCGGCACCGCGAGCTAGCTATCGCCGCCGTTTAGCCGCCGCTTGCGTGGGCCGCTCTCCATGTCAAAGAGCGTTGTCTGTCCAAGCTCCTCCTCAACGCGCAGACGCACTCGGTCGAACACCCAATCCATGATTCGCTCGCCGGCATCGTTGTCGGTAGCGAAGATCAGGAAGTACATGGGCTGGCCGTTGGACTTCTTGATCTGCCGGTCAAGCACCGTCGCGTAGCCCAAGCGCTTGAAGCCCTCCGCGTACATACGCACATACTCGCCGCGGGCCTCCTCGGCGGTGATCTGGCCGGACTCGCGCCGCGCGTAAATGTCTTTCCAACCATCGTGCCCGTAGATTCGGGTCACAAGCTCTGGATGGTCGGGCGCGAGCCGCACAAATCCCATATCGGTCGGGAACAAGATAAGTTGCTCGATCTTGTTGGGGCTGTGCCCGCGCTTGTGCTCGGCGATCGCCTCAACCGTCAGCCATTCAAGCTCCGATCCCTCGGGATCGAGGAACGCAAACGCCGGAGCCCGTCGAGGAATGAGCCCCAACATGGCCGCGACAATCTTGTTGGCGTCCTCGTTGAAGCTCTCCACCCGATCGCCATAGCGTTCGGTGCGATGCACCAGCGCCTTGAAAGCGCCGGCGTGGCTCTCAGCGACGGCGACCTTGATCGCCTCGGGCGACCCTGCCTCCAAGGCGATCAGCGCAGAGCCATTGATCTCCCGGTCGCGGGTCGTGGACCAGTTCAACCCGGTTCCCGCGAACAGGTCCAGGGCATACCAGCCGCCGGCCGTCCTGCACGCCTTCGCAAAGGAGTTGAGATAGGCGTCGAGGATCATCAGCTTCTCCTCCGTCCACGACGCAGCATCTCGCGCCGGGTGGCCGTCTGCCGCCGTATGAAACGTCGCTCGCGCCATGCGGCCCGCGACTTTAGACGGCGCTGCGGAGGTTCTACGTTCGCGCCGTGTCCCAGATAGCGATCCCCGCCCTCTCCTGGCGCGTTCGGCGCGGGCACCCACCCGAGGCCAGATCGTGGAATCGTCCTGTCAGCGAGGGCTATGGCTGGGACTCGCCGGAGCGGCGCTATCCGCTACATATCCGGGTGCGATTCGGCGGGCACGACCGGAATCCCCAACCGCGAGTCGGGTCGAGCCGCCGAGGAAGCACCTGGTAGAAGATGCGTCGTGCTAGCGGACTCTTGTATTCATGGTGCCGCAGCGCATAGTGCCAGTGACCGACAAGCCACAGCGCGAGCCCGACAACGAACAGAAGGATCGCAGCGGCGTTGCCGACAAGCGCGAGGTTCAACGCGGCAAGCGCGGCAACAACCAGTCCTGCGGCACGTAGGAGCACGCCGCCGACCATCCAGAAGCCAACGCAGGCGATGATCGCAATGCCGATCGCGGCGACAAGCATCAGGAGCCTCCTTGCACCATCGGGACGAGTCTAGCTTTGCCGCAGTTTAGATCCTCGTGCTGGAGGATGTAGGCAGGGCACGACCGGGGCACGAGCCTACTTGGCAGCGTCGTCCAGCGACATTCGCCCGGCGGGAAGGCGCGCGGAGCGGTTCGCATTGACTTCGGTTGGCTCCATACCTCGCGATTCGCAGCAGGTTCCCCAGTCACGCTCTTGACAGTGGTCGAACCCGCTCGAACGCGGACGTCACCTGGTTGAGTGCTAAGGGGCGATCCTCAGCCGACTGACGCGGTTGCCATCGATGACGAAGTCGTAGTTCAGATCGGCGGTCCCGCCCGGGAAGTTGCCCTCGAGCCGCACGGCGACCCGGTACTGGTCGTCGCCGAGCGCTTCGCTGTCCGCAATCGTGGTCGTGTACTCGTACTTGGCAACTGGGCCGGTCAGCCAAGCACGGATCGCATCGACCCCGCGGCGCGTCTCGCCTTCGTCGGTCACGGTTGCGTCGTCTGTGAAGAGCGCAACGATCGCCTCGACATCGCGGCGGGCAGCAAGGTCGAAGTACCGACCGACAACGTCGTGGACATCTTCAGACAACTGATGGCTGCTCGCTGGTTCCACTCCTGCGCCATGCTATCGCCGCTCGCGTCGTGACTTAGCAACGTCATGCGGCACAGCCATCACAACGACAGTTGTCCTCCCAGAACCCTTGCGCAGCGGTTTGATCTGGTCCCTGGTTCATGGACTCGGTTTGTGAGAGGGTGGGCGGCATGAATGCGAGGAGCTGTCATGCCGAAGTCGTATGCCCCGGAGTTTCGTCGTCGT
>Ga0210398_10000499_pt1 | contig 44458 bp, 34 predicted proteins | sample IncBWC4OmetaG_FD_161047 | JGI IMG/M metagenome (GOLD analysis project Ga0210398, IMG submission 161047) | Forest soil microbial communities from Barre Woods Harvard Forest LTER site, Petersham, Massachusetts, United States - Inc-BW-C-4-O | ecosystem: Environmental > Terrestrial > Soil >...
GCTCACTGCGCCGGTCGCCGCCACCTTGCCGTACTCGGTACCGGCCGCCGGCCCGCCGATGCTCATGTTGAGTATGCCGCTCTGGGTGAGCCCGCCCGTCACGGCGAGCAGGCCGGGCGAGAGGTTCAACGCTCCGGAATTGGCGAAGTTGGCCGTCGTCGCCAGGGTCTGGCCCCCCGCCAGCGTGAATACACCGGTCGATGCGTTCGTGGCAAAGTTCGCCAGGGCGCTTGTGTTCGCCCCATTGTTGAGGATCTGCGAAGAAGTTCCCGTCAGTGTGATGCTGGCCGCGTTCGTCGCGATGTTGCCGGGAATATCGAGAGTTCCGGTCACCTGATACACACCGCCGGTCAACGTTGTCCCGGAGAGGTTCAGGAGAGTGTTGTAGACATCCATGGTCGCGCCGCTGCCCACGATCAGGTTCCCGGTGTTGTTCAGGCCGGCGCCGCCGGGATTGATCCCGATACCCTGACCGCTGACGTTCGCATTGATGGTCCCTGAATTCGTGACGCCCAGATTGCCCTGGCCGATGTTGCCGGCTCCCTCGATCGTCTCCTGGTTGACGAGGGTGCCGCTCGAGATGCCGCTGGCGTCGATGATGAAGGCGTCCGGACCGCTCATGATGACCGCGCCAGTGCCCGCCAGCGTCGCGCTGCCGCCCGCGGGTATGAGCAATTCAGTGTTGGAACTCACCGAGTTGAGTTCGATGGCGCCGGTGTTGGAGATGGTCCCGGAAATGGTGGTGGCGGTCCCGCTCTGCATCTCATAGGTGCCCGCGTTCGTCAGAGGTCCGTTCCAAGTAGCCCCGGTAGTCGTACACAGCGAAGACCCGCCGCTGATCAGTACCCCGCCGCCCGAGTCCGTAAGCGTCCCGCCGGTGATATTCGCATTACAGAGCAGCACCTCGGATCCGGCCCCGATCGCCTCGATGGTGCCGCCGGTGTTGGTGAAGTTGTTCGCGAGTTCCAGGATGCCACCGCCGGTGGCTTCGAGGGTCTTGGTATTGGTCATCTGAGGGCCTGATGAGACGATCAGCGTCTGCCCGCTGACGTTGGCATTGATGGTCCCCTGGTTCGTCACCGCGAGAGTGCCCTCGCCGACCTGACCGGTGCCCTGGATGGTTTCCTGGTTGGTGAAGGTGGCGCCGTTGATGTTGGTCGTGTTGACGAAGGCGCCACCCGGGCCGCCCGACAGCGTCACAGTGCCCGTGCCCGCGAGCGTCGCGCTGGTGGGAACGTTTAACTCTGTGAAAGAGCCCGTCGAATTGATTTGGATGCTGCCGTTGTTGGTGATGGTCCCGTTGATGTAAGTGTAGGTACCGTTCTGCAGCTGATAGGTACCCGTATTCGTCAGCGTGTTCCAGGTAGCCCCCGTATAATCCCCGCACAGCGAACTTGCGCCACTGACCAGCACCCCGCCGCTCGAATCCGTGAGCGTTCCACCGGTGATATTCGCATTACAGAAGAGCACTTCGGATCCCGTCCCGATCGCCTCGATGGTGCCGCCGGTGTTGGTGAAGTTGTCCGCGAGCTCCAGGATGCCCCCGCCGGTGGCCTTCATGGTGCTCGTGTTCGTCATCTGAGGGCCTGACGATACGATCAGCGTCTGCCCGCTGACATTGGCGTTGACGGTTCCCTGATTGGCCACCGTCAGGGTGCCCTCGCCGAGCTGACCCGTCCCCTGTATGGTCTCCTGGTTGATCAAGGCGGCGCCCGAGAGGTTGCCGGTGTTGATGAAGGCCCCGCCAGGACCACCCACGAGGGTCACTGTGCCGCCGCCGCTCAGGGTGGTGCTGGCGTTCTCAATCTGCAGCTCCACAAAGTCGCCGATCGAGTTCAAGGAGATGTTGCCCGAATTGCTGACCGATGAACCCCACACTTCAAGCAGTGCGCTCCCCACGCCTTTCACATCGTTGAGGTTGAGAGTGTCTGAACTGCCGACCGTAAGGCTGGCGATTGAATCGCCCGCAACCAGGCTCACGGCGGCGCCCGACAGGGTGATGCACGCGCTGGTGGTCGAACTGTTGGGCACTCCGCCCGACCAGTTACCGGCGGTCGTCCAAGAGCCGTCCCCTGCCAGACCGGTCCAGCTATCGCACTGGGCGGAGGCCCGAACCGCACCGGCACCACCCAGCAGAAGCAGCGCGGCTCCTACCGTAATCGCAGCATTCCCAAGCGCCTGAGACCCAAATCTCGCGACACGTCTTCTCATGATTGCGTTTGTCTCCTCTAAACCGTTGTCTGACTTGGGGGCGCTTCGGCGGCGGGCTTGGCCGACTCGAATAGACCTCGAGCACTTGTGCGTTTATACGCTTCGGGAGGCGCAAATTCAAGCGGTAAGTTGCGGCAGGGCGCCAATGTCGTGCTTTGACGTGCTGTTCCTGACAGCTAGCGGATGCCATGCCCAAGCAGGCCCTCAATCTGTCCGTCAGACATCTGTCTGTCGGGAAAATGCGCCGGCGCTCGGAGACAAGATGCGTACAGAGTCGGCGCTGGAGCCCGGCATTCAAAACCGAGACCCGTCCATGATCCACCTCCAGGTTTACCCGGTGTTTGCGGTGTTTGAGTACAATGAAATGCTCGATCGGAGCCTCGGCTTGATCATCAAACGACTCATTCTCGCAGCCTGCCTTTGGACGGCCGCGCCCGGCGCTGCTTTCGGCCAAACTCTCGAGGTAGTTCCGAATCGAGTGATGGTGGATGAATCCGCCGTGATCCGCGCGCGGGGATTCACGCCTGGTGAGAGCTTTACGATCCAGTCCGAATTAGTCGATGGAGCGGACGAGCGCTGGTCTGCGCAAGCGGAGTTCACGGCGGACTCGGAGGGCGCCCTCGATACGTCCAGGCAAGCGCCCGTGAAGGGGTCTTACGAGGGTGTTTCGGCGATGGGCCTGGTCTGGTCCATGAGACCGGCGAAAAAACACGTGCCCTCTTACCAACCTCCGCGGGACCTGGGCTCGCAAACCATCACCTTCCGCGTGATAAGAGACGGACAGCAGTCCGCAAGCGCCCAGTTGGAGCAACTCGGGGTGGCGGATGGAGTGCGACGCGTCAACGTGGACGGGCAACTTCACGGCGTGCTTCTGCTGCCGAACACAAGCGAGCGCCGTCCGGGGGCGCTGGTGTTGGGAGGGTCTGAAGGCGGCCTGCCGCTCCGCAAGGCAGCCTGGCTCGCTTCGCGGGGCTATGCGGCGTTTGCGGTCGCCTACTTCCGCTATGACGACCTGCCGCCGCGCCTCGAAGGCATTCCGCTCGAGTATTTCCAGAGTGCTTTGGCCTGGATGATGCAGCGGCCCGAGATCTCCCCCGATCGCATCGGTGTTGTGGGAACTTCCCGCGGCGGCGAACTGGCCCTGCAATTAGGCTCGATGTTTCCCCAAATCAAGGCCGTTGTGGCTTACGTGCCGGCCAACGTACGGTATCCGGCCTGCTGCGGCAACACCCGGGTGCCGTACGCCTGGACCTGGCAGGGGCATCCCCTGGCGTTCGTGTTGCCGCGGGTCCTGCGCGATCCGGAGACGGCCATCCCGGCGTCGATCGCCGTCGAACACATCGATGGACCGATCCTGCTGGTCTCCGGGTCCGACGATGGAGTGTGGGACTCGACGGGAATGGCGGACGCCATCGTCTCCCGCCTGAAGCAGACACGGTTCCGGTATTCCTACGAGAGCCTGAAATATCCTCATGCGGGCCATCGGGCCGGCCGGCCCGAAATCGTTCCCACGTGGCACGGCAGCGTGAGGAATCCGACTTCGGGGCGAGAGCAGAACCTCGGTGGAAGCCCGCAAGGCGACGCTCAGTCTTCACTGGACGCGATTCCCAAGGTGCTCGAATTCCTGCGCCAGAGCCTTGCCGGACCGTAACCGAAAGGCGATGGATGCGCCCCGGTATCCGAATCGTGTCCCCTAGTCTAGTGGGCTGTCACATTCAATTCGTCACGACGGGCGTTGGACCGGTTGTTGGCAACGACATCGCTAAATTTAACTCCTCCTCAACGAGGAAACACCACCGGCCACGGTGTAGATAGGAGAGCGGATGGAACGAGACCGGGAGGATCACTTGACGGCGCGCCGGTTCCCGGCGCGCGGGCGAGGCTCTCTCCTTTCAGCAACACCGAACCCGACGCCGCCCTTCCCTGCCCTGCTAAACTGTGATATTCAAGAAACCGGAGCAAGGCCACGGACGGCCATCTCGCGTCAAACTCATGGCTGTGCAGCACTCGCCCGGCTCACCTGGAGCGCGGAAATCGCATCGCAATCGTGAGCGAATGGAAGCCCCTATGACGAAATGCCCGGCCTGTGGCACTGAAGCGCGCGACGGCGGACGATTCTGCTCCTCTTGCGGCGAGCCGCTCGGATCGAGCGCGTCCCCGCATAACGTCGAGGTCACCGCGCCGGCGAGCGGACCCGCGACGCCACCCACGCCGGGGTCACCAGCGGGAATGGACGCCGCAACGCCGCGTACGCCCGCGCGGGTGGTCGTGCCCGGCGGGCAGGCATTCAGCCCGCAAGCAGCGTCGAGGCTGAAGACTACCGGCCGCGCCCCCACGAGTTCCACGCGTCTCTCCAACGAAGGCCGATTCCTGCCTGGCACGCTCCTGGTGGAGCGCTATCGCGTGGTGGCGCTGCTCGGTAAGGGCGGCATGGGCGAAGTGTATCGCGCCGACGACCTCACGCTCGATCAGGGCGTGGCGCTGAAGTTCCTGCCCCAGGCTCTGGCGAGCGACGCCGATGCCCTGGAGCGCTTTCGCAACGAAGTGCGCATGGCGCGCCGCGTGTCGCATGCCAATGTCTGTCGCGTGTATGACGTGGGCGAGGCCGAGGGGCAGCCCTTCCTCAGCATGGAGTATGTGGACGGCGAGGACCTGGCCTCGCTGCTGCGGCGCATCGGGCGGCTTCCGGGCGACAAAGGGCTGGAGATCGCGCGCCAGTTGTGCGCGGGCCTCGCCGCGGCGCATCGCGAGGGCGTGCTGCACCGCGACCTCAAGCCCGCCAACATCATGCTCGACGGCCGCGGCCGGGCGGTGATTACGGATTTCGGCCTGGCCGGCATCGCGGAGCAGATCCAGGGCTATGACGTGCGCAGCGGCACGCCCGCCTACATGGCCCCGGAGCAATTGGCGGGCAGCGAGGTCACCGAGCGCAGCGACATCTACTCGCTGGGCCTGGTGCTTTATGAGATCTTCACCGGCAAGCGCGCCTTTGACGCCACGGCGCTGGCCGACCTGGTGCGGCAGCGCAGCGAACAGCCGCTCAACCCTCCCTCGACCTGGGTGAAGGACCTGGACCCTGCCGTGGAGCGCGTGATCATGCGGTGCCTCGAAGCCGAGCCCGCCGCTCGTCCCGCGACGGCATTATCCGTGGCCGCGGCGCTGCCCGGAGGCGATCCGCTGGCGGCGGCTCTGGCAGCCGGCGAAACGCCCTCGCCGCAGATGGTGGCCGCGGCCGGGGAAAAGGCGGGCATCCGGCCGCAAGTGGCCGTCATCAGTTTCGCGGGGGTGATCCTTGGCCTCGCGGCAATCTTCTGGATGAGCTGGACCGGCAGCGCCCTGCGCATCATGACCCCGCCGCTGCCGCCCGACGTGCTCAGCCTGAAGGCACAGGAGATCATCAGAAGCCTGGGCTACCCGGACAAGCCCGTCGACCACTCCGCCGAGTATTACTTCGATGACGCCTTTGCCGAGTACGCCCACAGCCACGACGGCGCGCATCCGGACTGGCCGAAGATTCTCACGGAACAGCCCCAGGCGCTGCTCTACCCTTACCGGCAGAGCCCGATCTACCTGGACCCTGACGGTTTTCACGAAGTCACAGTCACGCCCGGTGTGCCGTCGTTCTTTGATCCCCCCACGGTCGAATCGGGCATGATCAACATCATTCTCGATGATCAAGGCCGCCTCACCTGGTTTCAGGCGATTCCCAAAGAGGTCGAGCCCAATCCACCTCCGGCGACGCCGCTCGACTGGAAGCCGCTGTTCACCGCGGCCGGCCTCGATATGGCGCAATTCCACACTGCCGATCCGCAGTGGCTGTCCCTGGCCGCGTTCGACGCGCGCGCCGCCTGGGCGGGAACGTGGCCCGGCTCCGGACGTCCCCTGCGGATTGAGGCCGCGGCCTGGCGCGGCAAGCCGGTTTATTTTGCGGAAATCGGGCCCTGGACCAGGCCCGATCGAACCGAATATACCAACCCCGACGCCGGGCAACGCGACGCCCAGATCCTGGAAGTGGTGCTCGCCATCCTCATGCTGTTTGCGGGTTCGTGGGTCGCGCGACGCAACTATCGCAAAGGGAAAGTTGACCTCAACGGCGCTTTGCGATTGGCGGGCGCCGTCTTCGTGACCGAAATGGTGGTGTGGATTTGCGAGGATCACTTCATCCCTACTCTCGCAACCTTCGGGCGTTTTGTCCTCGCCCTGAGCACCAGCTTGTTCCTTGCGGGCGCGATCTGGATGCTTTACCTGGCGCTCGAACCCTTCGTGCGACGCCACTGGCCGCAGGCCATCATTTCCTGGAGTCGCCTGCTGACAGGCAAAGTGCGCGATCCGCTGGTGGGGCGCGACGTGCTCTGGGGCGTGCTGCTCGGTGTGGTTTGGTCTTTGGTGATCGGAGTGGGCCTTCTGCTGCTCAAGCGGGAAGGGGCGCCGCCCGAGACGCCCACCGCCGTGCTATTGATGGGCGGCCGTCAGGTGCTTGGCTTCTCGCTCAAGCAAGCGGTGGGGTGTATCGTGGCGACGCTGCAATTCTTCTTCGTGCTATTCCTGCTGAGAGTCCTGGTGCGCAATCGCTGGCTGGCGGGCGCCATCTTCGTGACGATCTTCGCTGCGCAGAACACAATGCAAAGCGATCACCGGATGATCATGGTCTGGGTCTGGATCATCGTGTTTACCATTGCGGCCTTCGCGGCCACCCGCTTTGGGCTGATCACCCTGGCGGTGGCGATCTTCACGGCCAACGAGTTGTTCAACGTTCCCCTGACCCCGGATTTGTCCGCCTGGTACGCGCCGGGCGCATGGGCTATCCTGATAAGCTATGTTGCGATTGCGGCCTGGGGTTTCCACACCGCGCTCGGCGGCCAGCGGCTGCTCAAGGGCGAACTCTTCGAGTGAAGGCTACTCCGACCGCAGGGCTTCCATCGGCTCGATGCCGGCAGCGCGGCGCGCCGGCAGGAACGAGGCCGCGAGCGCGAGCAGCAGCACGACGGCGGCGCCCGAGGCGAATACGGCCGGATCAAACGGGCTGACCTCGAACAGAAGCGATTGCATCAGGCGCGTGACCGACGCGGCGCCCGCAAGTCCCAACACACACCCGAGCGCGGCCAGCCTGGCCCCGGCCGCGAGCACCAGCCGCAGCACACCGGCCGGCTGGGCTCCCAGCGCCATCCGCACCGCGATCTCCTGCGTGCGTTGTGCCACCGAAAAGGCGATCACTCCGTAGATGCCGAGCCCGGCCAGCAGCACCGCGCCCAGCGCGAAGGCCGAAAGCACGGCCGTGTTGAAACGGCGCGGCGCCTCGGACTGGCGGATGGCCTGCTCCATGGTCTGCATGTTGCTCACCGCTAGCTCGGGATCGAGCGACCAGACGGCCCGGCGTACGGCGTTCTGCATGGCGACCGGATCTCCCATGGTCCGCACGGCCACGCGCATGCTTCCGCCGTGCATCCCGATCTGGCCGGCGGCCGGTCCGAAGGAGTGGCCAAACTGGACCAGCGGTTCATAAACCTGCGCCCACGGGCGGCTGTCGAGTGCGCCTTGCTTCGTGTTGGCAACCACGCCGACCACGCTGATCCACGGAAGTTCGGAGGCTGGGTCCTGGCCCCACTTGATGCGCTTGCCGATGGGATCCTGACCCGGCCAGTAGCGCTCCGCCAGCGTGCGGTTCACAACCGCCACCAGCGGGGCATCTGCAGTATCGGCCGCGGTCAGATAGCGGCCGCGCAGCAGGGGGATTTGCATGGTCTGCAAAAAGTCGCCCACCACGTAGGCCTGTGATTCGAGATCGAAGAGACCGCCGCGGGGCTTGTTGTAACCTTCGGCCACAAACAGACGGCTGGAGTTGGGCTCCGCCATGGGCAGGTTGCTCGCGAGTCCCGCTTCCTTCACCCCGGGCACCGAAGCGAGGCGCACCAGCAGCTCACGGTGGAAGGCCTCAGCCTGGGCCTCGGTGGCATAGCGCGAAGCCGGAAGGTCATAGGAGGCCGCAATCACGCGCTCCGGATCGAAGCCCGGGCTCACGGCCCGCATGCGCTCAAAACTGCGCAGCAGCAATCCTGCGCCCGTCACGAGCATCAGCGCCGTCGCGATCTCGCCCACCACCAGGACAGACCGCAGACGGGCGTGGCCGGCCACGCTGCGCGCGCCCTCTTTGAGAGACTCGCCCGGGCTCGAGCGCAGGGCGGACAAGCCGGGCGCAAGGCCGCAGACGAGTCCGGTGCCAATGGTCACTACAAGCGCGAAAAGGCACACCTCCCAGCTCAGGCGGATCTCCTCAATGCGCGGCAGGGTCTCCGGCAGCAAACTGATCCACCAACGCAGGCCCGCCCACGCCAGGAACACGCCGAGCGCCCCGCCGGCCAGGCTGATAAGCAGGCTTTCCATCATCGAATAGCGCAGCAGCGCTCGACCGGACGCGCCGAGCGCCTGACGCACCGCGATCTCGCGGCGCCTACGCACCCCGCGCACCAACAGGAGTCCTGCGAGATTGGCGCAGGCGATCATCAGCACCACCGCCACGGCGCCGAAGAGCACGCGCAGCAAGGGCCGGGCCTCGGCGACCGCATTCTCCTGCAGCGGCACGAGCGACGCGCTCACGGTGATCCCCATCTTCGCCGGATACTCCGCCTGGATCCCCGCCGTCACGCGGTTCGCGTCCTGCTCGGCCTGCGCCCGCGTGAAGCCCGGCCTGATGCGGGCTACCGCGCCGTACTGAAAGTTGTCCCCGGCGTCCGCTCGTTCCCGAGGCGTGAAACTCATGGGAATCCAGAGTTCGGCTTGCCTCAGGCGGCCGGGCACCAGCGGAAATTCGAAATCGGCGGGCATCACGCCGATCACCACGTAAGGATTGCGATTGATGTCGAGGCGCCGGCCGAGCACGTTCGGATCGCCCTGGAAGCGCCCCTTCCACAGCGAGTAGCCGAGCAACGCCACGGGCTGGCTGTGCTCGTCTTCATCCGCCGTGAAAGCGCGGCCGAGCATCGGACTCACACCCAGGGCGGGCAGCACACCGGCAGTCAGCCGCGCCGAGGCGAGCCGCACCGGATCGCCCGAGCCGGAGAGTTCGACATCGTCGCGCTCGAATCCGCCTAGTTGCTCGAATGCCTTGGATTGCTGGGCGAAGGTGAGCACGTCCGGCGCCGGGAGATCGACGTGGTCCGCCAGCTTGTTGATGTTCTCTTTGATCAGCACCAGCCGCGCGGGATCGCGGAACGGCAGCGGACGCAGCAGCACCGCGTCCAACACCGAAAAGACGGATGTGGTAGCGCCGATGCCGAGCGCGAGCATCAGCACGGCCGTCAGAGTGAACCCCGGCGATTTACGCAGGCGGCGGGCGGCGTGACGGATTTCCTGAATAACGGCAGTCATGGCGATGCTCCCTCCACAGACCGTTACGGCGCCTGCGGCGCGCGGGTTCCACGAAGTCCAGCCTGAGCGAATCTGCGGCATCTGGCTCGCTCAGTCCAGTCTCACGTATTATTTCAAAGGCAGGCAACGGCGGGCAGTGGTAGGAAGTGGCACCGAGTGGCAAACGGGGCCGGGCAGGGTCGCGGGCGCCGGGCCAACCGGAGATGCCCATGCTTGAAGGCCGTCCCAGCGCGACCGCCTGGCGCGTGGCCGTGCGACGCGCGGCACACCAGGTGCTAGACCGTCCGGCAGTGTTCGAAGACCCCCTGGCGCTCGCCATGATCGGCGCGGACGAGGCTGCAAAGCTCGCGTCCGGCCTCGAGGAACTCAGTCCTTCGTCGAGATCCCTCCGCGCCTTTCTGGCGGCCCGCAGCCGTTATGCGGAAGATCAGGTGGCGCGCGCCGTCCGGCGCGGCGTGCGGCAATACGTGGTGCTCGGCGCCGGTCTCGACACCTTCGCGTATCGCAATCCCTACCCGGACCTGCGCGTGTTCGAAGTGGACCATCCTGCCACCCAGGAGTGGAAGCGCCGCCGGTTGGACACGGCCCGAATCTCCGTCCCGGACTCGGTGGCGTTCGCGCCGGTCGATTTCTCGAGGGAGACCCTGGACGTCGGCCTCGCGCGTGCGGGTTTCGCGCTGCACGAATCGGCCTTTTTCTCGTGGCTCGGCGTCACTCCCTACCTGACGCGCGACACCGTCCTCGCCACCTTCCAGTTGATCATCACCCTGTCGGCCGAAAATGGCGTGGTGTTCGACTACACTTTGCCGCGTTCCGCGCTCGGTTGGCTCGATCGTCGTGCCTTTGACGCTTTGGCCCGCCGGGTCCAATCCGCCGGCGAGCCCTTCCAGGGCTTCTTTCAGCCGGACGAGCTCGCCGAAGAGCTCAGGCGGATGGGGTTTCTCGAGATCGAGGACTTCGACGCCGCAAAGATTAACTCCCGTTACTTCAAGGACCGCGCCGATGGGCTGTGTGTGAAGGACGCCCTCGGTCGTCTGATATCGGCCTGGAGAACATCCTGGCGGTAGCCCCCTCTACCCGCCGAAGGGGCCGACCCGCACGCCTCAACGGCCGGATGTTCATCGATCCCGTGCGAGAACCCCCAGCGAGTCTAAACTGACCCACATCCGTTACTAAGTTCCAGTTCCGGTCAGGATCACCGTCTGCGGGGTGCCGCCGCCCAGTTGGGCTCCCCTCCACAAGCGCAACTCAAGGCTGGGTCAGGAACTTGTACCGCATCGCCTGCCCGAACGTCAACGGCCAGCGGAGATGGGTAGTCGGCTAATTGTGCGTTGCTTGGCGGAATTTTCGGCAACAACTTACTTGGCTCACATCGCATGTTGTTGATTCTAAACCTCAAAAAGTACTTGACTCACACATTTCTACGTGATAGTTTATGGTCATGGAGAAGGCTATGCTCAATAAAGAAGCGGGTTTGCTGCAAGCGATACGGTACTTTTCCGACCCAATGGTCTGCCTCGAATTTGTCGCAAGGGCGAAGTGGCCGAACGGTCCTGAGTGTCCGCGCTGTCAGGGCAAGAAGCTGTCGTTTCTCCGAACACGGCTCATGTGGACGTGCCTCGGATGCCGAAAGCAATTCTCCGTGAAGGTCGGCACGATCTTCGAGGATTCTCCTGTCGGCCTTGATAAGTGGCTCTGTGCGATGTGGCTTCTCGCCAACTGCAAGAATGGCGTCTCGTCCTACGAGATTGCCCGCGACTTGAAGGTGACGCAAAAGACGGCATGGTTCATGCTCCAGCGTATCCGCCACGCGATGCACACTGGGAGCATCAACAAGATGACGGGCGAGATTGAGGCCGATGAGACGTTTGTGGGAGGCAAGGCCCGCAACATGCATATGGGCAAGCGCATCGAGAAGATTCACGGACGCGGCCCGCACGGAAAGACGGTTGTGTTCGGACTCTTGGAGCGCAAGACCGGAAAGGTTCGGGCATGCGTTGTCGATGGCCGCAAGAAGCAGCACCTTCATGCGGAAGTGAAAGACAACGTGGAAGCCGGGTCGATGCTCTACACGGACGCCTTGAAGTCCTACGAAGGTCTGAGGGACTACGAGCACAAGGTCATCGACCATGCGGAAGCCTACGTTGACGGCAACGTTCACACTAACAAGATGGAGAACTTCTGGAGCCTCTTGAAGCGGGCCATCAAGGGAACGTATGTAAGTGTTGAGCCGTTCCATCTGTTCCGTTACCTCGATGAACAAACTATGCGGTACAACGAACGCAAGCTAACCGATGCTGAACGCTTCGCCCTCGTCCTCGGGTCAGTCGTGGGCAAGCGCCTGACTTGGAATCTTTTGACCTGTCAGGAGGCCGGGTGATGGCAGAGCCACAGCAAGAAAACGCGAAGGTCGAGGCAAAAGAGCCAAGACCACCAAAGCCGCCGGGCTTGAGAAAATTGCAAAGGCTGCTTAAACAGGTTATCAAGTCCCCGCCTTTGCGAAAATCGCGTTGACGCTGACCGAATATGTCGGTCATTGAACACCAATATACAAATACAGATCGGAAGGTCCGACTGTATCAATGCTTGCGCCATCTGCGGTTATCCCAATCTGCTTCAGGGCTTGCTGTAGCTGTATAGCTCCTGGTGGAGGAGAATTAACGTCATGAACGACGATCTTGACTCCCTGTCCAGTTCTCTCTTCTATAAGGAACGGCGGAGACTTTGAAGTCCACCCCCCACCTTGAATCGCGGAAATAAAATCGTCTGCGTACACCTGAGACTCATAATTACCCTGAGCGTGTTTTACAATTACCGTGAATGAACCAGCTTGTCTGAGTAGTTGTGAAAGCTCTGACCTTTGGTCAGCAGTAAGATGCCTTTGGACAGACTCGGCAACGACACTGTTGTTATTCCCGACTTGGGCTATACTCCCAGGCCCCGTCTGGTTAACCGTAAGAGACGGTTTCTGTTTGGCGGGCTTGTGGCGCGGCGCGTCGAGCAAGCTGAGAGGTTAGATTATCAATCTGCTGTTTGTTAAGATTCAACTCCTGTGCTTGCTGTTGAGAAGTTTTATCCGCTTCGCTCCACCTATCGTACGCAGTCTTTGCGACGCTCAAAACAAAGAATGGAAGCCAAGCGAGTAACGGAACCAGAATGACGGTCCTAGTAATCCGGCTTTTGAGATGCTCCCTTAGCGCGGTCATTCCTCCCCTCCAGAACAGGAGCACGCAGGCGACAACCAAACTAATGGCGAGGAAGAAGAGCGTTTGCTGCGTCTGTCCAATTGCGTGAATCGACGGCCAAAATGCATCACGAAGCACCTGTTTCCAGAACGCCCACATATTTCAGTATCCCCCGTAAAGGTGCTAGCAAGGATACTGCCAGTTCATATGTGGGTCAACTGATGCGGCGCATCAGTTGACCGAAGGCAGACTGTGTGAGCCAAGTAATTTGGTGCCCAATTAATGGTTGCCGAGGGTCGCGTTAGCCCATCCTCGCTCACGTACGTGTTTCTCATCACCATGTTGAACTTCGCGATCAGGAACGCCGGGGTCGTCAAGCTGAGAGAAATCATCATGATGTCTCAGGCCGGCCAGGGACAACGTCACACCATCTTTCGCGGACGTTCAGGGAGACATTAAGAAGCACGATCTCTCGGTACAGGACCTCGCGGGTCGGGTGTCTTTTTCCATTGCCGACATGCTCATCGCCAACGACTGGATCGTTCGTAACGGGGTCAAGGCGAAACGCAAAACGGACCGGGCGATCAGACGCCTAGACATGATAGCGACTTGGTTTTTCGGACTCGTCACCCCTGATCGGGTTACAGCGGTTAGCGAGGCGGGCCGCTATATCGAGTGGGGACGCCGCTTGAGCCCCTACCACCAACAATAACCCTTAATTCTGCTCCGCTGGTAGAAAACCCCTTTCCTTGAGAACATTAACTCCGGGGAAGGGGTCTCCGCTCTCCTTCCGCTTCTGAAAATAATCTAAAGCAAACTCGCAATCGACCGGAACGCGACTCCGCCTCTTGAAGCTGGCGGGCGCACTCATCTATAACTAACTCCCATGTTGGCAATAATTTCACATTATGTGTTTTTTTGCTTGACACGTTAATTCGACCTCCTGTATAAAAGATGTGTCTGGAGAGTGAAATGGATAGAAAACTTGACCGTCCGACTCCTCCGCCGCCGCCCTCTGGGGACGAATATAACCTCCGCGACACCTTGGAGGCCGCCCAAGAGGAAGCCGTCAGACTGATTCGGGAACGCGAGTCCATCGACTACCGCATCGGCAAGCTTCAAGGGGACATCGTGCATCTTGCGGCTCTCTGCCGCATTGAAGTTGAAGACCCGGTCAGGCAGTTGGGGCTTACCGACGCGGTGAGATTCACCCTCGCCAAGGAAAAGGCACCGATGAGTGTGAAGGATATTGTGGACGCCCTGAACATGGTTTACACGGAGGTATCCGAATACAAAAATCTCCCTGCCAACGTTCTCACGATCATCCGACGACTGATTAAGGCCAACGAAGTACAGCCCTTCGTGGTGCCCCCGTCTGAGTATGCTCCAGTGAACACGGCAGCGTTTCGAGCAAAGCCTCAGGAAAGATACATCTGGGTTGGCGGGCTTTCCCCGCTGCCACCGCTGCCTGGATGGATGAAGAAAATGTTGGGTAGGTGAATAAATGCCCTGCCGGGTGCTGATCACACTCGGCAGGGCATTGAACCCACGCGATTGCTCACATGAGCCCTGAGAACCCAATTGTGAGCCAATCGCCAAAGAAAGGCAAGGCTCACAATGACGTGCCACAACTGCCAGTCCCGCTGCAAGAAATTCGGAAAACACCGCAACGGACTTCAACGCTTCCGCTGCCAGCAATGCCGCAAGACCTTCACCGAAGATCACCCGACGCCGCTCGGAACGATGTACACCGATCTGGCGGACGCGGCCAAGGCGATTGAGCTTCTCTGCGAAGGATGCAGCGTAAGCACCGTCGAGCGCGTCACCGGACTCCATCACCGCACAATTCTTTCCTTGCTCGTTCTCGTCGGCCAGAAGTGCGAGCGTCTTCTTGAGCGCCGCATCAACGGCCTGCCGGTGACGGATGTCCAGGCGGACGAAATCTGGGGATTCGTCGGCTGCAAGGAAAAGCACAACGTCAAAGCCGACCCTGAGAAGGGCGACGCCTACACGTTCGTTGGAATTGAGCGCCACACCAAGCTCGTTCTGACGTGGCACCTCGGACGCCGCTCTGCGCTCGATACCGCGATCTTTGTTGAAAAGTTGAACGCGGCCACGGCGGGCAACTTTCAAATCACCACAGACGGCTTCTCGCCTTACGTGGACGCGATTCTGACGAGCCTCGGAACGCGGGTATCGTTCGCCCAACTCATCAAGGTTTATGCCGCTTCGCCCGACGAACACCGGTATTCGCCACCAAGAGTAATAGAGGCTGTGGCGAAGCCGGTATGGGGCAACCCCGACCCTGAGAAGATTTGCACGTCGCACGTCGAACGGAGCAACGGAACGATGAGAGGCCAGATTCGCAGACTGACGCGCCTGACGTATGCCTTTTCCAAGAAGCGGAAGAACCTCAAGGCCGCGCTGGCGCTCTACTTTGCTTGGTACAACTTTTGTCATCGGGTGCGAACCCTTCGCGTCACGCCTGCGATGGACGCGGGCCTGACCGATCACGTTTGGACGATCACTGAACTCTTGGAGGCCGCATGAGGCGCGTTGCCTTCTGGCCCCCGCTGTGGCCCCGCCCTCCACCACCCGAGACCGGCCTCATTGGCCGGTCGGATTCTTGAAGGCAGCTTTCGAGAAGTCGAATTTCTCCAGCCGAAACGGCATCACGTAAACGTCATGGAAAAGCTGATGTGTAAACTCCACCACCGCCTCAGCATCCTGCTCTGTGATCTTTTTTTCAGTTTCCGGGTTCTCTGGCGGGTGGGCACCGAGATTTCCCCCGAGACGGATGGTGTGCGCTACCCGCTTCAGGTTGCCGGTAATTAGGCCCTTGGCAGCAAGCCACTCAATTTGATCGTACAGGCTCACATCCGGCGCTCCCTTATCAAAACAGCAAGCCTGGAGCGCCCTTCGGCACATTTCAACCACAGCATTATGGGCATTGACGAAACGACACCGGAGAGCTTCCTTGAAGTCCTCAGCCACATGAGGCGGTACCCCTTCTTCGGTATCGTCATCTGGCTTACCGAGCGGGTAGTGAACGCAATATTTCCATGGCATCGTCCTCTTGGAAACTGATCCGAGTATGAATTTCAGGCATCCAGAGCACCGCAAAACGGCGTACAGCATCACTTCGCTGCCATCGCCTCTCATTTCTAACGATTGGTAAGCAGTTGTGACCATGGTGAACACCGAAGGCTTGACACAATGCGGACAAACCCCGCTCAGAGAAAACTGATCTTGCTGGCTCAAAACCGTGCATTCCATGTCCTTGGGCCAATCCCTCCAGAGAGCCGAAAGGTGCGGACACAGGAACTGCATCAGAGTCGGCTCACCTGTCGGCTGAACCGGCAACTTCTCAAGAGCCGTTTCAGTGGCGCTCATTGTCTCACCTTGGATTTTGAAGGGCAACGCACAATTAGCCGACTACCCGGAGATGGTCGCGCGGCCGCTGCTGGGGGCTCCGCTTTCTCAAAGAAGGTCTTTCTCAGCACGGGCCAACCATCGGGCTTGCCCTATCATCGAGCACCGGAGAGAGCGTTGACGATGTTCTGCGGGAATGTTAATCTCAGGTTTTGGAACGTTACCCTTTGCCCTCCAGCCGTCCCGCCTGTTTTTCGCTCCGGACCGGAGGGGCATTCGTCGAGAGTGATGAGTCTTAGTCCTTCCCGTTGGGCACGCCGAAACTTCATCTTGCAGGCGGTTTGTGCCGCTCTGCTGGCCTTCGGGTGTCTGGCCCCGGCGAAAGCGGCGGCCGCCCCAGGAATGGCTCCCGATCCGGCCGCGGCCCGCGTGGCCGAAGCCGACAGCCTCTACCAGGAACGCGGTGATCTGGCCCGGGCCGAGCAGGGCATGCAGGTGCTGCGCGATGCGGTGTCGGAGGATCCGAACAGTTACGACGCCTGGTGGCGCATGGCGAGGCTCGATAACTTTTTGGGGCGGGCCCAGGAGGATAAGGACGACGACAAAGCGGCCGAGCGCGACTTCGAAATAGGAGCGGATGCGGGCCGGCGGGCGGTGGCTCTGCAGCCCAATCGCGTGGAGGGCCACTTCTGGCTGGGCGCAAATTACGGATTACTCGCGGAAGACGAAGGGTGGATCAAGGGCCTGCGCCTGCTCGACTCCGTGCGCGCCGAGATGGAAAGCGTGATCCGGCTCGATCCCAATTACGAGCAGGCGGCCGGCCAACGCACCCTGGCACGGCTCTACTATCGCGCCCCTTTCTTCAAAGGCGGCGACAAGCAACGGTCCATTCAACTGCTCGAGGACTGCTTGAAGCGCTTTCCCAGGGACTCCTTCTCGTTGCTTTACCTCGGCGACGACTACCTGGCCGTGGGACGTCGCGAAGAGGCTCGCGCGATGTATCAGAAGATTCTCGACCTCGGCACAGACCCCGTCTACGGACCCGAGCTTGCAAAGAACCAGAGCGAAGCGCGCGACCGCCTGCAGCGCGAGTTCCGGTCCGGCAAATAGTGAGCCTGGCGCTTGGGCTCACCTCGTCTCGAAAGGCTCGACCTCAGGCGCGGCTTGTCTTGCAGCGTCATAGCGCCGCCAGTCCCATCCCGATTTTGGGCTTTTCAATGCTAAAGTAGACTTGCGTCCGGCGCGGCGGAATCACGAAGAATCAGGTCGCCGGGGGCTTTTAGAATGCCCAATCCCGAACCTCTCGGCACGCTCAACGAACTGTTTCTCACCTCTGTCGAACGGCATCCCAGGCCGAACGCGTTCCTGGTCAAGAGCGGCGGCGCATACAAGGCCGTGTCATCCGAGGAGGCCCTCGACACCGCCGCTGCTCTGGCGCACGGGCTTGAGAAGCTCGGGCTTGCCGCCGGCGACCGGCTCGCGATCCTCTCGGACAACCGCCTGGAATGGGCCCTGACGGATTATGCCGCTCTCGGGCTCGGCGCCGTCAGCGTGCCGATTTATCCCACGCTGCTCGAGGGCGACCTCGAATACATCCTGCGCGACTCGGGGTCGAAGGGCATCGTGGTCTCCACCGCCGACCAGCTTCGCAAGATCTCCAACATCAAGACCCAACTGCCGGAACTTGATTTCGTGCTGGTTATGGATGCGGTGAGTGAGGGCTTGGGCGCGTCCGTCCGGCAGTGGTGGGACGTCGTTCGCGGCGTGCCACGCGACGAAGCGGTGGCACGCTTCAGCGCTACTGCTCGCAAAGCCCGGCCGCAGGACGTCGCCACCATCCTTTACACGTCCGGCACCACGGGTGATCCCAAGGGCGTGATTCTTACTCACGCCAACGTTGCCTCCAACATTGCCGCGGCGGTTGAGCTCTTCACGGCGGAATTTCAGGGCATGGAAATGTCGTTCCTGCCGCTGTCGCACATCTTCCAGCGCATGCTCGATTTCGCCTGCTTCTCGCGTGGTGTTTGCATCGCCTATGCGGAGAGCTTTGAGGCGCTGCCGCAGAATTTGCTCGAGGCGCGCCCGAACCTGATGGCCGTGGTACCGCGTGTGCTCGAACGGGTCCACGAAAAGATCGTAGGGGCGGTCGGCCAGGGCCCGCCGCTCAGGCAGAAGATCTTCCGCTGGGCCCTGCGCGTCGGCGAACAGACCGTACCCTACCGCCTGGAAGGCAGGGCGGTGCCCTTCGGTCTTGACCTGCGGCGCCGCCTGGCAGACCGTCTGGCCTTCTCGAAGATTCGGGAACGCCTGGGAGGGCGGATGCAGGTCCTGATCTCCGGGTCTGCCCCCCTTTCGCCGGACATCGCGCGCTTCTTCTGGGCCGTGGGCCTCAAGACGTACGAGGGCTATGGGCTCACCGAAACCTCACCCGTGATCGCGGTCAACCGTCCACGCCGGACGCGCCTCGGCACCGTCGGACCCGTGATTCCCGGCATCGAGGTCCGGTTCGGCGAGGATTACTCGAACGATGAAGGGTTGGTAGGCCGCGAGATTCTGGTCCGCGGACCCAACGTCTCGCCGGGCTACTACAAACTGGACGACGAGAATCGCGAGGCCTTCGTGAACGGCTGGTTTCACACGGGGGACCTCGGAACCCTGGACGCCGACGGCTATCTCGCCATCACCGGGCGCAAGAAATACCTCTTCAAGACTTCGGGCGGTAAGTACGTGCCGCCCGAGAAGCTTGAGAATCTCTTCCAGACCCAGCCCTACGTGGCGCAGGTGCTGGTGATCGGCGACAGGCGCAAATTTGTGAGCGCGCTGATCGTGCCGAACTTCCAGTTACTGGAGGCCTACGCTCGCGAGCACGGCATCCCTTGTGACACCCGGGAGGCGATGGTGAGCGACCCCAGGGTCCAGTCCTTCATGGAGCTCCAGGTGGAGAGGACCATGGCGCCGCTGCCGAAGCACGAGCGTGTACGTCAGATCGCGCTGCTCGCGAGCGAGTTCACGATTGCCTCGGGCGAGCTTTCACCAACGCAGAAAGTGCGGCGCAAGGTGGTGGAAGAGCGCTACCACGAGCTGATCGAGGAGATCTACCAGCGGCGGGCTCAGCACGCGAACGTCCCGTAGCCTGGCTCGAACGCCGGGCCCCTTCAATGCCTCCTCCAAGCACATCGATCGCAGAGTGGGCATTCGGTCCGGGGCCGCCCGGAAAATCCTGGCCCCGATGGCTCTGGCTTCGCGCGCTGGGCCTGCTCTTCTTCTCGGCGTTCTACTCCTACGCGTTTCAGGTCCGCGGCCTGATCGGACCGGACGGCATCCTGCCGGTTTCCGGCTATCTCGAAGAAGTCGCCCGCTCGTTTGGGTCCCAACGCTTCTGGTACACGCCTTCCCTGCTCTGGCTCGGCGCCGGTTCGCGCGCGCTCGAGGCCTTATGGATCGTGGGCCTTGTCGCCTCCGTCGCCCTGATCCTGAACCTGTGGCCGCGCGCCGCGATCGCGGTGTGCTTCATCGCTTACCTCTCGTTCGTCAGCGTGGGTCAGGACTTTTCCGAGTACCAATCGGACGGCATGCTGCTGGCCGCGGGTTTCCTGAGCTTTTTCGCGGCTCCGCCTGGTTTGCGGCCGCGGCTCGGCCAAGAAAATCCGCCATCGCGCGCCAGCATCTTCATGCTGCAATGGCTGTGGCTGCGCATCTACTTCGAGTCGGGAGTGGTCAAGCTGGCCAGTCACGACCCCCAATGGCGGCATCTCACGGCGCTCGATCAGTACTACCAGAATGGACCACTGCCAAACTGGATCGGCTGGTACGCCCAGCAGCTTCCGCACAGCGTTCACGCCGCCACGGCGCTCCTCACATTGACGATCGAGCTCGGCCTCGTCTGGCTGATGTTCTTTCCGCGCCCTTTGCGGCTGGGGCTGTTCTTCCTGGTGACGTTTTTTCAGCTTGGCATTATTCTGACTGCGAACCTAGCCTTTCTGAATCACCTGGTGCTCGCGCTCGGCGTGCTGCTGCTTGATGATCGCTTCATCCTGGGCGCGGTTCGCTTGCTGAAGGTACGGGCCGGACTGGTGCCACGCGAGGCGCCACCCGGCGGCAGTTTGATCCCGGCGGTTTCGGAGATCGTTCCGCCGGCGCCGAACGCTACCCCGCGTACTCGGAATCCACGCTCGTGGACGGCGCTCCGCCATCGTTCCGCCATCGTGTTCACGGCTGTGATCCTGATCTGGATCTTCTATGCCACCGCGGTCGAGATTGTCCTGATCTGGGTACCGCAACCGCCCTTGCCGCTCGATCCCGTGGCCGCCCTCGAGCCCTTCCGTATCGCCGACCGCTACGGGCTTTTCGCCAGCATGACCACCGCGCGGTACGAGATCGAATTTCAGGGAAGCGACGACGGGCAGAATTGGGTGCCCTACCCCTTCCGCTACAAGCCGCAGCGTCTGGACCAGCCTCCGGGTTTCTATGCGCCGTATCAGCCGCGCTTCGACTGGAACCTCTGGTTTGCATCGCTCGGCTCGTGGCGGCAGTATCCGTGGGTGGTGCGGACAGAAATGCTGCTGCTCCAGAACGACCCCAGCGTGATCACGCTGTTTGCCGGGAATCCGTTCGCAAAAGCCGCGCCCAAACAGGTGCGCGCTGTCCTCTGGCAGTACTGGTTTACGGACTTGAAGACCAAGCGCGCCACCGGCGCCTGGTGGCACCGCGAGTTTCGCGACCTCTACGCCCCGGTGATCGAGCTCGGTCCGAATGGCAAGATCATCGCGGTACAACTGCCGCCCGAGAAGCAGTGACGCCGGCTGCGCCGGCGGGCCCGCCCCTGCCCGGCCTCGAGTTCGCGGTCTTGGCACCGGGCCGCAGCGGTCGTTACAATCGACTGAAGGAGATTCCCATGAACGAGGTCCTCACCATTGCAGGACGCGAGTTCCGCTCGCGGCTGATCGTCGGCACGGGAAAGTACCGCACTTTTGAGGAGACGGCCCGGGCGCTTGAGGCTTCGGGAGCGGAAATCGTCACCGTGGCCGTCCGCCGCGTGAACCTGACCGACCGCAGCAAGGAGTCGCTGCTCGATTACATCGACCGGGATCGCTATTTCATCCTGCCGAATACAGCCGGCTGCTACAACGCCGATGAGGCGGTGCGGGCCGCACGACTGGGCCGCGAGGTGGGCCTGTCAAATTGGGTGAAGGTCGAGGTGATTGGCGATGAGAAGACGCTCTTCCCTGATAACTTCGAGCTGCTGCGGGCTACGGAGACCCTGGTGCGCGAGGGATTCGTGGTACTTCCCTACACCAACGACGATCTCATCGCGGCGCGACGCCTGATCGACGCCGGCGCAGCAGCGGTCATGCCGCTCGGGGCGCCGATCGGGTCCGGCCTGGGCATTCAGAACGCCGCCAACCTCCGCATCCTGCGCGAGAGGATCACAGAGGTTCCGCTGATCCTCGACGCCGGCGTGGGCACGGCGTCCGACGCCGCCATCGCCATGGAGTTGGGAGCCGACGCGGTGCTGATGAACACCGGTATTGCGGCCGCGCAGGATCCGATCCTGATGGCCGAAGCCATGAAGCACGCGGTTTTGGCCGGCCGCCAGGCGTTCCTGGCGGGCCGCATGGCCAGGAAGCTCTACGCCACCGCGTCGAGCCCCGTGGAGGGCGTGGTCCGCTGAGCGGGAAGGCGCGCCTCAGGCCAGCGCGTATTGAAATGGGACTCTGTGGTGGCAGGCCGATTCGGTGGAGATCAGGGGAAGCAGGCGGTCGAGCAGATCGTAGCCCGCGCGGCCCAGGAAGTAGACGCCGCCGAGGCCCCGCTCCTGCAGTTCTCCGCCCGGCAGCAGAAAAGCCCGCAACGCGTGCTCGTGACGCCGCAGAACTTCCGAGCGCGTGAAAGCGGCGTGCGTGATCTTCCCCTTCAATCTCTCAAACTGGTAGGCCGCGCGGCGTCGAGCCCGCTCCGCTGCGCCGAGCAGAGTTGGGTCGATGGCACTGATATCGCTGCGCAAGCCGTCGAGCCGCCGCATGACGTCGTATTCGGTCTGCTCCAGGCGCTGCTCCCAACCCTCAGCAAAGCCCGCCGAGGCGATTTGCCGACGGAGGTGCTCTTCGTCGTGCCAGACATCTTCGATATGAAGCCGGTATCGTTCCAAGATGCGTTCGCTGCGCGGGTCGAGCAGCGTGAAGGAGGCGCGCGGCACGATCACGGGCTGAAGACGCGCGAAGACCGGATAGAGCGCCGCGCTCTGGGCGTGATACGTCAACTCCGCGGGACCAGCAACATAGCCGACGGTCGGCAGCAACCAGTCCTGCACGATGGGCCGGAAAATGGCATTGGCCGAGAAGTCAAAAGGGCGCTCCTCGGCGAGACGGCGCGCTTCCTCGGCGCTGACGCGCACATCATGGTCCAGGACAAAATCGGAACCCCCGGGTGAAAGCCGCAAGGCGGTGCGGTTTCCGTCGCGGGACACAAACAGCAGCGACGAGTCGTCGCCCACGTGCACCTGAGCGTGGTATCCCGCTTCGATCAGGGACCTCGAGCGCTCGCGGAGCCGGGAATTCAGCTCCGAAGCCCCGGTGATCGCCCGAACGTAAAGCGCCGCGGTAAGGCGGTGGAGCTCGGGATCGAGCGCGTCGACCAGAATCACGCCCCAGCGGCCAAACAGGCGCGCCAGGAAGCGGGCAAAAGCCTCACCCCAGGCGGCACCCGGCACATACGACTCGCGCAAGTCGGCGAGCAACTGATCGCGCGATTCCCCTCGCGGAAGCGAACCCTCCAGGCGATCGAGGGTCTCCGTCACTTCGCCGGTCAGCCGCACGAAACCCACCGACGATTGCGGAGAGGGCCGCACGCCGGCATCGCTGAGCTCAACCAGCCCGTAGTCATCGTCAAGAACAGCGGTGGACGCGACTTCTTCGAGGTCATGGTCCTCGGTGGCAAGCCAGAAGACCGGCACGATCGGGATACCGCGGTCACGGAGGTGTTGCGTCAGGCGCACCGCGCTAAGAGCCTTGTAGAGCGTGAAAGCGGGACCGGAAAACAGGCCCACCTGTTGCCCGGTGACCACCGCCACGGTGCCGGGCTCGGCGAGCCGCCGCAGGTTCTCGACGGTCGCCTCACTCGCGCCGTAGGATTGATTCTGTCGGGAAAGAATGCGCCCCAGTTGAGCGCGCAACTCGGCAGGGTAATCAAGAGCGGACGCAACCGCGCGGAAGCTCTCGGGGTCGAAGGGAGAACCCGCGCCGTAAAAGCCGCTCACGCGCTCAAAATGCTCGAGGTAGTCGTGATAGAGCGCGCTGGTCTTGGGCAACCGGGACTGCGGTATACAGTGGCTCTTCATACGAAGACGTTAGATGAACTGCGCCGCGTAAAGGTTAAAAGTTTAGGCTGGCGCCGGACGCCTTGAGCGTACGGGCGATCGACCGCCGGGCGGCCGCCGTCACCGGCAGCAGCGGACTTCGCGGGTCGCCGCCGCGATAGCCCGCCACGTCCATGGCAGCCTTGACAGCGGGCGCGCCGTACCTCATGTTGACCTCCGCCGCCAGCGGGACGAGTCGCGCGAAGAGTTCGATGGCGCGGTCCTCGTTCCCCACTTTCCATGCCTCGTAGAAAGCCACGCAAAGCTCGGGCGCGAAGCAAGCCTGACCCATGATGCCACCCGCGCCGCCGGCGCGCAGTGCGTCCAGCAGAATCGGTACGTTCCCGCAGAACACGCGAAAATCACGCGGCACGCGCTGCAGAATCGCGCGCACATACTCCAGATCTCCCGAGCTTTCCTTGAGCCCGGCGATGTTGCCGTGACGCGCCAGCGCCGCGATCACATCCACGGGCATCTTGGTTCCGGCGCACTGGGGGATCGAGTACAGAAGCACCGGTCGGCGAACCGAATCAGCCACCGCGCGGAAGTGACCGAGAAGCGCGGGCGCGTCCATCTTGGCGCGATAGTAGCCGGGCGTGAGCAACAGCGCCACGTCGGCGCCGCGCGCCACGGCTTCGCGGCTGAGGTTGATGGTGCCGCGCGTGCTTTCGAGCCCCGTGCCGGTGACCACCAGTTCCCCCGGCTTCACCGCGGAACGCGCGATTTCGGTCAGCCGTAAGCGCTCCTCCGGCGTCAGAAACGGGGCTTCCCCCGTGGTTCCGGCCACCACCACTCCGGCGAGGCCGATGCCCGTGTAGCGCTCCAGGTTGGCACGATACGCGCCTTCGTCGACATCACCCCGTTTGTTGAAGGGCGTGACCAGCGGCGGCATGATACCGTGCAAACGCGCGAAGATCTGCTTCGACGTCATAGGGCCGTGCTCAACCCAAACAATGAACGAGGAATAATGAATGATGAACTGTGTCGATCAAGCAAAACGATGAATCGAGAATAATAATTGATGAACCCTGCCCGACGGGTGCTCGACGGCAAGTGGTTTCTCACCGAATCCCTTTCTTCGCAGTCTTAGCTGAGGCCACGAAGATCGATGTCAGTTCTTCAGCTTCGCGGAACAGATCCTGAAGCTTCTCTTGCGTCACGATACCGGATTCAGTCATGAGTTCCAACCAATAGCGCGTCTCTTCGAGTTCCTGCAACCCACACTCGATCTTGCTGACGAATTCAGCATTGGATCGGGCTCGGGTAGCCTCCCGATAATGCGCACCTACCGACGTGCCGCTGCGCAACGCTTGCTTGCCGATCACCTGTGCCTCGGTTGGCCGCGGCAGCGTCGAGTACAACCGGATAACTGACAAGGTCCATCGTTTCGTCCGCCGCTTCAAATCATGCCGATCGTCAAGCATTTCATCGTTCATCATTCAGTGTTCATCATTCATCGTTCATTATTCATAGTTGCGCCTTTACCTCTTGCTTCCGATGCAACTCCTGCAGGCATTCCACCTGTATGCCGCCCTGGCGCTGGGCGCGGATGCCCTGCACCGCCGCCACTGCCGCCGAAAGGGTGGTGATGCAGGTGATCCCTTGCTGAATGGCCGCCCGGCGGATCGCGCGTTCGTCCATGTGAGACGTTCTTCCGAGCGGCGTATTGATGATCAGATCGATCTTCGAGCTTTTGACGAGGTCGGCCACATTCGGGCGGCCCTCGTTCACCTTGTGCACGCGTTCCACCGGCACGCCGGCCGTGCGGAGATATTCCGCCGTGCCGCGAGTGGCGAGCAGAGTGAACCCGAGGGCCACGAGGTCGCGCGCGATCGGTACCGCGTGCGGCTTGTCATGATCGTTCACCGAGAAGAACACGCGGCCTTCGGCGGGAATACGCTGGCCGGCGGCGAGCTGCGCCTTGGCAAACGCCAGGCCGAAGCTCGAAGCCGTGCCCATCACTTCTCCGGTGGACTTCATCTCAGGACCGAGCATCGTGTCCGCGCCCGGCAGCTTGACGAAGGGAAAAACCGGCGACTTCACGAAGTGGTGATGCACCGCGAGTTCCCCTTCCAGACCGAACTCGCTCAGTTTGCGGCCGATCATGAGCCGCGCGGCGATCTTGGCCAGCGGCACGCCCGTGGCCTTGCTGACGTAGGGCACTGTGCGTGAGGCCCGCGGGTTCACCTCCAGCACGAAGACCTTGCCGTTCTGGATGGCGTACTGCACGTTCATCAGGCCGATCACGCCCAGTTCCCGGGCCAGCTTCACCGTGTACTCGCGGAGGGTCTGGCGCTCGCGCTCGCCGATCTCGAAAACCGGCAGGCAGCAGGAACTGTCGCCGGAGTGGATGCCCGCTTCCTCGATGTGCTCCATGATGCCGGCAATCACCACGTCTTCGCCGTCCGAAAGCGCGTCCACATCCACCTCAGTGGCAGCCTCGAGAAAGCGGTCCACCAGGATGGGGAAGGCCTGCTGCAGCTCTTCGGCGCGCCGGACGTATTCGATGAGCGTTTCCTCATCGTAGGCAATCACCATGGCGCGCCCGCCGAGAACGTAGGAAGGACGCACCAGCACCGGATAGCCGATTTCGCTTGCGATGGCGCGCGCCTCCTCTACATTCATGGCGGCGCCGTTCTCAGGCTGGGGAATGCCGATGCGCGCGAGCAGCCCGCCGAAGTGCTTGCGGTCTTCGGCAAGATCGATCGACTTCGGCGAAGTGCCGATGATGGGTACGCCCGCGGCTTCGAGCTCCTTCGCCAGGTTCAACGGCGTCTGCCCGCCGAACTGCACAATCACCCCCTCGGGCCGTTCCTCATCCACGATCGCCATGACGTCTTCGAAGGTCAGGGGCTCAAAGTAGAGGCGGTCGGAAGTATCGTAGTCCGTGGACACGGTCTCGGGGTTGCAGTTCACCATGATCGTCTCACGGCCTTCTGCCTTGAGGGCGAAGGCGGCGTGGACGCAGCAGTAGTCGAACTCGATGCCCTGGCCGATGCGGTTGGGTCCGCTGCCCAGGATCATGATCTTGCGCCTGCCGGTCGGTTCGGCCTCGTTTTCCTCCTCATAGCTCGAATAGAGATAGGGCGTGAAGGATTCGAACTCGGCGGCGCAGGTGTCCACACGCTTGAAGACGGGGCGCACGCCGCGCTTGAGGCGCGCCTGGCGGACCTCTTCGCCGGTGGTGGCCCAGAGCTCCGCCAGATGCAGGTCTGACAGGCCGAACTGCTTGGCCTTGTACAACAGGGGCGCAGGCACCGAGGATGCGCTGTGGCCCTTGAGTTCGCCCTGCAGATCGACGATCTGCTGCATCTGCGCCAGGAACCAGGGATCGATCTTCGTGATTTCGTACAGCGACTCGACGCTGTGGCCCGTGGAGAGCGCGAAGAACAAGTCCCAAAGGCGATCGGGATGGGGCACGGTCAAACGCCGCTTGAGATCATCGGGGTCCGCGGGCGGTTTGGGCGTCTTGCGGCCGGTCTCGAGCGAGCGCACGCCCTTCATCAGCGCTTCCTTGAAGGTGCGCCCGATGGCCATCACCTCGCCCACCGACTTCATCTGCGGGCCGAGCGTGTGGTCGGCGTCCGGAAACTTCTCGCGCGCCCACTTGGGGATTTTCACCACCACGTAGTCGATGGTGGGCTCGAAGCAGGCAGGCGTCTTCTGGGTGATATCGTTGGGGATTTCGTTCAGCGTGTAGCCCACGGCGAGACGCGCGGCGATTTTTGCGATGGGGAATCCGGTAGCCTTCGAGGCCAGCGCCGAGCTGCGCGAGACGCGCGGATTCATCTCGATCACCACCATGCGTCCGGTCTCCGGATGCACCGCGAACTGGATGTTCGACCCGCCGGTTTCGACGCCCACGGCCCGGATCACGGCAAAGGCGGCGTCGCGCATGCGCTGGTACTCTTTGTCGGTCAACGTCTGCACGGGCGCCACCGTGATCGAGTCACCGGTGTGCACGCCCATGGGGTCAAAGTTCTCGATGGAGCAGACCACCACCGCGTTGTCGGCACGGTCGCGCATGACTTCGAGTTCAAACTCTTTCCAGCCGAGCACCGATTCTTCCACCAGCACTTCGTGCACGGGACTGGCCTGCAGACCCCAGCGCACGATCTCCTCGAATTCCTCAAGGTTGTACGCCACCCCGGCGCCCGTGCCCCCGAGCGTGAATGAGGGCCGGATGATCACGGGGAATCCGAGCTGTTCCGCCGCCTCTCTCGCCTCCGTCTCGGTATGCGCCAGCAGGCTGCCCGGTACTTCGAGACCGATGTCGCGCATGGCGTTCTTGAAGAGCATGCGGTCTTCGGCCATCTTGATGGCCTTGAGCGAAGCGCCGATCAGTTGGACGCCGTGACGATCGAGCACGCCGTGGCTGGCAAGGTCAATGGCCAGGTTCAGGGCGGTCTGGCCGCCAACGGTGGGCAGCACCGCGTCCGGCCGCTCGCGGGCGATGATGGCCTCGAGGTACTCCACCGTGAGTGGCTCGATGTAGGTGCGGTCGGCAAACTCGGGGTCAGTCATGATGGTGGCCGGGTTCGAGTTCACCAGCACCACTTCGTACCCGTCGGCGCGCAACGCCTTGCAGGCTTGCGCCCCGGAGTAGTCAAATTCGCAGGCCTGGCCGATAACGATCGGGCCGGAGCCGATGATGAGGATTTTCTTGATGTCAGTTCGTTTGGGCATGAGCTAATTGTCGATTGCCGATCGAAGACCGGTGATTGCAAGGGTCGTCATCGTGCGCCGCGAGGCTGACGTTAAAACCTCGATGCGAGCCTCCCGCCAGGGTTCACTCCCGTTGCGCGCCGTGCAGGACCGTACCGATTCTGACTTCCTCCTGCTCGACGCGATACACCACGATGAACGGCGTGTCGGTTACCGCCAGTTCTCGTGAGTTTTCCCTTCCTGGCCTCCCAAGGTGCGGGAAGTGGCCCAACTTCTCGACGGCTGCCACCAGCCGGGCTACCATGCGTTCGGCGGCGTGGGGATCATCAAGCGCGATGTAGTGCCAGATATCGCTGACCTGATGTCTCGCTTCCGGAGCCCAGGTTATCTTCATTGCCCGGGTTCATCATGAGACTTGCCACAAACACATTGTGGCGCTGGCAATTCACGCTCCGAGCCGAGCGACAGCAGCCAAGCCTTCATGGCTTCGTGCGGAATATAATGTCCCGCTTCAATTTCGGCGAATCCGCGACGGATCGATTCGAACTGGCGGTGTTGCTCCTGAACGTAAATGCTAATGGCATCAGATACCAGGTAGTTCACGCTCCGGTCCGTTGACTTCGCCAGGACGTCGAGTTGGCGTTTCGTTTCCGGCGTTAAGCGAATACTGACGGTCGCGGTCCTTGTGCTAGACATGCACACACTTTAGCACATTTCGGGCGCTCAAGACGCTGGAATGCAGGCCCTCCCCCGAGGTCGCCACGGAACCCTTTACCGGCTGCCTTCTCGAAGTCGCTTTGTTGATTCTAAGCCACATAGTGGGTTCGTTCCCAGTTTTGGGCACTTTTCCCGAACAGGCTTGGCGATCTACAACCTTAGTGATTTTCTTCAAACAAGAGATTGACCGCCTCAGCTTTTGCTGCAGTCTGCCCGAGGAACTCCACAGACTCCACGCCCGCACTCACTCTCCCGCACCAAGCGGAAACAAGTTCATGGTGAATCCTGGGAGTTCCTCGATCACAACGGTCTCGCCCTCAATGAAGGTGCGCGAGCCGTGCTTCGGGCTGATGACTTCAACCGTCCGCACCTCCGGGTCGACCCAGACCTGAACGACTTCGTTCTTTTGGTATTCGCGCCGTTTGTTTTGAATATCCGACCAAGTATCACCCGGCGATATCACCTCAAAGGTAATGTCGGGCGGGAACGGAACCGGTCCCTCGGGAATGCCGTCCTTGCCAAAACGCTCGCGCCGTACGAGGCTCCAGTCGGGACAGCGCCAGGCGCCCGAGGCCATGGTGAACGCGACATCAGTGGGAACGCTGAGCCCCTCCGGGTGCCCGGATTCATACTCATTTGCCGCCTTGCAAATCTCCCTGACTGCCAGTACGTGTCTGCCCCCCATATGCGGCGACATAAACTTGACCTCCCCATCGACGTACTCCCAGCGTTGGCCCTCTTTGCCCGCCGCCAGGAAGTCTTGCCACGTCAAGCCAGTCTTTGTCGCCATATGCCGTTACCAACGTCTGCGGTCCAAAATCACGCTCTAGTGGGCAGCCTTACTCATTCTAAAGCACATAGTGGGTTCGTTCCGCGTTTCAAGGCTATTTTTCCTCGCGCGCCACCACTCTCACGCCCGACTCGTTCCCGCCCTATTCTCCTCCATCATCTTCGCAAACCGGTCGAATAGATAACCCGCGTCGTGCGGACCCGGCGAGGCCTCCGGGTGGTATTGGACGCTGAACAGTGGCAGCGTCCGGTGGCGCAAGCCTTCAAGGGTGTCGTCATTCAGATTCCGGTGCGTGAGCACCACTTCGCTCGATTTTAGCGAGTCAGGGTCGACGGCGAACCCGTGGTTCTGCGAGGTGATCTCCACCTTCCGCGTCTCCAGATCCATCACCGGATGATTGCCGCCGTGATGGCCGAATTTCAGCTTGTAGGTGCGTCCGCCGAGCGCCAGACCCACAATCTGGTGGCCCAGGCAGATGCCGAAGACGGGTACCCGCCCGGCCAGATCGCGCACCGCCCGGGCGGCGTACTCCACCGGCTCCGGGTCGCCGGGACCGTTCGAGAGGAACACCCCGTCGGGTTTGAGATCGAGCACGTCACTGGCTGACGTGGACGCCGGTACCACCGTGACGCGTGAACCGATATCGACCAGCCGGCGCAGGATGTTCTGCTTGATGCCGTAGTCGTAGGCTACCACGTGGAAGCGTACAGGCTGCCGAGCGCCGTCCTCGCCGAAAATCCGCGCCGAGGGCTCAGTCCATCCATAGCGTGCGGCCGTAGTCACGCGACTGGCCAAGTCGAGCCCGACCATGCTCGGCGACGCCTTCGCTTTGGCCACCAGGCTCTGTTCGTCCCGGTCCACGGTGGAGATGATACCGCGCATGGCGCCGTGCTTCCGCAGATGGCGCACGAGCGCGCGCGTGTCGATCTCCGAAATCACCGGCACGCCGAACGGAGCCAGAAAGCTCGAAGCGCCTTCGGTGGAGCGCCAGTTGCTCGCGAGTTGCGACAGCTCGCGGACCACCAGGCCCTCGGCGTAGGGTTTCAGCGATTCGCTGTCGAGCCCATTCGTACCGTAGTTGCCGATATGCGGATAGGTGAGGATAACGATCTGCCCGGCATAGGAGGGATCGGTCAGGATCTCCTGGTAGCCCGTGAGCGCCGTATTAAACACCACTTCGCCGCAGCGTTCGCCGGGAGCGCCGTCGCCGCGTCCGTGGAAGATGCGGCCGTCCTCAAGTGCCAGAATCGCGTCCATAGTTCGTTCGTCCTCGCTGCGGTGAGCTTTCTAATTTATCTCGAAACCGGCCTCGGGTCGCCGGTCTTATACACTCCTGCAACCCCCGCGTCTCGAATCAGGCTGAGATTGCGCCGAATCAACTTACGTGTGGCACTGAGAGCAGAACTGGCCCGCAAGACTGACGGCCGAGAACCGGTTATTCTTTACGGCGTGGCATCCGCTATTGCAGCGTCCCCAAGTCCGTGAGGGGCCAGTAGATAAACGCCGCCTTGCCGTAAATGAAGCTGCGATCGACCGTACCCCACATCCGGCTGTCATTCGATGAGTCGCGATGGTCGCCGAGCACGTAGTAATGTCCGGACTCCACATAAACAGGAGGGTAACTGTCGTGATCGAGGTAATTGGGCGGTACGTACCGCTCCTGCAGCAGCTTGCCGTTGATCTCGACCACTCCCTGCCGGATACTCACCCACTCACCCGGCAGTCCGATCACCCGCTTGATGTACGATTTCGAAGGGTCGAGCGGGTAGCGAAACACAACAATGTCACCGCGATGGATGGGTTCGAATCGGTAAACGAACTTGTTAATGAAGATGCGCTCGTGGTCATAGAGCCGCGGCATCATGCTGGTGCCTTCTACCTGCACCGGCTGGTAAAGAAAAACGATCACGATGAAAGCCAGGAGTAACGAAAGAACCAGGTCGCGCAGCCAGTAGCGCGCTTCAAAAAGGCGGCGGCGGCGTCCGGCAGGCTCCGGGCCGGGTTGGGAAGCAGGCTCTTGCCGCAGTTCTTCCATGCCAGAACGCACTCTCACCTTTATATCACAACCATACAGGCACAGTCGTGGGTCAGTTTAGAGGCAGGTACCGGATCAGGTACCGTACGGAGCGCGTAGATCGGCAGCCACGCCGGCCTCAAGCCGACCGGCCACTGTTTGCTTTCACAACGCCTTTTGCTAAGATTCACCCTGAACATCGGGGGGCGTTTGAGGTCGACAAAGTGAAGTGCCCCAACTGCGGGTTCGTAACCTTTCCGGATCCAGCCGAGTGCAAGAAGTGCGGGCAGCGGTTCGCTCCTGCTGCCCCTCGCCCGCAGCCAACAGCCCGCAGCGTGACTTTTCGCTCGCCGGACCGCCAGTACACCCTATCCTCGCGCGAAGAACCTTCGCCGCTGAAGCTCTCGCCGGCGCCGGCCGAAGCCAAGCCGGTCGCGGAGCAGGCCGCAGACGCCCTAAGCGTCGGACCTCAGACCGAGACTGGGACCGAAACCGGGGCCGACGAAAATGATCCCAGGCAGCGTGGGGCTGCAGGTCAAGGCGTAGCGGCGGCAGCCGCGGGCACCCCTTGGCACGAGGAGATCGCCGAGCGCGTAGCGCGCTACCGGCGCCGTCGGGGTATCAAAGACGAAACCGAGGACTCCAGGAGTAATTTTGAGTTTGACTTCGACACTCCGCTCGGGCGCGGCGGACCGGGTGAAATTGCGGACGGCATGACAGCAGCCGAAACCGAACTGAGGCGGCGGGATCTGCACGCTGAGTTCGATCTCGATCTCGACGGCGGCGTGGACGAGGAGCCTCCAAACCTCGACGCCATGGCGCTCGAACCCGAGGTTGCGTCGGGGCGGCATGAGGATCCCGAGGAATGGGCTCTCGAGCCGCTGGACTTCCGCCCTGCCGACCGGCCGGTCGAAATTGTGCTACATTCCGGCGCGTCCGGGGAGGACGCCGGGGAACGCGATGACTCGGCGCCGCAAGCCGCTCCGCTCGGCCGCAGGTTCGCCGCCGGAATGTTGGATGGTGTGGTGCTGCTGATTGCCGGCGCCGCGTTTTTCCTGCTCTTCCGTGCCTCCGGTGGGCTCCTGGACCGCCAACCCGTCAACCTTGCCGTCGTGGCCATAGCCGCCGCCTTCCTGGTGGTCTTCTACTTCTCAGTTTTTACCGCGTTGGCCTTCGCCACGCCGGGGCAATCCGCTGTTGGACTGGGCGTGCGGACGTTCGACGGCGAAAGACCTGACGTACGAGCTTCGCTGTGGCGCGGCGCAGGTTACATTGTGTCTGCCGCGAGCCTCATGCTGGGCTTCGCTTGGGCCGTGCTCGATCCCGAACGGCTGACCTGGCACGATCGCATGTCCGGCACATGCCTCGTAGAGCGCAGGTAATTTCCGATTGTCACGAGAGCGGGCTCGGTTGGCGCTTTTCTGCGTGCTTTGGGTGAAGCCTCTGTTGCCGGACTCTTCGAGGAGCACGATGGGAAAGGGACGCTTCGTCAACCAGAAGCTCGGCAAGCGCACCAACCGGCGGCTTGGCTTGCTCAAGGCAGGCTTGACCCCGCAGACAGGGCGCGCGCCCCAATCAACGGAAGGACGATTCCCGAAGAAGGGTCCATCCAGAGATGGCGGGGCAGCGAAGACGTAGGTGGCTGGATTCAGCGTGGACCGTCGGTGATACAAACGTGTCCCGCTCCGGAATCTGGCGAGGGGGGTTCCGTGAAATTCCTGCTGGCCGGTCTCTCGCTGGGCGTTTTCTTGCTGGCCGGTCTCTTGCTGGGCGGTGCCCCGGTGCGCTTCGCGCAATCCTCCGCGTCCGAGGCCGGGGACCCGGCAGCAATCCTGAATCAGGCCGCGTCGGCTTACCGGGAGGCTTCGAACATTGAGCTGCGGGGAACGAAGATCCGCGAGCAGCACGACGACTTCGTCGACAACGTTGTCCGCACTCCGTTCATTCTAGTCCTCACGCCCGAAAACAAGTTCCGGCAGGAGTCCAAGAACGAGGCCGGAACAGATCTTCAGGTCGGCGACGGCCAAAAGCACTGGGATTACTCCGCCCGGACGAACAAGTACGCGGTGAATGCGGGCACTCCGAACCCGCTTTCCCTCTTCAACTCGGAGGTCGACCTTCGATTCACTACCAGCAATCTTCTGGAGGCGAAATTCCTGCGGCAGGAGTCTCTCGAGGCCGGCGGCGCCCAGCACTTCTGCGACGTCATCCAGGCGCACTATGACCGGTACCAGGCACGCAACACCGACGTCGGAGATGTTCTCTTCTGGATCGAGGAGGGCTCGCACATTGTTTGGAAGACCCGGCTGGCAGTAATCACAGGTGTCGGGGATTTCGGGGGAAAGATTACAACCTTCGAGACCACTCTATACAGCGGCGTGAAGATGAATCAGGATTTGGCGGCGAGCACGTTCACCTTCACAACTCCGCCAGGAGCCACGGAGCAAAACGCAGGCAAGACGGACGCCCGCGAGGCGCTGCTGGGACGGCCGGCTCCCGATTTCAAGCTTCGTGACCTCGGTGGAGATGAGTTGCAGTTGAGCGCCCTCAAGGGCAAGGTAGTTCTCCTTGACTTCTGGGCTACCTGGTGCGTCCCCTGCCGCATGGCCATGCCCAAGCTCAACTCGTTGTTCAAGCAATTGAACAAGCAAGACGTCGTCGTTATGGGGATCGATGTAAACGAAGACGAGAAGACCGTCCGCGACTTCATCCGCAAGAACAAGTACGAGTACCCCATCCTAGTGCCCGGGCGCGGCAGCCCGGTGATCGGGAACTATGAGGCCCACGCTTTGCCGACCATGGTGCTGATTGACAAGAACGGCGTTGTGGCCGACTACAAGGTGGGCTATGGAAGCGATACGGAAGAAGTGCTCCGGAGCAACCTGGTTCGCGTGACGCGGTCCGACTACCTTGCGCCCAAGCCCGCCGCCTCGCCTGCGGAGTCCGCCACGAGCGCTTCTGCTGAAAACTGGCCTGAGCCCAAGACCGCTGACGACTTTCTGCACCGCGGGTACGAGAATCGCCGCGAGCGCAATTACGCGCGAGCGATCCAGGACGCCAGTGCGGCCCTGGCGCTGCAGTCGGGCTGGCCGCCCGCACTACGCTTGCGCGCTGACGCGGCCTACGATGCCAAGGACTATGAATCGGCCGTTAAGGATTACACCGCCGTGCTCCAGCAACATCCTGACTGGGCGCAAGTGTACGACCAGCGCGGACTGGCCTACTCGTACTCGGGCCGCCATGGCCTCGCCATCCCCGATTACACGCTTGCAATCAAGCTTGACCCATACCTCTCCGGGCCTTACAACAACCGGGGCTGGGCCTACCTCGAGACCGGGGACGTCCAGCACGCGATTCAGGACCTGAACCACGCCATTGAGCTTGCGCCCGAATACTTAAAGGCCTATGAAAACCGCGCCAAGGCGTTTGACAAACAAAATGACTTGAAGAGCGAGTTAGTCGATCTGGAGGATATTGTCCGGATGGCCCCGGAGAATCAGTGGGCCAAGGACCAGCGCGAAGCGGTGGTCCGCCGTCTGGGCTCAAACGCCGCTGACCCGCCAAAGCTCGCGCCCGCAGAGCAGCCAGGCGCTACCCAGAAGCCCTGAACCTCAGGTTGACGAGTGGAGCGATTCGCGGACCTTCTCCAATTGAGCGATCAACCGCTGAATGTCAGCATCCCCTAGCAAATCAAACGGCCTGCAGTTCAATTGCTGGACGGGCTCATCAAGGGAAGCGAGAAGTTTGAGGCCGGACGCGGTGATGCGAGTGGTAACGGAGCGCCGATCCTCGGCATCCCGCCGGCGCTGAATCCAGCCACGCCGCTCCAGACGGTCGAGCAACCGGGTAACGTCCGGCTCCGCCGTGATCAGGCGATCGCCGATCTGGCTGCAACAGGCTCCCTTTTCGCCCGCACCTCGCAGAATACGTAGCACGTTGTACTGGGTACGGGTCAGCCCGTACGTCTTAAAGAGCGTATCGAAGCTGCGCCCGATCGCGTCCGCAGTGCGGATCACGTTCAGGACGGCCTCTTCCTGCATGGTCCCGAAAGGTTTCGTCTGTCCAATTTCGCACAGAATCCTGCCCGGCATCGTACCCCCGATCGTCTGCCCAAAAAACCTGCGCCCTCAAGGGCGCAATTTCGCAGGACCCTTCGAGATTGGTCGAGCGCGCCGCTTACGACGCAGGGCCGCTCAGAGCCCGGTCGATGGACAATGCACCGGACCCCTTGACTATAATGACCAGCGCGACTGCGATGGCCAGCAGATGGTATTCGTAGCCCTCGCCCTTCTGGTTTCCGGTCCAGTTCATGAAGAAGCCGTTACCGATATGCACCGTAAAAACCGCCACGACCATGTTGCAGGTAATCCCGAAGGCGGCCACCCTGCCGAGCAGCCCAACAATCAACCCGAGTCCGCCCAGAAACTCGGCGCATATCGCGAGCACGGCAAACGGCGCCGGAATATGCATGGTTTGCGTGAAGAAACCCATAGTCCCTTTGAAGCCGTAGCCGCCGAACCATCCCGGCATCTTCTGTGCGCCGTGGGCGAAGAACACCACTCCCATAACCAGACGCGGCAGCGTGACCGCGAAATCGTTGGAAGTGGAAACTAGTTTGCGAAACATGTCGTTCTCCTCCGCCTTATTCGGAATCACATCCTCAGTCGATCGGAAAACCGCGCACCCGCGCGTAAATGGCGGGCGAAAAGTTGCGCCCTTCGTTCAGCGTGACAACGATATACGTTACAACGGATGCTTAAGGGAGGAAGAAGGATTCCAAGCATGTGCGTGCCCGATGCCGCCCTCTCCGGCTACTGCTTAGCCAGTTGCGCTGTTAACGTGACCACCAGCCGGCGATTACTCGCCGACAGGGCCTCGTACATCTTGAGCAGGCGCGAAGCCGAACGTGAGATGCCGGGACGCGACGGCACCACGATCGCACGAGGCCGCCCTTCCCGCCCGTACAGCAACTGGTAAGCTTCCACTTCAAGGGCTTTTGCAAATTTCTCGAGCGTTGCCAAGGAGGGAGCGGTGTAACCACCCTCAACCCTCGAAATGTAAGACCGCAGGAGCCCGGAGCGCCTTTCGATATCGCCCTGGGAAAGGCCTTTAGCCTCACGCAAAGTACGAATTTTTCTGCCAATATTCATGGCTTTCTCGGTATTTGGAGCGTGTAGACCGGTTGCAAATGCCAACATCCGGACTCGGGCCGTATCGCTCATTGTCAGCTATTCTTACTCTGCCGCTACCTGGACACGATAGTTCCACAGGGATTAGATCATGATTTCTACAATTATTCAACATAAACAAAGTTATGGTTATCATATACTAATAATCGTATAGTAATAACCTTGGCGATGACAAATCGGGGATATTCAGAGCTCGGGCCGCGAACGCCGGGCGTGTCGGGCAGGATCCACCAGCTGGCTGGCCATCCAGCCAGACACCGCGAGCGCCAGGATCGAACCGGGCAACTCGCCGACTTCGGGGAGCATGAGGCTAAGGCGGGCCTGACGAATCAGGTCGTGGTGATTACTTCCGGTGAGAACGAAGAGAGGACAGCCGCGTTCCTTCACCTGGCCGGCGAACTCGATCGCCGCTTTGGCCGCGCGCCCGGTGGATCCGGAGAGCAGCAGCAAGCCGGATTTTGGGTTCAGAACTTGCAGCCAGCCGCTATCGACCGAGGCGAGGTCGAGACCGACGACCGGTCGTCTCACTTGTTGACGGGCGAGCGCTGACACGCGCCGAGCGGCGGCGCTGTAGTAGCCCCCACCCACCACCAGAATCGGGCTGAGCGGTTCGAGTTCCCGGCTGAGCGAAGCGACCCCATCTCCCAGCTGACCCACGATGCGATCGAGTTGGGACGGCAGGTCTCGCCAATCGGCCTCCCAGCGCTCGAGCCGCGCCTCGGGACGCGTCAGTTGGCGGGCGCAGACGAGGGCCAGTTGGGCCGCCGCGGCGTGCTGCAGGCAGGCCGCGCCCAGGTCGCCGCCAGGCGCCGCACCGACGATCGGAAGCGCAAGATCGAGCGGCGATTCCTGGGCCGCTGTGCTTCCGGCCTCCGAGTCTTCCGGCGGCGCGATCCCGGCTCTTACCACCAGCACCTGAGCCCCGCGCTTGCGCGCTGCCTGAGCCGCTTCCGCCGGCGGCCCGGATGCGTCCGCAAACACCACCACCACTGAGCCGGGACGCATCATGCCGATCGAATCCTCCAGGAAGCATGAGGCTTCGCGGACGATCGTGGGCCAGCTCAAAAGGTCTTCAAAAGCGTGCCGGAGCGTCCCCGCCGCGGGAAGCGTCCGGGCGGAGCCTATAGCCCAGATTGGGAGTTCGCCCCAACGGACGCTGCGGACGGCGCGTTCATAAGCGGCGCGCGCCTTGACCATCATCTCGGTCAGGGCCTGCGGCAAGGTAATCAATTCGGGCGGCGTCGGCATCAGATCTCCAGCCTCAGAATCCGGCCGCTCGCAAGCGGCCTCGAATGTCGCCATCCTCCGTCCAACTCGTACCCGTAAGCGAAGAAGGCCGCGCTCCCAAGAAGGATCAACGAGCCCAGAAACGACCAGACGAGCAGCGATGCCGAGATCGCGAAAGGCCCATACACTTCGGGAAAATGGAGCGCCGGCAACACCCACGTGAAGATAGCCCGCGCGGCCTCCGAGAGGAGAGCAGCGCACACCGCGGCGGGGAACACGCGCGCTGCGGGGACCTTGTCATTAGGAAGGACGTAGTAGATGACGAAGAAGATGCCGATCATCAGGGGCAGTGAGACGGTTTCGAGCATGGCGCGAGAGAGGACCGCGTCCATCGCGGCCCAGCGGGTGACCGTCGGGGGCACAATCGATTCGAGCACCGCTTCGAGCCCCACCGATCCAAGCGCCATCAGGCCCGCACCTATGGCCAGCATCACAGACACCGCCAGATTGCCGAGATAGCTCCGGTTCTCCCGAATTCCCCAGACCCTGTTCAGCGCCACTTCGAGCGGCAAAAAGATGCCGGAAGTAGTAACGAACAGCAGCAGCACCGAAACCGCCTGCACTTGGCCCCGCGCGCGCATCACGGCATTCAGGTTGCGGATCACGAAGTCGGCCCCGGTAGGAAGATTCGCGCGCAGAAGCTGGACGACCACCTGGAAAGCCCCGTTCCATTGCAGCAGGCGCTCGCAAATGGTGACCAGCAGGAGCGCGAAGGGAAAGAAGGAGAGCAATGCGTTGGCGGCGATCGAGAAACCGTAGGCGTGGACCTCCGTGGTCCACAGGTACCGCAGGCTCGCGCGAAACCGGCCGCGCAACTCGGGCGCAACCGCCACCTTAGGCCCGATCTGCGGAACTTCCTGGACGTTCACTTTTTTCCCCCTGGCAGCCGTTTGTCTCCGAGCGGCCTGCCCTTTATGTTACCCGATACCCCGCGCCTCGCCGCGCGTAATCTGGAGACACCCAGGGCACGGTCCCAAGCGACAAGATGCATCGAAGGGCACGTAATATACTGGCTTATGGAGAGAGTCGACGACCGATGGGCCGCTTCGCATCCACTGTTTCGCTTTACGCACGCTATCGCGAGCCTTATCCGCCGGCCTTCTTCTCGACGGTCGCGGAGCGCCTCGCCCTCCGCCGCGACATGCGGCTTCTGGACGCCGGTTGCGGCCCGGGACTGCTGGCCATCGGATTTGCGCCTTATGTTGGCGCGTGCGTCGGTGTGGATCCAGAGCCCGGCATGATCCTGGCCGCGCGTGCGGCGGCGAACCACGCGGGCGTCCAATTGCAATTGATCGAAGGGCGGCTGGAGGACTTGCCCGAAAATCTCGGGAATTTCGACCTGGTCACGATTGGGCGCGCCTTGCACTGGATGGACCCTGAGGCGACGCTTCGCGTGCTGGATCGGGTTCTGGCCGAGGGCGGCGCGTTGGTCACTTGCGGCGCTCGCCCCTTGAAGGGGGAGGCGAACCCGTGGCTCGAAGCCTACGACGAGGCCAGGAAGGCCTGGGCGCTGGACCGCGACGAGCGGCGCTACTGGATCGATCACGGAGCCTGGTTCGCCGGTTCGCGATTCCGCGTCGCCGAAGAGATCACCGTACGTCACCGCCATCGCGTGACGATTGCGGACTTGATCAGCCGCGCCCTCTCGAAGTCAAATACCTCGCCCGAAGTACTCGGCGACCGCCAGGAGGCGTTTGAGGCCTCGCTCGCGCGTGTCCTCGAGCCCTTCGCGGCGGACGGGTCGATTGACGAGGAGATCGTCGCCGTCGCCACCGTCCTCACTTCGCAGCAGCGAATCCAAGCACCCTGAGTGCGTCCGGGTTCCGCCTGGTCCGGGCCCTCTATTACGTTCCAAATCCCGCCAGCGTGGTTTGTTGCGGACTGCCGCCGCCATTGTCCGTCATCGCGACCCCCGCCGTCCGCTCGCCGGTCGCAAGCGGCTTGAAAGTGACGCTGATCGTGCATGCCGTGCGCGCCGGAACGCTCGAGCCGCACGTGTTGGTCTGGCTGAAATCGCCCTTATCCGGGCCGCTGATCGTGATCGATGCCACGGTCAGCGCGATATACCCCATGTTGGTGAGGGTTATCTTTTGGATTCCACTCTGGGTGCCGACCATCTGTTTTCCGAAGGTTATGGCGGCCGGTTTCGCGGTCACGTTCGAACCCGGAATGAACTCGGTGATGGGGGCATCATACCCTCCGGCCTCTGCATGCTGGTAAGCGTTGGTCGTCACCGGGTAGTCGGTTGAGTTCGTGTAGCCCGTGATGTAGATCGCCGGACTCGTCGCCGTGCCCAGAATCAGGTTTCGGGTCGCTTTGCCGAACCCGTTCATGCTGCCGCCGACAAAGGTGGAGTAAAGCAGCGCCGAGCCCGCCGGGTTGAACTCCGTCCAGAAGATGGCGTGATCATTCGTCGAGCATCCACCGCCGCAGACGGTTTGAAACGCGCCGGCAGTGGTTGGGAAGTTGGGGGAAGCGGCGTTGCCCCGCACGTAAGCGTTCCCGGCGGGGTCAACGGCCACCGCCGTGGCTCCATCGTCGCCCGTGCCGCCGAGGAACGTGGAGTAGACAAGCGCGGAGCCGGTGGAGTTGAACTTGGTCAGGAAAACATCGTGCCCGCCTCCTCCGTAAACCGGTTGATACGGGTTCATGAGGGGGAAGTCCGTGGAATCCGAGGTCAGGCCGGTAACGTAGGCGTCGCCGGAACCATCGACCGCGATGGCGGTGGCGCAGGCCGCGCAGGGTTCTTTGCCGCTGCTGCCGCCGAGGTACGTCGAGTACACCAGCGCCGTGCCGGTCGGGTTCAACTCGGTCACGAAGGCTTCGTCGAGGGACTTGGTGCAGGCGTTGCACGTGGTGTCAAAGGCGCCGGGCGTCGTGGGGAAGTTGTTCGAAAATGTCCTCCCCGTTATGAAGGCGTCATCGTTTGAATCGAGCGCCAAACCGTAGCCCGTATCGGGCGCGCTGCCCCCGACATAGGTGGAGTAAAGCAGGGCCGTGCCGGTCGAATTCAGCTCCGTCACGAAGGCATCGCCGTCAGGCGGGTCGCCGCACGCGCCGTTGTCGCCGGCGAAGGTGATCTGGAAGGCGCCCGTGGTGGTTGGGAAGTTGGTCGAACATGTAGTCCCCAGCACGTAAGCGTTGTTCGACCTGTCCAGCGAGATGGCGTTGCCCGTGTCGGCGTTGCTGCCGCCGAGGAAAGTGGAGTAGACCAACGCCGATCCGGTCGGATTGACCTCGGTGACGAAGGCGTCTCCCAGGTCCTGCGTGCAGGGCAAGACGCCGCCGCCATAGACCCTCTGGTAAGCGCCAGTGGTGGTGGGAAAGGTTGTGCCCGAGCAGGTGGCGCCCGTCACGTAAGCGTCCCCGGAGCTATCCACGGCAATTCCGTCGCCCACGTCATTGCCGGTCCCTCCCAGGTAGGTGGAATACAGCAACGTAGTGAGCGTGGGGTTGAATTTCGCCACGAACGCGTCGCCCCCGTTTGTAACGCTGCAGGTGCCGCTGGCCCCGCCGTAGGTCTGCTGAAAGCCATCGAGGACAGGAAGGTTCGTCGAACAGGTGCTTCCTGTCAGGTATAGATTACCCGTGGAATCGACTGCCATGGCGCGCCCGGTGTCATCCGAGCTGCCCCCGAAAAAGGACGAGTAGCTGAGAGCAGGATCGATGACCAGCGGCTTCGTCCGGTCATACCTTGCGACCTTGAAAGCCACTCGCCCTCGGGCGCTGATCGTGTAATGGCCTTCGACGATCCTCCGGCCGCTCGCCGCTCCGCTCAGCTTGGCCAAGACGGGTTGATAGATCACCGGTTTATGAAGCCGGATTGCGCTTCCCACCAGCAGGTCCCCGGTCTTCCGGTCGACGCGCGCAGGCCCCGACCCGGCCACATCGAGCGCGATGATTCCCGGGTCTGCGCCCGGAGCGACCGCGAAGTCGTATTCCAGGTGGCCCTGGTTGCCGTAGTAGACGAGGTCAATCCCCGGATAGACGTCCGCGAACTTCACGCGAGAGTAATTCGTCACGTTGCTGCGCCATTTCGTGGGATCGTTGCCGAGGAAATAGTTGCTCTTGCCGGGCAGGGCGTCGAGCCCGGTGACCGCGGACGCCAGGTTCGCGCCGGCAAGCTTCATCCGCAGCGCGGCCGCGGTTCGGCGTTCGGATTTCGGGGCTCTTCCGGATATTCGCTGAGTGCTTCCGCCTTCCGTCTTCAGCGCGAGCACGGCTTCGTCCGCCGTCAACAGCAACGTGTAGCCCGCTCCGCGCGACAGGAATTTGACCTGCGAATCCGCCTGGCCCTGATTGGCCTCGAAGCTGAGCGGAAGCTGGCCGTATTGCGCCCGGAAACGGGCCGCATCGACGGAACCGGCACTCGCGGGAGGCGTGGACTGCCGCGCGGCGTCATCGCTCCGGATCGCCGGTGTCTGCGCGAGTCCACGGACAGAAAAATTGCCGATGCTGAAAATGAGAGCCAGCAAAAAGGCTACGCTGGTCGTGAGCCTGCCGAAGCCCGGGCCTTCCCGAACCGGTGCATTCAAACCTCGCTGCCAAAGAGTCATTTGATTTTCCCTCAATTGTCGATGCCCGTAACCCACTTTCGGTGAGCCGCAGTTTTTTGCAGACGATATCCTAGCACAACATCTTGAAGCCGCTTGATGGGGGTATTCAAAATGGAAATACATCTCTTGATGAACCACTCGAAGGGGTCTAAGGTCGATCGTCAAAGGTCGAGAGCTACAAATCCCCCGATCCCACGCGACTTCCCGGATTGTCCCCGGATTGTCCGAACACGGGCGGCGCTGTCTCAAATGCGAACAGGCCGATGAACGGCTGCGCAGCAAGACCCCAACAAATTGCGAGGGAGTCGGTGTTGGCGTCATTTGCCGAAACCAGGACACCGTCATTCCCGCGAGCCTGCCCTCGCGATGGCGGGGAGCGGGAATCCAGCCCTTGACAATCGTATTCCCCAGGGTTTCCGAAGTGGATTCCCGCCTTCGCGGGAATGACGGTGCGCAAAAGGGGTTCCACATTGACAACGCCGGCACCGAAAGAGTCAGCCGGATTGTTTTGGAATGAAACCTGCTTCAACAACCTGCCGCTTCAGCCGTCAAAGAAGCCAGTCAAAGGAGATCACATGCGCCGCCTCGGGCTTGGAACCACTATTGTTCTCATGATTGTTCTCACGGTGCTGCCGCCGGCCGCTTTCGGTCAGGCCGTCCCCGGCGTTCAAACATTCGCACTGACGGACACCGCCGGGCTTGTCGCACGCAACGTCAAAGTGGAATCGGTCGAATACCAAGGCCGCAAGGCCGTCCGTCTCACCAAGGATCCGGACGCCACTGACGGGTTCGCCCTTCTGCCGGGCACCGACTTCCAGGACGGAACCATCGAAGCTGACATCGCACTGAAGATCACCACGCCGCCCGGCGTCAGGATGCCTGGTTTCTTCGGCATCGCCTTTCGTGCCCGGCCTGACGCTTCGCGTTACGAGGTGTTCTACCTGCGGCCGAGGAACTCCCAGTCCGAGGACCAACTGATGCGGAACCATTCGGCGCAATACGCCTCGGAGCCCGACTTCGATTGGTACCCGCTTCGCCGCCAGTGGCCCGGGGTCTACGAGAGCTGGGCCGACCTTCAGACTGAAACCTGGACCCACGTCAAGATCGAGGTGGCGGGGCGCTCCGCCAGGCTCTATCTGAACGGATCAGCAAACCCGACCCTGGTGGTTGACGGTTTGAAGGGTGAGGATCTGCACGGCGCCGTCGCGCTCTGGGGCTACGCCGGCGAAGAATCGTATTTCTCGAACGTCCGCATCACCAACACGGCGGCGCAGCCAGTCAAAAACGGCGGCGAGGCGAGCGGCGTCTGGGACGTGAAATTCCCAAGCGACTCCGGCCCGTTCGAAGGATCGCTGAAGCTCAGCCGCGACGGCGGCAAGCTCACGGGCACGTGGTCCGGCGCCCTCGGCGATGACCGTCCGGTCACGGGAACCTGGCGCGACGGCTACGTGGAACTGAGCTTCACGGCCACCTGGTCGAAAGAGATCGGGCAGGGCGCGCCCGGCGACGTTACCGCGAGACTCGCCGGATGGATCGACGGGAATTCAGCCAAGGGTCGAATGACGGTGGAAGGGCGGGCCGATGGACCGTGGATGGCCACTCGAAGACAGTAGGAAGAGGGCACAGCCACGAGTTCGCTAGTGTCGTGTAACTGAAATAGGTGACACACGGAATCGCTTTCTGGGATTGCGGTACGTCCAGTGGAAGGGCTGGGCGTGCCGGTTGTAGAGCCGAATGTAAGCCATGATCTTCT
>Ga0210398_10000500_pt1 | contig 44437 bp, 35 predicted proteins | sample IncBWC4OmetaG_FD_161047 | JGI IMG/M metagenome (GOLD analysis project Ga0210398, IMG submission 161047) | Forest soil microbial communities from Barre Woods Harvard Forest LTER site, Petersham, Massachusetts, United States - Inc-BW-C-4-O | ecosystem: Environmental > Terrestrial > Soil >...
GAGCGAATCTGGGCATTCTCGGACTCGGCGTGGCCGAGCCCATGCCTTCGTGGGGAAGTTTACTGCGGGAGTTGGAAGGCTTGCTTTCGGTGGGCGAAGAGCCGTGGAAGTTCGTGCCGCTCATTCTATTGGTGGTGGTGGTGATGTCGTTTCAGCTTCTGCTTTCCAGGCAAGAGGAAGTGCCGGCGTGAAGCACGACGGGAAAATACGGGGAGAAATGAAAAAGAAACGCAAAATTGCGCTGGTGCTTATCATCCTGTGCTTAGGATCTCTTCTGGGGCGGGCGCTGGCTCAAGGTGGCGGAGAACTCAAGTTTTCGATACGCATGGAGCCCAAAACATTCGATCCGCTCAAGGTGGAGGACGAGGCTTCGGCCTCAATCCGCTATTTGACAGGCGGCGTGCTCGTTCGCGTGAATCGCCAGACGCAGGATCTCGAACCCGGGCTGGCGCAATCCTGGAAGGTCTCAAAGGATGGCCGGCAGATCACGTTCCGCTTGCGCAGCGGCATTTCGTTCTCCGACGGCACTCCGTTTTCCGCTGGTGACGTGGCTTATACGATTCAGCACTTGATGGACCCGGCTCTGCATTCGCCGACCGGGGACGCTTTCCGTTCGGGCACAGGGAACGTGGAAACTAAAGTGATTTCTCCGACGCAGATTTCCATAACCTTCCCGGCTCCGGTAGCGGGACTAGATCGCTTGTTTGATCAAGTCGCCGTTCTTTCTGAACGCTCGCCGCGAAAGGAAGCGGCCGTGTTGGGGCCCTTCATGCTGGCGGACTACAAGCCCGGAGCCACAGTGCTGTTGAAACGAAATCCCAACTACTGGAAGTCGGACGAGCAAGGACGCAAGCTGCCTTACTTGGATTCGATTCGTTTGGACATCCAACCCAATCGTGACGTCGAGATGCTGCACTTCAAACGGGGGGAGTTGGACCTGATCAATGCGCTCGATAGCGAGTACTTCGACAAGCTGGAAGCAACCTCGCCGCAACTGGTGCACGATGCCGGGCCCTCGCTCGATAGCGAGCAGCTTTGGTTCAACGAGGTCGCGAAGGCTCCCATTCCCGGCTACAAAAAGAATTGGTTTCGCTCGGCCAATTTCCGGAGGGCAATTTCGGAAGCAATCAACCGCGAAGACTTGAGCCGCATAGTCTTTCATGGTCATGCTCAGCCCGCAGCCGGACCGTTCTCTCCGGCGAACAAGTTTTGGTTCAATAGCAAGCTCAAACCTCAAGCCTATAGCCCCGATGCAGCTCTGAAGGCGCTCGAGAGCGACGGTTTCCGGTTGGAGAACGGGGTGCTGAAAGATAAAGACGGCAACGAGGTTGTATTTTCGATTATCAGCAACGCCGGCAGCAAAACCCGCGAGCGCATGGCAGTGCTGATCCAGGACGACCTGCAAAAAATCGGCATACACGTGAATGTGGTCACTCTGGACTTCCCCTCCCTGATCGAACGCATGACGCAAAGCTTCGACTATGAGGCCATCATTCTGGGCCTGACCAATGTCGATCTCGATCCCAACGGCGAGATGAACGTCTGGCTAAGTTCTGCGGAAAATCACCAGTGGAATCCGCAGCAGAAGACTCCGGAGACGTCCTGGGAGGCCGAGATTGACCGTCTGATGCGAGCCCAGGCATCGTCCACGGATCTCAAGCGCCGCAAGGAAGCATTTGATCGCGTGCAGGAAATCGTCGTCGAAGAGCAGCCCTTCATCTTCCTGATCAACAAGAATGCGCTCTCCGTGGTTTCCACGGTGCTACACGGCGCCGCTCCAGTGATTCTGTGGCCACAAACATTCTGGAATGCGGAGCGGCTCACGGTATCGACGAAGTAGCTCAGCCCCTGGCTTCGATGTACACAGAGCCAGGAACTCAAGAATAGGAACTCGAGAACAAGAACCGCAAAATGATGACCTCTTCAAACTCGCAAGACCAGGCTCTGCTCTCCGCCCACCTCTCGGTCCGGTATGGGGGCAAGGAACCGGTTCTGCGTGGCCTGCAAATCGAGATCCGGCGCGGCGAGATCCTTGGCTTGGTGGGACAAAGCGGCTCGGGAAAGAGCACCCTGGCCATGGCAATTCTTGGACTCCTCGACAAGAAGTACGCACGGCCGGAAGGCACGATCCGGTTTCAGGATGCCGACCTCTTGCAACTTTCGGAGCGAGAATTGCGGATGCTACGTGGGCGCGCCGTTTCGCTGGTCTTGCAAAGCCCGCTCTCGTCGCTGAATCCCGCGCTCAAAATCCGAACCCAGCTCAAGGAAGCATGGCGGGCCCACGCGTCGGGCACCAGCGCGGATTGTGCCAAGGCAATCGCGGCCTCTCTCGAGAGCGTCTCGCTGCCGGCGGACGAAGACTTTCAGCGCAAATACCCTTCACAGATGAGCGTCGGTCAGGCGCAGCGGGTCCTAATCGCAATGGCCATCATGCACCGTCCCGCGCTGCTGATTGCCGATGAAGCGACCAGCGCCCTGGATGTGATTACGCAATCCGAGATTCTCGAGCTATTCCGCGAACTGAACCGCTCCACGGGCATGGCCATTCTCTATATCTCGCACGACCTCGCTTCGGTTGCAGGGATTTGCGACCGCATCGCCATCCTCCATCAGGGCGCGATTGTTGAGTCGGGAACAACCGAGCAAATCTTTTCCGAACCACACCACGAATATACGCAGCGCCTGATGGCAGCCTTGCCGCGCGTGCAACCTCTGAACCGGCAACCCGAGACCAGAAGCAAGGCCGCAGCCCGTTAAAGCTAAGCTCGCTCCTCCGCCGCCCCATCATCGAAACTAAGGTAACCAGAAGGCCAGCGAGAAACATGGGACAAACTGGCTCACGCCCCACGGTAGAGGACAGAGTGACCCAACCTCCTCTCACCATACCGTATTCATCCTTAGCGCTTGCAGCAGCTTACAAGAACTAGACTGGCCCAGCCCGTGCACTAGACACCCCGAGTCGAAGCACAATTTTGTCCCACGGAAGGTTCAGACCTTATGTTGCACACAGCGAGAGCGAAAACCCCCAGCCACAACGAGCGTCACAGCGCTGCCTGGGGGAAACGCTGGGGCACACTCTTGCTCGTCCTGCTGGCGCAGACCACATTCGGCCAAGGTTTCGGAGGCGGCAGGCCCGTTGGCAAGTTTGCCCCAGACCTCACGCCCCAAGTGGAACGAGCGCATCAAGGCACGGCCGGAAATGAGACGGTAGAGGTGATCGTGCAGTACAAACAGGTTCCGCAGTCGACGCAGGAAGGTCGAGTGCAGCATCTTGGCGCCCGCTTGAACCACCGCCTGGGCATGGTCAAAGGTATCGCCCTCACGATTCCGGTGAGCGCCCTGCCAGCCTTGGAAGCCGATCCCGAAGTTCTCTCCGTGAACCTCGACCATCCCATGAAGGGCTTGGATGACACTACGGATGTGGTCACGGGTGCTCCTTCCGCCTGGAGCGCCGGCCTCAACGGAACTGGAATCACCGTCGCAGTCATCGATAGCGGCATCAACGACAGTCATCCTGATCTCCTGGATTCCACCGAGTCCCACTCTCGCGTGCTCTATCATCAGGATTTCACGGGCACCGCGAATACGAACTCGAATGGAGGCAAGTACGACCTCTACGGTCACGGCACTCACGTGGCCGGAATCATTGGCGGTAATGGCTACCTGTCCAGCGGAAACTACAGCGGCATGGCGCCGAACGTCAGCTTCGTGGACCTTCGCGCTCTGGACCTCAATGGCGCGGGCACCGACAGCACCGTAATTGCAGCCATTCAGGAAGCTATTGCTCTGAAGAGCACCTATAACATCCGGGTGATCAACCTGTCGCTCGGACGCGGAATATTCGTCAGCTACACGCAGGATCCTCTCTGTCAGGCTGTGGAATCGGCCTGGAAAGCCGGGATCGTGGTCGTGGTAGCGGCCGGGAATTACGGACGCGTCAGCATCAGCGGCAGCAATGGATTCGGAACCATAACAGCTCCCGGCAACGATCCTTACGTTCTCACCGTGGGCGCAATGAAGAGTAACGGATCCACTTCACAATCGGCTGAGACCCTGGCCAGCTACAGCTCCAAGGGTCCGACCACATATGATCACGTGGTGAAACCCGACATCGTTGCTCCCGGCAACGATGTAGTTTCCTTAGCCTCTCCCGGCGCCACGCTGGAGAGCCTGTATCCCGCGGAACTGGTCGCGGGCAACGACGGAAAGAACCACTACTTCAGCCTGAGCGGGACAAGTATGGCAACACCGGCAGTGAGCGGAGCCGTTGCTCTGCTCTTGCAGCAGAACAACGCACTGACTCCGGACCAGGTGAAAGCCAGGTTGATGAAGACCACCTACAAGCTTTTGCCAACCTCGACTGTCGCATGGGTCGCGCATCTCTCACAGAACTTCACCAGCACCTACGATCTCCTCTCGGTCGGTTCCGGCCTGCTCAACTTGCAGACAGCAATCGCCAACACCGATCTTGCTCCGGCCACGGTGGGCGCGGCATTGTCTCCGTCGGTTACATATAACTCGAGTAATGGCACTATCTCACTGGTAAACGGAAACAGCAGCGTTTCGGTGAACTCAGTAGTTTGGGGCTCGTCCGTGGTCTGGGGTAACTCGGTGGTCTGGGGCTCAAATATAACCGGCAGTTCGGTGGTCTGGGGCAGTTCGTTGCCCTGGAACAGCAACCTGCTCAGCGCCTTCAGCGTAGTTTGGGGTTCGAGCACTGGCACAGGTACGCAAGCCACAAGCGTGGTTTGGGGTGCGGCCGTGTCGAGTACCGATGGTGCATTCTCCGATGCCGGAGACGATGAACAGTAGCCGTGTGCAACAAAACCAAAGAGAGGAGAAGATCATGGATCGCAAGACACGGCGAACAAGAACCTTCATCGGACTCATGGTCCTTGCGGCGATTACAGCCGCTGTATACGCCGAAATCGGAAGTCACGCCCTGCACCCCTATTACGCGCTGGCCGTACTCGCACTCGCAGCCGCAACCTCGCGCATGAGGGTGAAACTACCGGGGATTGAAGGCAACATGTCGGTTAACCTTCCGTTCCTGCTAATGGCAGTGTTGAGTGTGAGCGCGGCAGAAGCTGTTCTCATTGCATCTTTCTCCACTGTCGTGCAGTGCTGGCCGCAGTCGAGCGGCAAATTCCGGCCCGACCAGATGCTGTTCAATGTGAGCATGCTGGCGTTCGCCACCAGCATGGCGAGTCTCTTCTGGAATGCCGGTTGGCTGGCTAGGGCAAGTTGGGCGTCCTTGCCGGTGGTTCTGGCCGCAACCACCGCTGTTTTTTTTCTGGGACAAACCGTTCCCCTGGCGGGAATCATCAAACTGACTCAGGGCGCGGGCATGCGGAGCGTCTGGATAAGCATCGCGAAACTCTCATTCCCCTATTACGTGCTGAGCACGGGATTGACTTCCATGCTCAACCTGACCAGCCATCGCTTCGGCTGGCAAGCGGCCCTGGTGGTTTTCCCGGTCATGTACGGGGTCCATCATTCCTACCGGTTCTACTTTGGCCGGGAAGGGGAAGTAGTTCGGCCTTTCCCCCTTGCGCGAGCGGCAAGAGCGGGGGCGTGAGGTCAATCGATAACGCCGAGTGGCGTTCTGCGGGTTCGAACCGGAACGCCATTTTTTAGTGAGATTGGTGCACCTGGAAGAAAGCGCCAATGTTAAAGTGCAACTCGACTTGGTTCCGGGCAGCCACCAAGCCAGGTGAACAGCGAAGACCGGAACTTCCGGCGGCAGACCCGGCGGCAGACAAGCTGCGTTGCGTCAACACACTGTTGGCTAATAACGTGGAGTAGTCCAAGGTTGCCTCGCCTGGCAATATCACGCTTTATTTCTACACTCCGAGCCCGGTGACCGTCGCCTTCGTCTCCACCGCACCATGGACTTTACCAACACCCTCATTAGCGGGAAGGTCAGCCAGCAGCCTCAATTCGTCGTGCAGTTCCAGCTTTCAGCGCACCGCGGGGATTGTCGATGTCACATGCAGCCGGTGCCCCAAAGCGTTGTAGCTGCGCCGAATGCTCGCACCGACAAGGTCTTTGATCTTTGATCTTTGATCTCAGTCTCGAACCCGCGGGATCGATTTTCCGAGCCGTGGTTCTCTGCTCCCCGACGCTTCAGACACAGTCGAAAGGTTCTGCGCATCCACTCTTCCACTAACAAGCAGGCGGCTAAAATGTTAGCCGTCCCGCGATCTGCACGATGCGCTGGGTTTGCAGAGCGGTGACACCGGTGCCAAGCGTCGTGCTGGAGATTTGGCCGAAGGTGGCGCTGGCCAGGTTCGTATCCGGGTTGGCAAATTCCGCGTGGTTGAAGACATTGAAAGCTTCGAGCCGCAGTTCAAGGTTCACGCGCTCACTGAAAGCTGTGTTTTTCGCCAGCGCCAGATCGAGGTTGGTTCGCCCCGGTCCGCGGAAAAAGTCTCGCGGAGTATTCCCGTAAGGGTCGCTAAAATTGGGAACGTCCGCCAGCGCCACGAACGCGCTGCAGTTGAAGTACAGATTCCCAGTATCGACGAGACCGGTATTGGGATTACTGCAACTTCCGCTGTGCCGAGGATTCATCCGTGTGATTCTGTTCACGCCGGGCGCAAAATCAGCATTGGCAAGGAAAGCGTCGCCCGCTCCCGAGGGTCCTGGGATGCCGGGGTCTAAGCCCAACTCCGAATTGATGGTCAGCGGGAAACCGGTTCGCCAGCTGAAGATGGGATAGAGACTCCATCCCTTCATAACGCGGTTCACAACCCAGTTGGGTCCTGAGGCCCACGTCCGTGCCAAAGGCAAGTCCCAGCCCCCGCTGAAAGTAATCCGGTTCGTTACGTCGAAATCTGAGGAAGCGCGGAACTGACCGATATTGTAAGCCGGCACTTCAGAATCGCGGTTACGAAAGCCAGAAGAGTTGTCGATGCTGTGGCCATAGGTATAGGCCAAAGTGAAGTAGGTGTTGCCAATAACTCGGTTGTCCCCGTTCTGCTTGGTGAGCGAAGCTTCCATGCTGTTAAAGTTGGCGAAGCTGACGTTAGCAAACTCGGGAGCGCTCGAAAGCGGGCAGATCGCGGATCCGCCATCGTTCGCCAAACAAAATGCGGTGAAAGCCGCGTTCTGAGTTTCATTCAGGATGCGGGTGGGATTCGCACCAGTCACCGTCGTCAAATCGAACGGATTCGCGTCCACCAGCGAAGTGAGCCCCTTCGAACTGCTGCCCACGTAGTTGAGCTCGAATATCGTGCTTTGTGCCACTTGCTGCTGCACGCTCAGGTTGTACTGGTAGCCGTAAGGAGTGTGCAGGTGTGGATTCACGAAGAAGATGCTGCCGCCGCCAAAGGGAAGGAAATCTCCGGTAGTGGTGCTAAACGCGGTCGAAGGATTAGGCGGCTGCGACGGGAACGGGTTCGGAACAATGGGCGTGGTCGAAGAGGCCCACGGTTGACTGTAAAAGGGAAAGCCTGCGGTGGTGGCAGCCGCTTGGACCGGCGTGCCGGGCAAACAGTTCATTGTCGCCGGGGAAGGCAGCAGGCACGGATAGTCCACGAATGGCTCGCTATAGAACGGAGGCGCGCCGTTGAATTGCAGGTTGTCTTCCCCCTTGAGCACGTCATAGAAGATACCGAATCCACCGCGAACGCTGGTCTTGGCTCCGCTCCCCGGACTCCATGCAAAGCCGACTCGCGGCGCGAAATTGTCCTTGTCCGGAAAGTTCACTCCCCGAGGCGCTCCCGGGTCTCCGGGGAAGACCAAACCGAGCGGCGCATTCGGAAATCGTGTGGACTGATCGCCCGGAATGATCGAGAAGTTGCGCCCTTGAGTGTCAAGTTTGGGTGAACTGTACTCGTAGCGAACGCCCAGAGTCAGAGTCAGGTTCGGCCTCGCCCGCCATTCGTCTTGCACAAACCCGTAAACTGACTTGCTGCGAATGTTGTTGCGCGCGTTTGGGCCTTCAAAGAGATTGTTGGGAGCGCCTAACAGAAAATCGGCAAAGCTGTTTCCACTCCCGTCTCCACCGGCAGCATATCCCAAGAAATCGAAGTTGCTGTCGGTGAAAAAAGCAAAGAGTGTGTTTTGCTGATAGCCGGAAAATCCCCCGCCGAACTTCCACGTATTCCGCCCTTTGACCCAGGTGAATGTCTCTGAAATTGCGTAGGTATTGCCGGCGAAGTGAGCTGGGCCTGCCTGGTCCGGCCCGAAGGCCAAGCCGTTATCGAAAGACATGAAGGGAGGACCATTGGGAAGGTCGGAAGCGATGCCAAACTGGGGAAGCGTGGCCTGGTTCGAAGTGGGCGACTCCGAAAGGCTCGAGCGGCGCTGACCCGTAAAACGCAGCTCATTCAGCTTTTCCGTTGACAAAATTCGAGTGTAGGCCACATTCACAAAATAACTGTTGTTCTGCAGGTTGGCGGGAAATCCGGCTACGTCGGAAGATTCGACTCCTGCCAAGCCAGCGCCGCCAAAGGGCTCAAGCTGGGGATTTCGGATGCCGCCGACGGTGCCTGACAGCTTGTCTTTGGAAGTGATTTCGAAATCAATTTTGCCGGTCAGTTCATTGTTGTTGTTCTGGGCGCTGCCCGAAGGAAATAGCGTCCCGGTCGGCGACGCCGGCACCAGCCCGGTGGCAATATAGGCGGCAGCGGCGGGATCAATCTTGGTGGGGTTAATGACTGCGTTGGCGGCAAGAGCCGGGTTGGATTGAAAATATGGATTCGCCTGGAGGAACGCAGCGACGTTCGGGTCGGGACCTCCGTTTGCCGCCTGCGAGAAGTCGCCAGTCAGTTCCGCCGGCGTAAACACAGTTTGCGCCCCCTCCACATCGGTTTCTATCTGCCGCTGTCCCTGGTAGGAGACAAAAAAGAAAAGTCGATTCCGGACAATGGGACCGCCAAACGTGCCGCCGAACTGATTCCGCTTAAGATTGTTTCGCGGTATTCCCTGCTGAATATTGAAGTAGGCATTGGCGTCGAAATCGGTATTGCGCACAAAATCGAATGCGCTGCCATGGAATCTGTTGCTCCCGGACTTGGTGACAACACTGATGATCCCTGCACCGTTACGGCCGTATTCCGCCGTGTAGTTGCTGGTCAGAATGCGGAACTCAGCGATCGCGTCAGGGTTCGGATCGAGGACTGCACCGTTATCGAGTAGATCGTTGTTCACACCTCCGTCGAGCAAGTAGGTTATCGAATCGGTGCGTCCTCCGGCGATATTAAACCCGTGGCTGGCGCTCGTATCATCGGGATTGTCGTCGGTCACGCCGGGCTGCAAAAGAGCGAGGCTTAGAACATCACGTCCGTTCAGCGGCATGTTGACGATGGGACGCTCAGTCACTGACTGACCGAGGGTCGGGTTTACTGTTTCAACGCCCGACGCTTGCCCTTCTACCCGCACCTGCTCGCTGACCGCTCCGATTTCCAGGTGAAGGTCCAACCGGAGCGACTGATTAATCTCCAGCCGGGTTGTGTTCGCCTCGAATGTGCGAAAACCCTGATGGCGCGCGACAACGTGATAAGTTCCGATAGGAAGATCCAGGATCTGGTAGTAACCGTCTTTGCCGCTGACCGTCGAGTTGATTACATTCGTGGACGTATTTGTGGCGGTGATCTCGACTCCCGCGATTACTGCGCTCTGCTGGTCGGTGATCGTGCCAATGATCTTTGCGGTCGCCTCTTGCGCTCTTGTCTCGGCGCTAAACAATACAGCGATAAACAGGACACACAAAACAGCAGACAGCAACAGTCGATATGATCTGGCCATTTGAAGTCGCATCGGGACACCTTTTCCTTTAGCTTTCTGGCTTCGGTTGGAGTGTTCTCCGCTGCTCGCAACTGGGATTGCTTCAGCACGTCGGGAAACGGACCGGGACCGCAGCGCTAATTGTTCGGAGAATATGCAATTGTGCACCCATGATGTCCAAGCTAGGTTTTCAATGGGTTGGAGGTAATCCCAGCGTCAAGTTATGTTTTTTGATATACCCCCTTCGCATTTTCGAAGCCCATCGGGCTTCGAAGTAAGCTCCGGGAGACAATGCGGCGAGACAACCGGGGAGGCAGACCGCTTGATGACTGTATGGTAGAAAGGTTCGCGCCCGCTATCCACCTCCGCGATTAAAACAGTTTCAATGTTGCTGTATCCCCCTCTTGTGTAGCGCTTGCGCTGCCACACCGGGAGCTGTGCGTTGGCCTTCGACAGTATGATGAGCGTCGCCAGCGGTCGCTGGATTAGTTGCCAGGTTATTCCTGACGATGATTGAACTGCGTATTTTTGCCGACTGCAAACCTGACGGAATAGCCCTGCCTTGATGTGACAAGCGTCGCGAGAAAACCGAATGATTCGTTCCCGACGATCGCCAGGTCACGTTTTGTCTGCCGTATCTCGTCACGTTGTGAGAGGCTCAGACCGGGCTGCGCGCGAAGCGCCGCGACTCCGCTCATTGCACTCTGGCCACGGAGGAGACGTGCAGCTCACAAGCGCCCTCGCCTTAGCAGGTCTAGGGATTAGCGCAGCAAACCGCGGGATTGCTCTTGCATCCAATCCGCACTGCGAATTGCCGAACGAAGAACGAAGTACCTAAACTCGAGGCTCGGGAGGAAGATTTTCGAATCCCGACGGAAACCGATGACCTTAAGATTTTCCTGCGATACCTAGGTTCCGCTTCCCCGCCAGCCGCCGAACGATCGTGCTAAATCCACGGAGTCACCTTCCTCTCAGCGCTCTTGATCGCACCCCGCTTCGATGGTCACTTGGCGTTTGTAGATACCGTGCTGCTGGTGGTGGCACAAATCTTCGCCGAAGAATTCGGCGATAACTTTTATCAGATCGGAGATGGCTTCTGGGCTTTCACTGATTATGCGACGATTTGTCTGACGAAAGAGCCAAAGACGGTTTTGCCCACACGCTGGTTTCCCTTAACCGGCGAAGAGCCGAACGATCAAACTCCTCGGTCAGGAGGTGCAGCCAGGTCCCCGCGTTTACCCACATCTGTTTCCCAGCGAAGGGCAAGGTCCCGCCAGTCCGGGACCGTGCTGGAGGATGCCACGCAAAGTGGTATCCCTACGGGAACCCCATTGGCTCGATGAGCGGGGCTTGAGGTCAGGCCCTTTTCGTGAGAGCGTCTCGAATTCGCTGGCCCACGATTGCATCTTCCCCAGGCTGCAACATCCAGACCCCGACCACGAGCGTGTTGGCATCCGCCGGGATGCCCTGATTGGGCTTTTGGCCAGTGTTCGGGTTCAGTTCAATCGAGGGCGTCCCCGCGCGCAAAGCGTCGACGACCTGGCCAGTGGTGACGCCAGTGACCGCCGGGTCGAAGCGTATGAGCAGATGTGGAACATGGTTGGCGATTTTTGGAACCACCGTCTCCGTCCTGACCGAACGGATGCCCTTCACGGCACTGGCGATGAGATCGACCCGCTTTTGGTAGTCGCCTTGCATCGACACTTCCGTTTGCGCGAGAACCCAGTCGACCGCCGCAACCATGCCCACAATCTGTTCCTTCGCCACCTTCATGCCGCGGCCGATTCCGTCTCCCGGATTATTGTTCGCATGGGCCAGGTCCGTCAGAATCTTCCGGCCAAGCAGCAGCCCCGCGTTTTGTGGACCGCGCATTCCCTTGCCTCCGGAAAAAGCCACAAGGTCGAAACCCATGCCGGTGTACTTCCATAGATTCGAGATCGGAGGCATATCCGCGGCTGCATCCAGGTGGCACGGAATCTTGTACTCGTGCGCCACCCGAAGCCACTCTTCCCGACCAATCTGTGCGCTCGCTGCAAGTCCATCCTCGTCCTCCGCGGCGTTGAAGAAATTCGTCATCACCGCGTTGCCTACGCCGCAGGCGCGCCTATAGTCGTCGAGCGTGACCACCTCGGTCACCCGCGCCCCGCAGAGATATATCGCGCGGTCATACTCATAGCGGTGAGCACGCTGCACGATGACCTGATTCTTCATGCCCTCAATCGCCTGCGGCATTTCCAAAATACTGATGTTGTTTGCAGACTGCAGGCAAGCGGCAGTCGCCAGGCTGATAGCTCCCGAAGCCCCCGAAGTCACGACCGCACCCTCGCACTTGAGACGACGCGCGATGTACTCGCCTGCCCTCTGCTGCAGATCGTGCAAACGCACAGGATGAAGCGCAGCCTTCTGCACTGCCGCCAAAACCTGCGGGGGCATGCATGCAGCCGTTAGCGTGGTATAGGTGCCCGCGGCGTTAATAATCGTCGCGACCCCAAGCTTCGCATAGTAATCCTCACCATCTGACGGGGCCTTCTGCGTTGAGATAGCCATGACGGAGGAAACCAGAGGCGCCGCGCCCAGGGCCGCGACCCGCGAACTGGCCCGGCGAATGAAGCCGCGACGCGAAAGGAAGCCTCCTTGCGATTCAGTCGATCCTGACATGGTGGTCGCTCCTTATCCAGAAACTTGCGGACAGAAACATGCATATCGCGCCTAGCGCCTTCTGCCGGGTCGAACCAAAGCCGGCGCTCCGGCGTCAGTAACCATGGTCCCTGGGCGCGCGATTGAATCCTACGGGGATGGCAGGGGGGAGGTCAAAAAGACCGAGCGTCGACCGACCTGAAACGGATTGCTGAGGATAAATCTTAGGCTCCTATCGCAGGTGCGCCGGCGCCGTGTAGCCGCGTGGACCCGACTGTGTCCCGCCGGGGCACTTGCGAGAGGAGTATTTAAACCGCGAAAACGCTCCCTGGCCCGGGCGAGGGGTTTTGCATACCAAAGCGAAACTCCACTCTTTTCTAAAACTCCGAGAACTCAGGGAGGCCGATCCTCTGCATAATTTTCGCGTACTTGGCGCAAAGGCGGCTGGAAGGAAAGTTGTACGAGAGCAAAACCAAAAAAGAGCGCGCCTCGGTCTATGCACCGGCTGAAATCAGGCAGCTCATTGCCCCTTGGAAAGCTGTAGCGAACCGTTCAGTCTGAGGATGAGCTTCTTTTTTCATCCCGAGCTGGCACACCAATGTCAGCGCGAAATTTCTTTCAGAGGCGCATCTTCCCATTGCCAAGAGTCTGAACATCAACCCACATCTGGTGATCTTTCAGGTCTTGCGCCGCTCTAAATCCAAATCAAAAGCGCGGCAGCATAAGGGACGTTCTGGAGCACCTACGCCAGGCGCGAATCAAAACCACGGGAACCGTCTACCTGCAGCCGGTCGCGGAGAGCGAGCGCCACATGGTGGAGGCTGACATAGCCGACGTGCTGAGAGTCCTGCCGGCAGCCAGACTTGAAAATCTCCCGATCCATTGATCGACTGAACACAAGCACGCGGAAATCGATAACGAAAATGATTGAAAACATGGGGGCCCCGGGCGGAGTCGAACCGCCGACCAACGGTTTAGGAAACCGCTGCTCTATCCAACTGAGCTACGGGGCCACGCTCACCAAAACCATTCATTAACAACGACTTAGCTATTTACGCAAACCTTGGCAGTGGCGTTACCACAGAACATTTTTAGAACACTTGCTGGGATCACGTCTGAAAGGGGATGCAGATGGAGTATCAGCATGGTTCGATCTACCTTCACCACGACACATGGTATTTGAAGTATCGCATAACTGGAGTTGGCGGACGGAACGCGTGTTCGTGTTCACAAGACACAGCCCCTTTGCACGGATGAGAAACACCCCGGCTATGAGAAGAAGAACGAAAGCAAGATCGTCCCGCGTGCAGCCGCGGAGCTCGTTCATGACAAGTTCATGCAGAAGGTCAATGCTACCGCGAAGCAATGGTATTCCGCTCAAGACATGCTGATCACAGGATTTCTGCACGAATCACTACCTGCTGAGTTCGCACTTCTCTCCCGGAGCGGCTCTACAGGTTGGACAGTGAATAGCGAGTACCATTTTGGTGCTACTTTCTTCTTCCTGCCAAAATAATTCCCGAGACCCAGAGTGCTGGTTGTGTCAATTTAGGACACATTCAGACATTCGGCTTCTGCCCATCTTCCCCGCCGCAACGAAGATTGCATCCTTACGACTTCCTTATAACTTTCCGGGTAATCTCATCGGGCAGTGACTGCATCGAACCTCAAACACAGAAGGCCGCTCGATGTTCGACGCCGAACCACTCACCGACGAAGAGATTCTGCTTCGATTCAGAAAGGTCTTTCATCGGGAAATGACACAAAGAGAAAAGCAGGCTTTCCTCTTGCTTAGAGACCGGCCCAAGGGAGATCGATCCGATAAGGAAAGTTGACATATCGTGACAGCAAAGGGCCTCGGATTCCTCTTCCCCCAAAGAGACTGTCCGAGGCCCGCGCGGGTCGATCTGAGTGGGCAAGAAGCATAATACCCAATATGGTGTGGTTCAAGAACGAAACCGGTACGGTGTCTCCCTGATTCCCTGATTAATGGGATTGATGATCTCAGCCGAACGGCATCCTAAGGTCACGAGGCAAGGTGATTCCCCGTCCTTCTTAACGAGAGCCAATCAAGAACAGGTACGTGAATCCTGCCAGCGAGATGAATATCAAGACATGCGGCGCCACAGCAAGCAATGCCGCGCTTCGAGCCCTTAACACTTGAAATCGTAGCCTGACGACCCTGCTCTCCGTTCACTTCGAACCCGTTTCGGAAAAGCGTATTCCTAGCTCCCTCCGCAAGAGATTTAGTCCGTGCAGCGCGGCGGTGATAGCAAGTCGTTCTTCGGGCCTTCCTCCGTGATCCATCTGCAATTCGTGAAGGCGGTCGTCAATGGCGGCCTTTGCTGCGTGAATCTGCTCTTGCAGTTTCTTGTCGTCAGTTTCGCCAAGAGCTGCGCGGTAAGCTTCTTCCCAAACATAGTCAAATTCCATGATTGTTCCTTTCCTCGGTATCGCGTAGCCGAGAAGAGCGCGTGAAAGTTAGCCGTCCCTCTCGTTGATACGTACGTCAATTTTCGCAAGGGGCCGTCGCCCGACGGGGGCACGGCGGAAGGATGAGAAAAGTAACCACCCAGCTTAGCAGGGCGAAACTGTTTACCTCTGTTCGACATCGAACAAACGACTGGACAAGACGAGTACAGTATCCAACACATCGCAGAGGCACGAAATTTGTTAATGGTCATTTTCTGTCCGCTGAACGGGGGCATATGGCAAGAGAAATGCCCGATCTACCGCCAATCGCGTTCTTTGGGAAGGGAATAAGTTTGCTTGTTGCAGTCGTCTAGTCGTGTTCCTTATGCGAGCAGGGGTCTCTCCATGATTTGGTCATGGAAACTGGAATCCAGATCAGCAGACTGTGTTCCGGAGGATCGTCGCGGTTTTCAGTCTTCGCGGTAAGCCAAGCTCTTTCGCTGTTGATCACTACCTCGCGCTGCTCTGCCATAACGTCGCGTTGTTCCCTGATTGCTGACAGAGTTGTTACTGCGCATTATTCGGGGTAGGGAGGCATGGTAGTTTAATTGACCACACCGAAAATGCCACCTCCGGCGTTCCCCTGAGCGCAAACCTACCATCGAGGAAACTCTCGACTCGCTACCACAGTAATTTCGCAGTACCATGTATCGCAGTATCGCACTGACGGTTTATCTCGTTTAGGAGGTCACTCTGATGTTACTCCACCCCTTCGCCGTCGCCTGGCTTGCAATGTGCACGCTCCTTGCCTCGCAAACCGTGCCTCAAGTCGGGCAACCCGCTCCCGATTTCGCTCTTTACGACTCCGCTGGCTCCCCCGTTAAATTATCCGCTTATAAAGGAAAAGTAGTTCTGCTCGACTTCTGGGCTACGTGGTGCGGGGGCTGCAAAGTTGAGATTCCTTGGTACGTGGAGTTCCAAGATAGGTACCGGAAGGATGGACTGGCGGCGATTGGCGTTTCCATGGATGACGACGGCTGGAAATCGGTGAAGCCATTCCTCGCAGAGCACAAGCTGAATTATCCCGTCGTGATCGCCAACCAAGACCTAACCAGCCGATACGGTGGACTCCCTTCTCTTCCTATGACCTTGCTTATCGACCGAGACGGGAAGATTGCCGAGTCGCACGCAGGCATGGTGGACAAAGAGGCCTTTGAGAATAAGATCAAGACGCTGCTTGCCCGAAGCTCTGCTAAGTAATTTCGCGCATGCGAGCATCGCCCATGATTCTCGGATTAGTTTTCGCATTGGTTGTCGCGGCTTTCCAGCAGGGCAGTTCCCCTGAGCCGCAGGCCGCCATCCAACAGCGTGCTCACGACGAGTACGAACGACACAAGCAAGCTGCTATTCGCATCAACGAACTTGCCGGGCGAATTCAATCGGAAGCCGACGCCAGTACCGTCGTGGCCGAAATCGCTGGTCTCTTCCTGAAAGAACTGCCCCCGGCTTGGGCCAGCGGCAGTATCCGTCAGCGAGTTGCCCGTGCTGAGTATGAAACGGTTGGCAACTCGGCAAGACTTATCTCCGAGCAGCGCATTGTCGATGTCTGGAACCAGTACGTAACCGAGATTGGAGCGCCTGACGAGGCCCTGGTCTCAACTGCCGAGATTCACAACATGCGCGATGCATCGTTCGCGGTCGCCCAGTTGATGTGGGCGCGGGGAAATCAAACCATCTGGACGATGCCGAACGTGTACGCTCTCGGGCCTGACGGTAAGGTCGCCGATGGTTGCCGAGCCCTTGAAGCTTTGCGTGTGATTCATGATCTTGACGATCTGTTCGAAAACCTGCGCGGAGCTCGTGACCGATTGCGAAGGGGAATCGTGGTATCCGAAGAAGTTAAGAAGCGGTTAGGACATGCAACCCCGCAGCCACACAGTACCGCCCGAATTGAAGCCCACGTAGACGCAAATCCCCTTCGCCCTGCAGAACGACGCTATGTACAGGAACATGGCTCCGTGGCATACGATCAGTTACTTGCACGCTTGTTTAGCGAGCTTTTTGCCGCGAATTGAGAAGATTCGTTCCTTCACGGTGGATCGTCCGGCGTTATCAATCGGCTCCGGTTCATGAGTTCCTTCCTTCATCGGCGATTGGTAATCTGAGCCGCGCAATTTTCCACGCCAGATATTCCATGCCGCGAGGTGTCCGACGACGAAGTACTAGTCAGAATGCATGCCACGAGTATCAAGCCGATTGACGTGAAAAAACACAGTGGAGCAGCGAAGTCTCACATGCCTCTCGAATTTCCAGCGATCTTAGGGAGAGACCTCTCTGGGGAAGTGATCGAGACGGGTCGCAACGTTCAGGGTTTTCCGAAGGGAGTGCATATTGCGGAATGTCAGTATCTTCGTAGCGCAACTGCGTCGGATCGCCATATGCATAAAGCCGAACAGCCTTCATAAAAATCCTCCGCTGCTTCAGATGCGAAATCCACCTTGCTCGGTGCCGCAAAGACGCAATGACCGCGTGCCCTTTTCTGCCCCAGGAGTTGTGATTGACCTTTTCCTCAGCTCCGACCTAACATCTCGCCATGGGTGGACACCCGGTCGCAGCAATTGCCGAAAAGCCCGCCGAGAACTGCCACGTAACGCCCGTGTACCGGGTACTTTACGATGGGCAGTGCGAGCTCTGTCAGTCCTGTGTGTCATGGCTGCGCACTCTCGACCATGAGAGTGCGACCATCTGCCTGCCCATCAGCCCAGAGGTTCTTTCAGCGGTCGATTCCCGACTCCAGATGGAGGAATGCCAGCGGCAGTTGCATGTCGTCACACCCGGAGGTGAAATCCTTGTTGGCTGGGACGCGGTCGCGTGTTTGGCTCACCTATTCCCCTCCACTTGGCTCATTGGAGCACTGGGACAGGGGTTCCCGTTTCGCAATGCGGGGCGTTGGCTCTACGGATTCGTTGCCAAGAACAGATATTCCCTTAGTAAGTGTCGGGGCGGAGCGTGCCGTGTTGCCAAACCCGAAGCGGTTCGGCGGCAAGCTAAATTGGGTGCGTTCTGGTCGTGCTACACACTGGGCTTCTTCATTCGGGTGCCGCTTGTCCTGTGGGCGGGTATCAAGGCTGCAGGACAAAGAACCAGCATCTTTGCCCGAACCTACCACGAGCGACTTGATCTGCTGAACGGCAAGCTCACGATTCTATTTCTGAACGGCATTTTGCCCAACACCGTACCGCTGCTGTTCGGCGAACTGTTCACGACCGTGCTCTACGATGGGATCGCCATCGATCCGGGCTCGCCCAAGATGCGACGCTCTCTTGCCCGTCACCTTCGGCAGGTGAAGCCGAAAATCACAAAAGTCGTCGCTACCCATGCCCACGAAGAACACGTCGGAAACCTGAATTGGCTGGCCGAAGTTACGGGGGCTCCGGTCTACGTTTCGGAGATGACCGCACGGTTCCTGACTCCCTGCAAGCGGCTTCCGTGGGTACGGGCCACAATAATCGGACAGCCTCCCGATTTGAGGCCGCCCTTCCACCTGTTGGCTGAAACCCTGGCTGGCGAGTCGCGGCGGTTGCAGGTGATCGAGACCCCCGGCCACTGTGATGACCACATCGCGCTCTATGACCCGAAGGAGAAGGTGCTGCTGGCAGGCGATGCCTTCATGGGGAGCTATTTCGCGACGCCCAATCCCGATGTGGACAGCCGCAAGTGGCTCCTCAGTCTCGAACGGTTGATGGAACTCGACATCGACATTCTGGTCGAGGGACACGGGCACGTTCACACCCTGCGGGCTGACATCCCCGATTTCCCCGGGGTGGTGATCCGAGAGGACCCGAAGGTCGCGATATCGCAGAAGTTGGCTTATATGCGCTGGTTGCGAGAACAGATCGAAGCCGGGTTTCAAGAAGGGCTGCCGGTGCGGGTCATCGAGGCCAGCTGTTTTCCATGGGGAAGGCGTACTTCATGGGAGAGTTGCGCCACGGACGAATGCATCCGACTCCTGAGCCTCGGTCACTTCTCTCGCTCCGAACTGGTTCGCAGCTTCGTCCGTACAGATGGCGACCATCTTCCAACTGTCTACGAAGTCCGCATCTCCGGAGGAGAGTGATCCCCTTGCCGGTGAGCGAAACCAAAGCGGTCGAATCTGCCGAGATTGCGCGAGGCTCCTCGTGGAACGGTTGGCTTCCAATTTCAGTCTTACCCGTCATGGCTGTGGCTTGCCGCAATCTGTTGCCCCCATGGGTGTTCATGTGGGTTCTCTCGTTCACCATTTTCATCAGCCTCAAATGGCTGACATGGTGGAGGGCGCGATCTCGAATTGCTCATTCAGCAGGGCGCTCAGCCGCCTATCTTTTAGGTTGGCCGGGAATGGATGCAGAAGCTTTCTTGTATACGACTCCGGGCGTACCGCCGCCCGCGCCCCCGACATGGGTGTGGGCGACCTTGGAAACAATTCTCGGTGCGACCCTGCTCTGGGTGGTAGCACGGTCCGTTCCGCCGGGAGAACCCCTACTGCGCGGATGGGTGGGAATGCTGGGTCTCATCCTCCTCCTGCACTTCGGCGCTTTCAAAATCATCGCGCTGCTCTGGCAAAGCGTGGGCGTCGATGCAAAAGCCATCATGTCTGCGCCACTCCGTTCCACATCCCTGGGGGAGTTTTGGGGAAAGCGTTGGAACCTCGGTTTCCGCCAGCTTTCTCATGAGTTGATTTTCCGCCCGTTGCACCGGAGGCTGGGCGCGGACGCGGCTGGCTTCTTGGTGTTCGCGGTTTCTGGTCTGATCCACGACCTCGTGATCTCGCTGCCTGCACGCGGCGGCTATGGTCTTCCCACTCTCTACTTCCTGCTTCAAGGTACGGGAATGACTATCGAGCACTCGCGGTTTGGCAAGCGGCTTGGCCTTGGAAAGGGAGTGGTTGGCTGGTGTTTCATGATGGTGTTCCTTGCGGCACCTGTGTTTTTGCTATTTCACCCATGGTTTGTGCTAGGGGTGATACTTCCTTTCATGCGAGCAATTCACGCGCTATGACCGATTCACTCGTGCAGCGGCTATTTGGCAGCGACCTGTGGTTGGCTGGTGCTGCGCATTTTGTGATCTTGTTCGCCAGCTTTCAAGTGCCATACCGACTGAGGTGGAAGCAGGACTTGCGGCAGTTGATGCCCTTCAACCGGAAACTGCTGTGGGTACAGAGTGGATTCACGGTGCTGACGATCGTTGCTTTTGGCACCCTCACCTTGGTATTGCACAGGGAAATGCTTCGGGGCGACCGTGCTGCCTTGGGACTTGCCTGCTTCATCGGAATTTACTGGACTGCGCGGATTCTTGTGGATGCGTTTTACTTCTCGCACGAGGACTGGCCAAAGGGAACTGTATTTGCTGTGGGACACCTCCTCCTGACCCTTCTGTTTTTTATGCTTGCGGCAAGCTACCTCGGGCTGTTTGTCTGGAACGTGTGGCTGCGACCAAATAGTTGAGGAGAGAACGGCTCACGTGTTCAGGCTCTCAGCACCCTCGGACGATGAGATTCGTGGCTTCATTTTGGGGCAGAAGGACTCAGGCTTCTCGTACCCGGAAGTCGGAGCGTCGGCCACCGCCGCGCCAACTGGTTACAACGTAGACCACAATCGCATCCCGCTTGGCAAAGGCGAAGATACCTGGCAGCGGGCAGAAGATGCGATTCGCGCATGGAAAATGTTCAGCATGCCTTGGGTGAGCCTCCATTGGCCGAGTGCACCGCTACAGATTGGAACCGATGTAGCGGTTTCCGTACAGCACTTCGGGTTCTTTTCGTTGAACGCCTGCCGCATCGTCTTCCTCGTCGATGAAGAAAGCCCCCTAAAGCGATTCGGCTTTGCCTACGGCACCTTGGCTGAACATGCAGAGAGCGGAGAAGAGCGGTTCACAATTGAATGGAATCGAGACGATGACAGGGTCTGGTACGACATTCTCGCCTTTTCTCGACCGAAGCAGATGCTCGCCAGATTAGGGTATCCACTTTCGCGCTCGCTTCAAAAGCGATTTGCCGAGGGTTCAAAGGCGGCGATGGTTCAAGCCGTAGGCGGCAAATAGACGCAGCCGGGCAACCGTTCTAGACGTGCGCAACAATCAGTCAGCTTCCTGCAACCGCAATTCAAATCTTCCGCGATCGCCACGGTCAAGTCTGGGATATGTGCGCGCAACACCAGACCGTGGCGGGTTTTGTAACCCACGACTGTCCCTAATAGAGCATCACCGCCGCCGCCGATTGCAGGAAGCAGCGAGTTGCCACCTAGCGTTTGTCGCAAGTGCGACAGTGCGACAGCACGCAAAGCCAAGGACAACGCGGGCCTTCAGTCCCGGAGGCGTGGTACGCGCCGGGGTTTTCGGCTGCTTATCTGCGATCAGTTCTACTACCGCTGAGATGGTTAAAACAACGAGCGCCATCGGATGGTCTGCAAAGGCTAGCTTGCTACCCGCAAAATCCAGCCAACCCAGATGCACAGCCCAGCAGACCACCCCTGGCGCAGTCAGGCAGCGCAATCCAGTCAGGCAGCGGGAGGCAAAAGACGAGGAATGTCACTGAGCGTAATGACCCACGTCAGAAGCTCCCGCCCTACTATCCTCAATCGAGGGACCGGGAGTTGGAGGTGGCGCGAAACTCTCCTCCACATTTTTTTTGCCCGACCGATCCGTTTTAAGCTCCGGAATCGTCTTCATGGTGTAAGGACAGAGAGCAACGCTTTTTGGAGGAGGATATCGTGAACACGACAATAGCGGTGACCAAACAGGTCACTACCCTTATCAACACCTTGACGGTGGAGCCTGAGAATCAGCAAAAGCTGATCGAGCTTCTGCGTGGCAATACTGAAAACGTCGTCAGTAGGCTGGATGGCTGGATTTCGACTAGCTTTATCGCCGCCAAGGATCGGCGCCACGTAGTCATCTACTCGCAGTGGCGCGACCTCGCATCGGTGGAAGCGATGCGGACCAATCCCGATATGGTCGCTTACTTCCCGAGGATCGCAGCGCTCGCCGCGTTCGACAGCCTCGCCGGCGACGTCGTCTACAACCACCACGCCTGATGCCGGGATAAAGGAGAATGAATATGCAGAATCTGAACGGAAAGCGCGTGGTCGTCACCGGCGGCAGCCAGGGGCTGGGGCTCGCGATGGTAGAAGCGCTAGCCGCCTGCGGCGCCAACGTGACCGCAATTGGCCGCGATCGAGCGAACCTCTCTTCGGCCGAGCATGCCGGCGCTACGGTGATTGCCGGCGACGCAACCGACGCCACCCTTATGAACGAGGTCGTCCGGGAGCAAATGCCCGACGTGCTGATCCTTAACGCCGGCGCGCGGCTCCCGATCAAGCCGATCGACCAGCAGAACTGGGACGAGTTCTCGACCGTCTGGAACACCGATGTAAAGGCCGGACTGGCCGGCATTCAGGCCGCACTCCACACTCCGATGAAGCAGGGTGGCCGTGTTCTGGTCATGTCGAGCGGAGCAGCAATGGTGCTTGCGGTGCCATTCATCGCGCCCGAAAACTTAAGCCTCTCTGGAGGCTACGTAGGTGCCAAACGGATGCTTTGGTTCATGGCTCACAGTGCAAACGCGGTCTCGCGCGAGCGTGACCTCGGGATCCATTTTCAAGTGCTCGTGCCAATGCAGCTGATTCCCGGTACCACGCTCGGCCATCAGGTTGCGGCCGCCTGCGCGGAGATCGAGGGTGTCAGCATCGAGGAGCATGTCATGCAACGTTATGGCTCGATCCTGCGCCCAGCACAGGTTGGAGAACAAGTCGCCGAGCTGCTCGGCGATCCGCGTTACAGGTACGGCGTCGCCTACGGCTTTCGCAACGAAAGTGACATCCTGCCGCTCGACGTAACGTATGATTCAAACAGCACTGCTATTCCGAGGACGCGATAGTCAATGACTGATGATGCGCGTGATCAGTTTGAGCAGTTGGTGGATGAGCTTCGTCCAAAGCTTCATCGATACTGCGCCCGCATGACCGGCTCTGCAGTCGATGGCGAGGATATTGTCCAGGACGCACTGATTAAAGCCCTTGCCGCCCTGCCCAGTGTCGGCGTCATCGACAACCCAGAAGGCTGGCTGTTCCGTATCGCCCACAACACCGCGCTCGATTTTCTCCGTCGCCGCGCGCGCGGTCCGATGATGCAGCATGACGAGGCCCTCGACATGATTGCCGCTCCGGATTCCCCCGATCAGGACCACGAGGCCGCCACCATGAGTCTACGCACTTTCATGCGGCTTCCAGCGCTCCAGCGGAGCGCGGTCATCCTGAAGGATGTGCTTGACCATTCGATGGACGAGGTTACGTCGATTACCGGTGCGAGCGAGGCCGCCGCGAAATCCGCGCTCCAGCGGGGGCGTGTCCGTTTGCGCGAGTTTGCCAAGGAACCCGCCGAGGCCTCACTGCCAATGCTGTCCGATGGAATGCGGGCCCGACTGACCACGTATGTAGAGGGGTTCAAGATCGGAGACTTCGACACGGTCCGCGCCATGCTGGCTGACGACGTCAAACTCGACCTCGTCGCGAAGCTGCGCAAGCAAGGAAAGAGTGAGGTCGGGGAATACTACGCTGCCTATGCAGCCGCCAAACAGTGGGCTTACGCGCCGGGCGTTGTCGATGGCCGGGCCGCGATGCTCGTGTACGATCGCGAGATTTCACTGGATACGCCTGCCTATTTTGTTGCCCTGGATTTCGATGGCGATCGCGTGCTCTCGATCCACGACTTCCTGTATGCCCGTTATGCGATGGAGGGCGTCGACCTCTCCCCACTCAGTCCCGCACCGCGGTCTCGATAAAGATACAAGCGACGCCGCAGGAGGCCAGAGCCATGTATTTCAACCCGCGCGTCATTGTTTGCAAGCGGTCCGGCCGCAACAGTCGCATGCACGGAGTGCAGCAGGCAACTTCCGTTCACCCGCTGCTTCGGCGCAATGCGAGCAAGGATCATCCCTGCGGCTCCGGCAAGAAGCACAAGCGTTGCTGCGGCGGAGAGACGGTGAACTGGGCTCACAACAACTAACGAGCGAATGCCATGAGCACAGGGAAACGATTCGCACCGAAGACCTAAAGAGGCTGTAGGCGAGGCGGTACAAAATGAGTACAACAACACCCCGGAACGCCAGTTCTCACACCATCAACCATCCAGAACAATCAACACCTTACGCACGGTTGGACGTTTTAGGAAACCGCTGCTCTATCTAACCGAGCTGCCGGGGTACTGTGAGTTCATCCACTATGGCAGGTCAAAGTCGAGCAAAAACCGGCTGCGCGGTGACTCGGAAAGCCTGACTGCACACCGACCTTCTCGTCCCGATGGCGCAGGCCGCCCCAGGCCGCCCCCCACGCGTTTGCCCCATACGCTACAAATGATTTACCCTCGCCGCAGTCCATCATGAATCCAATTAGCGCCACTCCTAACGCCGTGACCGACCACTTTTCCCATGCCATGCGCCGGGAGATTTACGAACAGCCCCAAGCCATCGCCAAAACGGTAGACCAGCATCTGAAAGACGATATCCTTTTTCCCGGAGCGTTGCACGCCATTGAGAGCGCTCTGCTCACCTTTGAGAAGCTGATCATCGCCGCCAGCGGATCCAGTCGCCACGCCGGACTGGCTGGCGAAATCATGATTGAAGACCTTTCCGGCGTTGCCGTGGATGTGGAATACGCCAGCGAGTACTGCTATCGCTCCACCCACGCTGCGGTCGATCCCATCGTGATGGTCATCACGCAATCCGGCGAAACGGCTGACACCATCGCCGCGCAGCGCGAGGCGCTCACGCGCGGCGTTAAGACCATCGCCGTCTCCAATGTAGCCGAAGCCACCATTCCTCGTGAGGCCAGCGCCGCGTTGATCACTGGAGCTGGACCCGAACTTGCCGTTCCCGCCACCAAGAGCTTCACCACGCAAGTGACTGTTTTGTATCTCATGGCCCTGTTTCTGGCGCGCAAGCGCGGCCGCATGACCTCGGAGGTCACGCGCTCCTATCTGCAGCGCCTTTTGCAGCTTCCCGCAGCGATTGATCGCAATCTCCGGGGCTGGGACGATCTCGCCGACAAGTTCGCTGAGCACCATTTTCACGCGGAAAAATTTCTCTACCTGGGACGCGGCGTCCACTACGCGATTGCTCGCGAGGGTGCGCTCAAACTAAAGGAAACTTCTTACGCTCACGCCGAAGGCTATCCCGCCGGCGAGCTGAAACACGGTCCCAACGCGCTGGTCGACGAAAAACTTCCCGTCGTGGTGCTGGCCACTTGCGACCATAACGATCCTGATTCCCTATTGCGGTATCGCCGGACTCTCGATGTCATGAAGGAAGTTCGCTCCCGGCACGGCCGCCTGGTGACGGTGGCCACTGAGGGGGATCGCGAAATCACCAGCATCGCCGACGATGTCTTCTTTGTCCCCGCCGCTCCCGAATTACTTCTGCCCATCGTCGAAGTGATTCCCCTGCAGCTGTTTGCCTACCACGTAGCGACCAAGAAAGGCTACAACGTAGACCACCCCCGAAACCTGGTAAAGGCGGTGGTCACCGAATAATACTCTTCCGAGAACAGACACAGAGTCACCGAGAAAATCTGTGGGAGGATCGCTCTTGCCTGGTTCTTCTCTCTGTCTTTTTGCTGAATAAGCTCTTACATTTCTATCTTGACGAGAATGCCCAACCCCCATCCACCCCATATCGATCTGCTGACCGTCGCGAAAGAAGTGATGCGCCAACACGGCTTCGATCCCGAGTTCGCTCCCGCGATCCAACGGCAGCTCGCAGACCTGCGCGCTCATCCTCCGCAAATTGCTGCGGGAAAAGATGTGCGTGACCTGCGCAACCTTCTCTGGTCGTCGCTGGACAACGACACTTCCCGAGATCTCGACCAGATCGAAGCCGCAGAGCGCCTGCCGAATGGCGACGTCAAGGTGTTGGTCGGCATCGCTGACGTAGATGCTTTCGTCCCCAAGCTCACTGACATCGATCAGCACGCCGCCAGAGAAACGACCACCGTCTATGCCGGCGTCCGCAACTTCCCCATGCTTCCCGAGGAACTTTCCACGGGCAAGACTTCCCTCCTGGAAAATCAAGACTGCCTTAGCGTGGTCGTCGAATTCGTGGCCGACTCCGGCGGCCACGTCACTTCGAGTGAGGTTTACCGCGCCCTCGTTCGCAACCACGCTCAGCTCCAGTACAACTCCGTCGGAGCGTGGCTGGGAACAACGGCGCCACCGCCAGCCAAAGTAGCCGCCTCCGCAGAGCTGCAGGCACAACTTCACCTGCAAGATGACGTCGCGCAGAGACTTAAAACCCAGCGCTTTGAAAGCGGAGCACTCACCCTCCAGACCGATGAACTCCAGCCCTTGCTGCTCGATGGCCAGATCGTCGACATGGTGAAGCAGCAGAAAAATCACGCCACCGAGCTGATCGAAGATTTCATGATCGCCGCCAACGGCGTGGTCGCGCGCATGCTCGAGAAACTTTCCTCTCTGCGCCGCATCGTCAAGCAGCCCAAGCGCTGGGACCGCATTGTCCAACTGGCCGCAACGCACGGCGAGAAACTTCCTCCCGACCCAGATTCCAAAGCCCTCAATGATTTCCTGCTGAGCCGCAAAGCCACCGACCCGGACCATTTTGCCGAGCTCTCGCTTGCCGTCATCAAGTTGATCGGCCCGGGAGAGTACGTTCTGGAGCGCCCCGGCGATCCCTCACCCGGCCATTTCGGTCTCGCGGTGCAGGACTATACTCACTCCACCGCTCCCAACCGCCGCTTTCCTGACATCGTGACCCAGCGCCTCATCAAGGCCATGCTTGCCGGCCAACCAAATCCTTATTCCGATGATGAGCTCGGCGCCATCGCAACCAACTGTACCGAGAAAGGAAATGCCGCTCGCAAAGTCGAGCGTGAAATGTCCAAGCGCCTCGCCGCCGTCGCCCTGCAGAACCGAATCGGCACCAACTTCGATGCGGTTGTTACCGGCGTCACGCCGCACGGAACTTTCGTCCGCGCGCTGCAGGCGCATGTCGAAGGATTACTAGCACAAGGCGCTCAAGGCCTCGATGTCGGCGACCAGCTCCGCGTCAAACTGATTCGCATCGACGTCCACCACGGCTTCATCGATTTCGCTCGGGCATAGTCGCCCCAGTCGCGCACCCCAAGGCATCACGCAAGCCGATACCCCGGAGAAATGCTGCACGCTATCTTTAAATCTTTGCCCAAGCAGTTTGTGCGGCGAAAAGGCGGGATCTCGTTTGCTGGAATGGCGCAACTTGGTTTGCGGCGTACTGATGGTTGTTGTGCCCGGCTCTCGCAGGGCACAGGACAATGGCCGCGCCCTGCTCCATAACAAACAACAACGGAGGAACCTGGCTGAACGAGAGTCCAGCGCCTCCGTCCACCGCGATTTTCCCCGACTCCCCTCCTCCGGACGCAGAAGGCTACAGCGCCAGAATCGATGCGGAGGGTCCACCCTCCTGGTAGGGTCCGAAACCGTGGTGCAATTCCCAAGCCTGGAACTCGCCGTTGATCACGGCCACCTGCAGCTCGATATCAAGCGGGAAATGAAAGTGCTTGTCGGCTGCCTCGCCGTTGCTCCCATAACCTCTAACCGAACCCAATACGATGTGACCGACATCGATGGAAAAGCAAAGTGTTGCTTTCAAGAACTCAAAGAGGATGTCGGGATCGAATTACACGGTCAGCCCTCGGAAAGACAAAAGGGGAGTTGTCCAGCACAATCGTGCGGGAAGGCGAGCCAGCGACCCGAAGCGAACACTGCGGAGTACCGTTCAGACCAACCCCGGGAACGGCCGGCGGCGGAGCCTTCCTGGATAGCGCTTGGGCGCTGGAATCGTCGCCATCGGTCGGTGTTACGTGCTGGATCATATGCCGCGGAGATGACCCCATCAGCCCTTCACCCCCCTAGCGGCTGTCGAATGATGCTTGAGCCTCGCGAAAACTCGCCCTTCGGCTTACTTGCCCCTTCCCGCGCCGGGCTCCGAGTCAGCTACCGTAACCACTCCAGTCCCCAGTCGTCCTGCGCGTAAAAGGTAAAGCATATAAAAGACAATTATCAGATTGCCCACGAATACGGCGGAGCGCAGGAACGTAACTCCCCGCAACAGTTCACGAATTTCGAGGGGTATCAGGAGCGTTCCGGAGCCGAAGGCAAACCATTCCGCCCACCTGCGTTGCTTCCACAGTCCGTAGGCCTCCGCAAAACGAAGCACGGAATAAGCGAACGCCAATCGCGCCGCCGCCCACAGGCGCGCGTCGGTCAGATCATCGGCAAAATCGAGAAAAAGCTGTGCTGAGTGCCGGTCCGTATTGATATGGAGAAGCGTGAGTAAGCTCTCCGCGATCACCCACGCGTCCTTGTGCACCAGCAGGATTGCGCTCAGTCCGATCAGCAAAACGAACACTCCTTTGACGAATTCAAAGGATGCAACTAAACGTAGGAGGCGCCGCTGTGCGGGACGGTGACCGGTTTTCGGTGCAGGCGAGGACATGCCGCGACGCTAACAATTCTCAGAGTACCACGGCGCGCTCCTTCGGTTCTTTCCTTACCTCCGTAACTGGAGTGGATCGGCTTCTGATGACAAGATCGTGGAGCGGCAAAGGAGAGCACTATGAGAAAGTTTCGAAGTCTGCTGATACTCTCGGCGCTCGCTTCCCCACTGGCGCGGGCACAATCCTCCGCGATCCCAGCTACGCAAACCGCGCGGCAAGCGCTGATGGAGATGTTCTCCCTCAAAACTCCGGGAACTTTCGTGAAGCACTTACCCGCCGCCACGTTCAGCGCCTTGGAGAAGTCAGGCGCTCTCGAGACCTTGCAGCAATACTCGATGCTGACCACTCAATTCCACTCCACCGGAAATCAGCTCGAAACTTTTGAAACCGGACCTGTGTTGCTAACCTCGCTCGATCCGAAAACTGGCCAGAAGGTTGAAGTGGTTGTCGACAGCGACTCGCTGCAAGGCGAAGACGACAACATCGCACTTACGTTTCGAACCTACAAGGACCACCAGATCCAAAGGACTCCCTTCCTGCCGCGCATTACCTTTGCCATGAAAATGGAGTCCGGAATCTGGAAGCTCAACGAGATTCTCGTCAGCATCCGCCTGCCCCTGGCTGATCCTGAGTTCCTCAAAAGCATTACGGACGGGATCAAATCACGAACTGCAGCCCCCGCGATACAGCGCCAGATCCAGCTAACGCAGAGCCCATCCCTCCAGACGCAATCAATCCCAGGCCAGCCAATCCAGAACCAACCCGTCGAATGGCAACCAGGGATGCAGAACCACGGCTTGGACAACCCAATCCCAACGGCAATGCGCTCCATCCTGACTGCCGAGATCGCCTACAGCGCCACCTATCGCGCAGTTGGGTACACCTGCACTCTTTCTGATCTGGATGGATTCGGCAGCGGCGAGCCTGGTGAACATCAAGCCATGCTGATCCCCAGCGGCCTGGCCGGCGGAAAAAAGTTCGGCTACGTATTCTCGCTCTCGGGATGCGCGGGGAGGCCGGCAACCGGTTTCAAGCTCGTGGCCGCGCCAGCAGGAAACGGCCTTGGACGGCGCGCCTTCTGCGCCGATCAATCAGGAGCAGTCCGCTACTCGATCGACGGTAGTCCCGCAACCTGTCTCGCCAGCGGCACTCCCGTGCAGTAAGGTTCAGCGTCTGCCCGACCGCACCGCGGCGCGTAGCTCATTCACGATCTCGCGAGACGCCCGGATCGCCGCGGCGTGCTGATTCACGTTGAACGAGATCGCTCCCACGCGCGCGTGTCCGCCACCGCCGTAACGTTCGCAAATTTTCGCCAGATTGACCACGGGCTCTTCCGGCGCCCACGGATTCGATCCCACCGACACCTTTACGCGAAAACTGCTCTTGCTGAGTCCCACGCTATAAACCGATTCGGGATGCAGGTAGTAAGGAACGAATTTGTTGTAGCCCTCCAGTTCCTGGTCCGTAATATCGAAGAAGATCGTGCCGTCCGTGCACTCGGCACGCTGCCTTAGGATTTCGATGGAGATTTCGTGCCGCTTGAGCAGTGGCGGCAAAAGCGGAGCCACAAACGGCTCTTCCAGAATGGCCGCCAGCGGCTTGGTCGCGAGCAGAGGAATCAGGTGTGGTACGAATCCCTGATCGGGCGCCGATTCGATCACCATCGTCAGCTTCATCGCTGGCTCCTGCATTTCGACCGCCGTTTTGGCGTCGGAATACAGAGCGCCGTCGATGACGTCGCTCCAACGCACGAGGTCGGCCACCGGCGCGGGATCGAAGCCAAAACGCTGTTGTCCGATCATTGCAATAAAGCTGGTGCAGGACTTGAAGGCGGGATCGTAGAACTTCCGGTTGCTATCGTCGCGTTCAAAATGCGCCGCGTCTGCCGGGGAAAGAAACGCGCTCTCATGATGATCGAACCACCAGGTGATCTTCGGAGAAGAAGAATACTTGAAATCGACGATCGCATTCTCGTCGCCGTCAAAATGAGATTCGTCGAAGAGCGCTCCCGCGCGATGTAGCAGGCCGGAGAACTCAAAATCCACATCGCTGCGGATGCGCTCCCGGTAGAAACGGGAAAACAGCGCCGCCGAAGACGCTCCATCGAAGCACTTGTTATGGTAGAAAACCTTGACTTTCAATCCGTTCCCCAATGGCACCAAAATTTTCGCCGCCCGCGTCACCCCCAAAATAAAGGCAATTCGGCTGCGAAGTAAAAGCTAATAGGAATGACAGCTTAGCGGGGGAAAGTCAAGGCCGCAGCAGCAAAATATTCATACACGGTGAATTGCAAATTGCCAGATACGCCCCTCATACCTGCTTCTCGGCGAGATCCCCAATCACCGGCAACTTATACATTTGCCCCTGGTTCGCTTTGATCAGCAGAATAATCCACACAATCAAACCGCCGAGCCCCACCAGCGGCCACATCAGAACCGTGAAGAACCCGAGTAACGGGAGATGAGCCAGAATGCGCAGCCCGAACCACAGAATCCACCAGGCTACGTTGAAAAATACACATTGCCAGGCGTGAAAGCGGACGAACCGGTTCCTGTTGTAAGGCTCCACCAGGAGAAAAATAATGGCCGGGATGATCGTCACATAAGCCAGCATTCCAGCCACGTTATCGGCGAGTCCCGAGGTCGTTCCCGTCTGAGCAACTGCCACCGGGCCTTGTCGGCTACAGGCTGCGCACACCGTTGCGCCTTCGGCAATCTGTGCGCCACACATATTGCAAAACGCCATCGGAGACCTCCTTGAGTTCTTAAGCTATGACCGCGCCAACACGTCCGGACGACGTCGCGGCAAAGTACCAGAAAGCAGCTTGTGAAGCAATTAATAACTTGGCGATCCTCAGCCTAGTTTGCGTCCGCCTGCAGTTCGGCAAAGCCGCCGATCACCGGCAACGTGAAGCGCTCGCCCTGCAAGGCCTTGACCACCAGTACCAGCCAGATCACGAAAAACCCGAGGCCAAGCAGCATCGAGACCAGCAGCAGTAGCAACTGGCCAACTACCGGAATCAAGAAAAGCAAGAAGCCTCCGAGCCTGAGCGCCGCACCCGCCACCGACAACGCCAGCCACAAGCCGATGGACTGGAAGGAATGAAAGCGCACAAAGCGGTTCCTGTTGAAGGGCGCGACGAGTAGAAAAACGATCGCCGGGATAAAGGTGCAGTAGGCCAACGCGCCAGCTACCACCTGCGGCAAGATGCCTACTTTGCCTTGCACTCGTTCGACCGGGCGCATCGCTGCACCACAGCCGGGACAAAACGCCGCGGTATCGGGCATGGATGCGGCGCACTCAGGGCAGGAAATGGACATGTTCCTACGATAACCCGTAACCACACACTGTTACCAGAAAGCCGTATCCAGGCGCGGCTCGTATTTCTAGGCGTGCAAGCCGAAAAGTCCGCTATAATTCCTTTTCCAAATTCAATGGACTTCGATCAGCTCATTACATTCTTGGAAGTTGCCCGTCAGCGCAGCTTCTCGCGCGCCGGCGAAAAGGTGTTCCGGTCGCAGTCGGCGGTGAGTGCCCAGATCCGCCAACTGGAGCAGGAATACGGCGACCGCCTCCTGGACCGCTCCGGCAAAACCGTCAAGCTTACTCCGGCGGGACAGATTTTCTATGAATACGCATTGCGCCTCAAGAGCCTGCGGGACGAGTCCCTGGTCGCGGTCGCAGATCACGGCCAGACTCCGCGCGGCACCTTGATGGTGGGCGCCAACGAAGCCACCTGCCTCTACGTTCTTCCCGAGGTCTTTGGGGAATACTGCCGCCACTATCCCGACGTGCAGATCAGCATCTACCGCAATTTCACCTACAAGATCGTAGAGAAGCTAGAGAATGGCTCTCTGGACGTGGGCGTGCTCAGCCTGCCCGTCCAGTCACCCAGCCTGAAACTCCAGCCCATCTTCCGCGACCGCTTGATGCTGATGGTAAGTCCGAAGAACCCGCTCGCGAAGTTGAAATCGGCACACGTCAGCGAGGTGGTGAAATACCCGCTCTTGCTGCCTAAGACCGGCCACACCCGCAGGCTGCTGGATAAGCTTTTCCGCGAGTACAACTCCGAACTGAAAGTTCGGATGGAGTTGCCGAGTATCGGGATGATCAAGAGCTTCGTCGCCGCCGATCTCGGTATCTCGCTGATCAGCGCGTCGTTCGCGCGCGACGAAGTAGCCGCCGGGCGAGTCAAGCTGATTGAGCTGGAAGGCGCAGAACTGTGGCGCGAATTAGGTCTCGCCTACCGGCGCGACCGAACCCTCTCCGTCGCCGCCAAAGCCTTCATCACGGTGTCACGGCAATTCGCCACCCATCCCAAGAAAACGGACACCTCGGCGCATAGCTAGGCTAGGAGCTAGGCGGCTTTAAGGCTCCGCGATTTCATGCTCTGAACCACCGTCGCCGGAAGCTGTAGAACCCGAACTGTCGAATTCCTCTTGCTTCTAACGCGAACCGCAATGCCGTCGTCTTCGAGGAACGGGTCTGACACCACTTCGAACTCCTCGCCATACAGCCGAATACGTCCGGAGATTGCGTAGCCGAGATGCTTCACGTGCTCACATAATTCACAAATAGATAGGGAATCATTAATGCTCATGATACCTGCATTATAGTCTTCGGAAGGCGATCTGCACACCACCCCAACGGAAAGGGCAAAGCCTCGTAATTAGCTGATTTCTATTGCAGTTATTGCCACTTTTCCTGTCCCTCACGAATGGTAATATAGCGGTCCATAGGCAGGTCGGTCAGCCGCTGTTTCAGCCCGCTCGGCTGCGGCCAATTAATTTCAAGCCAATCGATTTTCGTGCGCTTGCCGATCCCTAGCACCATCCGCGGATCGTGTGCAGAGAGGAAGCTTCCTCCCCCCACCTTCATTCGAGTTCTCTTCAGATCACCGGCCTGGTAGCTGATGCGAGCCCCGACCGCATCGATATTCGCTTTTTTTCCAACCAATTTCAGGCCCAGCCAGTGGTTTTGAGTGCCCATGCGATTCCGCAGAAGCACCGGACCTTCATCGTTCGAGGAAATTAAAACGTCCACCGCTCCGTCGTTGTTGAAGTCTCCGATAGCCAGGCCGCGCGCCGACATCGGCCTGGCAAACAGCGGGCCGCTTTCCCCGCTCACGTTCTTCAATCCCTTCCCCGAGTTTTGGAACAGCAGCAGCGGCTCTCGATACTTTACGTTTTCGTAGATTTTCTCGATCAGATCGTCGGGATGGCCGTTGGCGATCATCAAATCCAAATTCCCGTCGTTATCGTAGTCGAAGAACTTCAGTCCCCAGCCGCTCATCAGTTTGGTGGCAGCCGCAATGCCGGTGGCTGCGCCGAGGTCATCGAAGGTTTCGTCGTGATTGTTCTGGTACAGCGAGTAGGCTTCATGGTCGATGTTGGCAACAAACAGATCCATCCATCCATCCTGGTTGAAATCGGCCGAATCCACACCCATACCGGAGCGTGGCCGCCCGGCGTCGCTGTAGGCTATTCCCGCTTGCTGACCAATCTCTTCAAAGGCTCCTTGTCCCCGATTCACCAACAGGAAATTCGCCACTGTATCGTTGGAAACGAACAGATCCATGCGGCCATCATTGTTGATATCCACAGCCACCACTCCCCAACCTTTACCCAAATATTTCCCGATACCCGATGACTTCGAGGCGTCGGTAAACGTTCCGTCGCCGTTATTGTGAAAGAGCCAACTCGCGGTCGGTTTGTAGAGGTGTGGAATGCAGTATCCAACTTTATTGTCGGCGGTGCAGGGCAGGTTCTTGGATTTGTCGAAGTCCACAAATCGGCAGACAAATAAATCCAGCCGCCCATCGTTGTCGTAATCGAACCAGACTGCGCTGGAAGACCATCCCGGCGCCGCCACACCGGCCTTCTCGGTTACATCTGTGAAAGTGCCATCCCCGTTGTTGTGATAGAGAATGCTCCTGCCATATTGCGCGACATAGATGTCGGGGAACCCGTCCGCATCGTAATCACCAACCGCCACACCCTGCCCATAGCCGCCCGCGCCGACACCCGCCTTCTCAGTCACATCAGTAAATGTTCCATCGCGGTTATTCCGGTAAAGAGCGTTCCGCAGCGGCGGACTGGGATCGTAGAAATCGCATTTGCCGCTATTGACCAAGTAGATATCCATCCATCCGTCGTTATCAAAATCGAGGAAGGCACATCCAGCCCCGGTCGTCTCCGGCAGATACTTTTCCGGCGAGTGGCCGGCCGTATGTTTCCAGGTGATGCCGCTCGAGTCAGAAGAGATCTCCTCAAAAGGATAGGGCGTCTGCGGCAGCGCGCCGGCAAAACGCGAGCACGCAGACAGTGCAAAGCCGCTGCTGATTGCCCGTAGGAATTCCCGGCGGCCGAGGCGCCATGGCCAGCCGCTATCCAAGAAAAATTTCTTCACTTCCCCTCTGGCAATGGACCTTCGAGCTTTCTGGCGAACTGGATGAGATCATGGCTGATCTTGCGGCTGGCTAGACGAGGGAGCCGCGCCGTCTTCATTTCCGATCAGGCGCTTATGAATGGCGAACTCTTTATCGCCTTCTTCCTTTCGCCCGGCCCGGGTATAAGCCATGGCAAGGCTGTAATGGGCATCTGGGTTCCTCGGCTCCAGCCGGACCGCCGTTTCCAGCGGCTCAACCGCCTCGGCGTATTGCTTTTCTGAAACCAGCGACGCTCCCAGCCCGAGGAATGCTTCTCCAAATTGCGGATCGAGCTTCGCGGCACGCGAAAAACGCTTCACGGCTTGCTCCCACTGCTGCTGCTGCCGGGCCAATTCTCCCAGCACATATTCTGCTCCAGCGTTCTTCGGATCGATCTGCAACTCTTTTTCGAATTCTTGTTTCGCTTCCTCCGCCACTTCCGGACCAGGATTCGGCTTTGAGAGCAATGCCCGCCCCAAACGAAAATGAATCCCCGGTAACGTCGGATCCTCGATGAGGATACCGCGATATTCTTTCTCCGCATCCTCCCACTTCCCCTGCGATTCGAAAGACTCGGCCAGCAGTTCCTGCGCCTGATAAGAATGTGGAGCACTGCGCGCCAGTTCCTGAGAAGCCGCAGTGGAGAGATCGGAATAAGCATGGATGGCCACATAGAGCGCATCTGGATCCTGCGGAAACTCCCTGGTCAGAAGACGTAGAAAATCCAGCGCGGCTTCACTCTGATGTAACGTCATGGCGCAGTGCACGCCAGCCAGAGCAATTTTGCGCCGGAGTTCTTTATCTTTGACCGGCCCAAGGATCTTCTTGAGGGAAGGCAGAGCCTCGGTGCAGTGGCCGCTCTCGGCCAGGGCAGTGGCGCTTCTTGCCATCGTAGAAGGGTCTGCGGGAGCTTTGCTCACAGACTGGGCGAAGCCGCTGCCACATTCCATCACCGGCAGAAGAGTTGCCCATACCAGCCATTGAAACCGGGACATATAAACGCGATCATAAATGAAAACGGCAGGCCACCAAAGCGGCGCCTGCCATGGTTTCAGCATTTCCGTCAGAAATAGAATTTCAGAGCAAATTGCAGCTCGCGTGCATCCTGGGTCGCGGTGCTCACGCCGAAGGTTGCAGTACCGACGCTATCGTTCGGCACGGCAAAATTTGGATGATTGAGGGCATTCAGGAAGTCCGCACGGAACTGCAACTTCATCGATTCCGTCACCGGAAAATTCTTCTGCAAACTGATGTCGGCATCGACGTACCCGGGCCCAATGACCGGACCCTGAGCCGGACAATTTCCAAATGTTCCAGCCGCAGCGTTCGAGAACGAGTTAGGAGAAAACCACTGTAAACCGGTGCCTGGAACAACCGTCTTCGGGTAGCTCACCGGGCCGGTGCAGTCCGGACGATTTTCCGGGCTACCCGTTCCGGAGTCGCTGGCTCCATAGATCGAGAGCGGGAACCCGGTATGCCAGGAAACGATGGGATTGATCGACCAGTTGCCCACCACGGCGTTCACCGCCGACGGAAGGCTCTGTCCGAATTGTTTGCCGCGGCCAACCGGCAACTCATAGACCGCGTATGCGCTGAGCACTTGTTTCGCGTCCCAGTAGCATTGGGCGTAGTCGCCGTTCGGGTTGTAGAGGTTTTGCCAGTAATTTCCTGAGGGTCCGGCTTGAGTCGTGGTGCCCCAGGTGCCGTAGTACCCATCATCGTTGGTCATGCACTTCTCGAAGGTGTAGGAAACTTGACCCTCCAGCCCATGCCCATATCGTTTCTGCAACACCGCTTGCATCGCGTTGTAGTTCATGTTGCCGACCGAGGCGGTGTTCTTCACATTGCCGAATCCGTTGGGCCCGAAGGTTGGCGAAGTGGTGGTAACCCCGTCGATGACGGTTCCCGCTGGATTCTGCCCACCCAGAAATGGGTAAGTGATCGTTCCGTTCGCTTGCAGGTCCCCCTGCGCAAGCCATTCGGGAACCATCAAGTGAGTGGTGCGCTGGCCAATGTAGCCCAGTTGCATGGTGGTGTCATGACCAAGCTCGTGTTGAATTGTAACGTTCCACTGATCAGCCACTGCCGGTTGAACCTTACCGGACCAAGTCTGCAGCGTGGCCCCAACATAGGGGTTTACGCCGGAGGCGGAATTGAACGCTGTCGCAGTAGTAAACACCGTCGGCCCGGTTTGCACATTGTTTGTTTCCACTTGAGGCGCCGCGTAAGGCGGATTCTGCGTGTCTCGCAGGTTAACTCCCGTACCTTCCAAATACGATGAAATCGTGAAGGCCCCGCGAATCACCGTCTTGCCTTCCCAGACTGAGGGGCTCCAGGCGAAGCCGAAACGAGGCTGGAAATCCGGCAGCCCGTAGGTGGTGTTGTAAAGCCCTCGGCTGAATCCATTCGAACCCACGACCCCGTTCGGCACTGGATCATTGCCGGGGAGCTCCAACGCGCCGGTCAGAATATTTACCGCGGACTGACGATTGTTAGATTCAATCCACGGGCTCCGCGTTTCGTAACGCAGGCCCAGGTTCAAAGTTAGATTTTCGGTGACCCGCCAGTCGTCCTGGACAAAGCCGGCGAACAGCCAGTCGCGCTGGTGCCAGGGCGGTGCCGAACTAGCGCCCCGGCCTACGTCCCCCGGAAGTCCAAGAGCCCAATCCGCGGATGCGTCTCCACCGGAAGTGAGCGTCTTTCCAGCAATCACTGCGGCGGTGCCTGAATAGTTCCCGCCGGGACCGTTCCCGAAGAGTTCGGCACCAAGTTCGCCGCCATTCCCCGTGTAAAACACGTTGAGGTTATAGCGATTCATCTGGAAGCCCGTCTTAATCACGTGGCGACCATGGGTGTAGATCAGCACATCGTCGAATTGCGTGACGGTTGTGGAAAATTGCTCGTCAACACTCGCGGCGCCCAAATTGGTTAAGGTTCCAACGTTAATATTTGTAATCGAGCCTCCGGCAAATCCAAATTCTGGCAGGCCGTTCACTCCACTCGGATTTCCGTCGGCAATCCCTATGCTATTTCCCAAGGCACCTACCGAAGGGTCGAACGCAGTCAGCCCGTGATTCAGCTTGATATTGTTCTTCCCAAAGCGCACTTCGTTGAGCAGGCTCGGTGAAAATGTGTGGTTCCAGTTCACTGAACCAGTCAACAGGTAAGCCTCGTTTATGGTGTTGCCGAGCAAAGCTACAGAGTTGTTCTGGGGATCGTACTGATTGCTTTTTGAAAAGCGGGCGTTCAAGTGATCCTTATTGGATACGTTGTAGTCAACCTTAATGTCGCCTTGGTCTGAATTGTATTGTTGGTCAATCGTGTTGAACGCCTGCCCGAAACCATTGGACAGGGTGCTTACTGCTTTTGGATAGAGCGCGTTCGTGACCAGTGACGTGAATACCGGATTCAGCATACCTGCGGGAATAATGTTTCCGGGGAAAGGCGCTCTTGCGGTTGGCGACAGGATGTTGCAGGCGACACCGGAGGTCCCGCCTGTTCCCGGAGAACAGGGATTGTAGAGCTGGTTGGCTATCAGATCTTTGTTCCCGCTCGGATCCGTGGATCGATCATTACAAATTCCACCCGTAAATCCGGTTTGACACAGAGCCGAAAAGTTGCCTGATAGTTCGGCAGGTGTGAGCACGGTGATAGCATTCGTCGTCGCCGGGTGGTCCAGACGTCCACCTTGATAGTCGGCAAAGAAAAACAACCTATCCTTGATGATCGGACCGCCCAGCGTCCCGCCAAACATATTCCAACGCAACTTAGGCGTAGGAAGGGGACCCGTCAACGGCAGGCCGTTTTCCCATTGATTAGCATTGAAGATGTCGTTGCGGAAGAACTCAAATACATCTCCATGGAACCGGTTGGTTCCTGACTTGATGGTGGCATTGACGATTCCGCCGTTATAGTTGCCAAACTCCGCCGAAGCGTTCTGAGTAATGAGGTTGAACTCCCCAATGGCATCTGGGGATGGCGCATAACCCGGCAGGTTATCCGAGGCCTGATTGTTGTCGACGCCGTCCAGCAGGAAGTTGTTGGCCTGCTCGCGGTTTCCGTTGATATAAGGACGGCCTCCCTCCTCAGCAGTCTGCGACCCCAGGTTCATGCTGTGGGGATCCACAGAGACCGCGCCGGGAGAAAGCAATGTCAGCTGCACATAGTTGCGGGTCTCCAGCGCGAGATTGGTAACCGTTCTGGAGTCGACGACCGTGCTGACTTCGGTGCTCTCTGTCTGCAGGACTGCCGCGGCGCTCGTAACTTCCACGGTTTCGCTGATCTTGCCCACTTTCATCTGGGCATCCACGCGCGCAGTCTGGTTTAGCTCCAGTGAAAACGGCGGCTGTTCCGTGGTCTGAAATCCATCCGCCGTGATCTTGACACCGTAAGTCCCAATCGGCAACCGGAGGAGGTTGTAGCTACCGCTCTCGTTGGTCTGCGCCGCCCACACCGTTCCCCGTTCCGTGTCCGTTGCCTTCACGCTGGCACCCTTGATCGGTGCACCGCTCTGATCGGTCACCGTGCCTACGATTGCGCCGGTCACTTCCTGGCTCCTCGCGGGCGTCCACAACCCGGCGATCCCCACCAGTGTCAGCAAAACCACAAACCTACACGCCAGTTTCTTCATCGCATGGCCTCCTAAGATAGCGCTTCAAAGACGATCGTTACAAAACACCCCTTAATACAATTGAACTATGCTCTATAGCACATTGCGGTTCAGGGTCAAGAAAAAAATGCGCTGGGCTGTGGAAAACTTTCAAGCCCTCCCCCGAAAACGCTCTATATCACGCTGTGGTCACCGATTGCAGCCGTCCTGCTCCGGAATCTACCTGATTCTCAGATCCGTAGAATCAGTTCTTCGAATGACAAGTTGATTGTGCCTTAAGGAGCGGTGCCGGCGAGAGCCGTACACCCGTTCGATGGCAGAACGCGATGGGCCAGGCAAGGTCTCCGCTCTATAGCGACCGCCACCCGTAAAAACCGACTGCGGACGCCAGTTTCGAGCTTTTTTCTTTACACGATCCTCTGAATACGCTATATAGCACAAGGCGCATGAAAAACTCGCTCTCGGGATCAACTCCGTACCCGCGATGCCAATTGCCAGCCAGTTCTTAGCCGAATGGCCGGGAAAATCGAAGATGTCAGGAAATAACCACAACGGAACCCCCGCTTACAAGCGGATCCAGAATGCGATCCGCAAGCGGATTGATGCTTCCGAACTCAAGCCTGGAGACTCAGTCGCCTCCGAACGCGAACTGGCCAAGACCCATAAGGTCAGCTTGATGACCGCCCGCCACGCGCTGGCGGGTCTCGAGCGCGAAGGAGTGGTCGAAAGACGGCGTGGCGCAGGCACCTTCGTGGCCACTCCCAAGATTCATTTCAACAAGCTGATGAGCTACACCGAGCACATGTCCAGCCGCGGACTGGCGCCGCGTTCCCGCGTGCTGCTCGCCAAGATCGTCGAAGACGAGCAGGAAGTTGCCGCTCGTCTCAGCTTGCCGGCGACCAGCCGAATGGTGAAGATTGCCCGCCTGCGCCTCACCGACCAGGAGCCTTTTGCCTTGGAGACCTGCTATCTTCCAGCAGCGGAATTTTCCGCACTCGTGGCCGCTCCGCTAGGCAGGTGTTCCCTGTTCGGTGCCTTGGAGAATGATTACGGCGTTGAGCTAGCCTATGCCGATGAGGAGATCGACGCCACCCATGCCGATGCTCAAGTCGCCGAGATGCTGGCCCTTCCCAAGGGTTCGGCGCTTCTGCGGATTCGCCAAGTCATTTACTCGACCAAGGGCAAGGCCACCATTTACGGCGTGGGCTATTACCGTTCCGAGCGCCACACGCTGTTTATCCGGCGCTTCCGCTAGTCTGCCGTAGTATTCTCGCGAGAAATGAATTTGCTCCTCACTAAGATCGGCGAAAGGATCGCGCACCGTGGCGCAGAACGAAAAGTCCGGCTATAACCGTTTCCTACTGCTGGTAGCCGGGTTGGGTGGATTGCTTTACGGTGTGGACGTCGGCATCATCGCGGGAGCCCTTCCCTACCTGGAAGCTACTTCCCGCCTGAATGCCGGACAGCTTTCGATCGTCGTCGCGGCCGTACTCCTGGGCAGCGTCATCTCCACTCTGTTTGCCGGCACACTGGCCGACGGGATGGGCCGCAAACCTCTCATGACCCTCAGCGGTGTGCTGTTTGTCGTCAGCATTCCGGTGATCGCGGCTTCGCACGGCTACCAGCCGCTGGTCGTCGGCCGCCTACTGCAAGGCATTAGCGCTGGACTCATCGGTGTAGTCGTCCCGCTCTATCTGGCAGAGTGCCTGGCGGCCAGCCATCGCGGAAAAGGCACCGGCATCTTCCAGTGGCTGCTGACCCTGGGCATCGTCGCCGCGGCCGTCGTCGGAATGCTTTTTAGCATTCGCGTCGAAGAGGTTGCCAAGCTCGGCGACCCGGCGCGGCTCTTTGCCTTTAAAGACACGGCCTGGCGCAGCATTTTCTGGGTCTCGCTGCCGCCTGGAATATTGTTCGTCATCGGCAGCCTCATGGTCGCGGAGTCTCCGCGCTGGCTGTTTCGCCGTGGCAAGCGCGATGCCGCCTACGCCGCGCTGCTTCGCTCCCGCACCACCCAGCAGGCCGATCTCGAACTCGCCGAAATGGAGCAAGCCGCCGCGGCGGAGAAGGCGCAGACCTCAACCGGAACAAGAGTCAAGGAATCTCTTTTGCGCCGGAAGTACGTGATCCCCTTTGTTCTGGCCTGCGTGATTCTGGCTTGCAATCAGGCGACCGGCGTCAACTCTATCATCGGCTATAACGCCAATATTCTTTTGCAGAGCGGATTGTCCGACCTCCAGGCTCATTGGGGCTATGTTCTTTTCACTTTCGTGAACTTCCTCATGACCATCGGCAGTATCGCGCTGGTCGACCGCAAGGGACGCAAATTCCTTTTGTCCCTCGGCAGCGCCGGAGTTATTGTGTCGCTGCTCTGCACTGGATTTCTATTCCGCCGAACCGAATCTCGGCGCGTGGATTCACGCACCGCAGTTCAATCCATGGTCAATTCCAGCCAGAGCGTTACCATCGATTACGATGAGCAGACCGCGAATATGCTGCTGGCATCGAGCACAGACTCCGGCTCGGGCAAGCCCCTTGGCGTCGGCAACCGTCCGACATCGCTGAGTATCATTTATTCTTGCGGAGACTTCCGCTCTGCCACCAAGGTCGTCCGCTCCGATGACGTGGCTGCCAAGCCCATCGAGATCTCCCGCGATAGCTGTTTACCGGCAAACAAAGTAGTGGCATTTTTCTCCAACCCGTTCAGCAATCTCGATGCCTCGCGTCACGCTCCACTGAGAATTGACAATGCGCTCATTACTCCCGTGCCTAGCTCCCACAATGGCTGGCTGGTCGCCATTACCCTCTATCTATTCGCGGCGTTCTATGCCGTCGGGCCGGGCGTCGTGGTGTGGCTGGCTCTTTCTGAGCTTATGCCGACTCGCATTCGCTCCAACGGCATGAGCATTGCCCTGTTGATTAACCAGGCCGTCTCTACCGGCATCGCCGCCACCTTCCTTCCCACTGTCGGCAAGTACGGCTACTCCACGATGTTTTTTGCCTTCGCCGCATGCACCGTCGTTTATTTCATCACTGCCGCTTTCTTCCTTCCGGAAACCAAGGGCAAGACGCTCGAAGAAATCGAGGCGCATTTCGAAGGCACAGCCCAGAAGTCAGGCCTGGCAACCGCTTGAGCTAGAACGGCGTGTATCGATTCACTACACTCTAGTGGGGGTCTATGGCACGAGCGTGCCATTTACCGAATTCGCTCCCTACCCTATGCTCATAGGTGAGCAGCACTTGGGGGAGGGCTGATCAACAGACGTCCCAAGACTCAAACTGAGTCTGGGGCGTTTTGTTTTGCGCCCGAATTTCCCTACCCTCTGATTCCCCTTGACCTGCACCTTCTTTAAGCACTAGCCTTGTGAAGCAGAGGTCAACCCCTGGGATTCAGCCCTTATGCAGGGCTTAACTCCTTTGGATTTAGTGGTTTACCCGTAAGCGATCGCTCTAGGATTATTTCGAGTTTTGGCGCTAACTCCATGATTTCAATAGACCCGGGGGAAGGCGGTATCCCTGTCCCCCACCCAGCCGCGATTCCTGTTTCGGGAGTCGCGAAGGGCCGACCCAGACTGATTTCCCTAGAACTGCCGCCTGCCCAATCTCCTTTCTGGCTTGGGCTTCAATCAAGCCTCACCCGAACCACTCAGCGAAGATCTAAAATCATATGAAACACCGGCTCTGCACCCTCACTGCCACCACTCTGCTCGTTGCCACGGTCGCCTTCGCTCCATCCGCTTTCGCCGACGCTGTTCGCGGAACCCTGGTGCATGAAGAAACCATCCGCGTTGCCCCGAGCGGGGACGCGGCCAGAGTAGGGGAAGCCACTCGCGGTGTCGAGCTCATCATTCTCGATACCAGCCGTGATTGGACCAACGTTGAGGCGATCCTGCGCGCTCCCAGCAACGAAGAAGGCGCGACCGAGGACGAGTCCGAAGGCAAAGCCCTCACCGGCTGGGTTCCTACGCAAGCGCTGATCAGGGCCACCACCCAGGACGGTGACCGCATCATCTTCGGCGAAGCCGCCGACTCCGAAGACCAGGCCAGCCGCCGCCGCGGCCGTCGCGATGCCGCCCAAGACGCGATGCGCCTCTACTACCGCGTGTATGATTTGACGCCCGCCTCACCCCTCGCCGCCGAGTCGCTCTACCGCGCCGCCGATATCCGCTGGCAGATCGAGCGCGCCGATGTCATGTCGCGCCCCTCTGCGCACGCCCGTGAATCCTACATGCGCGCCCAGATAAAAGAGGACTGGATGAAATTGGTGATCAAGAAATATCCCGCGACAAAATGGTCGGACCTTGCCTCTTTTCGCCTGATCGAAAACAAACTCTGCGGCGACTGGGAAGGCTTTGCCAAATGTCCTGACAAGGAAGCCGACCTCTATGAAAACTATGTCAAAGATCACCCGCAATCTCCCGCAGCTGCGGAAGCCTTGTACAACGCGGCCTCGCGCCGGGCCGCGCTGATCGAGATTTACAAGAACGAGCCTAACCAGAAAAAGTCCACAGAATCGAAGGATCGTGCCCTGGCGCTGGCCCAGAAACTCGTCAGCCAATACGGCCAAACTGATTGGGCCTTGCGTACCGAGAGGCTCCTCTTCTACATTCAACAGGGCATCCCAACCTTCGGAAACGCGGCGGACTAATCTTGCCCATCTATCAAGCGGTCGTTCTTGCCATCATTCAGGGCCTGGCGGAATTCATTCCGGTCTCTAGTTCAGGACACCTCATCATCGTGCGGCGACTCTTGGGCTGGAACGAATTGTCGCCGGCTCACGAGCTCACCTTCGACGTTGCGCTGCATTTCGGAACCTTGCTCTCGGTGCTTGTCTATTTCCGGCGCACATGGTTTCAGATTATCCGCGCGGCACTGGGGGGAAAGGTCGTCCGCTTCTCTGAAGCCAGCGGCGGGGACGAGAATCTGACGCTTCAGGAGCGGAAGGATGAGCGGATGCTCCTGTGGTTTCTGGCCTTGGCAACGATTCCGGGAGCGATCGCGGGCAAGCTGCTTGAGCATTCAGCCGAAGACTACTTCCGCGAGCATATCGTCCTGATTGCGGCGGCACTGATTGTAGTTGCGCTTCTCATGTGGCTAGGGGAAAAA